>Ga0208827_1001162_pt1 | contig 11678 bp, 10 predicted proteins | sample Sb_taG_5_FD_187709 | JGI IMG/M metagenome (GOLD analysis project Ga0208827, IMG submission 187709) | Peat soil microbial communities from Weissenstadt, Germany - Sb_50d_8_FC metaG (SPAdes) (version 2) | ecosystem: Environmental > Terrestrial > Soil > Wetlands > Peat | place: Germany... | reverse complement strand
CAATATGAGGATCAACTCCCCCATCACCCTCCTGCCGGGCGCAAGGAAACTGCGCACATTGCAGGGCGGTGGGCGAAGCCCACGTTAAGGGTTACTGCCGCATCGAGCTATCCGAATAGGCTCCTGGAAAATGCCAGGCGCTGGTAACTCGATATGGGCGAGGACGTCGCATCGACTTGCGATTGGAGATGTTCTGTCCGCGCCTCGCCTAGGTGCCCGATTTTCTGAATAGGTCGAGGAAGCGATCCTCGTAATCCTTGAAGACGCCGAGGCGATCGAGCTCACGCTTTAGCTCGTAAGCCTTCGATCGGTCGCGCTGGGCTTGCTCAAACAACTGCTCGATTCGCTCTTCGTCATCGGGATGCAGCTTTCGTTCCTCAGGCGACGGCATGCCGGGCTCTTGCTCCATTGCCAGCGGGCGTTGCTCCAGCGATTCCTCCACTTGGGCCAATACTTCGCCCAATCTCTGTTCCATGATGCGTGCTTGCTCGGAGAGTTCGGTCATGTCGATCTGAATGCCCGCAATGGTTTTGAATACCTCCAGAACAGCCAGTGAAGCTTTGGGGAAGGGTAGATGAGCGAAAATGTGCGGCATTTCTCCGAGCAGGCAGGTGCCGCATATGCTGCCTTCGGCGGCAGCGCCCAGGAGAACGCCATTGAGGCCGCCGATCTGGCCGTCCTCGAGCAGCTCGATCTCTAATCGTTTCAGCTCGTCCAAACCATCTTTATCGGTGGCCGCACCGAACACGCGGGAGGGGTGCTCCGGATGCATCTCCGTTGCCATGGCCGCGAAAGTGAATACGCGCTCGACCCCCAGCTGTCGGCCGTACTCAACGAGGTTGCGACAGAAGGCATACTTTCCGACGGGTGGCTGCGCTTCGCCAATGAAGACGACGATATCTCGCTTTCCTTCAGGATCCGTCCAGGCGAACCACCGATTGCGGGGCAGAGGGCCGGTCCGGATCAGCCCGCCTTTGACTTCGACATACTCTACTTCGAAAAGACCTTGTGGTGAAAACTCGGCGATCAAATGCATGCCGAGTTTGGCCATCATGTAATAGCCTGCGCTGATGGCCACGCCTCCCATACCTGGCCAGACTGCCACCAACCAGGGATGATTGAGCTTGGGTGTTTCCGGCATCTACTACTCCCTTGTGTTGGCCTACTTCTCATGATTCCCAGTACAGCACCCTGCGTCATTCGACAGCAATGCCGGCCGTGCTCGCGGAAGATTTGCGATCTTACGGCTCCAACGAATCTCCGTTCTTTCCACTCCACGGCATCAAGCTTTTTATCTCCTTACCGTCGGGCTCAAGGAATCCGAGCCACTTGCTGTGAGCGCTACTGGAATGGGGTTCTGCACTCCAGAACTGCGAACCGAACACGGTCAGCCCACGGTAGCGCGTCACGACCCGCGGCAGTGCAATCGGCATGCCGCAGTAAGGATCGCTCAGCGCGCACGGGAAAATCCTACTTGGGTCGCTTATTGGGAAGTGGAGCAGATGGACTGGCTCTGCTGTCGTTTTGGTGACGTGTGTCAAATAGGGGCCTCGAATGTGCCCATCCGCACAGGCCCGCCTTGTGCACCATGTCGGCGACAACCCTTGCTGGGACCGGGCCGGCCAGGCAGGCGTTGCCCGCGGTTTCGAATTGCAATCCAAGATCCCTGCTAACCAACCTAAGGCTCGGGGGCGACGCCGATGGCGAAGAGGATCGCCAGTGAGCGATCGACTAACCGTTTTTCAGCCCGTGAGGTTGCACCTCGATCACGTCCGTTGCATGAAGGGACGGACTGTGCTCAGCCTTTACTCTCCGCAAAATGGCGTGCAGGTTCGGCCACAAGTGATTGGAAGTTAGCACGGACATGCAGTCCAGGCGCTGGCAGTGCTTCAAGTAGCTGCCCTGGCACCAGATGCGCGCCTCCACGGCGCCTTCCTCCGCACGATAGGGTCCGTGCAGGCGGATCTTCGTGCAGGTATACGGCGCCACAACTGGGCGGCCCAGGGCCGCGGCCAGGTGCAAAGGTCCCGAATCGTTGGCCACGAGCACGTCCGCGCAAGACAGCAGTGCGGTTAGCTGACCGAGGGTCGTCTGCCCCGTGAGGTCTCGCACCTCACCCCACAGTCGCATTGCAACCCCCTGAGCAAGCCGAGCTTCTTCAGGCCCGCCGATGAACAGCACGGTGCCGCCGAATGTCGACTGGGCACCATGGGCCAAAGCGGCAAAGTGATCGACAGGCCAGCGTTTCGTTTCCCAGCGAGCCCCCACTGCGAGCGCCAGCCAGGGGCGTGGGCAATCACCAAGTAGCTGGGCCGCCCAGTGGCGGTCCGACTCGGCGATTGGAAGGTGAAACCTCTTGTGAGCATCTCCAACACCAAGGGCCCGGGCGATGAGCCAGTAACGATCCACGGCATGCAGCGCACTGGGTTGCGGAACTGAAACGACATCGGTATAGAACCAGCCGGCTCCTTCCCTGGCCGAGCTGAGCCCTACCCGGCGCCGGGCGCGACAGGCGGCCGTCATCAGACCACTCCGGAGCAGTCCCTGTAAATCCACTGCCAAATCAAAATTCTCGCGTCGTAGCTTGCGGAAGAATCGCCGGTACGTGGTTGCAGCCGGGAGCAAGCCGGCGCGACACGCCTCGCGGTCGAAGGGCAATGTGTAGTCAAGATCAGGGTGCCCTCTGACGAGCGGCTCGAGATCACGATTTATGACCCACGCGATGGTAGCTTTCGGGTAACGCCGGCGAATAGCCGTCAGCACCGGCAAGCTATGGACAATATCACCCAGGGAGCTGGGCTTGATCAGAGCGATTCGCTTGGCCGAATAATCGTGCAACGGAATGCTGTCCCCAGGACGCATGTGACGATTCCTTTCGCCGCGGGCCGAGGTCCAATCTATTCTCAAAGCAGGAAGCCAGCCGAACGATCTTCGCGAATCTGGAAAGGATAGCGATCGCGCGGCGACCAATAAATGAGAAGGGGCCGTCGCCTCGTCGGAGAGGCAAATCGACACAGCGCCATCATCGACGGCGGGAGGCCCACAAGGCCTCAGTGAGGCGCGCTGCCACTAACCGCGAGTTCGGCGCTGAATCAAGCCCTTCCTTGGACGACGGCCCCCTTTTTGGCTCTTCCATCATGAAGGAAAGACGGCCCGCCATTCCTACATGGCCGGCCGAGCTTTCCTACAAATGAAATCAAGGGCCGCCCGAACAGGGCGACATTTTTTCGATCCAGTTCTTCCCGATCTCAGCATAAAGATGGAAGGGCACCGCACTGTGGGCAAAGTCCTCTTGCATCGGCGCTCCCGATTATGGTACCGCCTGTCCAGACGAGAGGCGCGCCTTTTCCTGCACGTTTAGCCGCTCGAGAGAGAGGAGAGGCTCTTCATGTTTACCAAGACCCATATCGGTCGCATTCTCGGGATCGCCCTACTTGCCGCCTTTCTGGCCCATCCTACCCTTGCCCACGGCCAAGCTGCCCCGGCCACGTCCTGTCGGGTCGACACGACTTCCAGTCATGTTTACGCTCGTGTCGACACGGCGACCCGGCTCGGCCACGTTCATGGCATCGAGGGTAAGCTTGCCGCCGGCAGCCTGGAGCTGGGCGGAGCTGGCGATCTCGTCTTCGACATCACCTCCTTTATCGCCGATACGCCGGAGGCCCGAGAATATATCGGGCTCGAGCCAAAGTTCTCACGCTCCGACGCCAAGAAGGTCCAGGCGAACATGCTGGGCTCAGACGTGCTCGATGCAGCACAGTTTCCCAAGGCGGTATATACGGCTCGTTCCATCCGTCCGCTCGATGGACAGCAGGCAGGACATCCCGGCCATTATCAGTTTGACGGCCAGTTCACTCTGCACGGCGTATCGCGGCCCCTTCAATTCAACGCCGAGGCCAAGCAGACAGATAAGCCCGGCGCCTTGCATGTCATAGGATCCTTCACGATCAATCAGACTGACTACGGCATCCAACCTTACTCTGCTCTGGGCGGTTTCATCAAGGTTGCCGATCAGCTGACCATTTGGGGCGATCTGATCTTACTTCCCGTCAACCGGTGAAGTCCACGTCCCCGCCTGGCAAGTCTCGCCAGGCGCACGCTGACGTCGAAAACACGCATCTTGCGGGGGTGTTTTTAAGCTCCCCTCGCACCGGGAAACCATTCTCGCCACGCCCCCTGATGACATTTTGCCCGTGGTTGTGGCTGGACCGAGTCGGAGGCCGCAAATGATCGAACTCCAGGCGGTGACGAAGGTCTATCGACAGGGTGGACGACTCGTCGAAGCATTGCGGGGCGTAAGCCTGCAAGTGGCATCTGGCGAGTTTTTGGCTCTCATGGGGCCCAGTGGATCCGGGAAGTCCACACTGTTGCACCTCATGGGGACGCTCGATACGCCCACCTCGGGGAAGGTGCTCCTGAAAGGTAACGACCTCCGCAATCTATCCGATCGCGAACGGTCGCTGTTGCGGCGTAGTCGGATTGGGTTTGTCTTCCAATTCTTTAATTTGTTGCCCGCACTCACTGCCGAGGAGAATGTAGCGCTGCCTCTCATGCTGGCGGGTCAGAAGCGTAAATCGGCACTGAGGCAAGCGCGGGCCGTTCTCGAATGGATCGGGCTTTCGCACCGAGCCGGGCATCGCCCTCCCGAGATGTCCGGCGGTGAGGCCCAGCGCGTCGCTATTGCCCGCGCGCTCGCGCCGGAACCAGAATTGATCCTTTGTGACGAACCGACGGGCAACCTCGACTCGGCATCTGGTCGAAATATCCTTGAGCTGCTGCGGGGGCTTCCCGAGCCAGGCCGACGCTCCATCGTCTTGATCACTCATGACAGCCAGGCGGCTGCATACGGAGATCGGACCATTCGACTGTGCGATGGTCGGATCGAGAGCGAAGTCGCCGCTCGGAGGCTTCATGCAGCTGCCGTTTAGAACTTTGAGCGCCGGCTATTGGCGCCACCATCGCGCGCGGGCCTTGTTGATCATCGCTACGGTGACCCTGGGCGTGGCGGCCTGGGTGGCGACGAGTGCTTTGAACGGCCATCTCGACCGAGGCAGCCGAGACGCTGCCACGCCGCTGGCAGGGGCGGCCGATCTCTATGTCAGCAATGGCGACAACGGCGTCCCCGCCGACTTGGCCGATAAGCTCGCGCAGGTTCCAGGCGTGCGTTCCGTGCGCAGCCTGGTCTCCGAGCGTGTTCGCTTGCCTGGCCTTCACGACCAGACTGCCCTTCTTCTGGGCACGGCAATGGAAGGCGATTTGGACATCCCGGGCTGGGATGTTCAGGTTGTTCGATCGCCCACGCCCGCTACGTTCCGCACCATCTTCCTGGCGCGAAAAATTGCTTTTATCGGCAAGGGACTCGCCAAACAATTGCACTCTGAAGTGGACCATTTCGACGTGCTGGCGGGCGGCCGCGTGGAGCGCCTTACGTGCGCCGGAATGATCGTCAAAGCACATGGCCCTGCCCTTCCCCTGGAAGGCAACGTGATTGTCATGTCCTGCGGCGACGCAGCCGCCGTACTCGGCCGACCGGATTTTGTCAGCCGCATCGATCTCTCCCTGGAATCGGGAACCGATCGCGCCGAAATATGCCGCCGGCTGGACAGTGTGCTTCAGGACGCGGCGCGGGTGTGGACGCCGGAGGAGCATGATCACCGCGCCCGGGAACTCCTCACCGGGATCACAACGGGCCTCTCGCTCTGCGGCATCGGCGGCCTGGTCGTAGGGCTCTTCTTGATTTCCAGCACGCTGACAGTCAGCGTCGCCGAGCGACGCTTTGAAATTGGAGTATTGCGCTCGCTCGGAGCCACGCGCGCTCAGATCGGGGCATTGTTCGTTTGCGAGGCATTAGCCCTTGGAGTCGTGGGCTCGTGCCTTGCGCTGCCCCTCGGGCTCGCACTGGCGCACCTCGGCCTGGGACCGATGCGCGAAGTGCTGTCGGATGTGTTCTTGCCACTCCCAGCACTCCGGCTGGAAGTTGCCAGTCATACTTGGATCGGCGCGATCGCAGGTGGTCTAAGCACGGTGCTCCTGGCCTCTGTAATACCTGCACTTCGGGCGGCACGCGAAGATCCGGTGGCAGCCCTGCGTAAACTTCCTGCCGGCCAAGAATGTATCCACATGGGGATACGCATCGCAGGTGCTCTGGGACTGATGCTCGCTGCGATTTCGTGCCTTGCGCTGAAGGGGTTCCTGCCGCCACGCATCGGCGCCTTCGCAGCCTTGCTCATGGTCGACGTGGCTGCCCTGGCTGCCATTCCGCTTCTCGCGGGAGCCCTGGCTCGACTGATAGTGCGGCCGCTGGCCCAACGCTTTCTTGGCATCGAGGACTACTTGGCAGCAGACAATTTGGTGCGGTCTCCAGGCCGAACCGGTCTGGTGATGACAGCGTTTGCGGCCGGCATCGCGCTGTTCCTTCAAACAGGGGGGCTGATCCGCAGCAACGAAATGGCGATCGGCGCCTGGGTCGACCATTCGATTGCCGGAGATCTATTCGTCACTGCCGGAGGCCCCCTCACGGCCAGCGGACGGACGACGCCCATGCCGGAAGCGGTGGGCTCGTCGCTCCTCGATGCTTCTCCGGAGCTGACGGTCATGCCGATGCGTTTTCGCCACCTGGACTGGCAGCAGGCCGGCCACAGCGCCCGCATCCTGCTAATGGCGCTGGATGCTTCGACCTATTACGCCCTCAACAAGGATCGCCTGCCACCTTTGCCGGAGCTGGACCTGTACCGGCAACTGGCGCAGACACCGGAAGCCGCGCTTGTCTCGGAAAATTTTGCTGCCCTGCATGGCGTTGGCATCGGCGACAACTTGACGCTCCCCGGCACAGCGGGGCCGGTACGGCTACGAGTGCTTGGCACGGTAGTCGATTATTCTTGTAGCCGCGGCGCGGTCGTGGTCGACAGGTCGCGTTGCAAGGAGGCGTTCAACGTAGATCTGGTGGACGTGTTTGGCGTCTACCTGCCGCCAGGAGCAGATATCGAAGCGGTACAGCGCCGCTTGCAACAGGCCACTGACGGCGGCCCCCAAACCCTCTGCATCATGGCGCGGGGCGAAGTGCGCGGCCACATCATGGGCATGATCGATCGGCTTTACGGGTTGGCCTACACGCAGGAAGTGGTGATCGCAACCGTTGCTTTGCTCGGGGTTGTGACTGCACTTCTCATCTCGGTTTTGCAACGCCGCCAGGAATTCGGCCTGCTGCGCGCGATCGGCGCCACGCCCGGACAGGTAGTGCGCACGGTGCTCGCCGAATCGCTGCTGATGGGCGGCCTCGGTACGGCGCTAGGCCTGGCTGCGGGACTGCCCATGGTTTGGTACGCCGTCCGGGTCATCCTCTTCGATGAGACCGGATTCTTGCTGCCAATCGCTTATCCATGGTCGGCCGCTGTCGCCATCGGATGTCTGGCCCTGGTCGGAGCCGTGTTTGCTGGCCTGGGACCGGCTCTCAATGCCGCCAAATTGGAAATCGCCAAGGCAGTCGCCTACGAGTAACACACTGTCTCCTAGGAGGAAGAAAACGTGAGCACGGTCCAAGAGTTCCTCGTTCCTGGCGTCACCAAACGAGCCATTCGAGCGCACTACGATTTGGCGACGCCCTTCTACAAGCTTTTATGGGGCTCGCACATCCATCACGGTCTCTGGAGTGGTGAGGAATCGGTAGCCGTCGCGCAACGCAGGTTGATTCAACGGCTCGCGGGCGAGGCGGAGATTTGCGAGGGCTCTCGTGTGCTTGACGTCGGCTGCGGGATGGGCGGCTCGTCCATTTACCTGGCGCGCAAGCTGCATTGCGATGTCACCGGACTGACCTTGAGCCCCGTGCAGCGCATCTGGGCTGGTATTGCCGCTCGCCTGAAAGGAGTGCGCCGCAAAGTCCGATTCCAATGCCAAGACGCAGAGAGTGCCTGCTTCCCCAAACAGAGCTTCGACGTCCTCTGGAGCATCGAATGTACCGAGCACTTGTTCGACAAAGCGGGTTTCTTCCGGCGGGCGGCAGAGTGGCTTCGGCCCGGCGGACGCGTGGCCATTTGTGCCTGGTTGTCGGCGGAAAAGCCGCATAGCGCCTCGGTCGCCCAGCAGGTTGAGGCAGTCTGTCGGGGCTTCCTGTGTCCCTCGCTAGGTTCGGCCAGTGAGTACCAAGGCTGGATGCGCGACGCCGGTCTGGAGCCGTGGAGATTCTCGGACCTCACTCCCCAGGTTACGCGCACCTGGGAGATCTGCTTGGATCGGGTCCGTCGCAGCCGGGTTCAGTTCCTCGCCCGAGCGGCCGGCCGGGAGATGACCGGCTTCCTCAATCACTTCGAGACCATCCTGGAAGCCTACCGTAGCGGCGCCATGCGTTATGGTTGCTTCGTGGCCAAGGCCTAGGGTCCTGGATCGTAGCCCGGTTGTTGGGATTCCTGGAACGGATGTCATGCGAACTTTCTGGATCATATTCGGAGCCGGCACGCAAATTCTGTTTGCCTTGACGGTGAGCCGACTCTTTCCATTTCTGCAGGGCGGCCATCCCAGGCTTGGCCTGCTGTCTGGCCATGCGGACCTGGCTGCACGCTGGTACTGGGTCGATGCACTGCTAGCCGCCCAGTTTGCAGTCCTTCACAGCTGGCTGCTGCTTCCGCAAACGCGGCAACGCTTGGAACGGTGGGTTCCTTCACCGCAATACGGCTGTTTCTTTTGTGTGGCCACCTGTCTCAGTTTGCTCCTTGCCATCGAGACCTGGCAACCCAGCCCCTTGGCACTCTGGCGGTTCACGGGCGCAGCACGCACCGTTGTGCAGGTAGCATTCGTGCTGACCTGGGGCGCGCTGTTTTATAGCCTGAGCCTGACTGGCTTGGGCTATCAGACAGGGTGGACTCCATGGTGGGCATGGGTCCGGGGCAGCAAACCGCCTCCTCGCGAATTTCGACCAATTGGCGCCTATCGCATCCTCCGTCACCCCATCTATCTGAGCTTCCTGGGATTAGTTTGGTTGACGCCAATCATGTCCCTGGACCGAGCAGTGCTCACGGCTGTCTGGACGCTGTACATTTTCGTGGGCAGTTATCTGAAGGACCGGCGCCTGCTCTTCTACCTCGGCGATGTCTATCGTCAGTACCAGGCGCGCGTTCCAGGCTATCCGCTCTTCTTGTGGGGCCCCCTTGCGCGAGTGTCCCTGCAGGCGGCGGAATACTCCGATAGCGAGCTCTGTTTGGCCGGCCCTGGGTCGCCCGAAGCCCATGTGGACTCTTCTTCTATAACTCCCGGAGCTGCAGCATGACGATCGGGCCGACACTGAGCCTTGCGGATGCTTCCGCACGCACCTGGGATGCAGTCGCGGTCGGGGCTGGACCCGCAGGAGCCATCGCCGCGCGCGAACTGGCAAGGCGCGGAAGGTCCGTGCTTCTCGTGGATAGGGCATCCTTTCCTCGTAACAAAGTCTGTGGTGCCTGCCTGAACGTTCGCGCGCTTGCTGCTCTCGCCGCCGTCGATCTCGGCGAGCTAGTGGAGCGGCTCGGCGCAGTTCCTCTCGTAGGACTGCATTTGGCTGCGGAAAAAACGAGCGCACGCATCCGCTTGCCGGGCGGTGCTGCCTTGACGCGTGCCGCGCTCGATGCCGCACTTATTGAGGCTGCCATACAGGCTGGAGTAGAATTTCTGCCTCGGGCAGATGCACGGCTTGGCGATTGCATGCCCCAGGAAAGGTTGCTCACTCTGTCGCGCGACGGCAAATCCACCACGATCGCAGGCCGGATCATTTTTGCCGCGGACGGGCTGGCGGGAGGCTTCTCGAGGCGGCAGGCAAGTGGCCAGGCCGTCGTCGCCTCCAACTCCTATATCGGCACTGCAATGTTGGTGGATACTGGCCCGTCGTTTTATACCCCCGGCACCATTTTCATGGCTTGCGGGACGGGCGGCTACATAGGTCTGGTTCGCGTGGAGGAAGGTCGGCTGAATGTGGCGGCCGCATTCGGACCGGGTATTTTGCAGTGCGCTGGCGACGCTGGCTCATTCGTATCACAGATTCTCGAAGAAGCAGGATTCCCTTCTGTTCCGGGGCTGATAGGGTCGGCCTGGCGCGGCACGCCATTCCTGACTCGGCGGCTTAAAAAGCCAGCTCTGGAGCGCGTGCTGGTCATCGGCGACGCGGCCGGCTATGTCGAGCCCTTTACGGGCGAAGGAATCGCCTCGGCCTTCGAATCGGCGTTAGGAGCAGTACCGTTTGCGATACAGGCCACAAGTGCATGGTCCCCGGCCTTGGCCAGGGAATGGATACGCCGTTATCGCCAGCTTATCGGCTGCCGGCAGTGGACCTGCCGGGTGGCTCGGCAGGCGCTGCGTCATCGTGGGATCGTTAGACATATCCTTGCCGCTTTGTCGCGAGCACCTGCCCTTGCAGCCCCGGTAATCTACGCACTGAACCGTATTCCGGCGTGTCTTACTCCCAGAGGAACCAGTGGCGCTTCGCCCGCGGAACGTAGGTCAGCCCGAATTGGCTCATGGCAACCCTGGTGACAGACTGGACTGCTTCCTCAGCCGAGTCGGTCACAAGGATGTGCTTGTAATCAGCAGTATCGATTGTCGCCTCTGCAATTAACCGGCGGGATAGAAACTCCAGTAGCGGATGCCAAAATTGTTCGCCCAGAAGGACGAGAGGAAACGCCTTGATTTTTCTGGTCTGGATGAGCGTGGCGACCTCGAAGATTTCATCAAGCGTGCCAAAGCCTCCCGGCAGGGCGATGAAGGCATAGGAGTACTTCACCAGCATCAGCTTCCGGACAAAGAAATGGCGGAACGTGATCCATCGGTCGAGGTACTGGTTGGGGTGCTGTTCCTGAGACAACTCGATGTTGCAGCCGATCGAGTAACCGCCAACGTCTTTCGCACCGCGGTTCGCCCCTTCCATGACGCCTGGGCCGCCGCCGGTCATGACTGTGAACCCGGCCTTCGACAGGCGGGCGCCAACATCACGAGCAAGAGCGTAGTAGGGATGATCCTCATGAAACCGCGCCGATCCGAACACGGTCACACATGGGCCGACGAAATGAAGTGACCGGAAGCCTTGCATCAGCTCCCAGAAAATGCGGAAGGCCCTTCCTAGCTCGAACCCGCGGGATTGGGGTCCCTGGAGAAATAGCCACTCCGCCGGCGCACCTGGAGAAGCACCCCATCGCGGCGCCGCTGCCGCCGGCTCTTCATGCGGTTTCGGCGACTTATCCGGTTCACCAATCTCCTGCATACGATTTCTTCCGTTCTTAGATTTAGCGGCGCCGGGGCTCAATTTGCGTTGACGTACCGGAAAGGGCGGAATTGTGCTGCACGATCGTCAGCGCGCGTCATGGACCGTGGGGGCGCTGCACCAATACGGATGTAGTGGCGCCGCGCACCACCTTGTCGGCGACACTTCCCAGAAGCAAGCGCTCCAGCCCTCCGTGCCCATGACTTTCCAAAGCGATGAGGTCGATCCCCCGGGCTTGAGCCTCCTGGAGGATGGCAACGGCGGCCCGCTGTTCGAGCACGGCGTGCGTCTGGACGGTCAAACCCTTCGTTCGCAAGTGTTCGGCCACGCGCTGCAGATACGCTTCCGCCACCGCCTTCAATTCCGCAAGGGGGCGATCGAAGCCGCCAACCTTAGCGTGGCCTAGTGGGTCGATTTCCGTTTCGATGACGGGGCCGTAGACCCGGAGCAAAGTGTAATC
>Ga0208827_1001155_pt1 | contig 11725 bp, 7 predicted proteins | sample Sb_taG_5_FD_187709 | JGI IMG/M metagenome (GOLD analysis project Ga0208827, IMG submission 187709) | Peat soil microbial communities from Weissenstadt, Germany - Sb_50d_8_FC metaG (SPAdes) (version 2) | ecosystem: Environmental > Terrestrial > Soil > Wetlands > Peat | place: Germany: Weissenstadt... | reverse complement strand
CACCCCGCAGACCCATATCGTCGAGGCGCTCGGCGCGATGGTCAAGAAAGGCGACCTGACGGCCGAATTCCTCAACGTGGAATCGGAGTTCGCCGCCATGTCGGTCGCCATCGGGGCGTCCGCGGCCGGCGCCCGGGCCTACACCGCGACCGCCAGCCAGGGCCTGCTCTACATGAGCGAAGCCGTCTACAACGCGGCCGGGCTCGGGCTGCCGATCGTGATGACGGTCGCCAACCGCGCCATCGGCGCGCCGATCAACATCTGGAACGACCACAGCGACTCGATGTCGCAGCGTGACGCCGGCTGGCTCCAGCTCTTCGCCGAAACCAACCAAGAGGCCCTGGACCTGCACATCCAGGCGTTCCGGATCGCCGAGGAGCTGTCCATCCCGGTGATGGTATGCATGGACGGGTTCCTGCTCACGCACGCCAGCGAGCGGGTGGACATCCCCGAACCCGGCCAGGTGGACGCCTTCCTGCCGCCGTACGAGCCGCGCCAGGTGCTCGACCCGGCGGATCCGGTCTCGATCGGCGCCATGGTCGGCCCCGAGGCCTTCACCGAGGTCCGCTACCTGGCGTTCGAGCGCATGCGGCAGTCGCTGGATACCATCGCGGCCACCGCAGCGGACTTCGCCGCGCAGTTCGGCCGGGCTTCCGGCGGCCTGGTCCGGCCGTACCAGACCGACGACGCGGAGATCATCGTCGTCGCGCTGGGCTCGGTGCTCGGCACCGTCAAGGACACCGTGGACGAGCTGCGCGCCGACGGGATGCGGGTCGGCGCGCTCGGCATCACCACGTACCGGCCGTTCCCCGCCGACGCCATCCGCGACGCGCTCGGCGTGATGCCCAGGCACGTCGTGGTCCTCGAGCGGGCGGTCGCCCCGGGCACCGGCGGCATCGTGACCGCCGACATCCGGATGGCCCTGGCCGGCCGGATGGCCCCGCACCTGTCCACCGTGATCGCCGGCCTCGGCGGCCGCGCGGTCACCAAGAAGTCGCTGCGCGGCCTGCTCCTAGCAGCGGAAGAGCTGCCACCGCTGAGCTTCCTCGACCTCGACACCGGCCTGGTCGACCGGGAGCTGGCCCGGATGCGCACCACCCGCAGATCTGGCCCGAGTCCGGAGAACATGCTCCGCGACCTGGGCATCACCGCCTCACGGATCGGTTAGGACCATGCCGTACCAGCGAATCAAGTTCTACCAGACGGGCAGCTTCGCGGTCGGGAACCGGCTGCTCCCAGACCAGCGCAGCGTGCAGGCGCGCACCGAGCGCTCGAACTCGCTCACCTGCGGGCACCGCGCCTGCCAGGGCTGCGGCGAGGCGCTCGGCGCGCGCTACGCGCTGGACGCGGTGATGCGCGCCACCGGCGGCAAGATGATCGCGGTCAACGCGACCGGCTGCCTGGAGGTCTTCTCCACCCCGTTCCCGCAGACCTCCTGGCAGATCGCCTGGCTGCATTCCCTGTTCGGGAACGCGCCCGCGGTCGCCTCCGGGGTGGCCGCGGCCCTGAAGGCCGCCGGGCGCACGGACATCCGGGTGGTGGGCCAGGGCGGTGACGGCGGCACGGTCGACATCGGCTTCGCCTGCCTGTCCGGGATGTTCGAGCGCAACGACGACGTGCTGTACATCTGCTACGACAACCAGGCGTACATGAACACCGGCGTGCAGCGCTCCGGCGCCACCCCGCCCGCCGCCCGCACGGCCACCACGCAGGCGGTCGGGCGCGAGCCGGGGAACCGGTTCGGCCAGGGCAAGAACGTGCCGCTGATCGCGATGGCGCACGAGATCGGATACGTGGCCACCGCCACCGTGGCCGACCTGCGCGACCTGGAGTACAAGGCCACCCGCGCGATGGACTTCCACGGCGCGCGCTACCTGCACATCCTGGTGCCCTGCCCGCTCGGCTGGGGCAGTGCGCCGGCCGACACGGTCAAGGTCGCCCGGCTGGCCACGGAGAGCGGCCTGTTCCCGGTGTTCGAGGCCGAGACCGGCGAAGTGGTGAGCTCCACCCCGATCCGGCACCGGGTGCCGGTCACCGACTACCTGCGGATCCAGTCCCGCTACGCGCACCTGTTCCGCCCCAAGGAAAACACCGAGGTCATCGCCAGGATCCAGGCGGCCGCCGACCGCAACATCGCCAGGTTCGCCCTAAACCCTTCTACCGAACGGACCGGGGTGCTTGCCTCGGCCACCGCTGACAGCCCCGGAGGGCAGTGACCGTCATGGACAAGCCATTCGCGATCACCCTGGACGTGGGGTCGAGCCGGGCCAACCACACCGGCGCCTGGCGCACCGAACGGCCCGTGTACGTGCACAACCTGCCGCCGTGCAACAACGCCTGCCCGGCCGGAGAGAACATCCAGCAGTGGCTGTACGACGCCGAGGAAGGCCCCGCGCAGTACGAGGCCGCCTGGCGGCAGATCATGGAGGACAACCCGTTCCCGGCCGTCATGGGCCGGGTCTGCTACCGGCCGTGCGAGACCGCCTGCAACCGGGCCCAGCTGGACTCGGCCGTCGGCATCAACTCCGTCGAGCGCTTCGGAGGTGACGAGGCGCTCCGGCAAGGCTGGAAGGTTCCCGCCCTGGCGCCGACGGGTAAGCGGGTGCTGGTGGTAGGGGCGGGGCCGTCCGGCCTGTCAGCCGCCTATCACCTCACCCGGCTAGGTCACTCGGTGACGATCAAGGACGCGGGTGCCGCACCCGGCGGGATGATGCGCTACGGCATACCGAAGTACCGGCTGCCGCGCGACATCCTCGACGCCGAGCTGAACCGCATCCTGGACATGGGCGCCACCCTGGAGCTCAACACCAAGGTCACCGACATCCTCGCCGAGCTCAACCAAGCCGCCGGCGGCCACACGGAAGCAGGGGGCGGCTTCGACGCCGCCTTCGTGGCCGTCGGCGCCCACATCGGCAGGCGCGCCTACATCCCGGCCGGCGACTCCGCCCGGATCATGGACGCGGTGTCGATGCTGCACGGCATGGAGGACGGCACGGAGCCCATGCTGGGCCGGCGGGTCGCCGTCTACGGCGGCGGGAACACGGCCATGGACGCCGCGCGCACCGCGCGCAGGCTCGGCGCGTCCGAGGCCGTCGTGGTGTACCGGCGGACCCGCGAGCGGATGCCGGCCCACGACTCCGAGGTCGAGGAGGCGCTGGAGGAAGGCATCACGATGCGCTGGCTGTCCACGGTCGCGCACGCGGACCAGGGCAAGCTGCTGATCGAGAAGATGAAGCTGGACGACAGCGGCTTCCCGCAGCCGACCGGGGAGTTCGAAGAGCTCGAGGCGGACTGCCTGGTGCTGGCCCTGGGCCAGAACGCCGACCTGTCCGTGCTGGCCGACGTGCCCGGGGTGACCTTCTCCGACAACGTGGTCGACGTCGGGCCGGACCTGATGACCGGGTACCCGGGGATCTTCGCCGGCGGGGACATGGTGCCCGCCGAGCGGACGGTGACCGTGGCCATCGGTCACGGCAAGAAGGCGGCCCGCAGCATCGACGCGTGGTTGCGTGGCGGCGCCTACGCGGTGCCCGCCAAGCATCAGCTGGCGGACTCCGGCCGGCTCAACACCTGGTACTACGCCGACGCCCCGGCCACGGTCCGCCCCCGGCTGGAGGCGGCCCGGCGGATCACCACGTTCGACGAGGTGGTCGGCGGGCTCGACGAGTCGACCGCGCTGTTCGAGGCGCGCCGCTGCATGTCCTGCGGCAACTGCTTCGGCTGCGACAACTGCTACGGCGTCTGCCCGGACAACGCCGTGATCAAGCTCGGCGACGGCCAGTACGAGTTCGACTACGACTTCTGCAAGGGCTGCGGCCTGTGCGTGGCCGAGTGCCCGTGCGGAAGCATCGAGATGCAGCCCGAGGAGACCTAGCCCTAGATCGGCTTGATGAGGCGGCCGGTGATGCGGTTCGGGACGATCCGCAGGAACAGCTCCCGGTCCCCGGGGGCCCAGGGCTCGACGCCCGCCTCCTTGGCCCTCGCGCGCGCCTCCTCGGATTCGACGTGGTGCGCGGGCCCCTGGATCAGCACGCTCCAGCCCTGACGCCCGGGCACGTCGATGTCGTCGATCTCGAACGCCACCAGGTAATCGCCGCCGGCGATCCCGGTCTGCAGGTCCTCGTCCAGCGCGCTGTGCCTGGCGGTCCGGAACACGACCGCTCCGTCGTACCACTTGTAGTTCACCGGCAGCACGGCCGGGCCGAACCGGCTCATGTAGGCGATGCGGCCGATTCCGCCCGCCGATATCAGCCGCAGGCTCTCGGCCTCGTCCAGCTCTTCGATGGTGCGGTCAGCCATGCCTCAACCTTAGCGTCATGTGCCGGGGCCATGACCTTCAACCCAGCCAGAGCGGACCTTCGGCCCTGCCCTGGTGCCCCGCTCGCGATCAGGCTGGTAATGGAACTTCATGAGCCCAGCGGAGGCAGTAATGCGAGCTCTCGTTGACCAAGGTCCTGGGCGCAAGGCAGTCCTCAGCCGTCCAAAGGGATCGATGGGGTAAGAAAAATGAAGACCGCCGTCAAGGACGTCATGACCACGCGCGTGATCTGGGTCAGGAAGGACGCCTCGTTCCGGGATCTGGCCGCCGCCCTGCGCAGGCACCGGGTCAGCGCGTTCCCCGTCCTCGGCGACGGGGACAAGGTAATCGGGGTCGTCTCCGAGGCTGACATGCTGACCAAGGAGGCCCCCCTCGGGGGGTTCTCCGGCCTCCTGCACCACCGGGACGCCGAGAAGGCGCGCGGGATCACGGCGGGCGACCTGATGACGGCTCCGGTGGTGACCGTCGCCCCGGAGGACACGGTCTCCCACGCGGCCCGGCTGATGTACACGCACAAGGTCAAGCGGCTCCCCGTGGTCGACGCTAACGGTCACCTGGTCGGCATCATCAGCCGCGCCGACGTGCTGGCCGTCTTCGACCGGGCGGACGAGGACATCCGCAGGGAAGTCGTCGACGAGGTGATCCTCGGTGAATTCCTCGTCGACCCGAGGGCCTTCGACGTCAAGGTCAGCGACGGCATCGTGACCCTGACCGGGGTACCCGAGACCAACGAGGTCGGCCACGAGATCGTGCGGGGGATCCGGCACGTCCAGGGCGTCGTGGCCGTCCGGGACCGGCTCAGCTACCTCTCCTCCTAGAAGGGATGACAACGATGAACGCGACCGTCAAGGACGTCATGACCACTGCGGTGGTGGTGGTCAGGCGCGGCGCGACCTTCAAGGAGATGGCGGCCGCGCTGCGCCGGTACCGGGTCAGCGCGCTTCCCGTCGTGGATGCTGACGGCAAGGTCATCGGCGTGGTCTCCGAGGCTGACATGCTGGCTAAGGAGGCGCTGACCGACCCGGGCGTGATCGACGGGCTGGCCCTCCACAAGGCCGGCGGCCTGACCGCGGGCGACCTGATGACGCACCCGGCGGTGACCGTCAGGCCCGAGGACTCGGTCGAGCACGCCGCCCGGCTGATGTACAACCTGCGGATCAAGCGGCTCCCGGTCGTCGACGCGGGGGGCGGCCTCGTCGGCGTGATCAGCCGGACCGACCTGCTCGCGGTCTACGACCGCCCGGACGCCGAGATCCGCGCCGAGATCGAAGGGCTGATCCGGCACGAGTTCCTCCCCGGCCAGTTCGCAGTGACGGTCGAGGACGGCGTGGTGACCCTGGCGGGCAGCCCGGAAACCGCCGCGCTCGGCCATCACATCGTGGGCAAGGTCCGGCACGTCCAGGGCGTGGTGGCGGTCCGCGACCAGCTCAGCTACCCCGACGTCTATCCCATCGTGGCGGGCCCGGTCCTGTGACACGAGACCCTGTCTGCATGGCCCAGGTGTACGCGCTCCTGGCCGACGGAACCACGGTCGAGATCCGCCCGGCTGGCCCGGGCGATTTCGACGCGGTCAAGGCCATGCACAAGGCGATGTCTCCCGACAACACCTACATGCGGTTCTTCAACATAAGCCGGCTGGTAGCCGAGATCGAGGCGCGGCGGATCTGCAAAGACCCGGTGCCCGGCCAGGTGGCGCTGCTCGCGCTGGCCGGCGACGAGGTGGTCGGTGTGGCCAGCTACGTCTCCGAAGTCCCGGGACAGGCCGAGATCGCGTTCGCGGTGGCCGACCACATGCACCACCGTGGCGTCGCCACGCTGCTGCTCGAGCACCTGGTCTCGTTCGCCGGCAGTCACCAGATAACTACTTTCACCGCGGAGACGCTAACGGAGAACAAGGCCATGCTGAACGTATTCGCCGACGCCGGCCTGCCGGTCGACCGCCACTACGAGGACGGGGTTTTCAAGCTGACGTTTCCCCTGCCCAGCGCGGACGCAGGCCCCACGCTCGAGAGCTACCTAAACGCCGTGGCCGACAGGGAGAGCCGCGCCGAGACCGCCAGCCTGCGGCACGTGCTCGCGCCCAAGTCGGTCGCGGTGATCGGCGCCAGTCGGCGCCGGGGGACCGTGGGCCGTACGATCCTGGACAACATCCGGGCCGGCGGGTACAGCGGCCGGCTCTACACCGTGAACCCGCGCGCCAGGCAGATCGGCGGCGAGCGGTGCCTGTCCTCCGTGCTCGACTTGCCCGAGGCCGTCGACCTGGCGGTGATCGCGGTGCCCGCCACGGCAGTGCTCGACGTGGCCGAACGGTGCGGCCAGCGCGGCGTGCGGGCCCTGGTGGTGATCACCTCCGGGCTGGACGTCGCCGCCTGCGCCGACCTGCTCGCGGTGTGCCGCAGGCACGGCATGCGACTGGTCGGCCCGGACTGTTTCGGGGTGGCCGTGCCCGGCATCGGCCTGGATGCTACGTTCGCCGTCAGCCTCGCGCAGCCAGGCGTGGCGGGCCTGGTCATGCAGTCCGGCGGACTGGGTTTGGCCGTAGTCGATCACCTGTCCCGGCTCGGCATCGGGATCTCCTCGTTCGCGTCCGTGGGCGAGAAGCTGGACGTGTCGGGCAACGACATGCTGATGTGGTGGGAACACGACGGCCTGACCAAGCTGGCCGTGCTGTACATCGAATCGTTCGGCAACCCGCGCAAGTTCGCCCGGACGGCCCGCCGGGTGAGCGGCACCATGCCCGTGCTCACCGTGCTGGCCGACCGTTACGCCCCGGCGGACCCGGTCGGGCGGGCCGCGCTGTTCGAGCAGGCCGGCGTCATCACCACGCACGGTTTCGGCGACCTGATCGAGGCCGCCGCGCTGCTGGCCACCCAGCCCGTCCCGGCCGGGCGCACCGTCGCGATCGTGTCCAACGTCGGCGGCGCCGGGGTGCTGGCGGCGGACGCCTGCACCGACCTCGGGCTGTCCGTCCACCATCCGGCCGGCCTGACCAGGCGGCGGCTGCGGACGCTCGTCCCGGGCGGCACGGTCACCGGGCCGGTCGACACGACGGCCCCGGTTTCCGGCGAGGATTTCCGCCTGTGCCTGGAGTTGCTCGCCGCGGACGACGAGGTGCACGCCCTCGTCGCGATCGTCCAGCCCACCGGGGCCACCGGTGACCTGGTGGCCGCGATCCAGGCCGCCGACCTAGGCGTCCCGCTCGCTGCCGTCGTGCTCAACCAGCCGGAATCCGTCCGGCTCCTCCCCAAGCCCGGCGCGGGCCAGGTCCCCGCCTACGGTTCCCCCGAGGCCGCGGTGGCGGCGCTGGCCCGCGCGGCCGGCTACGGCGCCTGGCGCGCCGAACCGCACGGCCACGTGCCCGTCTTCGCCGACATCAAGACGGAACAGGCCCGCACGCTGGTGCGCGAGGTCCTCCGCGAGGCGCCCGGCCGGGTGGCCCCCGAACACGCGGCTGAACTGCTGCGCTGCTACGGCATCCCGCTGGCCGACCTCGCCCCGCCGGGTACCGAAGTCACCGTGAGGGTGGCCGACGACCACGTGTTCGGCGGGCTGGTGACCTTCGGCGGCGTGTCCCGGCTCGCGCCGCTGACCGACCTGGACGCGGATAAGATGATCCGCAGTGCGCCGCGGCTGCACCCCGAGGCCGACCTCGCGGCAGTGCGCGACCTGCTGCTCCGCGTCTCGCGGCTCTCCGACGACCTGCCCGAGGTCACCGACCTCGAACTCGATCCGGTCATCGCCGGGCCGGACGGGGTGGCCGTGGTGAACGCGCGGATCAAGGTGACGCCGTACGAGCCGAAGGACCCGTTCCTGCGCAAGTTGCGCTGAGGTGTCGCGCTCGTTAACGCTCGCCCCCGGGTCTCCCGCGGCCGAGCCTGGATCAATAGCCTGGGACCGGGGCACGCACCAGGGCCGTTCGGGATAAAGGGGTTTAGATGACTGACGCTGAGCAGGGACCGTTGACGGGCAGCGAGCTTGACGCCCTGGACGCGTGGTGGCGGGCGGCGAACTACCTGTCCGTGGGGCAGATCTACCTGATGGCCAACCCGCTGCTGACCGAGCCGCTGCGGCCCGAGCACGTCAAGCCGCGGCTGCTCGGGCACTGGGGCACGACGCCGGGCCAGAACATGATCTACGCGCACCTGAACCGAGTGATCAGGAATTCTGACCTGGACATGATCTATATTTCCGGGCCGGGGCACGGCGGGCCGGGCGTGGTGGCCAATACCTACCTCGAGGGCACCTACAGCGAGCTCTACCCGGGCATCACCCAGGACGCCGGGGGGATGGCCCGGCTGTTCCGACAGTTCTCCTTCCCCGGCGGCATCCCCTCGCACGTGGCGCCGGAGACGCCGGGCTCCATCCACGAGGGCGGCGAGCTCGGCTACTCGCTGGTGCACGCCTACGGGGCGGCGTTCGACAACCCGGACCTGATCGTGGCCTGCGTGATCGGCGACGGCGAGGCCGAGACCGGTCCGCTGGCCGGCAGCTGGCACTCGAGCAAGTTCCTCAACCCGGCCCAGGACGGCGCGGTGCTGCCGATCCTGCACCTCAACGGCTACAAGATCGCCAACCCGACCGTGCTGGCCCGGATACCGCACGAGGAGCTCGAGTCGCTGCTGCGCGGCTACGGGTACACCGTGTACACGGTGGAGGGCGACGACCCCAAGCTGGTCCACCAGCAGCTGGCGGCCACCCTGGACGCGGCGATCGGCGAGATCCGCGCCATCCAGCGCCGGGCTCGCGTCGGCGGCGACCTCAGCAGGCCCGCCTGGCCGGCCATCGTCCTGAAGACGCCCAAGGGGTGGACCGGGCCCAAGGTGGTGGACGGGCTGCCGGTGGAGGGGACCTGGCGGGCGCACCAGGTCCCGATCGCCGAGGCGCGCAACAACCCCGGGCACCTGGCGCAGCTCGAGGAGTGGATGCGCTCCTACCATGCGGAGGAGCTCTTCGACGCCTCCGGTGCGCTGGTGCCCGAGCTGGCGGCGCTGGCCCCGCACGGCGAGCGGCGGATGAGCGCGAACCCGCACGCCAACGGCGGCCTGCTGCTGCGTGACCTGCGGCTGCCCGACTTCACCGACTACGCGGTGGCGGTCGAGTCGCCGGGGGCGGGGATGTCGGAAGCCACCCGGGTGCTGGGCGACTGGCTGCGCGACGTGATCAAGGCCAACCCGTCGAACTTCCGGTTGTTCGGGCCGGACGAGACCGAGTCCAACCGGCTCGGCGACGTCTTCGAGGTAACCAACAAGGCGTTCGACGGCGAGATCATACCGGGGGACAATCACCTGGCGCCCGACGGCCGGGTGATGGAGGTACTGAGCGAGCACATGTGCGAGGGGTGGCTGGAGGGCTACCTGCTGACCGGGCGGCACGGGCTGTTCAACTGCTACGAGGCGTTCATTCACATCATCGACTCGATGTTCAACCAGCACGCCAAGTGGCTGAAGGTCACCCGCGGCATCCCCTGGCGGCGCCCGGTCGCATCGCTGAACTACCTGCTCTCCTCGCTGGTGTGGCGGCAGGACCATAACGGGTTCTCGCACCAGGACCCGGGCTTCATCGACCACGTGGTGAACAAGAAGGCCGAGGTCGTCCGGGTCTACCTGCCACCGGACACCAACACGCTGCTGTCGGTGGCGGACCACTGCCTGCGCTCGCGGCACTACGTCAACGTCATCGTGGCCGGCAAGCAGCCGCAGTGGAACTGGCTGTCCATGAACGACGCGATCATCCACTGCACCCGGGGTGCCGGGATCTGGGAGTGGGCGTCGAACGACTCGGCCGGCTCGCCGGACGTGGTGATGGCGTGCTGCGGCGACATCCCGACGCTGGAGACGCTGGCCGCGGTTTCGCTGTTGCGCTCGCATCTTCCCGACCTGAAGGTGCGGGTCGTGAACGTGGTGGACCTGATGCGGCTGGAGCCGGAGACCGAGCACCCGCACGGCATGTCCGACGCCGAGTTCGACGCCCTGTTCACCACGGACAAGCCGGTCATCTTCGCCTACCACGGCTACCCGTGGCTCATCCACCGGCTGACCTACCGGCGGCACGGGCACCACAACTTCCACGTCCGCGGCTACAAGGAGGAAGGCACCACCACCACGCCGTTCGACATGGTGATGCTGAACGACCTGGACCGGTTCCACCTGGTCATGGACGCGATCGACCGGGTGCCCGGGCTGGCGTCCTCGGCCGGCCACGTCCGGCAGCTGATGATGGACAAGCGCATCTCCTGCCGCGCCTACACCCGCGAGCAAGGCGAGGACGCCCCCGAGATCAACAACTGGAAGTGGTCCTGAGGGGCTTACGATCGAGCCCGTGAACGCTTGGGGATCGCGGTGATCGGGGCGCAGGCGCTGATCGCCAGCCTGACCGGCGCGGGCGTCGACGTGTGCTTCATGAACCCGGGCACGTCGGAGATGCACTTCGTCAGCGCGCTGGATTCGGTGCCCGCGATGCGTGGGGTGCTCGCGCTATTCGAGGGCGTCGCGACCGGGGCGGCCGACGGGTACGCTCGCATCGCCGGCCGGCCCGCCGCGGTGCTGCTGCACCTCGGGCCCGGCCTGGCCAACGGGCTGGCCAACCTGCACAACGCGCGCCGGGCCCTTACTCCGGTGGTGGTCATCGTCGGCGCGCACGCCACCGGTCACGTCCGCTACGACGCGCCGCTGCAGTCCGACATCGAGGCCCTCGCCCGCACCGTGTCGGGCTGGGTCCATACCTGCGGCACCACCCGCGAGCTGGCCCAGGACGCGATGCGTGCCGTCGCGGCGGCGCGGGCCGGCCAGATCGCCACCCTGGTGCTTCCGGCCGACGTCTCGTGGAGCGACGGGGCAGCGCTCGCGGTTGCCCGGCCCGTTTCGTGGCCGGCGGTGGTCGACGACAGTCAGGTGTCCGCAGTGGCAGCCTTGGTTTCTGGCGGCAGCCGGGTGATGTTCATGCTCGGCGGGAAGGCCCTCACCGAGCGCGGCCTGCGGGCGGCCAGCCGGATAAGCACCGCGACCGGGGCGCGGCTGCTCGCCGAGACGTTTCCCGCGCGGATCGAGCGCGGCGCCGGGGTGCCGGCCGTCGACCGGCTGGCCTACCTGGCCGAGCAGGCCGAAGCCCAGCTGGCCGGGCTCGACCACCTCATCCTGGCGGGTGCCCGCGCGCCGGTGTCGTTCTTCGCCTATCCCGGCCGGGCCAGTGACCTGGTGCCTGCAGGCTGTTCGGTCGCCGTCCTGGCCGACCCTGATCAGGACGTCGAGGCCGCGCTCGAGGCGCTAGCCGGCCAGGTCGCGGCCGGCGCGTCGCCCGTGCTGGCCGAGGCTGTGCTGCCGTCAGCCCCGCCTTTGCGGGCCGAGCCGGGCCCGCCGTTGTCGGCCGAGCCGGGCCCGCCTTTGCGGGCCGAGCCGGGCCCGCCGTTGC
>Ga0208827_1001152_pt1 | contig 11759 bp, 8 predicted proteins | sample Sb_taG_5_FD_187709 | JGI IMG/M metagenome (GOLD analysis project Ga0208827, IMG submission 187709) | Peat soil microbial communities from Weissenstadt, Germany - Sb_50d_8_FC metaG (SPAdes) (version 2) | ecosystem: Environmental > Terrestrial > Soil > Wetlands > Peat | place: Germany: Weissenstadt... | reverse complement strand
CTCGGCTCCGGCGAGGTACTCTTTACGCGTAATGCCAATCTGTTTGTCGGCGAGCTTGACGGTAACGATAGCGCCCGGGCTCGTCAGATTGCCGAGACCATCGATGCAGCCGGTGTTCGGGCGAGCCCCGTTACGGACATTCTTAGTCTCGAGTGGTCGAAGTTCGCCGCCTACGCGGCTCTGATGGCGCTGTCCGTCACCACGCGTGCGCTCACCTGGAAATATCTCATCGATGCGGGAACGGCGCGGGTGCTGGTACGTCTGGTGCGCGAAGTCGGGATGCTCGCCGCCGCCTGTGAGGTTCGGCTATCCGACCGAGCGATGCTGCCGGTAGCGACGATCTGCCGCGAGTCGGAGCAAGACGCGATGGCGCTGCTTGAGAAATTCGGCCTCGATATGAAATCGAGCGCGCCGGAGCACCGGGTATCCACGCTGCAGGACCTGGAAGCCGGGCGGCCGCTGGAAGTCGAAGCGACCTTGGGTCATGCCGTCCGCAAAGCGGCCCAGCTGAAGCTCTCATTGCCGTTACTGAGTTCCTTCTACGATCTCGTGGCTGGAATTGACCGAATTCGCCGCTAGCAAGGCGCGATCCGATGACCACGGCAGCACCGGACGGCGGGCTCCAGGTGGCACTCCTGGCATAGCGTCGAAGATACGCGGCTAAGCCATGGACCAGGCGGTTTACGCTGCGGAGCATCAATTATTGTCACTTTAAAGATATAATATTTGCATATACGAAGATATTGGATCCATTGGCGTTCCAAAGGCCTTTCCGGAACCGGCAGCGACGCCCGTCGACCTGCCGAACCTGCACTCAGCCGCATGCATACGGATGCTCGAGCACGCCTAGCGCTGAACGCGCCCGAAACCCCCGCCAGTGCCTGCTCGCTGGTCGGTGCATTGGACAAGTATTCCAAGTTGAGTGCGCCACAGCTGCGAATTGCGCTGCGCCTCGCCCGAGTCTCCAGGTTGTGACCCGGTTCTCGGTTTCTCCGCCATACCCCTATTGTTTGAAAATTTCTTAGACAAATTGTGGGGTTGCTGCCGACAAGACGACGATACCCTCAGCTAAGGTCGATAAGAATTAGGAAACGTCGAGCTGATAGTGAGCTTGTATGAGCGGACGAACCATTCCTTATCCTGTGCGGATAAACGCTCGTCGGTCACGGCGCGGCGCGCTCGCGCTCGCGTTCCGCAAGCAGGCACTGTTGTTCTGACGATCTCGCGTCGCTATGACGGTCTCAATAAGTGAAGAACAATGCATGCCATTCCAGAGCTACCCGCGACGGTGCGTGCTGATCATCGATGATGATCCGGCGTTCACGCTCCTGGCCAGCGAGACCCTGCAGCACGCCGGCTTCGACGCCAGGATCGCCACTAACAGCAAGGATGCCATCGCCTCATTCGAGAACGCCAAACCCGACCTAGTGCTGCTCGACGTCGAATTGCCGGGCAGCAATGGTTTCGACCTATGCGCGACATTGCGCATCATGAGCCCGGGAGTCGATGTTCCGATCGTCATGGTCACGGGCCACGACGATACCGCATCCATCGCCCAGGCCTATCAGGTCGGGGCAACCGATTTCATTCACAAGCCCGTCCTGTGGCCGACCCTGCCGCATCGAATCGGCTTCATTCTTCGCGCCCGGGACAATATGCGCGCGCTCCAGGCCAGCGAGCACAAGAACCGCGCTTTACTGCAGGCGCTCCCCGATACGATCTTTATCGTCGGTCGCGACGGCGTTCTTTTGGAACACATCACGGGCGCTGGCAAAAGCAATAGCAAGAGTCTTGTCGGTAGACAGCTGGAAGAAGTGTTACCGGCAGGCGTCGCGCGCGCCGCCCGGCAGGCCGTTAGCGGGGATAGCCGTTGCGAGCTGACTACCTATGAGTTCGCGGTCGGTCGAGGCAAGGATCAGAGATCCTTCGAGGCCCGACTGCGTCCTCAATCCGATGGAACGCTCCTGATCGTTACCCGCGATACCACCGAGCGGCAAAAGGCAAAGGCTCGAATAGAATATCTTGCCTACTACGACATCTTGACCGGTTTACCGAATCGCCAGCAATTCGTGCGGGAAGCGGGCGGCGCTCTTCGAGCTGCCAAACAGGCCGGCCACATAACGGCGCTGCTTTACCTGGACCTTGACCGCTTCAAGCGAATCAATGACAACCTCGGTCATTCTGTCGGCGACGCGCTGCTGAAAAATGTGGCGCGCAGACTCGAGCAGAGCGTCAGGCCTTCCGACCTGGTATCGCCGCCGGCCGAGAGCCAGCGGTACGGCCAGTCACGAGTAGCACGCCTGGGAGGCGATGAATTCGTGGTGCTGCTGACCGGTCTTACCGACGAGGCGCAGACCGCTGCGGTGGCCAACCGCATACGGCAGTCACTGGGAGAGCCGCTCGACTGCGGCGGCCATCGTCTTGTAGTGACGCCGAGCATCGGTATTGCGCTGTATCCGCAGGATGGAACGGATATCGAGGACTTGCTCGTTAAAGCCGATATGGCCATGTACCAGGCCAAGGATCAAGGCCGAAACGGCGTTGCGTTCTACGGGCATTCGATGGCGGTCCGCTCGCTCGGTCGCCTCGAGCTGGAAAATGATCTTCGGAGCGCATTTCAAAACGGCGACTTCGAGATTTTCTATCAGCCAAAAGTCGAGCTTTCGAGCGGTACGATCATCGGCGTAGAAGCCCTGTTGCGCTGGCATCACGCGACGCGCGGATGGATTGCTCCCGACACATTCATCCCCGTGGCGGAAGAAACCGGATTGATCGCGGAGCTCGGCGACTGGGTCATCCGTGAGGCCTGCAAGCAGCTCAACACTTGGGCAAGCGAAGACCTTGGTCATTTGACCATTGCCGTCAACGTATCAGTGCAGCAGTTCGCCAGGGCGGATTTCGTAGAGTCGGTACTTCGCGCGCTATGGCAATACGGCGTCAAACCCGAACAGCTTGAACTGGAGATTACTGAAAGCCTGTTGATGAGAAACGTCGACGATACGACGGTTTGCATGAAGCGCTTGCGCGCCGCAGGCGTAGCCTTGTCCATCGATGATTTTGGAACCGGCTATTCCTCTCTGGGGTACCTGCGGCAATTCCCGGTCGATGCATTGAAGATCGACCGATCATTCGTCAAAGATCTGCACACGAGCGACGACGACGCGGCCATTTGCGCCGCAATCATCGCCATGGCCCGTGAGCTCAAGCTGAAAGTAATCGCAGAGGGTGTCGCAAACACTGAACAGCTCGAATTCCTGCGTAAACATCGATGCGATCAGGTGCAGGGTTACCTGATCAGCAAGCCGATTCCAGTCGCCGATCTGGAGAGGCTGCTTCGAGGCGCGCCGCAGGACGGCAGCGACGAGCGCGCAGCTGTCAACTCGGTGTGGCTGGGTGTCACGCCGTGATGCAATGGGTGAGCAATCTGTCGCTACGCGCGAAGCTGCGCGTCATAGTGGTCTATGCGGCCGCCGCGGCAGTTCTGATAGCTGGTGCGTTGTACGCCTCAGGGGCAGTGCTGACCCTGCGTCGTAGTCAAGCCCAACAACTACTGACTCTGGTGACGGCGGTGGGCGAAAATGCGGGTGCGCCGTTGAAGTCGTTCAATCGAGCGCTCGCACGTAAGGTACTTCGGTCGCTGCGCGTCGATCCGGATATTCGAGCGGTGGCGCTCTACGATGCTGCGGGCAATATCTTTGCGGACGTCACCTTCGGCAATGAAATCGGCTCGCCGTCGGATCGCTTGCGGGACTGGGCAATCAATGCCGCAGGACCCGACATGGAGGCAACGCGATTTAATGGCCTGACGGGCGTCCACATCCAGGTTCCGGTGATACTGGACGGCGATCGGCTTGGCACGATCCACGTCGATGCAGAGCTGACGCAGCTCTATGGGCCGCTACCAGGCTCCCCGGAATACATGCTGCTGGGATTTCTGCTGGCGCTGCTCGTGGCCTATGCGCTATCGATCCGCCTGCAGCGGTTCATTGCGGCTCCCATACATGACCTGGCGCAGGTCGCGCGCAATGTTTGCGCGAGCAAGAATTTCTCGATCCGGGCGAACAAACAGACAGACGACGACTTCGGCGCACTTATCGATGACTTCAACGAAATGCTGGCGGAACTCGAAAGGCGGGACCTGAATCTGCGGGTGTATCAGAACGAGCTGGAAAAACTTGTGCGCGAACGCACCGTGAGCCTGGATGCGGCGGTTGCCGAAGCGCAGGAGGCTCTGCAGCGCGCCGAGGCGGCAAGCCGCGCCAAGAGCGAATTCCTGGCCCGCATGAGTCATGAGATTCGCACTCCGATGAACGGCGTGCTCGGCATGGCGGAATTGCTGCGTCACTCGACCACGTTGGACGCACGACAGCGCCGTTATGCCGCCACGATTCATCAATCCGGCAGCGCGTTGCTCGACATCATCAATGACATCCTCGATTTCTCGAAAATCGAGGCGGGCAAACTCGAGCTTGACAAGGCTCCATTTTGTCTGCGCGACATTGTCGAAGATGCAGTCGATATTCTGGCCGAGCACGCGCATAGCAAAGGCCTGGAGCTGATCTGTGATATACCGCCCGAATGTGACACCCGCGTGTGCGGTGATGGCCAGCGGCTGCGGCAGGTGATAATTAATCTCATCAGCAACGCCGTTAAATTTACCGAACGCGGCGAAGTCAGGATCACGGTGCGCCACGAAGGTTCAGGCCTGCTGAATTCGGCTTTTCGCTTTGAAGTAACGGATACCGGGATAGGCATCAAGCCCGAGAGTTGCAACGCGATATTCGAGTCGTTTGCGCAGGAGGACAGCACGACGACGCGCCAGTACGGGGGTACAGGACTGGGGCTTGCGATCTGTAAGCAGCTGGTCGAACTGATGGGCGGTCAAATCGGCGTCTCGAGTACGCCCGGAGAAGGATCGACATTTTATTTCTCGGTTCCTCTGTCAACCGATCCGACTGCAGAGCGCGACCGGCGTACGAGCGTTCTGAATCGTACCCGCATGCTCATCGTGGACGACAATTCGACCAATCGGGAGATTCTCAGGCATCACCTGGCGAGTTGGGGGGTGATGGTGACGGAGGCGAGTTCGGGCCGACAAGCACTGCAGATCCTGGGTAAGGCCCTTGGTGCTCAATTTGACGTTCTGATTCTCGACGGACAGATGCCTGACATGAAAGGAGCAGCGCTGGCGTCGGAAATTCGAACTCGTCCTGAATTCGCCGACGTGCCTTTGTTGATGATGAGTTCAGCCCTTTCCACGACGCCGCTCGCGGACAACTCGGGGGACCGGGCAACGGCCTGGCTAAGCAAGCCCATACGCCGGGCACAACTACATGCCTGCCTCGCGTCGCTCCTGACCGACCAGTTCCCCGCGGCAGAGGCGACCACCGAGGCCTCGATGCAAGATGCAAATGCGGCGGCTCAAAGCGGCCATAAAATGTCACGCATACACAGGGTTCTTCTGGTCGAAGATAACCCCGTGAATCAGCAAGTCGCCCAGGCCATGCTGCAAGAACTGGGAGTGGAAGCTGTCAGCGCCTGGAGCGGCGAGGAGGCGCTTGAAAAACTAGCGGCTAATCGTTACGAAGTCGTGCTGATGGACTGCCAGATGCCGAAGCTGGACGGCTACGCTACTACAAGCCGCTTTCGTGAATGGGAGAAGGAACATCAGCGCTCACGCACGCCAATTGTGGCGCTGACCGCCAACGCGCTGAGCGGGGACGCCGAGAAATGCTTCGCGGCGGGGATGGACCGCTACCTGAGCAAGCCGTTCACGAGCGATCAGTTGTATCGGGTTCTCGAGTCCTGTGTAGCCGACAGCGAACAAGCAGATTCTGCCGTGAATGTCGAAGCTGCCGTCCTCGATCGACAGGCGCTGGGGCGCATACGGGCATTACACCGGCCGGGCGGCCCGAACCTTCTTGCTAAGGTGCTCGGACTATATTCCTCGAGCTCGCTCGCTCTGACTGACGCCATGCGAACAGCGACGATGTCCAATGACACCGAGAGCATCAGGCAGGCAGCGCATGCCCTGAAGTCGAGCAGCGCCAATGTGGGCGCGATGGCATTCGCGGACCTATGCAAGGATGTGGAGGCAGCTGCTGCGGAAGGCAAGCTTGACCACGCCCGCGTGCTCGTCGACGGACTGCTGGCGGAGCATAGGAAGGTACTACAGGCTCTTGACGCGCAAAACCTTGCGGCCTGATATGGCTCGGCTGGGCCGTCCGGAATAGCCGCGGCGCCTGATATTCACGGTGAGGAATCGCCGCTCTTGAGCCGCCCTCTCGCTATAACCGCTTCTCGGCTCGGTTTGCTTCGTTCTGCTCTAGAATCGAGGCTGGGCGACCGGGTCATCTCGCAGAGATCGGCTAAAGGATCGCCTCAGGGAGGATCAGACAATGAATCTACGTATAGTCATGCCGCTCCTGACCACCGCTGTGCTGCTCGGCGCCGGCATCGGCCAGGCTGCGGACCAGGTCGGGCCCGCCGCAAACCCACTTGACGCAATTCCCGACAAGACGCCGTTCAGCATGCCCTATGGCGCGCCGATCTCGCTTCAGCGCGCCCAGGCCGTGGCACAGGCCGCCGTGGCCGAGGCTGCCAAGCGCGGCTGGCAGCTCAACGTCGCAGTGGTAGATTCCGGAGCCAATCTGGTCGCCTTCCTGCGCATGGATGGCGCCCAACTCGCCTCGATCGCGATCTCGGAACACAAGGCGCGCACCGCGGTAAAGTTCCGCCGGCCGACCAAGGCCTTCGAAGACGCGGTGCAAAAGTCGGATTTCAAGTACGTGCTGACGCTCGACGATGTCGTTGCCTCGCGTGGCGGCATTCCCCTCGTCGAGGACGGCAAGATCATCGGCGCCATCGGGTGTTCCGGCGGCACCGGTTCACAGGATGAGGTGGCTTGCGCCGCCGCGGCCGCAATGATCGGTAAATGAAGCGATGGCCGAAGCGCTCGAGGCGCCGTTTGTGGCGCCTCGAACCTTAAAGTCTGATCACGGCCCGTGTGAACATCGGCGACGCCAGCGGCGACCGGAAATGCTGAGCGAACTACTGAATTCGGACTTCTCCCAGCGCGTCGTGATTGCGACCAATGGGCTGCCATGGATTCCATCTCCACAGGCGGGGGTCGAGCGCCGTCCGCTCGACCGCATCGGAAGCGAAGTCGCTCGGGCCACGTCGCTCGTGCGCTATGCGCCGCGTAGCGCATTTCCGCCGCATGATCATGCGCTCGGGGAAGAATTCCTCGTGCTCGACGGAATATTCTCCGACGAGCACGGCGACTACGCCGCCGGAACTTATGTTCGCAACCCGCCCGGCAGCCACCACTCTCCGCGAACGGCGCCGGGGTGCATAATCTTCGTCAAGCTGAGACAGATGGCGCGGACCGAGCAGCAGCGGCTGGTCATGGATACGACGACCGCGGACTGGGATCAGGGCGAAGTCGAAGGACACACGCGGCTTGGTCTCTATGCTGCGAGCCAGAATGTGGAGCGGGTTACGATGGAGCGGCTTCGCGCCGGTGCGATTCTTCCGGTGATGGACTGTCCGGGAGGCGAGGAAATATTCGTGCTGTCCGGCGATCTGGCCGATGAGCAGGGGGCATACGGCTCAGGGACGTGGATTCGAAATCCGGCCGGCTATCGGCGCAGTCTTAAGTCCAAAGGCGGAGTGACGTACTGGGCGAAGCGGGGGCATTTACCCGCCGCAGCTTCAGACGCATGACACTAACGGAAACCCGGCGCCCAAACCGAAGCAACTATCCACGACCGCGGAGCAGATCCTCGATCTCGCCGAGCCGCGCAGCTCTGCGTGAGGATCGAGGAGCGGACGTGCATCGGTGTCGAGCCATCCTTTCCGACCGTCCTTCCCCGCGCCGCGCGGCGAACGACTCTTTGACGCGTGCGACTATGCCCGGATCCGTGCGCTCAAAATAGGGAAGCTCGCTGGTATGTCGTCCAATGGCTTCTTCGGCTGTGTAGCCGGTCAAGCGCGTGAAACTGCCATTGACCCATGCGAGACGGCGTTGTGAATCGCCGATCGTGACGGAATATCCCGTCCGACGGGCGACAGGTGCCAGCCAGTCCGAATCCACGGCATCACGCGTATCGACGTCCGCAGGTACCTCCGCAAGTGCGTGCGCAGGGGTGGTCGACAAGAGGCATGCGACCGCCCAGGGCACAGCGAACAGCAGAACAAGCGCGGCCAACTGCAGAGCGTTCCAGGCAGCGCCGGTGGCCGCCCCATGCGCGGTGAGCGCGCTGGCCAGGGCAACGCTGCGCAGCCATGTCGCGGGCAGAACAATCCGATGGCGCGCAATCGGGCGGCCGAATGCGCTGCCGGGCCGCCAGCGCTACGCTGGGCGGCGCCGTCGCGCGGACCGGGGCCCTGCTTGCAAAATGTCGTTAATTGGACTGGACCTAAGCTTAGTTTCTGTCTATGACGCCTATGACATTATCCGTACATTTCTCGTGTCGGCAGCGGCCTGAAAGGGTTGGCATATCAGGCCCTGCGCGCGCGGTGGCGCACAATATGAGCCTCGGATGGGGTCGGTCTCAGCTCTTGCTGCAGCACGGTAGATGGCCGCTGCAGGGAGCATCTCGAGCGGGTCGGCAGAATATAAACATTAGATGCGTCGGGAGAGTTTATGAATATCAGAAAGCTTCAACAGGGTCTTAAGTACCGCGGCCGAGTCGTGGCGGTTCGCCAGACCTACCACGTGTTCGAGGCCTCGGACTATTTCTTCGTTCTATCCTTTGCTCTGTCGAAAACACGCCGAGCGTCAGGATACTTCAACGTCGTCAATAGGGCGGCGGTCGCCTATGTGCAAGGGCATCTTGGGGGCAAGAGCGGCGTTACTGCGAAAGACGCGGTCGCTGTCGCACGGCGCACCAAGCATGTTCCGACGAGCTTGATGGCACTTTCCATCCTGTACGTCCTCGTAGCGCTCGGTCAGGCGAGGATCATGCGAGCAGGAGAGCATCGACAATTGTTCTTCGCGGTTCGGAAAGTGCGGCGGGCGGGGCGCTCCTAGAATCGCGGCTCATCGCATTCATTCGCTCAGGACAGACCCAGGATTTTGCCGCTGTCGTCGATGTCGATCTTTACCGCTGAAGGAACCTTCGGCAGGCCGGGCATCGTCATGATATCGCCGCAGACCATGACAATGAATTCGGCGCCGGCGGCGAGTCTGACCTCACGAATGTTTATCGTGTGGCCGGACGGTGCGCCCAATGCGGCGGGATCTGTCGAAAAGGAATACTGCGTCTTCGCAACGCAGACCGGAAAGTGTCCATACCCCGCATCCTGCAGCCGTTGGATCTGCTCCCGAACCTTGCGGTCGGCACTGATATCGGCGGCGCCGTAGATCTTCGTTGCGATCGCCTTCATCTTCTCCCATAGCGGCGCCGACTCGTCGTACACGAACTTCATCGTCGACGGATGCTTGTCTACGATCTGTACGACAGTGCGCGCCAGTTCGGTCGCGCCGGCCGATCCCTCCGCCCAGTGACGCGCCACGACTACCGGTGCTCCGTGCACGGCCATCTTCGACTTAAGCAGCGCAATTTCCGCTTCGGTATCGAATGTGAAGTGATTGATCGCAATGACGCAGGGTAGTCCGTAGTGATTGCGGATGTTGTCGACGTGGCGCTCCAGGTTGGCGATTCCCTTTTCGAGCACCGCCAGGTTCTCCTTGTTGACGTCCCGCAGATGGCTGCCGCCGTGGTACTTGAGCGCTCGGGTTGTGGCGACGATGACGGCTGCCGCGGGTCTGAATCCTGTCTTGCGGCATTTGATGTCGATGAACTTCTCGGCGCCGAGGTCAGCGCCGAAGCCGGCTTCGGTGACGACATAGTCGGCGAGCTTGAGCGCCGTCCGCGTCGCCAGCACCGAATTGCAGCCATGCGCGATGTTGGCGAACGGGCCGCCGTGGACGAAGGCCGGATTGTTCTCCAGGGTTTGTACGAGGTTCGGCTTCAACGCGTCCTTGAGCAGCACAGTCATCGCGCCATGCGCCGCAAGATCGCGTGCGTGCACCGGCCTGAAGTGGCTGGTGTAGCCGACGACGATGTTGCCGAGCCGGCTCTTGAGGTCGGCGATGCTCGTGGCCAGGCACAGGATCGCCATCACCTCCGATGCCACGACGATGGTGAAGCGGTCCTGGCGCGGATAGCCGTTGCCCGGCCCGCCGAGCGCGATCGTGATGTCCCGGAGTGCCCGATCGTTCATATCCATCACCCGCTGCCAGCTGATGCGGCGCACGTCGATACCGAGCTCGTTGCCGTGATGGATGTGATTGTCGAGCAGCGCCGCGAGTAGGTTGTTGGCGAGCCCGATCGCACTGAAGTCGCCGGTGAAGTGCAGGTTGATTTCTTCCATCGGCACGACCTGGGCGTGACCGCCACCGGTGGCGCCACCCTTTATGCCGAACACCGGCCCGAGGCTCGGCTCACGCAGGCAGATCACGGTTTTCTTACCGATGCTGTTCAAGGCGTCGCCGAGGCCGATCGTGGTCGTCGTCTTGCCCTCGCCCGCCGGTGTCGGGCTGATCGCCGTCACCAGGATCAGCTTGCCGTCGGGTCTCGACTTCAGGCTCTCGAGAAACTCGAAGCCGATCTTCGCCTTGTAGAGACCGTAGCTCTCGAGGCTCGATAGCGGAATTCCGAGCTTCTCGGCGATCGCCGTAATCGGCTGCAGGGTCGCTTTCTGGGCAATTTCAATATCTGAAGGCACCTGTGGGTCTCCCGTTCCGGAAAGTCGTTGGCGTGAGACAGCGTCCCCCTCGGGGGGCTCCGCCGCCAGAGTCTGCTGGCGGCCGCCACTGTCGGCGTGCCGTCATTCTAAGCACTGGCGGGCTCATGTCGGAGAAATCTCTTCCAACCCTAGCGCCCTGGCGAATTGCGCACTCGCTGCGTGATCCACCACATGTGGCCTTCCGGATCGAGCGCGGCGCGGCAGCGCGCATGCTCTCCATGCACATCGGCATCATCAACGAAGAACATGATCGACTGTGTGGCCGCACCGGCGAGCGAGCGCGGCTGCGATGATCCTGGAACTTGCGATGGTCCAACATGCAGTCGCGCCCGCGAGGATGCGGGAACTGCCGATTGTCGACAAAGGCGGCGTTCAGCGAAGCGCAGCTTGCCTTAAGATTCCGGCGGGCAGCCTCGCGCTCCTACACCCAGTACACAAAATTTTTGTCATCATTCTGCTCTTACATCTGCGGGCGCATTTTCCAGGGGCGGCGATTCATTGATACGATCTACCGAAGGCATCAGCCTACCGGCCAATGCCCGCCTTTCGCTCTTCTGTCAGAAAACTGCCGAGCTCGTACGAGCGGCCATGCGACTCAATCGTCAGGCAGCTTGGATGCAAGTGCGCAGCCGCGCGGCGCCTCGCGGCGTCAGCGAACAGTTCGGCGATAGCTGGATCGTCAGAACATTGACCAATCTCAGAGCCATCGTCAGCAGTGTCAGCGGTGCATGCGGCATCATACGAAGCGGTCATTTCTATCGCAAGATCAAACGCTTAAGTTGCCGGAGATGTCCTCCATGCGCCCATCGAATAGCGCCGCGGCCGCCGCGACAAGGTGGCTGGCATCGCCATCCGTGGCCACCGAGTACGGCAATAGCGCCAGTCTTGGCACGCCGAGCATGGCGTCGAGCGCAGCGAGGTTCTCTGCCAGCGCCGGCATGTTGGGGGCAAGCACGCTGCCGATCCAACCCGCGAGCTTGAGATTCGACACCCCGATCGCCTGG
>Ga0208827_1001148_pt1 | contig 11804 bp, 14 predicted proteins | sample Sb_taG_5_FD_187709 | JGI IMG/M metagenome (GOLD analysis project Ga0208827, IMG submission 187709) | Peat soil microbial communities from Weissenstadt, Germany - Sb_50d_8_FC metaG (SPAdes) (version 2) | ecosystem: Environmental > Terrestrial > Soil > Wetlands > Peat | place: Germany... | reverse complement strand
GCCGGTGGCGATGTTTCGCGACACGCCGATCGAGAATCTGGCGCAGAATTTTTTGGTGCTGGGCATCCAGCCCGACGAATGCATTGGCCTCGAGTTCAACGCCAAGGTGCCGGGGCCGTCGATCGCCATCGGCGGCGTCGGCATGACGTTCAAATACGAGGATTATTTCGACGTCGCGCCGTCGACCGGCTACGAGACGCTGATCTACGATTGCATGATCGGCGACGCCATTCTCTATCCGCGCGCCGACGGCATCGAGGCCGGCTGGCACGTGGTGCAGCCGTTCATGGATGCCTGGCGCGACGCCGGCGGGCAGGGCCTGGCGACTTACCGCGCCGGCAGCGAAGGTCCGGCCGAGGCCGAGCGGCTCTTGGCGCAAGACGGCCGCCGCTGGCGCGCCATTGCATGAGGATTGCCGACATGGATTCGAAACATCGTCAGATCATCGTGGTCGACGATCCTGCTGCGCTGGCCGAAACCGCGGCGCGGCGGCTGTTGAGCCGCATCGCCCAAGATGGCGCCCATGACGGCCGCTGCTCGGTTTGCCTCACTGGCGGCTCGAGCCCCGAAGGGCTTTATCGCCTGCTCGCCGAAGAGCCCTGGCGCGGCAAGGTGCCGTGGGACCGCGTGCATTGGTTCATGGGCGACGACCGCTTCGTTCCGCTCACCGATCCGCGCAGCAACATGGGCATAGCCAAGCGGCTGTTTCTCGATCGCGTTGCGGCGCCGCGCGGCAACGTGCATCCGATCCCGACCGACGCCAACTACCCCGAAGGCGCCGCCAATCTCTACGCCGAGGAGCTGCAGACTTTTTACGGCGCCGACAAGCTCGACGCGGCGCGGCCGTTGTTCGATCTGGTGCTCATGGGGCTCGGCCCCGACGGCCATGTCGCGTCGCTCTATCCGCAATCGCGTGCCCTCGACGAGAAGGAACGCTGGGTGCTCGGCGTCGCCAAGGCCGGATGGGAGCCGTTCGTGCCGCGTGTCACGCTGACGTTTCCGACCCTGGCATCGTGCCGGGAAATGCTGTTCCTGGTCGACGGCGCCGACAAGCGCGACATTTTGCATCGTGTATTTTCCGGCGAGGACTTGCCGGGAGCGCGCGTCCATTGCAACGGCGATCTGGTGTGGCTCATCGATCGCGCCGCGGCGCCCCAGGGCGTGTCGTGACGGCCGACGCTGCGCCGTCCGTCATCGTGGTGATGGGCGTTTCCGGCTCGGGCAAGAGCACCATCGCGGCGATGCTCGCCCATCGCCTGCAATGGATCTACGAGGACGGCGACTGGTTTCATCCGCAATCCAACGTCGAGAAAATGCATCACGGCGAGCCGCTGACCGATCAGGATCGCTGGCCGTGGCTGCGCGCCATCGCCGCCTGGATCGACGACACCCGCAAGGCGGGCCAGCACGGCATCGTCGCCTGCTCGGCGCTCAAGCGCGCCTATCGGGATATCCTGATCGGCGAGCGGCGCGACGTGCGGCTGGTTTTCCTCAAGGGCGACCGCGAATTGATCGCGCGGCGTATTGCCGCCCGCGACGATCATTTCATGCCGGCATCCCTGCTCGACAGCCAGTTCGCGGCGCTGGAAGAGCCGAGGGCGGACGAGCGCCCGATCGTCGTCTCCATCGCGCCGCATCCCCGCGAGATCGTCGATAATATCGTTGAGAAGCTCGGCATTGCCGAGGCGGCGACGCCGATATAAGACCTTCGCGCGGCACCAAGCGAAGGCGCCACAAGGCGACAGGGGAGGAAGACACCATGGCGAAAATCGTCATCAGTTGCGCGATCACCGGCTCGATCCACACGCCCACCATGTCGGACGCGCTGCCGATCACGCCCGACCAGATCGCCACCCAGGCCATCGATGCCGCCGCGGCCGGCGCCGCCATTTTGCACTTGCACGCGCGCGATCCCAAGGACGGCCGGCCGTCGTCCGAGGCATCGGTCTTCATGCAGTTCCTGCCGCGCATCAAGCAGGCCACAGACGCGGTGGTGAACATCACCACCGGCGGCGCCGTGACCATGACGGTCGATCAGCGCATCTCGGCGGCCAATACGCTGTCGCCGGAAATGTGCTCGATGAACATGGGCTCGATGAATTTCGCGCTCTATCCCATGGCGAAGCGCTACAAGACCTGGAAATACGATTGGGAGGAGAGCTATCTGACCAATTCCGACGCCTATATATTTCCCAACACGTTCCGCGACATCGAGAAGGTCTACAAGACGCTCGGCGAAGGCCACGGCGTGAAATTCGAGCATGAATGCTACGACACCGGCCATCTCTATAATCTTGCGCACATGATCGACCGCGGCTTGTTCAAGCCGCCGGTCTTCGTGCAGCTGATCTTCGGCATTCTCGGCGGCATCGGCGCGGATCTCGACAATCTGTTCTTCATGAAGCGCACGGCAGACCGGCTGTTCGGCAAGGACTATCTCTGGTCGGTGCTGGCCGGCGGCCGCCATCAGATGAATTTCTGCACCGCCGCCGCCATGATCGGCGGCAATGTGCGCGTCGGCCTGGAAGACTCGCTCTATATCGGGCCCGGGAAACTTGCCTCAAGCAACGCCGAGCAGGTGACGAAGATCCGCCGCATCCTTGAGGACCTCGGCCACCAGATCGCGACGCCCGCGGAAGCCCGGCAGATGCTTGGGCTCAAAGGTGCCGACCGCGTGAATTTCTAGACCAGCGGCGCCGCGACGGTCACCTCATATGAACGCCATCGATCTCAAAGGCCGCACCGCCATCATCACCGGCGGCGCCAGAGGCATCGGTTTTGCCGCCGCGCAAAAGATGCTGGCCTCGGGCGCGGCGGTTGCGCTGTGGGACATCGATGCCTCAGCGCTCGGCAAGGCGGCTGCATCGCTGGCAAAGAGCGGGCGCGTCTACACCGCGATCCTCGATCTCACCGCCGAGGCGGAGATCGGCAAAGCCGTCGACGCGCTGATCCGCGACGCCGGCAAGATCGATATTCTGGTCAACAATGCCGGCATCACCGGCGGCAACGCGCCGCTGTGGGAGCTCGAGCCCGAGGTGTGGCGGCGCGTCATCGAGGTCAATCTGGTCGCGCCCTACCTCGTCTGCCACGCGGTGGTGCCGCACATGATGGCCGCGCGGTATGGACGCATCGTCAACATCGCCTCGATCGCCGGCAAGGAAGGCAATCCGAACGCCTCGCATTATTCGGCATCGAAAGCCGGCCTGATCGGATTGACCAAATCGCTCGCCAAGGAACTGGCGACGTCGGGCGTGCTGGTGAATTGCATCACGCCGGCGGCGGCCAAGACCGAAATGTTCGGCCAGATGACACAAGCGCATATCGACTACATGCTGGCCAAAATCCCGATGAACCGCTTCGTCAATGTCGAGGAGCTCGCGGCCATGATCGCGTGGCTGGCGTCGGAGGATTGCTCGTTCTCGACTGGCGCGGTGTTCGATATTTCGGGCGGCCGGGCCACTTATTGATTTTAGTTGGCTGGCTTGCCAAGCCGTAGCTCGCGGCGGCTGGCGCAGCCCGCCTTCGCTACGCTTCGGCGCGGCAGCCTTCGCTTCGCTGCGCGAGCGAAGGCTGGTGGGCGGTGCAGGGATCGAACCTGCGACCCCCTCCATGTCAAGGAGGTGCTCTTCCGCTGAGCTAACCGCCCGGTCAGCAGCAGGGGTTTAGCGTCGCGCTGCCTGTGGGGTCAAGCCTGCGGGGCGGGGACCTATACATTTCTGCCTGACCGAGGTGGCGGCCTTGATCGCTTGGACGCTGGTTGTTCGCTTTGATGATTTCGTCAAGGGTCTCGACCGCCGGAGGCGGCGGCGCTTCGCGCCGCCCTTGACGAAATCATCAAAGCGAACACAGTGCTGTCCAAGCGATCAAGGCCGCTTTCTGCGCCGTTTCAGACGTATCTCAATCCCAGGCAGCCCCGAGGCGCGGCGCTCAGGCGGCTCCGCATCGGTCACGACGCGCCGGCGTCGGACATGCACTTCTTGGTGAAGCTCGTCTCGGCGGCGCCGTGCAGCTTCTGCGCCGCGGCCTGGTCCTTGCAGCACTTCTTGGCAAAACTGTTCAAGGCGGCGCCGTGCAGGCTCTTGCCCGTGGCCTGGACCGCGCAACTGTCGTCCGCCATGGCGGCGGTCACGACCCAAAACGAGGCGACGAACGCGACAATGATGGCAAGCGCTTTCATGTTTTTCTCCCTGGATTAGCCGCTATCACGCTTGAGAAAACCGCCGCGCCGGCCGGCGTCACGCGTGCGGCTGCAGCGTGCCGTTCGGGCTCGCCTTGTCGATGATCTCCGGCAGATACTGCGCCAAGAGCTTCAGCATCTCGTCGACCGGCAGACCGAGGTGGCGGGCAAAATCCTGAACCTGGGCATTGCCGAGAACGGCTTTCAGCTGATCCGCGGTGATCGGCAGGTTTTGGCCGTTGCCGAGCCAGGACTGGACCTGCGGGCCGAGACCGCCTTTCTGCAGCGCCGCCACCAGGCCGTTGAGATCGTGGTATTGCGTCTGCGCCAGCACGGTATTGAGCATCGCCGGCAAAGCTTCGCTTTCCAACGCGCCCTTGAGACTGTCAAACAAACCCATGATTGTTCTCCTCTGCGCAGACTGCAAAACGCCACGCCAAAAGCGTGTCAAACTCGGAAGTTCAGCTTAGTACATCGTCGTCGGTCTCGCCAGAGCCGCGCCGCCAATCGCAGCGGCGGCTGATTCGGCAATTCGCCGCCGCGCGTTGATGCTAATCTGCACACACTGTCATGACGCGAGCGCGGTGCGAGGAGCGCGATGAACAATGTCAGGTTGACGGTGCGGGTCGATTTCGGCGCCGACCGGGCGCTTGGGCCGGGCAAGATCCGGCTGCTCGAGGCGATCGGCAAATCCGGATCGATCTCGCGGGCCGGCCGCGCGCTCGGCATGTCCTATCGGCGCGCCTGGCTCCTGATCGACGACATGAACCGCTCTTTCCGCGCGCCCGTGGTCATGACGCAGCCCGGCGGCGCGCGCGGCGGCGGCGCGGCGCTCACGCCGTTCGGCCTGGAGCTGATCGAGAACTATCGGGCGATCGAGACGCAGGCGATGGCCGCGGCGATGCCGCGGTTGCAGGCGCTGGAAAAATCGTTGCGGCGTCGGCAAATACGAAAACCGCGCAAGACGTCGATCCGCGCCGCAACTGCGCGATGATAGCGGCGGCCGGTCAGGCGGCGCGACGCGACACCAGCAGGCCGTAGCCGCCGATCGCCGCCAGCGCGAGCGAGATCAGCACGTTGTAGCCGGCGAGCGAAATGCCGAGAAAGCGCCACGCCGCTTCGTCGCAGCGCACCACGTGGATCGAATTCAGCTGGCCGAGGATCGAGCCCTTGGCGGAAAGATCGGTGATCGGCCCCGAGCAATCGGTGGGGCCGGCCCAGAAATGCCATTCGACGCCGGCGTGATAGGTGCCGAGCGCGGCGCCGCACAGCATGGCAACGATGATCGCGGTAAAGCCGACCGCGAGCAGCGTCCGCGGCGCCCGCGCCAGCGCCGCGATGGCCATCAATAGCGACAGCGGAATGATGATGTGATAGGGCAGCCGCTCTTCGAGGCAGATCGGGCAGGGCGGCAGCCTGAGCACGAATTCGAAATACCAGGCGCCGACAATGGTCGCCGTGCTGGCAACGAAGATCGCCAGCGCCGCGGCGGCGGCCGGCTCGCCGCGCAGCCGATCGAGCAGGGTCATCCGCAAAGCCGAAGTCTGGGCCATAACACCCTCGCCGCCGCGCCGCCCCGACACTCGCGGCCCGCAGCAATTGGCCGATCTTTAAGGCAGAAGCAAGCCCGCCCCGGACCTTAGATTTTCTTTTTGCCCGGCGCGCCGGCCTTCGGATATAGATGGCGGCGCATGCCCGTGTGGCGGAACTGGTAGACGCGCACGACTCAAAATCGTGTTCCGCAAGGAGTGGGGGTTCGATTCCCTCCACGGGCACCACTTCAAACTTCGCCGTTGTTCGCTGTAGTTCGTCGTAATTCAATTAATGCCGTTATATCAGGAATTTAAAGCGACAGCTGGTTCGCTGCCGTTCGCGGTCAGTTGTTGGCATCCAAGTAATTTGTTGGTATTTTTGTTGGTATCGCGCGAGTCGAAACTAGGACGATACCAACATGCTCAATGACACCCGGGTGCGCACCATCAAGCCCTCCAAAAGGCCAGTCAAACTCTCCGATAGTGGCGGGCTTTATCTTCTGATCGCGCCACACGGGAGCAAGCTTTGGCGCTTGGCTTACCGCTTTGGTGGTAAGCAAAAGACACTTGCCATGGGAGCTTATCCGACGATTACGCTGAAGGCGGCCCGTGATAATCGCGAGGAGGCAAAACGGCTGCTCGCCAACGGCATCGATCCTTCGACGCAACGCCGGTTGGAAAAGCAGATCGCATCGACCGGAAATACATTTAAGGCCGTCGCTGAAGAGGTTCTGGCGAAGATGGAGAAGGAGGGGCGCTCTGATGCGACTCTCACTAAGAAACGTTGGCTACTCGACTTCGCCTATCCAACACTCGGTGATCGTCCAATAGCTGAGATCACAGCGCTGGAGGTGCTTTCCGTACTCCGCCGAATCGAAGCGCGCGCGCTTGCTCGGCATTTTGTGGGCCAATATCGCGGCGGCTCATAATCAGCTTCAGAGCATCTCCGACCGTGAGGCACGGCTCCATGAGCTCGGCGGGGAGCGCCGTGGAGACTTTCCTCTCCGGTAACTGTAATCGAATGCCCGAACGCATGGCTCATTGCCGCCGGCGAAGCCACATGAGTTCGCCGGTCTTTCGCTGCGAATCACAAAAAAACACTACCGCAAAATCAAACGTTTCGCAGGTGAGCAAACTAGCGAGGGAGAGGAGCACCCTCAGTGGCATTCGCATAATGCCCATTATTACGGAATGTCGGGGCGCTGCTTAACGTGCCGATCATCGCCTACGCGCCACCGTAACGCCATTAATCTTCGGCATGCAGAACGGCGAGCAAGCGCAGAATTGCTCAGGCCGCTGTACGCTGTCCACTCGGAGGCGGACATTGGGTTGCGGCGCAATATTGGTCGCGTTGGGCTGGGGGCACTCGAGTTGAAGTGATCGAGGTCCGCTGTATGGTGATTTACTTGGACGCCGGCCTGTTGGTAATATACATGAACCACAGCTTGGCGGTGTTCGGGCAATTCAAGAGTCAGCAGGGCGAGCCTTCGGTCGGCGCTGCATAGTCAACTTGAACGATGCCTTACGGCAAACTAAAGAGAAGGTTCGACGATGCCTTATACGATTGATCAATTTGCTGCCGATTGCAGGGCGGCGCTTCTGAAGGATCCCGGCCCTGCGGGTCGCGAGCGCGTTCGTCAGTTTACCGAAAAGGCCTGCGCAGATCGGGACTTCGTGGCCAAGTATCTCGGACCGAATGTAGATGCCGAGCGGACGATTCTGTATGAAGATCCCGATTTGCATTTCTGCATTCTCGGGCACGTCTACAAAGGCGCCAAGAACAGCGCTCCCCACGATCACGGGCCGAGCTGGGCGATCTACGGTCAAGCCGCCGGCGTAACGGAAATGACGGATTGGCGACTCGTTGAAAAGTCGGCGGTCGATAAGCCCGGCAAAGTCGCAAAGATTCGAACATACGGATTGACGCCCGGCATGGCTCACCTCTACGGCGAAGGGGATTTGCACTCACCGCGCCGCGAGGCCGAGACGCGCTTGATCCGTATTGAAGGAATCGATCTCACCAAAGTGAAGCGCGATAAATACGAAATCGCAGCTTAGGATCGACGGTTAAAGAAGACGGGTGTGAACAGACTCTCTGTTTAAGCGATGCAAATTGGGAAACAGGTCACGCGCAATTTCCATCTGTGCGCCCAACGCCGGAAATATCGCTGCGTCGCACTAACCGACGTGGTGGGGCACGTAGACCCTGTTCGCTTGTTCTCCTGCCCTCCTTGCTCGAAAAATGCACCGGTTTGCTGAGTAGACCCGTTCCGGTTATCAACGGCTCATCTTGCAATGCTCCGCATACTGCGATGAATTTCTTTCGACGTAGAAGCGGAGCTGCCTTAATGCAAGACGATGCGATCTTGGACTCAATAAAAGTGGCGCTGTTGGAGCGCTTCGGCGAGGAATTTGCGATTGATCCGGAATTGTCCGGCCTGCGCGAGCTTGCAAAAATCGCCGGGCATCGTTCACATCGGCGCTACCTGCCACGCCGGATCGAACCTAACCTTCTGCGGCTCCTATGCGCATGCGCCCTCTCGGCGCCGTCCAAAAGCGACCTGCAACAAGCCGATATTGTTGTCGTCAGCGATGCGGCCCTACGAAAGGCCATTGTCACGACCATCCCGGATATGCCCTGGATCATGGAAGCGGCGGCGTTTCTGGTGTTCGTTGCCAACGGCGAGCGGTTGCCGATGATGGCGAAGCTGCGCCAAAAGCCATTTCCGAACGATCATCTCGATCAGTTCTTCAATGCCTCTGTTGATGCGGCGATCGTGCTGACGACATTTATTCAGGCGTCGGAAGCGGTTGGGCTCGGCTGCTGTCCGATCAGCGCGATCCGCGATCATCCTGCCACTGTCAGTGACTTGCTGTGCTTGCCGGATCGCGTCATTCCGGTGGCGGGGCTCTGTGTTGGCTGGCCGGCCGAGCCGGGCGTGGTCACGCCTCGCCTTTCTCTGAGCACCACGGTGATCGAGAATGCATACGGCGAACGCGATCTCGCCGCCGAGATCGACGCTTATGATCGGCGCCGTGCAGCGTTGCGGCCCTACCGGCGTCAACGCGATCCCGAACGCTGGGGCGAGCGGCAACTCTATGGATGGTCCGAGGACAAGGCGCGCCAATACGCGGTGCCGACCCGCAGCGATTTCGGCGGTTTTGTGCGCGGTAAGGGATTTTGCCTGGATTAGCCGCTTGTCGGCCAATTGAGAGTGCGGCAGGCATACGTTTTCCGACGAGAAGCATTGCGCCGAGCACACTTGTCGTGCTGGACTGCGGCGGCTGAAGTATCTCATAAGAAAACCGGATGTTCGATGAGCGGGAGGCATGGTTCGGATGAAGACGCTTTTCGATAAGGTGTGGGACAGTCACGTCGTCGCCCAGGAGGAAGATGAAACGCTCCTGTATGTCGATCGTTGCCTGATCCACGAAGGTTCGCGACACACATTCGACACCTTGCATGAAAGGGGTTTGCCAGTAGCTCATCCCGACAAAATATTTGCGTTTTCAGATCATTACATACCAACCGATACACAAGCGAGGGCAGGCGGTATTGCCAAAATTCCCGATGTTGAAATTCGCAATATGGTCGAGTTACTGATCAAGAACACCGATGAATACGGGATTGCCCGGTTCGGCTGGGGCGACGATCGGCAGGGCATTCTTCATGTCGCCGGACCCGAGCTCGGGCTCAGTCAGCCGGGAATCGTGCTGGTGGGTGCGGACTCGCACACCTCGACGCATGGAGCGTTCGGCAACTTGTCGTTTGGTATCGGCTCATCTGAAACAACTCACGTGGTGGCGACGCAAACGATCTGGCAACGCCGGCCTGGCACCATGCGAATCATGATCAATGGGCGAATTGGTTTTGGCGTAACGGCGAAGGACATTATTCTGGCGATCATCGCCAAGATTGGAATCGGCGGCGCGATCGGATATGCAATCGAATACGCCGGCTCGACCATCGCGCAGATGTCGATGAATGAGCGGATGACGATCTGCAATATGTCGATTGAAGCCGGCGGCAGAGCCGGCATGATCGCGCCGGACGATATCACCTATCAGTTTCTAGCCAATCGTCCGTTCGCGCCGAAAGGCCACGCTTGGGATAGCGCGCTGAAGTTTTGGCGAACCTTGCCGTCCGACGAAGGTGCAAGGTTCGGCAAGAATGTCGATCTCGACGCGGCTGCTGTCAGCCCGATGGTGACTTGGGGAACCAATCCCGAGCAGGCCTTGCCGATCACGGAACGTGTTCCCGATCCAGAGCAACAAGACAACGCCGACCGCCGCATCGAATTCGGCAAGGCGTTGGCGTATATGGACCTGCGGCCGGGGATGCCGTTGACCGAGATAACGGTCGATCGAATTTTCATTGGGTCATGCACCAACAGTCGCATCGACGACATTCGCGCCGCCGCGGCGGTCGCCAAGCTCGGCCGCGCCGTTGTTCCTGCATGGGTCGTTCCCGGCTCGGAGAGCATCAAGCGCCAGGCCGAGGCCGAGGGCCTCGATCGCATTTTCATCGAGGCCGGTTTTGAATGGCGGTCCGCGGGATGCTCACTTTGCACCGCGCTCAACGGCGATCAACTCAAGCCCGGGGAGCGCTGTGGATCTACGTCAAATCGGAATTTCCAGGGACGGCAGGGACCAGGAGGTCGCACCCATTTGATGAGTCCGGCAATGGCTGCCGCCGCGGCGTTGCGCGGCCACCTTGTGGACGTGCGCGAATTTGGCGTGAGGAACTGATTATGGATCCGTTCTCGACTTTATCTGGAATTGCCGTTCCGCTTGGTGAAGCGAACCTTGATACCAATCAGCTATGCCCGACCCGCTTCAACAAGGTACCGCGCGGTCCGCGCTTTGCGCAGATCCTTCTGCATGATCGGCGCTTCAACGCGGACGGGTCCGAGAAAGCCGATTATATCCTCAATCAGGAGCCGTATCGCCACGCGGTTATCGCCGTAGCCGGCCGCAACTTCGGTGTTGGCTCATCGAGAGAAACAGCCGTCTTCGGTCTGATCGGTTTCGGCATTCGTTCCGTTATCGCGCCCAACTTCGGCGACATTTTCTTCAACAATTCCCTCAAGAACGGCTTGCTGCCGGTTCGCCTGTCGGGCACGACCGTGGACGCACTGATGCGGCAATTGCTCGGTCGACGCGGCGCACAACTAAAGGTCGATTTGCCTAATCAGGAGGTCACCGGTCCCGACGGCAGCGTCTACCACTTCGAGATTGAGCGGTTAAGCAAGCAACGGCTTCTTCGGGGCTTGGACGAAATCTCACACACGCTGGAATACGGCGACACGATCAGATGTTTCGAAGATAATCACAAGAAGACGTTCCCGTGGCTAAATCCCTGAAAGCTCGCGCCTGCCGTTCTATCCGCTACAGCTTGTTCAGGAGCTCCTTATAGCGATCGAGGATGGCATACGCGGCTTTAATCTGCGCTAGCGACTCCTCCGGGCCGAGCCAGTCGGCACTGATGCCTTGTTTGTTTGCTTTGGCAATGTATTCCGGATCTGCGAGCACTTTCTTATAAGTATCAAACAGCTTTGCGCGCCGTTCCGGATATTTTTCGCGCAAATCGGCATGGGCGATCAGGGCTCGCATCGAGCTCGGCACGAAGTCAACCGTGATACCATCGGGCTTGAGCACCTCATTGACCGTCGGCACGTCCGGAATGAGCGAGGCGCGGCTGCCGTAAAGCACGGCGATTGGCCGCATCAAGCTAAGCATAGTGACACTGCCTTCAAGCGAGACCATTGCAAAATCCAATTGATTGCCAGCAACGGCGGTGCGCAATGGGGCGCTGGATTCATAGGTCACTAGGCGAACCGTGGACAGCGGTAGCTTGAGCGAATCGAGCATGATTCCGAAATTGAAATATTCGCCGGAATCCCTCACCACGCCGCAGCTCATTTGCCCCGGCCTTGCCTTTATGGCGTCGACAAGCTCCCTGAATGATTTCACCGAACTGCCGGACGGAACGAATATCCCCGTCTTGTCAGTCCACTGGATATTGAAGATATCGAAATCTTCCAGCTTGTAACCGGCATGAAACTTGTTGATGTCGACATACCAGTAGGGCGACG
>Ga0208827_1001145_pt1 | contig 11813 bp, 8 predicted proteins | sample Sb_taG_5_FD_187709 | JGI IMG/M metagenome (GOLD analysis project Ga0208827, IMG submission 187709) | Peat soil microbial communities from Weissenstadt, Germany - Sb_50d_8_FC metaG (SPAdes) (version 2) | ecosystem: Environmental > Terrestrial > Soil > Wetlands > Peat | place: Germany: Weissenstadt... | reverse complement strand
GATCACATCAAAGTTTCCGGGAAGCTGCTGCAGGGGGCGGAAGAGCACGTTTATATCGCGCTGCATAAGCCGGCTGAAGTTGTCGCGACATTGAGCGATCCGGAAGGGCGGCGATCGCTCGGCGATTTGCTCAGCGCCGTGCCGGTGCGCGTTTATCCGGTCGGACGGCTCGAATATCACGCTTCGGGACTGCTGTTTCTCACCAACGACGGCGAACTCGCGAACAAATTGATTCGCACGCACGGGCTGCGTCAGACTTATCTTTTAAAGGTGAAGGGCAATCTCAGCGATTCCGAAATCGCGAAAGCTGCTGCGGTGTCGCGGGCGCGCATCGAGCGCGGGCAGCGCGGCGAGAATCCGTGGTACGAAGTGACCATGGCGGACGCGAGCCGCGATCCTTTGCGCGAGCAGCTGGCGCTGATGGGCCATCCCGTCGAGAAAATGAAGCGGATAAAAATCGCGACGCTGGAGATTGGAGATTTGGCGCCCGGGCGATTTCGGAGTTTGACGCTGAAGGAAGTGACTGGGCTGGAGGCCGCGGTGAAGAAAGCCGCGACGCATCCGCAAAGTGCGGCGAGCCCGCCGCCGCGGCCTGCGCGGCCGCCACGCCGCAACGCCAGCCGGGGCCGAAATCGCGGATGACGCCGCTGCCCGCCGACGCGGTGCCGGAGTGGATTCGCAGCGTCGAGCCTTACGTGCCGGGGCGGCCGGTGCGCGAGTTAGAGAGCGAACTCGGTCGCCGCGTTTTGCAGCTTGCCTCGAATGAGAATCCGCTGGGTCCGTCTCCGTTGGCGATTGAGGGAGCGCGGCGTGCGCTAGCGGCCGGGCATCGCTACACAGAGGGCGGCGACAAATATCTTCGCGACGCGCTGGCGTCGCTGCATGGCGTGGCGTTTGAGAATGTGATACTCGGCGCCGGGTCGAGCGAGCTGATTGGATTTGCGGCCCGGATGCTGCTTGGGCCTGGCGGCACTGGCGTGACCTCAGCCAGCACTTTTCCCCTTTATCCCATCAGCATCAGAATCTCGGGCGCGGATCTCGTTGAGGCGCCCTTGCGCGGCTACGCGATTGATTTGGAGGAAATGGCTGCGCGCCTGCCAGCGACGTCTAGGCTAATTTTTCTGGCGAATCCAAATAATCCTACGGGGACGATGTTCACCGCGGATGAGTTCGATGCGTTTCTGGCGCGCGTGCCGCGGAATGTGCTGGTGGTCCTCGATGAAGCGTATGCAGAGTATGTCGGGCGCGGCGATTATTCGCGGTCCATTGAGTTGGTGCGGGCGGGGCGGAATGTGCTGGTCCTGCGGACATTTTCGAAGATTTATGGATTGGCGGGACTGAGGATCGGGTACGGCATCGGAGATGCGGGGCTTTTGCGCGAGCTTGAGAAGGTGCGCGCTCCTTACAACACCTCGGGTGCGGCGGAGGCCGCGGCGCTGGCGGCTCTTGATGATGCGGAGCATGTCGCGCGATCTCTCGAGTGCAATCGCGCCGGGCAGGCGCAGTTGGCGCATGGGCTCGATGAGCTCGGCGTCAATCATGTTCCGTCGTTCGCGAATTTTGTGCTTGTGAATCTTGGGCGCGACGCGAAGCCTTTCGCGGCGGAGCTTGAGAGGCGCGGAGTGCTTGTGCGGCCGGTGGGCTTCATGGGCTTGCCGAATGCGATTCGCGTGACGGTGGGAACGAAGGAAGACAACGCGAAGTTTTTGCAAGAGCTTGGCGAAATTGCTGGGACGACGCGCGCCGTGGATCGTGCTAGTCATTCGAGGGAGGGACGATGAGCAGCGCGCCGCCGGGAGAACCCGGGCACGGAGCCGCAGAACACGCCAAGACGGGGCCGAGCGACCCGATTCATGAGCTTCTGAAGTCGAGCAGAACGATAGCGGTGGTCGGGCTGTCCTCGCGGAAATTCCGGCCGAGCTTTGGCGTGGCGCAATATATGCAATCTGCGGGCTTCCGGATTATTCCGGTGAATCCGGCAGAGAAGGAAGTTCTCGGGGAGAAGTGCTATGCCACGCTCGAGGAGATACCGGAGAAGGTGGACATCGTCGACATTTTTCGACGGCCGGAGTTTGTGCCGGAGGTCGTTGAGAGTGCGATCCGTATCGGAGCTAAGGCTGTGTGGATGCAGGAAGGCGTGATCCATGATGAAGCGGCGGAGAAGGCGCGGCGGGCGGGATTGTTCGTGGTGATGGATTTGTGCATTTTGAAGGAGCATGCGAAGAGATTTCGGATTCGGGCGGATTGAGAGTGCGCGCGCACTTCGCGAATGGGTACGTTTCGAGCGGGCCGTGCAATGACGCCAGCTGGCAGCCCTTCGAGAATTCTCAGGGTGAACTGGCGCTACGGGGAGAATGACGACGACTGGTAGATGGCCAGGTTGCGCGTGACGCGCAGTAGGCCGATGAAGCGGCCATCGGGCGAATAGTGGAAATCGCGATAGACTAAGTCATTCATTGCTGTGGTGAAGTTGCCGTCGGGGATGCTGACCCACATTAGATTTCCGGAACGCGACTCCGGGCCGCGCTTGAGCAGGATGTGGCGCTCATCCGGAGCCCACTCGTATTTCCCCAAGCCCACTCTTACGTGAATGAACTTCGAAGGTGCGGCTAGATCGCGCACCTCGAGGACGTCGCCATCGTAAAAAAATGCGACGCGCTTGCCTGACGGCGAAATGGTGAGCTGGCCTTGGGCGCTTTCAAGATCCGCGATTTCCTTCCGCGTGCCATGCAACAGATCGAGTGAAACTAGCTTTGCGGGGCCGCTCATGCCTTTGTCGCGTTCGATGGCGATGGCCCGGTTGTGCGCCGCATCCCAGACTACCGAAATAAATTGATGAGGGTCGAAAAGCTTCTGTGATTGGCCGGTGGTGACGTTCACGGTGTGGATTTCGACGAACTCGCGCGGCTTGACCACCTCGGTCAAGAACGCGACGGTCGAGCCATCCGCGAGCCAAGTGGCCTGGTAGCCGCCGACCAGCGGATTTTCCTTCACGCCCTGGATGGTAATCTCGCGCCCCGCCGTATCGAGCAACTCGGTTAAATCGCCCGAGGTGAGCGTGTCTTTATCGCCGGCGAGGGAATAGGTGGTTTTGTAGATGGCGAGTTTCTGGCTGTCGGGCGACCAGGAAATTTCATTGATCTTGAAGCTCTGCGGCTTGTCGACTTTCACGAGTTTCGCGCCCTCGATGATGCGAGTGCGCTTGCCATCGGGAGAGGCGATCCAGAGATCGTCGCCTTCGAGAGTGTACTTTTTGTGGTTGTAAACGCGATAGACGCCGATGGCGATGCGATTGTCCGGCGCCCAAGCGAACGTCGAGCAGTATTCCTCCATTACGAACGCGGGCTTGTCCTCGGCCGCGGGATATACGCGGAAGGGAAATGCGGCGAGCAGGAAAATCACAACTGCGAGCAGCGCAACGATGGGAGCAGCCACAAATCTGCGGGAACTCGCGGCGCGCGCCGCGCGGATTCTAGGACTCACGGTTGCTGGTCCTTCTTGCCGTGTGGCCCGCTGGCCGATTGATCTCTTGGGGTGTCGCTCCCGCTGGGAAGGTCGCTGTCATCATGCTGGTTAGATGCGGCCGGCTTCTTTTGAAGCTTGCGAAGTTGAGCCAGACGCTCCTGAATTTTCGCCTCGAAGCCCTCGCGCGTCGGACGATAGTAGGTGCGTCCGGCGAGACTTTCGGGCAGGCATTGCATGTCCGTGACTTTGTCGTCGGTGTCGTGCGCGTATTGGTAGCCCTCGCCATAGCCAATATGACGCATCAAACCGGTCACCGCGTTGCGTAGCTGTAGCGGGACCGGCTCGGCGATGGTGCGCTCGAGGTCCTGCTTGACTGCGCCGTAGGCGGTGTAGAGGGCGTTCGATTTCGGTGCGAGAGCCAGATAGACGGCCGCTTCACCGAGCGCGAGATAGCCCTCGGGTGGGCCGATAAATTCGAAAGCATCCTTGGCGGCGAGAGTTACGCGCAGGGCATTAGGGTCGGCGAGGCCGACGTCCTCGCTCGCCATGCGCACCATGCGCCGCGCAAGATAGAGCGGATCTTCGCCCGATTCGATCATCCGGGCTAGCCAGTAGAGCGAAGCGTCGGGATCGGAATTGCGAACGGATTTGTGCAGCGCGGAGATGAGATTGAAGTGTTCCTCGCCCGATTTGTCGTAGGGCAAGAGCTTCTTTTGCAGGACGGATTCGAGTAGAGCGTCAGTAAGAACGCGGCGTCCTGCTGATTCGCCGGACGCGGCGGGCGTTGCGCTGCGGACCAGCGCTTCGAGGATGTTGTAGGCGGCGCGGGCGTCGCCGTTGGCGACGATGGCGACGCGCTCGAGGAGCGCGTCGTTCGTTTCGATGTTCTCATTGCCGAGGCCGCGCTCGCGATCCGCCAGCGCGCGCTGCAGCAGCGAAACTACCTGTTGCGGACTGAGTGCGTGGAGAACGTACACCTTCATGCGCGAGAGCAGCGGCGAGATCACTTCGAACGATGGGTTCTCGGTCGTCGCGCCGATCAGCAGAATGTTTCCGGCCTCGACGTGAGGCAGAAACGCATCCTGCTGGGCTTTGTTGAAGCGGTGCATTTCGTCGACGAAGACGATGGTTCGCCGTCCGTAATTCCGAGCGCCCTGGGCCGTGGTCATCACTTGCTTGATTTCTTTGATGCCTGAGAGCACGGCGCTGAAGGGAATGAAGTCGGAGCGCGTGCGATTGGCGATGACGCGTGCGAGCGTAGTTTTGCCGCAGCCGGGCGGGCCCCAGAAGAGCATCGAGCCGATGTCGTCGCGCTCGATTTGCACGCGCAGAGGCTTGCCGGGGCCGAGGAGATCTTCCTGGCCGATACACTCATCGAGCGTCTGCGGGCGCATGCGATCGGCGAGCGGACGCGGCCCGGCGCTTTCCTCTTGCGGCTCGATGGCGCGGAAAAGGCTCACGTTCGTGCTCGCTCGGCGCGGCGGCGGGCTGCTTCGTAGAGGATTACGGAGGCGGCCACGCCCGCGTTCAAGGATTCCACTCCGGCCGCCATCGAAACCGCGAGCTGCGCATCGGCGGAGCGCAGGATCTCCGGCGCGAGGCCGGCGCCTTCGCTGCCGATGAAAATGGCGCATGCGGATTGCAGTTGCTCAGCCGAGGCGAGCGGAATGGCGTTCGCATCGCGCGCGGGTTTAGAGGTTGCAGCGAGAATCGCGAGTCCTGCGACGCGAAGTTGCGCGAGCAGAACGGCTGGCGCCATGCCTCGAAGCAGAGGCAGGCGCAGCGCTGAACCGGCCGATGCTCGCAGCGCTTTCGACGACCACGGATCAGCGGTGCCGCGCGTAGCGGCAAGGCCCGTTGCACCGAATGCTTCGGCCGATCGAACCACCGTCCCGACATTGCCCGGGTCTTGCACGCCCGCGAGAACAACGACCAGCGGAATATCGCCGCGGACGAGATCATCAAACGTCGATTCGCGCGGGCGCACGAGCGCGGCGATTCCTTGCGGGTGTTCGGTGGCTGCGACGCCTTCAAAGAGACGATCCGTGGTGCGCAAAACTCGGGCACCGGCGAAACTCGCGGATGGCAACGCGGCGAGATGCTTTTCGCCCGCAGGGCTCACGAGACACGCGTCGAAAGTTATGCCGGAGTGCAGAGCCTCGCCGATCAGGTGCGGGCCTTCGATGCCGATGAGATTTTCGTTGGCGAGAAATCCCTCGCGCAGCGCCTCGCGAAAAAGTTTCAGCCAGCGATTGTCGCGGCTGGCAATCGGTTCGGGCTGCGGTGAAGCTGACGAGCGAGCCCCAGCACGCATCTGCGGTTTCTTTGAAGCGGAAATGGCTTCGCGTGGCATCGCTAGCGAGACTAACAAAGGTGTGGAATGGCGTAAAGCGGGCGGTCGTGCGCCTGCGCGGGCGCCAATTTGTCCTGCAGAATCGCCTTAGTTTCCGTTGCTTGCGTGGGCTTGACGGCCTATGATAGCTTGCCCTAGCAGCACGGCGCAGCCCGCCAAGAGCCGACACTTTGCCTGTGGAAGTCCTGAAAATCTCAGCGGACGCACCCGAACGCAGCGCGGTCGAGTATGCCGCGGGTTTCATTCAGCGCGGGGAAGTCGTTGGTGTGCCGACCGATACGTTTTACGGTCTCTCCGCCGATCCCTTTAATCTCGCCGCGATCGGGCGCGTTTACGAAATCAAGGGGCGTCCGGAATCGAAGGCGCTCCCGATTCTGGTGAATTCGATCGAGCAGGCGGTGTCGTTGGTGCGCGATGTGCCGGATAATTTTCTGGTGCTCGCTTCGAAATTCTGGCCGGGGGCGCTGACGATAGTGCTCGAGGCTACTCATCGCATACCTTTGAAAGTGACCGGAAATACTGGCCGCGTGGCGCTGCGCTGGGCGCACTCCAAAGTTACGACCGAAATTATTGACGCTGTCGGCGGGCCGATCACCGGAACGAGCGCGAATCTTTCCGGTTCGCCGGCATGCACGAACGCGCCGCAGCTTGTGAAGCAGCTGGGCGAGCGGCTGCATTTGATTTTGGATGCTGGCGATACGCGCGCGGTGGTGGCTTCTACGATTGTGCGCGTTGAAGGCGACGAATGGATGATTGTCCGCGAAGGGGCTGTTTCCGAGCATCAAATCCGCACGGCTTTATCTTCGTAGCGCCGGCGTCCCCGCCGGCATCCGGCGATTCGAATTCCGCCATTGGCAACAATCACGCGCGGGCCTCGTAGCCCAACCACCATAAGTAATTTGACGCTGCGCGCCGCGCACGATCGCGGCATCAAGCGACTCGACCGGTCGTCAGATGCCGGCGGGGACGCCGGCGCTACTTGAGCTCGCTCGCACTCGCCGGGCGGAACTCCAGATTATTGAGAAAGGTGTAGTCGCCGGAGGGGGCTATGGCGTCGATTTTCACGGTGTCGCGATGGACGCAGATGTTGTCTGGGTACCAGAGGTTTATGTAGGGGAGATCGGTGGCTACGATTTTTTGAATCTCGGCCAGGATGGCGCGGCGATTTTCGCGGTCGGTCTCGGCGTGGGAGCGATCCAGGAGTACGTCTAGCTGCGGATTTTTATAGCGGCCGCGATTGGCGCCATCGGGCGGGAATTTCTTCGAGCTGAAGACGAATTCGTAGATGTCGGGGTCGTTGTTGCCGCCTACCCAGCGCTGCGTGTAAATCTGAAAGCTGCCGTGGGTGATGTCGGAATAAAACGTGGCGTATTCCTGCGGGCGCAGTTCTAGCGCGACTCCTACTTTTTGCCATTGAGCTTGCAGGACTTCGCTGTAGAGGCGCGTGGATTCATCCGTGGAGGTTTTTAGTGTGAGGTGGCAACGGACGCCGTCTTTGGCGCGCGGGAGGCCTGCGGCGTCGAGGAGTTTTTCGGCGCGGGCGGGATCGTAATCGTAGGTGGCGACGTTTCCATCGTAGGCCCAATGATTCGGCGGAAGGAGGCTCGCTGCTGGGCGAGCCTGGGCGCGCAGGAGATGTTCGACGATGGAGGCGCGGTCGGTCGCGTAGGCTAGGGCTTGGCGCACTTCGCGCTTGGAAAGAATTGGATCGTCGAAATTGAATGCCAGATAGGCCAGGGAAGTGCCGGGGCCCTGCGTGACCTCGATGCCTTTGTAGTGCGAGAGAGCTACGACCATGTCGGGCGTTAGCGAGGAGGGCGAGGCTAGATCGGCGCTGCCTTTGCGCAATTCGAGTGCGCGGACGGTGGCATCGGGAACTAGGCGGAAGCGCACGCGTTCGATTTTGGGGATTTCGCCGAAATAGTCCGGATTTTTCTCGAGTACGATTTCATCATCCGGCGTAAGGCTTACGAATTTGAATGGGCCGGTGCCGATGGGATGCTGTGCGAGATCTGCACCTGAGTTGCGCGGGACGATTCCTACGCCCGGGCGCGATAAATTCCAGAGAAATGAGGCGTACGCCTCGCGCAGATGAAAGACAAGGGTGAAATCATCGGGCGCCTCGACGGAGGCGACCATGCGGAACGAGCCGCGTTTGGCGGTCTTCAGGTTGCCGCCAAGGATGGAATCGAAGGTGAATTTTGCGTCGGCGGAGGTGAATGGTGCGCCGTTGTGAAAATGCACGCCGCGGCGGAGATGAAAGACGTAGGTCAGCGGGTCGGGGGTTTCCCAGCTTGTGGCCAGGTCCGGCGTGAAATTCATTTGCGCATCGCGTCCTACCAGGCTGCTGAAAATCAGATCGTGCATGTGCTGCGAAAAGGCGTCGGTGCCGATGCGCGGATCGAGATTTGTGGGCATCGTTTCGATTAGAAAGTTCAACGTGTTGGAATCTTCGTGCCGGGCGGAGTGAGAACAGCCGAGCAGAACCAACGAGAAAGCTATCGCCGCAAACGCCGCGGCTGTGCTGCTGCAAGCATTAACGCGGACGCGCATAGCAGATTTTGCCGAGAACTGCGGGACGGCGTGCGCCGGTTGCCGAGGGAAGATTGTTCGCGCGGCCGTGAAACGCTTCGGAGGCCAGAATGGCAAACGCGAAGGCTTCTTTGGCCTGGCTCGGGATTCCGAATTCATCGGATGTGCGGATGATGATGCCGGGAAGCGACGCGGCGAGCTGCGCCATCATCAGGGGATTGCGCGCGCCGCCGCCGGAGACGATCAACTCATGGACCATGGTGCGTGGCAGAACCAATCTGTGCAGGGCATCCGCGATCGAAAGTGGTGTGAAGAGAGTTGCCGTGCGAATCAGATCGTTTGGTCGCGTGCGATGCGAGTCTCCCCATTTGATGATTTCGCGCGCGAACGCATCGCCAAATTGTTCGCGGCCGGCTGTTTTTGGAGGATTGAGGCGCAGGTAGGGATGCATCAGCAGCATTTCGAGCAGGCGCGATTGCGTTGCGCCGCGAAGCGCGAGTTTGGCATCACGATCGTATGTGGTGCGTCCGCGCGAAAAGTGGCGGACCAGTGAATCGACGAGCATATTGCCCGGGCCAGTGTCGAAGGCGGCGACGTGATTGGGCGTGGCGTTGGCGGGGATCACGGTGAGGTTTGCGATGCCGCCGATATTCAGGGCTATGCGGCCGAGCTTCGCGTCGCGGTAGATAATGTAGTCAACGAAGGGGACGAGCGGGGCGCCCTGGCCGCCTGCGGCGATATCGGCGGGGCGAAAGTCGCCTACCGTTGTGATTCCTGTGCGTGCGGCGATCATCGCGGGCTCGCCGATTTGAAGGGTTGACGAGACGCGCGCAGCGCCAAGAAAGTTTGACGGCGCGCCCTGGTGATAGATCGTCTGACCGTGCGAGCCGATGAGCGAGATTTTTGATGGCGGGACGCGAAATTTCTTTAGCGCTGCGAGAACGGCGCGCGCGTAGAACTCACCGAGTAGAAAATCGAGCTGGCTGATTTCGGCTGAGGTTGTGGGGCCGACATTGGCGATCCGTAGGATTGCTTCGCGCACTTTGGCTGGATAGGCCGTCGAATGAATTCCTTCGAGCTTTGCCGAAAGCCCTGCGCTCCGCTTTCGCGATCCACCGCGCGAGTTGCTTGCCGCACCTTCGTTGATTCGAACCAGCGCAACGTCGATGCCGTCGGCTGAGGTGCCGGACATTATTCCTAGGACGAGTTCGCCTTTGGGGAGTCCGTGGCGACGGGTCATGAAAGCTGCTTCTTGAGCTGAGCGAGGAGATTGAGGGCGTCGAGGGGCTTTAGCTGGTCGAGGTCGGCTTCGCGAATCGCGTTCACTACGTTCTGGTCAATCGGCGTGAAGATCGGGGGCTGCGCGGGGGGGACGGCGCCGGGCGTTAATTCTTCGCTGAGTTTGTGTTCGCTGCGTTCGTGTTCCCGAAGGATTTCGCGGGCGCGTTCGACGACGGCTGGCGGGAGGCCTGCGAGCCGGGCGACTTCGATGCCATAGCTTTTGTCGGCGCTGCCGGATTCGACGCGGCGAAGAAAAATGATTTCGTTTCCGGCTTCGTGGACGGTGACGTGGACGTTGCGAACGCCGGGGACGAGGCGCTCTAGTTCCGTGAGTTCGTGATAGTGCGTGGCGAAGAGAGTGCGCGGTCGCGCGCCGGATTGCAGGGCTTCGACTACGGCCCAGGCTAGCGATAGACCATCGAAAGTGGCTGTGCCGCGGCCGACTTCATCTAGAAGCACCAGGCTCGCGGACGTTGCGGTATTCAGAATCACCGCGACTTCGCTCATTTCGACCAGGAAAGTTGAGCGTCCGCGGGCGAGATTGTCGGAGGCGCCGATGCGCGTGAAGATGCGGTCAACGATCGGAAGTTTCGCTTGAGTGGCGGGGACGAACGAGCCCATTTGCGCGAGGATGACGATTAGCGCGGTTTGGCGGAGATAGGTGGATTTGCCGCCCATGTTGGGGCCGGTGATGAGCAGGAGCGACTGCTTTTGGTCGTCGAGATAGAGATCGTTGGGGACGAAGCGCTCGCCGCGCGAGGAGAGCAGCCGCTCGATTACTGGGTGGCGTCCGCCTGCGATTAGCAACTCGCCGCGCTCGCCGGGTTGTTCTTCGGTGAAGACGGGACGCGTGTAATTGCCCGCGGCAGCGAGGCGCGCGAAATTCACCAGTACGTCGAGCTGCGCGATGGCCGTGGCGGTGCGGCGCAGGCGCGGGGCTTCGTGCGCGATTTGCTCGCGTAGCTGGGCGTAGAGGCGGCGCTCGATTTCTAGAATGCGCTCATCGGCGTCGAGCACCTTGCGCTCGTATTCTTTTAGCTCCGGCGAGGTGTAGCGTTCGGCGCCGACCAGAGTTTGCTTGCGGTCGTAGTCTGCGGGGGCGCGATCGCGATTGGCGTTGGAGATTTCGATGTAATAGCCGAAAACCTGATTGAAGCGGATTTTGAGCGAGGCGATTCCGGTCCGCTTGCGCTCGCGTTCTTCCATCGCGGCGATGGTCTGCTTGCTGGTGCGGCTGAGATTGCGCAGCTCATCGAGCGAGGCGTCGAATCCGGGGCGAATGATGCCGGGATCGCTCGGCAACGCCGGAGGATCGTCGGCGATGGCGCGGGCGATGGCTTCGCGGACATCGGCTAGCTCGTCGAGCGCTTCGTAAAGCTCAGCGATGCGCGACGATGCCTGGCGGGCTTCGGCGGAGAGAAATCCACGGAGCACCGGAATCTGATCAAGCGATTTGCGCAGAGCGAGAAGGTCGCGGGGCGTTGCGGTGCCCATGGTGACGCGGCTGGTGAGGCGTTCGAGATCGAAAACGGCGCCGAGAGTGCGGAACAGTTCGTCGCGCTCGACGGTGCGCGACCTGAATTGCTCGACGGCGTCGAGGCGGGCTTCAATTTCGGCGAGCGAGATTTCTGGGCGCAGAATCCAGCTTCGCAGCAGGCGGGCGCCCATGCCTGTGGCGGTTTCATCGAGAGCGGAGACGAGAGTGGCGGAGGAGTCATCGCCGCCGATAGGCTCGATCAGTTCTAGATTTCGCACTGTGACTTGATCGAGTGCGAGGGCTTCTTGCTGCTCGTAGTAATGCAGCGTGTCGAGATGCTCGAGGCCGGCTGCGGGGGTGGAGCTGCCATTGCCGGCGGCGCGAGCGCTTGCCGCTGCTTTGTTTGACGCGCCATTTTCGTTGCGGGCGCTGATGGCTGACGTCTCGCGCAGGTAATGAACGATTGCTCCTGCGGCGCTTACGGCCTGAAGGTGGCGCGTGAGGCCGAATCCTTCGAGAGTTGCTACGCGAAATTGCTCTTCGAGGAGCCTGGTGGCGAATTCGTGATGGAAGATCCAGTCGTCGAGCTTGGTTTCGACGGCGCCGAGGCCGTTCAGTTCCGGGGCTCCGGCGGCAGGGAAGAGAGTTGCGGGGCGCGGGAGCAGGACTTCGCGGGCGCGGAGGATTCCGAGTTCGTCGCGCAGG
>Ga0208827_1001144_pt1 | contig 11826 bp, 5 predicted proteins | sample Sb_taG_5_FD_187709 | JGI IMG/M metagenome (GOLD analysis project Ga0208827, IMG submission 187709) | Peat soil microbial communities from Weissenstadt, Germany - Sb_50d_8_FC metaG (SPAdes) (version 2) | ecosystem: Environmental > Terrestrial > Soil > Wetlands > Peat | place: Germany: Weissenstadt... | reverse complement strand
GGTCCAGCCCCCAGGCAAGCTGGGGCGGCTTTGACCAGCCCACGCTGACGAGATTCCTCCCCGCCAGTATCCGACGTCTCTTCGAGTCGAGGAACGCCTGAAATCGTTGTAGCCGGCCTCTGCGACTGGACTTTGGCCAAAAGGATTGGCAGATCCGTGGGGTGGGCGGGCACGATTGATGGTGAATCACGAGCCATCACCCGTGGAGACCAGAGTACCGCCCAGATTCCTGTTAAGTTCGACGGTAAATGGCACTGTGGCTGGCCCTACAACCGGCACATATACGGACAGGGATCATTGCGTCCAGCCTTCATGGATCACTCTCGGGCTAGGGTACAACTCGATCCTCAGTATACTAGCCGATCGCTATCGGATCGAGACGCCCTCGTTGGAGCAGAACTGATCGAAACGGACGCCGGCGCAACAAGACAAACGGGGTCAGACAATCAAGGGAATGGGACCAGGTTGGGTAGACGAGTTTCTTTCCGGCTCTGAAAACCAACCTCTTCAGTGCACTTTCCGCTACGGAAGACGCACTCCGGCTCCCCAACCCTGAACCGGCCCGCATGGGCGATCCCCCTTGTTTTCTCGGGCGAAGGCCACTTTCTCGGCCCATGCGGTGCGGGTAGCCTGGCAGTTGGAAAGCGCAGCGGCTGCGTGTTCCGACTCCAAGGACGCACGAATGCCGGGGTGATAGATGCCGTATCAATACGTGATAGAACCGGTTAAGTCCGGGGTTCTTTCTCGCATCGGATCTCCGCCCCTATAACCGGACACTTCGACCAGACCACGGCCGATAGTCTCTCACGCCATGCTCGGAGCAACATAACACCCCAATATCGGACCCATCCGGAGGGGCCGCCGATCATCAGCATCATTTGCGATACACGATATCTCAGGCATCCCCGGCTCTCCGATGGATCGCGTGGAGGAGTTCGGATCCTGGTGGGCCCCCGGGGGGGCCCCAAACGTTTCCTCCGCCATATTTGGCGGGATACTCCGAGTTTGAGAGAACTCGTCGCCTCGACGGCTCCGCCGGGATCACAAGATCCGCGATCGAGGCCAGGTCTCCTGCTCAAGTCAGACCAGTAGTCTCTGATATCAGATGACCACCCGGCATCCACCTACCCCTGAGGATGATCAGACTGGTGAGTGCCATCCCCCTCATCGCGGGGGCTGTCGTCGCGACCATCTGTCTTCTTCTGGCTGACGGGCACTCCTGGTCGCGTGACCTGCGCCATTCAGTAATCCAGCAATCTGCCTGAAGCTGAGTCCCGCTGCCCGCCAACGCCGCAATTCGGGGAGCACGGCGGCGTAGGCAGTCCGAGCCTGCGCGCTCGTGGCCGCTGCCCCACGCCTGCCGGTCTCGGGCGTCAGGTTCTCCGGCTTCCCCAGCTTTCCACCCCTCGCCTTGTAGGCCGCCAGCGCGGCCTTGGTCCGCTCGCTGATCCGCCGGGTCTCGTCCTCGGCCACAGCAGCCAGAATGTGCAGGGTCAACCGGTTAGCGTGGGGATTGTCACAGCACACGAATTCGATTCGAGATTCCATAAGGCCACTCAGAAAGCGCACGTTCCTGGCTAGCCGGTCCAGCTTGGCGATGACCAGAGTCGCCTTGGCTCGCTTCGCGTAGGCGATCGCCTTGGCCAACTCCGGCCGGTCGGACCGCTTACCGGTCTCGATCTCCTGGTAACTTACTATGATCTCGTGAGATCCGGTCCGGGCGTAATTGATCACGCAGGATTGCTGTGCCTCCAAGCCGAGGCCGGACTCTCCTTGCTTCCGAGTGCTGACCCTATAATATGGCACTAGTTTGCCCATTTCTCCAGCTGATTTAATATTATAATATGTGGCTACGTGACACCTATTATGTGGAGCTTTAACACGAACTCGGCACATCCTTTGGGTTGTAGCGTTTTCTTTAATAGAAGACACACGCATAGGTCACAACCAACCCAGAGGACACCAGTGATGCCGATGAAGCCCAAGCCCAACAAGCACGACCGCCGATCTTACAATCAATCACCTGGAGGCTCCTGGAGGGAACTAGATAGGGCACAGGAGCAGGCTAAGCAGATGCCAGGAGTGCCACCAACGCAGTACCCCAATGGTGGCTGTACACTCTACCACAATGAGATCAAGCTAAGTCTCAATAGTGGTGTACGCAAGACCGCCAAGCCGAAGGTCTTCACACCTTCAGATATTGAATATAGTGTTGTGAAGGCTCTTGTACCAGTCCTACAAGCCCGTGATGGCACTGTCTACTCATTCAGCGACTGGACACTCAGTGGAGAGGGTGCCGTTATCGTCCTTCCCAATGGCCAGGAGTTCTGGCTGACAATTACTGAAGCAAAGTGATACCCCGTTTTACATAGGTAGTCGATCCATCCCTGGATCGACATTGAGGAGAACAGAGATGGCAGCAGAGAAATTAGAATCCTGGAGCTTCTGCCTCAGCAGGAAGCCAAGCAGGACAGGCTGGGACGTAGAAACAACCCGGTCTGGCTATGGCTATGAGAACTGCAAGGCCAACGTAATGATGGACTACAAGGGCTGGTTCATTGTGCGATCCAGGAAGGTCAGATAAGGCCCGGGGCACGGTTGCTGACCAGAGCCGTGCCCCCTCCCGTTACTCGTCGTCCGGCAGGGAACTTATCATCTCACTTATCATCGTGCTAGGACTAATTGGCGCATGTTCCAGGCTCCCGCTGACACTAGTTAGGTGCTCAACGAGATGCTCTATAAGCATTCTGTGAGCACCATCACTGGCGAAGACGGCCTATAGTTCTTCTGTCAGTTCATCATCTAGGAGTGGAGAACTATTCAGAACCTTGTTGGGTGCAGCGATCCGCACAATCTCGTAGAAGCGATCTAGGTGCTCAGACCGAACACGTACACTATATGCCTTACCTCCTAGAGTTATAACTATAGGTGGTGTCTTCATTTGGGTTTCTGCTTCACTTTGATTGGACTAGGTGCTGGCTTGACACTCGGTGATGGGGGTGCTGAGGGTGGAATGGGTTTCATTTTGGGCGGTCTGGGCGGCTGCGGCGGGGTCGGGGCAACCCCTGGCTTCCCTGGGATTCCCTTCGTGCCTCCACCTGGCAATTTATAGGTTTCACTCACTAGTAGACTCCTGGTAGTAAACTGGTAACAATATAATTTACACACGCCAGCCATCTGGATGCAACTTATCCAAGAGGTCGGGGGAGTCGGGAAAATTAGCGTTGGCAAGCACGACCGAATGGCCCTACCCGGTATATTACTGTACAAGCGTTCGCCATATTTGGTGGGTATCATCACCTATAATGGTCTCACTGGAATTTTTGCTGTGAAGACCGTGGTTGTCGATCGTTCTTGGCCCCGTTGTGTGTTCCCGTAAAAGTGACACTAGCCGGGGCTGGGACGGGTACGTGCCCCGGTATATACAAATGTACTTACACGGGTTCACCAGTGAAGGGAGTAACATTATGTCTTGGGGTCAGCATCGTCGTGGTAGGCACGTGAGCATCGCCGTTCCTCCCGAGATCAAGTGCCAACTAATTCGGAATAAAGCATTGGGTGGTGGTGGAATCGGGGCTCAAATAGTGGAGGCGCTGCAATATAAGTGGGGGTCTAAGCCAACGGCCCCGCCAGCTGTGATCCAGAATCCAGCTGGACTGGACCGGGTCGAGTCTGGGCGATTCAAGGGGATGAGGTCTCAACCGATAGATAAAACAACGATCCCATGGCAGATATAATAGATTACTGTTAAGTGATATTACGAAGTGTCATTGCCCGGTACCCGGACAATGTACGCGTTCACGGGCCGAGGGTGGCGGCCGTTCAGATGCGAACCAGTGTTGTGACATGAAAGCCGACCTAGCCACGATAGGACCCGAGGCAACCCTGAAGGCGCGTCGGTGTAGTCGGACCGATGCGCGTAGATGCATAAGTCGGATGTCGTGGTCGTGGCAACTCCGCGCCTGTGTTACCCGTCGTGGTTCGAGCGGGCCTCGGGTAGGTCAATCTCGTGCCGTGGGCCGGCTTGCGACATGTTGGCGAGTTCCAGCGCCTCCTGGGGTGTTTTTCCGGTACGGGTCGCGTTGAGCAGAACCTGAAACCGCGGCCCGATCGACGCCGGGTTTTCGAAGGTTGCCCACTGAGTGAAATAGTCGGCGTTCCGCCGCCGTTGACTGTACCTTATCGCCCGCATGACGATGCGTTCAAAATCGTCCGTAGTCAATCGAGACCGCACCGGTCGGATTGTTTCAAGTAGCTCGCCGAAGGTTGGTGACCGTTCGTCGAACTGATCGACCAACATTTCTACGCACTCCTTGTCCGATTCGGCGTCGAGGAACGTCTGGAGCAGTGCGTTGATCTGTTGTAGCTCAAGGCCCTGAGACTCCCGACTGCCCGAACCGATGTAGTACAGCAGGCACTTGCGGAGCGTCTTGTGCCCGACTCGGACAGACTGGTGAGCTAACTGCATCACGCAGTCTCGGGCGGCGGCCGCCGGGGGAACGAAATGCAGGAACTCTTCGATGGCCCGACCGACCCTGTACGCCAGGGATGCGTCCTGAATTGGGACTAGGGGGTGCAACCGGTGAATAGCCTCCGGAACCAGGGTCGCGTTCGTTCGGAACTCGAGCAACACGCCCACTGCCGCCCGGGTCAGCTTGGGCTGGTTTGCGGCGATGCACCGGTCCAGGACCCGGAGTACATCCGCCCCGCGGTCGGCGACGTAGGGGATGAGCATACGGGGGTGAAACTCCTCCGGCCAGCGGCGAGGCAGGTTTTGCTCGATCACATTGAAGGCGAGGTTGCGGTGCTGCGGTGACAACGACAGGAGTTCGACGGTTCGGATGTAGGCTTCGGTGGCGGCTTGGTTCCGCCGGATCGTCCGCTGCCACAGGCCGTCCAGGATCGCCGCACGGCGGGCGGCGTACGGGTCCTCCGTCCCGCGGGGAGCCATTGTGTGGCCGAGCCTGATCACGACCCGGTCGTACCGCTCATCGCAACGACCGGCCCACCGCTCCAGCACGCCCACCGCCCGATCCGGTTCGTCAGAGAGCAGGCGGTCGAGCAGGTCCATGGCTTGATCGTCAGAGAGCAGGCGGTCGAGCAGGACCATGGCTTGATCGACTACTGGCACGAACATGGCTTGATCGACTGCCTGTTCTGCCAGCCGGTCGCAGAGGCGGTCGAACGCACCCTGCCGGCGGTGGTACAAGATCGCGGCCGCCACATCCCCAATTGTGACGTAACCCAGTTTCTCAAACGGGGTCTCGTCCGCCAGCCAGTCGATGAGCATGTCCATCACGTCTTCGGGCTGCTCGTCGAAGGCGAGCAACAGGGCGGCCGCGGGCTGGTTCTGTTCCGGTAAACCGCAATCGGCCTCGAACTGCCGCGTCGTCCAATCCATCCAGTGGCCCCATTCATACCTGTACGGGTCATCGTGAACAAACGTCGGCCGCAGGAGTTCCAGCACGTCTCGCGCAGGCACCCTCCGGGTCCGGACCAATTGCCCGACCGCCCCAATGGGAGAGCCCCACACGAGGGCGCGAGCCGCTCCGCGCCGCGCGGCCTCTTGGAGGTGGGCGAAGTGGGGCAACGGCTGATGGAAGTGGGACAGCAACCGCGCGGTCGCCGCGAACACCAGGTCGAAATCGACATCCGACTGGGCTACGAATTCACGCAACACGGCCTCGACAGTTGTCTTGTCCCCGGCGTGCTCGGCCCGAAGGACGGCGAACCCAACCGCCATGCCCTGGCTGTCCTGGCCGTAATGACGGAGCTTTCGGAGGTGGTCCGGCGTCAGGACCTTCAGGTCGATGTGGCGGGCCATGAAGAATTCGGCCAGCGTGTCGAAGGCGAATCGGAAGTGGGTCTGGCCCTCCTCCAGCACGTTCTCGCCGATCAAGGCACGCCGCGCCGCGGGAGGGGCGGCCAGCCGCTGCTCCGCGACTGCAGCCGGAATGGTGTTGGCCTTGGTCGCCAGTGCGTCCTTGCCCAGGTCGGTCAGGATGCGGTCCACCTGAATCGCGCTCACGTCGCCATTGGTCGCCCGGCTGATTTGCTGCTGGATGGTCAGGACGTATTCTCCCAACAGGTCGAGCGGCGAGGGCGAGTGCTCGGGCGATCCAGCGGCACGCTCGTGTGCCAACCGACTCCAGACGCGCAGGAAGAAGGGGTATTTCGCCAAATCCCAGTTGGGATCCTGGACCCCGTACCGGTCCAGGGCCGTCGCGAACTCTCTGGGCGTGAACGACCCGAGGGTCAGGCCGGTCTTCTCCGGCAGCGGGGATCGGTCCGGCATCCTGAGGGGCGGCGATTCGTGTAGCCGGTAGCACAACTCCTGACCGGCTTCTGCGCGGAGCAAGTCCCAAGTCCGTTCGCGTGACGTGAGGATCAGGCGGACGTTATTGCCGGCAACCCATTCCACAGTACGCGCCCACCACGAGCGGAGCAGGTTTGTGTCCCCGTAGGGGATTTCGTTCACTGCGTCGAACAGCACGACGAGAGGGTCGGGGTGGATCGCGTCAAACAGTCGGTCCAGTCCAGCGATCAGCCCTTGCCCCAGACTGGCCAAGCTGGCTTCCAGGTCGTCGGCCAACCACTTCCCGGGTCCGAGCCCGACGTGAAACCCGCGGACGGCCACGACCGTTCGGCCGCGGTCGGGCAGGTTCTCGATCAACTGGGAGAGCAGGCACGTCTTCCCGACTCCGGAGTTCCCGACCACGGGCAGGAGCTTGAACCCAGACGCCAAGAAGTCGTTGATCTGCTGTTCGATCTCGCGGGGGGTATAGGTCGCCGGGTCATACCGCGAGCGGCGCAACTCCGCGAGGGTTTCGGCCCGCTGCCGTTGGCAGAGGACGCGGGCCCCGGCGGGGGAAAGATACCGTCCGTAGGCCGGAACTTGGTCACGGTTGCTCCGGATCAGTTCGGCAAACGGGCGGTGGCTCTCCGCCAGGTACGCGAAGTCGATCGCGTACCCGTTGAACTGAATCCCTGGTATGAAAAAGGCGTCCCTACGAACCTCGATCCGTTCGAGTTGCTGAACGCCGACGATGCCGATCGTGACGCCGGTCGTGCGATCGACGAGCGGCCCCCCGCTGATCCCTGGCCGGATGACGGCGGTGGAGAGCGCGAACCCGCCATAGGTATAGGGCGGGTGTCTCGGCGATTGCGGGGATTGCACGGTGACGGAACCGCCGATCACGGCGGGCGTCGGGACCGGTCCCTTGAGATAATGCGATGGACGCTCGTAGCCGATTGCCCAGGCGGCCTGTTGGGGATCGGCCCCCGTGCCGCACGGCAAGACCTCGGGGGCCACCTGGTCGATCTGCAAGACGGCCAAGTCGGCATCCGGCCAGGACCGTTCGGGGTCCACCGTGGCGGTAGCTTGATTGCCATCGGAGAGGAGCACCGGGATCGGTCCTGGGATATCGCTCACGACGTGAAAGCAGGATAGCGCGTCCCTCTCGCCGACGAAGAAGCCGGTCCCACTCGTTTGCTTCCCGTCAGCCGTCAAGACGTGGACGAGTGCGCGCTTCACGCGGGCTTCGTCAAACAGCGGCGTGGAGGCAACGTGGGTCATCCCAGGCTTGTTACTTCCCCGACAGATCGAATTCCAACTTCGCCGTGAAGGTCGCCTTTGCCCCCGCCGACGCGACGAAGAAATTGCCTTCCGCTGTCAGCTCCAGCCCGATCTCCATCTCCGCCTTCTTGACTGCCTTGCCGATCTTCACGACTGCGCCGGCGAACTCCTTCGCGACGGCGACGATGTTGTTCAGTCCGTCTCCGAGCTTCTCCGCTGCATCGATGATCTTGCTCGCCGCGCTTACTTCCCGGGCGTTGTCCGCCGAGCTAACCTCCACGAGGATCGTGCCGTAGTCCGTCTGGACGCGACGCAGTTCTGCCATGACAAGTAGCCCTTGTAGTTCTGCGGAGGGGAAAGACCTGAGAGGCTGTCTTACGACGCGAAATCATTCTATCCAGTGTCCTGCTTACATGAAAAGGTGGATCCAAGGTCGGAGATGAGGACGCGGGTACCGCTTGACAGCATAGAGGATAGGTTACCTGGCGGATGAGATACGCACAGGTGGAACGCAGCCGCTAGAGCCGCTGATCGCGGGTGGGTTTGCGCGCGTCGGTCACATCGACCGACGCACCCAGGAGGGATCTTCGCGGCTCCATGCGCTTCTGTACGCTTGTCACCCTCGACTCATGAACGGTTATCTCTAACCCTAAATTATCCAGATTCACTGATTCACCAATACCACATCCCTGCACCCGCCGCAGACAAGTGCCGTGGCGCACCAGCCCTACCGTCCTGGTGCCCGCTGGCCACCGCTTCTTCCCCCCCCGCTCCCCACGTACGCCTTCTATTCTAGATCAGTGCGCCAAGTGCGCTAGGAACAACTCTCTGTGGTTCTTCCCCCTGTGCTTGGCGTTCGTGGCGGTGTTGGTGCTGGTTCGGTCTAGGGTTTGGGAAAGCGCGAACCTCCGCCAAGCGGCGTGGCGCACTGCCGGGCCTTTCTGGCGCACGGTGGCGCACTCGAAAAGGCCCCAGTGCGCCGCGGGACGCAGCCTCGGAAGGCTGCAAAGTCGCTTTCTGGCGCACTTGGCGCACCGTTTCCGAATGACAGACGTCTTGTTGTCGCTCTGGGGGGTTGGCGTTTCCGCGTTGGGGAAGTTTCCCGGCGGGGGGCGTTTTGTGTGCAGGGGCGCGTGTACTGGTGGGAAGCGTGCGCCAAGTGCGCCAGGGAGGGGTTTCGCAGCCTCGGGAGGCTGCGAAACGCGGCGCACGGTGGTGCGCCAGCCGGGGCCAGAACCGTGGTTCTGGTGCGCCAGGGATGCCGTGACCCGCCTTCGGGGCGGGTCTTTGGGCGTTCCGGTGGGTGTCGGCCGGGTCGCTAGTCTCGCCCCTGGCCGTCCGGCGGCCAGAAGACCAGGGCGTCGAAGGCCAGGAGGTTGGTCCGGCGGGCCCCTTCCAGGGTCTTCCGCGTCTTGTACCGCGTTTTCCCCCCCGTCCGCTCGACCGCCAGCCAGCCCTTTTCCGCCAGTCGGGCAACCACGGTGTCGGGGTTGCTCAAGGGCTTGTTTTGCTGGGCCGCGAAGGCTTGGGTGATCCGTGCTGCCTCGTTGGCGTCGAGGTAGACCCGCCCGTCGTCGAGCCAGCCGATGCGGACGCTGTTGTGGTTGTCGATTTCCCAACTGCCCCGGTCGACGCCGTGCTGGTACCACGTCCAACCGCAGGCTGCTGCCCTCCCCTCCGGGGGCTTGCCCTTGGCGTCCGCCAGGTAGGCGCGACCGCTCCCCAGCGCCGAGATGATGAGGTCGATGAACCGCCGGGCGTCATCGCTCTCGTCCTGCTGTTCCTGCTGGTCGTCGGCTAGCGAGGAGAGCCATGACCAGTGCGTCTCTGCTAGAGACTCCTTGGCAGCGTCATCGATTGCGTTGACTTTCACTGCCCATTCCAGGAATGAGCGGTATCCTGCCGCTAGGTCGGCGAGAATGCCGGGCGTGCGGGCGTGCCCTTGCACGCCCGCGGCCTTCGCCTTGGCCTTGTACTCGGCCGTCAGGGCGTCGAGCCGCTCGAGCGTCGCCGCTCGGTCCCGCGCCACGTGCCGCACGTACGCCGCCATGGCCTGGGCGTAGAGCCCTCGGGCCGCCTCGGCCTGGAGCGCGGTCAGCGTCCCCAGGTCAATGCTCCCGCCCTGGCCGGCCTCCCCCTCGGGCGTGAACTTCACGATGAGCGACCGCCCTTGGGCCGATCGGCGCTGCACGCAATCCTCGCCCGTCGAGAGCACTCCCCCGCGTGGTGGTAGCTCGGGCATTGGTGTCATATCGGGCCGCATCCGAGACCGCCCGCGGCCGTCGCCCTGGTTGTTCAAGACCGTCGCGGCCTTGGTCTGCTCCTGGTCGGCTTTCGCCCCGTCCGCGATGAAGTTATCGAGCAGTAAAAGCGAATCCTTGGTGATGTGCTGTAGGAACTCGATTTGGGCCGCTGTCGCGGCCCAGGAGGCGGGGGGCGGGGTCTCGTAGGTGTGGCCGGGCGCGAAGTGCTGCACCGCCAGGCAACTGGTGGTCGTCTTCCTTGAACCCGACCCGCCGACCAGCGACACCGCGAAGGGGCACGGTCGCAGCACCGCCCGCCAGGGCAGGGCCACCAGTGCGGCCGCGATGCCCGGCGCGTTCGGCCGGTCGGCCCGTCCCAGTTCGAGGATTCGCAGGCAGGCCCGGATGGCCTGCTGCAGCCCGTCGCCCTCGACCGGCGCGGGCAGCACGTACAGCGGCAGCTTCGACAGCTCGACCCGGAACCCCGCGGCCGGTCCGTCTGGACCAATGGCGCCGCCCGCGTGCAGATAATAGTGCTGACCGTCGCGCTCGACCCAGCCGGTGTGGCCGTAGCAGGTGTGTTGTGTGATGCCGTCCAGGGCCGAGAGTCGCTGGATGGCCTCGCGAAGCTGGTCCTTGCAGGTCCGGCCGCTGCCGACGGACCAGGCCGCACCGAGTTGCTTCGTCACCCAGTTAAGGCTGTCGAAGTCGCCGGCATCGACCTCGACCTCGCGGTGCTCTATCCCGCCGGTTGGCTGTGGCCGGGAGGCACGAATCAGGAAGACCCGCCGCTCGCTCGCGCCGATCGTCTGGACTACTTCTTCGACCACGCGGGCGTCAAAGTTCGCCAGAGGGTCGGGCACTTCCTCCGACACCAACTCATTGTCAACCTTGGTCTTAATGGTGATCCAACGGCATAGTACACCGTTGTGGGTGCAGTAATCTGGGTCGCTAGGCTTGGATTCCTGAGGAACTCCCTGTTGGTCCGGCTCTTCCTTGCTAGTATCGTAGGTCTCCCCTACAATACTGATGGCTCCATTGATGCTACGGGTCCGGTAATCCTCTCGCTCCCACTTCTCACGATAGAGCCCTGAGCGGCGAAACAGCGCATCCATCAGGTCCGGGTCCTTGTTGGTCCAGAACCCCAGCATCACAAGCAGGGCCTCGTCAGCCTGGCTCTGCGACTCGTAGGAATCCTGCCAATTACCGTCCCAAAGAGCACTGAACTTACCCCCGTTCTTGGCTCGCTTCGCCTTCTCAATGATCTCGTCATCCTTCAGGCTCGCCTTACCTGGTACCACCGGAGTCGCCTGCTGAGACTCCCTGGGAACTTCACCAGCCAAGGACTCCACCAGTTCGGTCGGGACAATTCTCCATTCGTCTGGCACTGATAGAATTTTGGAATTCCGTCGCGGCCGACCCGGTCCTTCCTTCTTGCAAGTCCGGGTGCCTGGGACTTTGATGACCCGGCTGGGGTTGCACACACTGCCATCCACTAGGGCGGCTTTATTATCGAACCTCTGCTTCAACGCCTTGAGACAGTTGGACACCAGCCCATTATCCTCGGCGGGCAAGGAGACCTTATACAACAGACCATAGCCGTTGCCAGTGTCCAGCCGAGCCGGCTCGGGCCAACCTTGCTCAGTCAGATGTTCCTGCGCCGCCTCCATCAGCAAGAATCCCTCGGTCTTCTCGGCATCCATCGTGCACCACTCAGTACTCAGCTTCTCGCCGGACGCATCCCACCTCACCGGGTCGACATCGACATAAATGTACTGCCGAGAGGTAATGTAGTCGTCGTCCGCCGGGACGCCTTTACCAACCAACTCCTCCCAAACTGGGTTGAGTGTAAAGTAAATGTTGGCCTTGCCTTCGTACTGGGCGGCCTCCTCGGCCAGGGCTTGCAAGTTGTCGTAATGGTAGCAACGGGTCAGCGTGTATTTGCTGCCGTCGGCGCTGCGTTCGAGGTTCGGCACTCGTAGCTCGATTACTGTGCCGGGTATGGCA
>Ga0208827_1001134_pt1 | contig 11935 bp, 15 predicted proteins | sample Sb_taG_5_FD_187709 | JGI IMG/M metagenome (GOLD analysis project Ga0208827, IMG submission 187709) | Peat soil microbial communities from Weissenstadt, Germany - Sb_50d_8_FC metaG (SPAdes) (version 2) | ecosystem: Environmental > Terrestrial > Soil > Wetlands > Peat | place: Germany... | reverse complement strand
TCCTCCGATCCCGTCACAATGAGCGTATCTCGGTTTGGAACCATCGCAACATAGGCACCCTGGACAGGATGGACTTGAAGAAGGTCGGCCAAGACAAGCCGAGAGGCATCGTGATTGTCTTGCCAGGGAGAAATCCAGACACCGGGAAATGGATTATTCCATTGATGGTGGCTGATTTTCCGAAGATTGTCGCACGCAGCATCGAGGGCTTCTTCAAGGCTGCGGCCCCAATCCGAAAGATGCCGTTGCTGAACTTGTACTAATGCTTCGGGCAGCTCGTAAACCAGGCTGACCGTAAGGTGGTCCGCAACTACTTGATGCGGCCACTCCAAGGATGGCAGCCCATCGAGTTCGGCTTTCAACCGAGTCATCTCGAAGGAACAGCGATTACGCACGGCAGGGAGAAGATCGGGGCCAACATCCTCGAAATTGGCTGGAATTTCTTTCCGGTTCGCAAACCAGCTTCTCACAAAATGGCTCAGCGCTTGCCGTCGTTTTGTTGAAGGCATGGCGCAGTATTCCCGGTAAATATTGACCAGGCTGAAGAAGCGCTTTTCCTCCCCTTCGACAACCAGCCGGAATTCCTCGGCGTCATAACGGATGGCGACCGTTTCGCCCGCCTCCCAGATAGCATCCGACAGCAGCCGGGCAAAATTGTCCTTGCTTGGTGGATCAAAGAGTTTGTCGAACAGACCCATGCCAATGCCTACCAGATACTGGCGATTCAGGGAGCCAAGTTTCAATGCCTTTCACCGCCACGTCATCTCTTCAAGTATTCTCAAGGTCACAGGAAAACATGGGGAAACAGGAAATGGATTGGCAGCTTCCAAAATCCGCTATCGGCCCCCACCCCTGTTGTCAAGAACCCGAACCTTGTCGGCCCCAACCCGAACCGCTGGAGGGGCAACCTGGAAAAACAGAATGAAAATGACCTTACCGAGATTATTCGAGAGGATGCCAGGCATGACGATGATGGTTTACCGCCGTTGAACTCACGGACGATAGGTCCGGCCAGGTGGCATTTTGGGCGGACGCCGCACCCTTGGTTGCTCCCCTCCGGTCGGAACCATCGCTCGTTGCCTCCTGAACTCGTCGGGTTGCTTCAACAACTCCACCCTCACTCGCTGCACCAGTCCTTCACTCACGTCGATTCCGTAGCTCGCAAGGGAAGCGGCAACCTCCTTGTTGCTGGCCTGCATTCCGAGCCGGTCCAGGGTGTTCTTGATCGCTTTGGCCTTGCCGATGGTTCTTCCTCGTTGCCTTGTCATCGGATCATGGGCTCCGCCAGGGAGGATTGTCACTTTATTTTACACACGAAGGCGATGAATCGTGGACCGTTCCGTGCCGCAGGCCAGGGGGTTGTGAAGTGGGGCAGGTCAGCCTATAATAAGGGTGTTCTTGGGCCTTGCAGAGCATTTCTGGCCGTGATGACCTTTCAGTTGTCCTTCCACTTGCGTTTCTCTTGTCCCAGGTCACAACCGGTTGTTTGAAGCATATTCATGCGACGGCATCAGCCCGCTGTGGGTCTAGCTTGTCTTGCGTGATGTTCTCAGAAGGAGGCCCATCGTGGCTAAGAAATTGTACGTCGGCAACTTGTCGTATGGCATGACCGACATTGATCTGCAAAACCTGTTCGAGCCGCACGGAACGGTTCAATCGGCTCAGGTCATCGTGGACCGGGACACGGGCCGCTCGAAAGGCTTCGGCTTTGTCGAGATGGGCAACGGTGAGGAAGCTCAAGCGGCTGTTGCCGCCCTGAACGGCCAAGAGGTCAACGGGCGTGCTCTCACCGTCAACGAAGCTCGACCACGAGAAGATCGTGGCGGCAGCCAGGGTGGATACTCTGGCAGCCAAAGCAGGGGCGGTTTTGGTGGTGGCAGACGCTACTAAGCCGTTCTGACCACTCGGACGCCCTTCCGGGCCAGGATTGGTGGGAAGGGCGTCATCGCTCCCAAAGAAGTCGTGGGGGATCGTAAGGAGGTTCACGAAAAACGCAGGAACTTCCTGTGGTGGACCTGAGTGACTGATGAGCAACAAGTAGCCCGCACCAGGGAGAAGTTCATGACACGCTTTTCTGTAGGAGATCGGGTCATTATCCGATACGGAAGACAACAGGGCCAAAAGGCCAAGATTATCAAGAGTCCACAAGCAGATGTCTTCAAGGTAAAGGCAGAGGACGGGTCCGTTCTTTTTTTCAGCGGGAAGGGACTGGAAAAGCAAGAGGAAGCAGGACAACACGCCATTCGTTGAAGGCAGGAGGATGACCTCTGGCGACGGTTGTACCTCCAAAAGATGGGCTAGGTCCTATCCCTCTTGTGAGCGCAGGGCAGAAGAACGTTTAAATCACCAGCCATCGAAGCATTTTCACGCCCCGGCATCAAGACATAACAGACGCCCATTCCACTTCGGGAAGGATGACGCATGACTCCAAAGAAAACTCTCTCAGAGCGGGAGAAGGAACTACAAATCCTGATCACAACTCCAGCAGGCCGGGAGGAACTTCAGCAATTGGATTCCCGGTATCACGCAGCGAGCGGGAACGGGAGGCCAGCGAGAACATCGGTTATCACCTACATCCTGGTCCACGAGAGGGAACGGGGCCTGATTAGCAGTTGACCGTGCGGACAATGGCGCTGGACTTGATGGGATGATTCTCAGTTCTTGGGCTCGCAAATCAAGATAAACCCCTACTTTGTGGATTATTGGGATTGACTTGGTTACAATTTAAGCAGAGCATACGCCCTGCGGACTGAAGTCGCTTCAGTGCCCCTCTCATCACTCGCCGCCTGGTTCTTTTGGACCAAGCTGCTTGTCCTGTCTGGGACAAGAATCCCGTCAACGGCGGCGGCCTTCTACAACTTCCTCCAGTGAATTACGTCAAAGAGTAGTGCAACGCCAACTCTCACCTGGTTCCACCCCAGGTGTGACAGGAGGTCTCTATGTTGGTCTTATCGAGAAGAGTCGGGGAAGAGATCATTATTGATGACGATATCCACGTAACGGTCGTGGCAGTCAGCGGAGACAAAGTGCGGATCGGAATCAGCGCCCCCAAAGAGGTCGTTGTGGATCGTTCGGAGGTGCATGAAAAACGCACGGACTCCTTCGGTTGGGGGTCTCCCTTACCCCTACACCGACCAGCGTAATCGCCACGATGCCTGAGCGATGTTTACGGAGCAGGTCCGCTCCACCCTCCTGAAAACCGCCTCATGCCGACAAGCACTGTGGCCAGACTGGACCCGCACGGCCTACGACAAAAAACGCATACAGCGTCGGAGGCAAAAACTCGTCTGGCATCCCCAGTCCGATTTTCATTACGATGCTGTGTGGTGATCCAGCCCTTCAAGACCCATTCGCAAGGAGGCAATGAGATGGCCACCAGCCTTCTCACCAAAAACACGCTCATCTGCAAGTACCTGCCGGAACTGCCTCCCGTCGTAAGTGACGGGCAACAGTCCTGCCAACAACCACGGTGTCCGCACTATTGCCAAGGTGAATGCTGTGACCCTGGCCGACAATCGGGCTCTGCCCCCTGTCCATTCGACGGCATGGAACTGCCTCTGGAAGACGCCGAATCCGCATACGCCGCCGACGCCACGGTCGAAGACACCCCTTTGTGGACAATGCGAGGGGTGCTGAAAAAAGGATAGCCTTCGGCACCTGATGAACTGCGATGGGGCCGAGCGGTGTTGACCACGCAACCCAATGATCTCCGGCGTGATTTTCGTCCTTCTTGGGGAGGCGATCCTGGCGGCGTCTCTGGCGCTATTCTGCTGGTGTGCCGTCTTCTTCATCGGTAACGCCGTCTACATCCCGTTGGTTGAGGAGCCGGGCTGGTAGAGCGGTCTGGTCATGAGCACGAGTTCTACCGGGGGAACGTGCCAAGGGGAATTCCTAGACTGAGGGAGTAGAAGGGACCAGGCCAGGCAAGGTCGGCTACAATCTGAAAAACGACCAGATCATGGAGGAACGTCATGGAGACAGCCAAACCCGCCAAGACAATCTCGGCCATCTTCGACGAGTTCTTGACCGACCAGAAAGACAGGATCAAACATAAGACCTTCCTGAAGTACCAGAACATCATCGGCCTTTACCAGTCGTACCTGGAGAGCTATTGGCCGGGGCACGACGGTGAGTACGACAAGATCACCAAGGCGGGTGGCACTTATTGCAACACGTTCGGCCCGGAAGACGCCACCGAGGGATACAGCGAATTTCTCGGCTACTTCATGCCTCGAAAGGTCATGTGCGGCAAGGACACGATGCAGGCCGCAGGCACAGTGACGAAGAAGCTGGCGAAGTGGTTGGCCGAGAAGGGCTACATTGAGGACACCGAAGATGCCCAGGAGCAAGCAAGCGAAGCTGCGAAGGATTTGCCCAATGCCCAAGAAGTTCTCGACATCTTGAGTGCCTACCTTGATGAAACTGCGCCAGCCAAGCACGGCGGCGAGATCGAGGACCACTTCTGGATCGAGAAGATCGAACCAGGCAAACTCTGGTTGAATCCGCTGACGGCGGGTAAATCGGTCATCGGGCCGATTCCGGTGCCGAAAAGGGTAACGGCGCTTTGCGAGCCGGCGTGGGACATCGGCGGTGTGGTGGCGAAGGTCGGCAAAGGCTGGCGTCTGGTCGAGGTCTGGAACGTATCGCCATAACCATGTACGTCTTCAATGCCGAAGGCGGGCGAATGGCTTTGCTTCCTTGGCGTCCTTCCAGGCGAGGAGGATTTCCTTGAGCCACTGGTCAGGAGTTTTCGGAAGCGGGCGTGCCATTGTCTTGCCCTTCAAGGTGATCTCCCATGTCACTTTCTTCTGAAACGTTCCCCGGATACTCCCTGCTTCCGAATGCCACTCAACAGGATCGCATCGCTTGAGGTCGCTTGCCATCTGTCGTCTCATCTCCAGAAACAACTCCCTACCTGCCAAGCAGTAAACCGGGAGCCTGCAACTCTCGGCATCACGAGATTTTTCCCAGGATCTTGCTCATTTCCGTAGCAGTAAAGGATCGGAGGACCTGAGTGGTGACATATTCCCGTGAACCCAACGAAAGCATTGCTGCGCTCGCTGTTTCGTCGTCTGGTGCGTCGAAAACGATGAGTCCGTCGTAAGCTCCCATGCACCAATACTGCTCCTTGACTTCGATTCCATGTTTCTTGGCCTGGGCTTTGAAGTCGGCTGCTCGCTTGCAGGTATCCTTGATGTCCTTGACGCCACGCTCGGTGAACTTGATAAGAGTCAGATAGGAAGCCATTGCAGTTCCCCCCTATGCTGGAGTCTGAAATATCCCGGTGCGGCTATTCTAGGCGAACTCTACCTGACCGGAAGAAGAGCAAGCCAATTAGCGGGAGGGACTGATAGATGGACCAGAACTTGCCTACCTTGGCCATCAACGATTTCAGCCCTAAGATGTCCGCAAAGGTCGCCCCAGGTTCCAACCAGAGGACAATTCGATGCCGCAGGGACAACCGAAAACCGAGAGTGGAATCAGCAAGATGGAGGGCGTTCGGCGGACGCTTGCTATTCTTGGGAGTGACGCCAAGCCGCTAGCGATCCAGGCTCACCTCAAGAAAGAGTTCGGGATCAGGATGGAGCCGAACATGATTTCCAATTACAAGAGTATGATCCGCTCAGGAGGAAACAAAAGCGCAGTGATTGGCCGGCCCGCTGCCACCAAGAGCGCCGAGGGTTTCACTCTTGCGGAGATCCAGGCAGTTAAAGAAGTGGCTGACAAGATTGGGGCAGACAAGGTACGGCAACTGGCAGGCGTGCTGTCGAAGTAAGGGCCTCCCTGGTGCATGTTGCTGTGGGGTTGTCGCCAGAGTCCTGAGAGAAGTGTGCCTCTCGGAATCTCGGCCAATCTGCTCGAACCGCTGGCCTCGTTCACGGTCACGATAGCGGCAAACTACTATGGATTTCGGACGTGGAAGCTGGTCCCATCATCCTCATTCTGCTGGTCGTCCTCGGCATACTCGCCATCCGCCTTGCTGCCGGATCGCTGGACAAAGATCGGATCGCCGGCTACATCCGAGAACGTGGGGGGCGAGTCCTCAGCATCAACTGGGCGCCGTTCGGCAAGGGGTGGTTCGGTGACAAGAACGACCGGATTTATGAGGTCGTTTATTACGATGCCGAGGGCAACCAGCACCTGGCCACCTGCAAGACCAACATCCTTTCAGGCGTCTACTGGACTGAAGATCGCATCACCCACCCGAAAACCAAATGGGTCGCCGACCTGCCCAAGGAAAATCGTCCGGGCCATTCCATAATCCGAGCCATCCCAGAATTGAGGGAAGATGATCTTCTCACCGAGAACGAGCAACTCAAGGAGGAAATCGCCAGGCTGAAAGAGGAACTGAAGAAGCCGAAGGAAGAGGGTTGAGAGATTTGCTCACCGGACTCGGTAGAACGAGATCAATGCGGTCCTTCTTCGTTCTGGCTGGATTGCATCCATCGGAGGGAGAATCGCCAAATGTCAAGCCCCAAACTGCGCCGATGCCCGAAGAGGAACTCAAGGCGGAAAAGTCGCCGAGCCATTGGTTGCATCTGATTTTGCTGGATGCCAAAGGCAACAGCCCGTAGCGCCAGATCGAGTGGTAGTGATAAGCGCTACGGGCTGTTGCATCGGAAGCACAAACCGGAACCCGTCGAGAGTGGGATCGGTGTTTACTTATCAAGTCTCTTGGGGGAACAGCTCTTGGAACCGGAGCCACCCAAGACCGTAGAAGCCGAAATCCGACCAGACGACAGGTTCCACAGAATCAACTTTGCAATTCTAACTGGCTACCTCCCTTCTGTTTGTTGCCTCGGAAGTGGTCGTTGCCGGAGGGTCGGCGTTCCCTCGTCAGATAGGGTTGGTGTGAGCCGAAATCCTACCGGGCAACCGCTTCATCTATCGGCAGCGGGAACATCGAGCCAATTCTGAGAATGCAGATCGCTGTTCGGGTTCGACACTTTCGTGCCAACCGCCCCAGCGTCAGGTTGTCCGACTCGGTTCCCTCTGCTTACCGGCTATTTGAACCATCGTCAGAACAATGCTCCTAAAATACATCCGGGCGATTTTCTTTCCCCGCTTTGGGCTTCGCAATTCTGCTGCCGAAAGCTTTGGATTATACGGAGTCAAGGTAACCGGCATCGCCGTCAGGGTTTCAGTCGTCTTCTTTGTAGTTGCAACTTATCTGTCTGGCAGTTGAGAAGCGGTGGAAGGCCAAAACCGCACAGAACCTGTGCTGGAATGGAGCCGCTACTCCTCCAGCAGCCATTCCTTCGCTCGCTCCACCAGCAACAGATCGGCAGCGCACCGGCGAAGATCCGCCTTCCGCTCCATCTCGATGTCTTCGGGATTGGCGTTCTCGTAGATGCTCGGATCAAATGGCTCGGTCTGTCGGGTCGTGTCCAAGTACTCCGCCAGTCGCCACGGCTCGAAGATGCGCTTGATCTCGGCCACGAAAGCAGGAACCTCCGCTCGAAACGTCGGATCACTCTCGGCAACTTCGAGGAAGTTCAAGAACTTCTCGCCGATGAGGTAAGCGAGTGCCTGCTGCGTTCCGAACTCGTCCTCGATGCCTCTGCTTGCCTCGCACTGCTCCATCCAAATCTCGCAGAGGTTCATGGGGTTCTCATTCGTTCCGGTCGCCGGTCGTGTTCGTTGCGAACTGCGGTCCATTTGACAGAGGGGGCGGGACTGGGAGCGTCGGTGAAGAGATCTCTGGGCTCAACCTGCCCGAAGAAACCTCGGATTGAAAAACGGTAAAACTCTTACCCCTTTCTTACCCCTTTCACGCCGATAAGCCCCGTTTTCAAAGAAAATGGCGACAATATCGACAACAGTCTGATTTCCGTAAGCTATTTGCTATTTATGTCTTGTAGAATATGGCATGGGAACTGCATAGGGACGAGTCGGATGCTTTGAAGACCAGGGCCATCACCAGATGTGCAAACACTTCCAACTAGCGGTTTTTTCTTGGAAGCCGCCGCGTGATCAGCAGTTGCGGATTTTATCGTGCAGTCCTTTCATAGTCTACGTGCGCCTCTATCACCGTGCTTGAATCGGCAGCTTCGTAGGACAGATTTCCAATCTGTCCGATTAGCCAAGTTCGGGGCGCTTAATTCTGTACAAGACGTGTCGACGCAGTGGATGCCCTTCCGCCAGCAGCGGGTGGTCGAAGTCATCGCTGGCCGAGTAAGTCATGCCGAGTTTTTCCATCACGCGCCGGGAACGGACGTTGGCTGGAACCGTGAACGAGACGATCTCCTCCGCATGCAGCCAGCGGAAAGCAAAGGCCAGGGCCGCCCGGGCCCCTTCTGTCGCGTAGCCCCGATTCCAGTAGGCGGCGTCCAGGCGCCAGCCGATCTCGATGCAGGGAGTGAATGCGGCCTCGAAACGCGGGATAGATAAGCCGATGTAGCCGGCGAATGAAGTGATCCCCGGAATCTCCAGCGCCCACAATCCAAATGTGTGCTCTTTGAAATGGGCCTCGATCCGGTCTACCATCGCATCGCTCTGTTGCCGCGACAGTGCGCCCGGAAAAAACTCCATCACCCGAGGATCGCAGTTGAGCTGGGCAAACGGCGCTCGATCGCTTGCCAGCCAGCGCCGCAGGTAGAGCCGGTCGGTCCGAAGTTCCCGTGGTAGATTCATCTTGGTTGGGCCTTTAGCGATCCGGGGTTGGTCGTGGTAGATAACCAAACTGTCCAAGCCCGGGCGAGTGCCAAGATTCAGTGGCATGACCGATCGCGCGTCTCAAAGCAAGGTGGACGCTAGCATCATCTCAATCCACAAAGACAAATTCATTAGCCAGCATCAACCCTTGCACGTATCGTTCCCAGGCCTTGGCTGCGTCCTTCTCACTGGCAATAAACTCTCGCGCAAGTGCGATCTCCTCGGCGACGGGCGGGCGGCCGTAGAGAGTGCGATATAGTTGAGTCACGCGCCTTTCCACATCTTTAGCGGTCGCAATCGCTCCGCATTTCAGCAGCCCGCGAGCGCACTCTAGGCCAAATGGATTGTTCATCAAGAAGAGAGCCTGCTGCGGCACCGTTGTCATGTCGCGCTGGGGGCTCGTCGCATCGGGGTTCGGAAAATCGAAGGTACGGAACAATCCCGGTAAGTTGAGGCGGTCAATATATCCATAGACCGTCCGGCGCTGATTCGTGAGCGCGGCGAGGTCCTTGACGGGCGGGCCGCCCATCGTGGCGTCGAGCCTTCCTGCGCTGGCGAGCAGAGCATCGCGCGTCGCTTCGAAGTCGAGCCGTTGGCGGTTCATTTTCCACAGGAGGCGATTCTCGGGATCGGCGCGCCGGCACTCCGGACGATCGTCGCTCTGCTGACGGTACGTTGCCGAGAGCATCAGCATGCGGTGCAGTTTCTTGATCGACCAACCCTCCTCCATGAACTGGGCGGCCAAATAATCGAGAAGTTCCGGATGAGTTGGTGGTTCGCTGCGCATGCCGAAGTCGCTGGGCGTACGCACGAGCGCGCTGCCGAAGTGGTGGAGCCAGAGGCGATTCACGAGTACCCGTGCGGTCAGTGGATTGTTCCGGTCGACGATGGCTTGGGCCAATTCCAGCCGGCCGCTGCCGTTCTGGAAAGGCCGGCGCTGATCCCCGGCGACAACGGCTAAAAACTGGCGCGGCACAGCCGGGCCGGGATTGCCCGGGTTGCCGCGCAGGAAAACATGAGGCTCGATGGGCGTGGGCGAATCCTCCAGGACCATCGCGCGCGGCGGGGCACCGGCTCCGCTGGCCCTCCAGGACTCGATCGCCTTGCGCAACTCTTGCAACTTTGCCTGCGATGGCCGATCCGGCAGGAGATCCAGATCGCCCACCGGATTCATGGCGATGTTGGTCGGGCTATCGCCACCATAGAAGACCTGGCGCAATTCTTCCTCGGCGGGGTCGGGCAGCGCGCTTGGCAGCGGCGACTTGGTTTTCGAGGCTCTTTCCAGCCCTGCCCGCCATTGCTTGTCAATGCCGTTGAGCACTTCCGCATAGCGCTGGGCGACATCCGTCAGGCTGCGAGGAGGCTTCTCACGTAACGCCTTGGCAATGAGTACGTTGGTACGGTGAGTCGGTTCCGTGGCTGACGCGAACTTGGCGGTCAGGGCGGGTGCCTTCTCGGGGAAATCCTTGCTTGCAAGAGCAGCGTACGCGTGCCAGGGTGCGAAGACCGGATGTCGTAGCTTGCGCGTGTTATCGAGATAGGATTGCCAGCGGTGGAGCATTGTGGGATTCAAATCGCCGCCGTCGGCAAGCAGCATGAAATCCGCGGTGTTGGGCTGGCTGCTCAAGGTATGGCCAGCCAGCATGTACTCGGCAATGCGCGTGCGTGCGCTGTTTACCAACTCCGTGCGCTTGCTACGCACAAAATCGGTGAGTTTCTGTTCGCGGGCACGCAGCTCTTTTTCGAAGGCCAGGTATGCAGAAGTGCGAGGCGGATCGGCAAACAACGGGGGCACCGTCGGCTCGTCGCAACTGGCGAACACACCGTAGAGCGAGTAGTAGTCCTTGGCGGGAATCGGATCGAATTTATGATCGTGGCAGCGCGCGCAGGTCACGGTCAGGCCCATCAGCCCGCGCGTCACGACGTCGATACGGTCATCCAAGATATCCTGCTGGTTGTTCATGAACCTTCCCCCCAGCGTGAGGAAGCCAAGTGCCGTCAGCGGCCGCTTGTCGTTGCCCAAAGGGAGGCGGTCGGCAGCGAGTTGTTGCACGATGAACTGATCGTAAGGCAAATCCTCGTTAAAGGCGCGAATGACGTAATCCCGGTAGGTATAGGACCATGGGAAGTCATTCTCCTGGAAGAAGACATAACCTTTCGTGTCCGCGTAGCGAGCGACATCGAGCCAGTAGCGGCCCCAGCGTTCGCCGTAGTGCGGCGATGCGAGCAGCCGATCGAGCAGGCGCGCGTATGCGTCCGGTGAAGAATCTGCCTCGAACGCGGCCACTTCATTGGCGCTGGGTGGTAGGCCAATCAGGTCAAAGGTGGCCCTGCGGATCAGAGTTCTTCGATCGGCCGGTGCCGAGGGCTTCAGACCTTTGCTTTCCAGCTTTGCCAAGATGAACTGGTCGACCCCGGTGAGAGGCCATTTTCGCTCATGCTGCGCCGGCATTGGAGGACTCCGGATGGGCTGAAACGCCCAATGGCGCTTCCAAGCCTGAGAGGCGATATCGTCCGCGGCGGGCGACTTGCCCTGTGGCCAGGGCGCGCCCATTTTCACCCAGGTAGTCAGCGCCTCGATGGCTTGTGGTCGCAGTTTGCCCTTGGGTGGCATTTTGAGTTGACCATCGTAACGAATCGCTTTGATCAGGAGACTGGCCTCGGGGTCGCCGGGACTGAGCGCCCGACCGCTTTCTCCGCCTTTGCGCAGCGCTGGCAGGCTGTCTAACCGAAGTCCGGATTTCTGTTTGGCAGGCCCATGACAGCCGAAGCAGTTTTCCGCCAGGATGGGGCGCACACGGGCTTCGAAGAACTCAGCCTCGGCGGCGCTGACCTGTTTAGCTTTGGGCTCATCAGCCCGGCTTTCGGCAGCAGCGAGCAGCAGAGAAATGGCTGCCAGGACAGCGATGCGTTTCATAAGCGGCACCTTTTCCGGCGGACGGGCTTCGCGTAGCAGTTCTTGAAGCATAGCCGCGAATCCAAGCACTGTCACTATGCCGATCGAGTGAGCGCGTTGCTTTTGTCGCGTTTGCCTGCCTCGTATATGATTCCGGAGAGGGCCACTGTCTGGATTCGTCCGTTTGGGGCCATAAGTTAGAGTCTATCCGAGAAGCCCCTCGCCCCCGCTTCAGGAGTGGGCTGATGAAAACCGCTGAGAAGACGGCCATTTTCGGCTAGTGCTCTTGTCTTGGAGTGTTGCGCCTTTTCCCCTCTCCCCTGTACTCGGGGGAGAGGGGCAGGGGTGAGGGGGAGGCGACATGGTGCCCAGTGGCTGCACGTC
>Ga0208827_1001116_pt1 | contig 12083 bp, 16 predicted proteins | sample Sb_taG_5_FD_187709 | JGI IMG/M metagenome (GOLD analysis project Ga0208827, IMG submission 187709) | Peat soil microbial communities from Weissenstadt, Germany - Sb_50d_8_FC metaG (SPAdes) (version 2) | ecosystem: Environmental > Terrestrial > Soil > Wetlands > Peat | place: Germany... | reverse complement strand
TGCATTCTCCATGTGAATTCGCATCCACCTGATAGGGTGGCAAGATTCCGATTTCAGGATCATTGAGCATTGGAAACGAACTCCATTTCAGGATCATCTTGCATTGGACAATTCTGGACTGGGGGGGTAGCGGCAGCGGTGGTATGGTCCGTGGATGGTCTCGCCGCAGGTTTTGCAGCGGCGCGGGCCTTCGTGCTCGGCCAGGTGGTCATCGAGGCGGGCAAAGCTGCTGAAAGAGCCCCACAGGCCGGGCAGTCGTACCCTGGCTTGAATTCGTCATCGTCGCGGAACATGGGGAAGAGGGGGAATTAGTAGGTGCTTGAGGTGCGGCGGTCGATGTCCACAACATCAACCACCTGGCGGTCTGGGTAGACGTCAAAGAAAATCCGGTAGCTGCCGACGCGGCGGCGCCAGGCTGAACGCTCGGGGGCGTGCAGGCGCACAATATCTCCGCTGAAGGGATTGTCCCTCATGGCTTCTAAAGCGGTCCGGAGCTGTGCCTGGTGTTTAGCGGGAAGTTTTGCGAACGCTTTTTCTGCTCGCTTGGCGATGTGGATTGTCCAGGTCATGGAGGAGTTTTTCGAGGGTTACGAACTGGCCGTTCTTGATTTGTGCTCGGCCTTTGCGGATAGCGGCCAGCTCTGCCTTGGTGGGCTGCACCAGCGGGTAGCGGCCTTCAAAATATTGGCGCCAGGCCTCGCGCAAAAGTTCGGAGCGGGTACGGTTCTCCTCTTTTTGGACTCGTTCCATCTGCCTGGCCATTGCCGGCGGCAGCGAGATGGTCAGGGTGTCGGTGGTTCTCATAAGGTTTTTGAGTGTTACTTGTTGTGACTTCACAATAGCGGTTAATGAAACAATCGTCAAGAGAGGGGTCTAGTCGGCCAGGTTGAGGAATTTGCCTTGCACCGGGTCGGCCCGGATGCGTTGGCCTGCCTCGCAAACGCCACGAAATCCCTTTCTCTCAGGTTGAGGGTTTCGAGGATCTCGCGCGGGATGACCACCTGGCGGCGCTGTCCGACGCGACCGATACGCTCGCGAGTTGGTACGGCTGTCTTCGTGGCCATACTCTCAGATTATCTGATCAACAGAATCTGTCAAGGCCGGCCATAATGCGCACGCTCCGTGGCCCACAAAAAGAGGCTTTTATATACTTGCCTCACCGGCATCCCCGGTGTAGATTGGAGTTTATTGGACTTGTGGGTGAGCCAAGTACGCAATTCGAGCCGAAGACGATGGTCGAGGCCATCCGGTTCTTCTCCGATCCGGCGACTGTGTAGGCAAGACCATGCTAAATAGCGAAGAAGAAATGAAAACGTTCAGCAAATACGTCGAAAAAGACGAAGGTGAAGCTCTATTTGAAATGGCAACCCTCTCCCCCAAGCGCACAGGACTACCGTTCGTGGTTTGGATTTCCCCGAAGGCTGGTGCTCCGCACGACGTTCGTGTGAAGATTTCGAGGGGACCAAAGGTCCACCCTTCCGATCTGATCTCCGTCGCAATTCGGCCCGATGTTCATGTCGTCGGTGGCGGAGAGATGAGCGCTCACGACTTGGACCTTCTCCGAAAATGGGTAGCATTGAATAGGGACGTACTTACTTGGATCCGGCGCATTCGGGCCTCCCTAGCGGCCGCCGAGCGCCGTGTTGACAGGCTCGGGATGCATATTGTAGAGTTTCAGGAATTCCTAACCATCGGTTAGGAATTCCTGAAATGCCATATTCACCACGGAACATCAAAATAGCCTGTAATCATGCGCGTTTGACGCACTACGGCGGTGTTTACTTCTTCCACGAATTTCTCCGATTGCTGCAGCCCCTGCCATTCTTTTGAGCAGCCCTACACGGTTCGGAGAACCGGCCTGCGCGATTTCTTCAGGATTCGCAGTGCTCCGGAAACTGTTACTACTCACCGTAACAGCAAGATCGTGTCAAACGCCGCCTGCGAATGTACCGACTGCTGCAGGAGTGCAGCACCTACCCCATTCTCGGCCCGAACCATAACTGAACGCCAAGCGCCCTGTTCACGGGCATCTCGACACCGGTCAGGAACTCACCGCGCGGTTGGCTCTGTGGGAACCATCGCTTTTCACGCCGGATCCAAGACTTATCAAGTATTGGGACGGCGAAATCGAGTACACGGAAGACGCCATCGCTGAACTGAAGCCGGTCCATTAGTGAAATGAAGAGTTTCCCACAATACATTGCTGAATCAACTCTGCCGGATGAAACAGGCATTACACGCTTATCATGGCAGATCTCGACGGGATGCGGATTAGTTACTAAAGCATGGCTGGACTCCTGACAAAAGGGGAATGCGTGGACAGTGTGTCTCACCTCAAACACCTCTACGCTCCCGTCGCGCGCCCTCGGTCTGCCGAATGCGGTGACTGCCGCCCATCCCCTGGCACATGTTCCCGAACCGTATAGGCGGGCCGCTCCAGAGTTCGGAAGTGCATCCGCGCCAGGTACTCTCCCATGATTCCCATGGCGAACATCTGCGCCCCGGAGAAAATCGAAATCAGCGACGCCAGAAACGAAAACCCCGGCACCCTTCCGCCGTAGATCGCATAGCGGATGAACACGTACCCCAGAACCACCAGCCCCAAGAACGTCATGGCGAATCCCATCAGGCTTGCCAGTTGCAGAGGCAGCACGCTGAATCCCGTCATCATGTTCATGGCGTGAATGAGGAGTTTCCGGAAGGTATAGTTGGAGACTCCATACGGACGCTCCGCGTGCTTCACCGTCACCGAGGAAAAGCGCGTGCTCCCCCACGTCAGCAGCACGTCGATTGAAACGAACGGCCCCTGGTACGTGGCGAACGCATCCCGCAGTTGCGTCCGGAAGACGCGGAAAGCGCTCACCCGCCGGGCCGTGGCCGCCCCCATCGCGTCCTGCAACGCGATCTTCGTCACTTTCGACGCGATATCCCGCAGAAATCCGTGATGCTCGGCCACGGGTGTTCCGTAGACCACGTCGTAGCCCCGCTCCAGCTCCGCCAAGAGCCCGGGAATCTCTTCCGGCGGATGTTGCAGGTCGTCGTCGATCGTGACGATCACTTCGTTTCGGGCTGATCGGATGCCGCACAGCAGCGCATTGTGCTGACCGTAATTGCGCATCATGTTGATGCCCTGTACGAAGGCGTATCGCCGGCACAGGCTCTTGACTTTGTCCCACGACCGGTCGCGGCTGGCATCGTTGACCAGGATCGCCTCGGCCGCCAGGTTATGCTGTTTCAGAACGGTGTCCAGCCGCGCCACCAGCTCTTCCAGGCTGGTCTCGCTGTTGTAGACCGGGACCACTACCGAAACAGACTGCAAACGGCCCTCGCCGAGAGGGTCCCCGAGAAGGTTATTGTGGTTGGTTGACGCGATACACCTCCAAGTCGCCGTAAAACTCGTTCGACACGCGGCCAACCAGCGTGGCGTGGGGCTTCACAAACTCCGTGGCCTGGTTGCGCAGCCCCGCGAAATCGTCCTCGCCGCGCCCCGAGCCGTGCATCATCACGCGGTCATACAAGATCAGGTACCGCGGCCGCAGATCCGCCATGGCGTAGGCGAACGGAGTGCGGTCGTAGGAGTAGTACTGCCGGTCGTTGAGCGCCAGATAAAAGGTCGTGATCCCGTAAACCGGCGCCGCTCGAGGAATCACCGCGCGCAACCCGCGCGCCACCGCTTCATAATCGGCATTGCGGTACCGATACAGCAGAAATGCATTGCCCGCCAGTTGCGACACGCCGAAAAGCAGTCCGGCCGCGACCGCCGCCCGTTTCCACTGGACATCTTTCGCGGCCACCACCAGGGCCATCGCGACCGCTACCACCAGCACCGGCGTCAACACCGTGATGTAGCGCGCGCTCTTGTTCACCATGAACACCCACCACAGAAAATTGACCCCCAGCACCACCGCGATCTCGCCAGCCAGGCGCGGCCGTCTGCGGAAGAGATACACCAGCGCGCCGGCGGCGATCAACGCGATGTGCAGGCGATACGGAAGGTGAAAAGGCAAGGGAAGCCGCTGGCTGCCCAGCCCCACGAAATCCGAGAGCCGCGCCGCCTCTCCGGCCAACCGCTCCCAGGGAGAGGCTCCCACCGCCCGGCTCATGTAGGTGGCGCGAAAGCCGGCGCGATGCAGTTCGTCGGAGGACAGCCACCACGCGTACGGCGCGATCGCGAGCGCCAATCCGAGTACGTAAGCCCAGGCGCGCCGCGATCGCACCACCGCGCCCCGCAGGTCCATCATCATCAGCGCCCCGCCAGCCAATGCGAACCCGATCCCCAAAGGATGGAAATTGATGGCGATCCCGATCGATACCGCAGCCAGAAAACTCCACCCCGCGGAATTCTTGCGCCGGGAAATGTAGTAGGACAAAATGCCGAGGCACGCGAAGAGCGTGGTGTGCGGCTCCGGACGCGCCGAACGGGCCGTAATCAGCAGAAAGTTGTCGCACGCCATCAGCAGCGCCGCGAAGCATGCCGCCCATGCGCCGCCCCATTCCATGCCCAGAAAATACGCGACCATCACCACCCCCACGCCCGCCAGAATCGAGGACAGCCGCGCCTGAAGCACGCCCGCCCCCAACCACCGGAACGTCTCCCCCATGGCCAGCGCGAGCAGCGGCGGACGCGCGTCCACCCGAGATGCGAGAGTGGCGGGGAAGCTCGACATGCGCAGCCGCCCTTCCCGCATCCAGGTCAGCGAAACGTCGCTGTTCCAGCCTTCGTCTTCCACAAAGCGCGTGCGCGGGAACGTCAGACACTGGAGCAGCAGCAGCAGGCACGCAAACGCCAGCACCAGCGGAGGGCGCATATCCGCTTCAGACTCCGACGCCCACGGGCTGGGTCGCGTAACTCCGAATCATCGAGACCACTTCGCTTTGCTCGGACTCGGTTAGGTTGTTGTAGAACGGCAGCCGCAGCAGCCGGTCGCTCACGCTCTCGGTGACCGGGCACTGCCCCGCCCTGCCCCCGAACTGCCTGCCCATCTCCGAAAGATGCAGCGGCAGGTAATGGAACACGCTCAAAATCCCGCGGTCCCGCAGCAGCCCGATCAGCGCCTGGCGATCCTCCACCGACGGCAGCAGGATGTAATACATGTGATAGGACTGCCGGCAGTATTTCGGCACGTGCGGGCGCTGGACGTCGTTATCGCGGGCCCAGTCCCGCAAGCCTTCGTCATAGCGCCGCCAGATGCGCTCCCGCTTCGCGTCGATCTGTTCGTATCGTTCAAGCTGCGCGTAGAGGAAGGCCGCCAGAATGTCGGACGGCAGGTAGCTGGAGCCGATATCCACCCAGGTGTACTTGTCCACTTGCCCGCGATAAAAGCGCGCGCGGTTGGTACCCTTCTCGCGCACAATCTCCGCCCGCTCCACATACACCGGATCGTTGATCACCAGCGCCCCGCCTTCGCCGCAGATGATGTTCTTGGTCTCGTGGAAACTCTGCGTTGCGAGGCACCCGAAGGTCCCCAGGTAGCGGCCTTTGTAGCGCGCGAACAGACCGTGCGCGTTGTCCTCCACCACCGCGACGCCGTGCCGGGCAGCGATCGCCAGAATGGCGTCCATGTCGCAGCCTACCCCGCCATAGTGCACCGGCACAATCGCCCGGGTGCGCGCCGTGATCGCCTGCTCCACCAAGCTCTCGTCCAGGTTGAGCGTGTCCGGCCGTATGTCGCAGAACACCGGCCGCGCTCCCCGCAGGACAAACGCGTTCACCGTGGAGACGAACGTAAACGCGGGCACGATCACCTCGTCACCCGGCTGAATATCCAGCAGCAGGGCAGCCATTTCGATGGCGTGGGTGCAGGACGTGGTCAGCAGAACTTTGGCCGCGTTGAGCTTTCCCTGCAGGAACGCATGGCATTTCGCGGTGTAGACGCCATCGCCGGCGCTGTGCCCCTGCGCGATGGCATCCGCGATATAGTGCAGTTCATCGCCCGCCAGTCCCGGCCTGTTGAACGGTATCCGGTAGCTCATCAGCGGCCACTATTCATGTGCCGCCCTGAACCAATACCTCTCAGAACTATTATTGGCCGCGCTGGCCGTTCATAGCCGGAAGCCCGACTTGGCCGCATCGCCGGCGAACATCTGCACGGTCTCGAGCGAATATTCGGTGAGGTCCTTGCCCACCAGCGCCAGCTTCTTCAACACGTCCGGCGTCGCCGTGATGATGTGGCATCCCACCGCGTCCGCCTGAAATACATTGAGCAGCTCGCGCGGGCTGGCCCAGATCAGCTCGATCCGCGGGTGCGGCTGGAGCATGCGCACCGCCTGCGCCATGATGGGCACCGGATCGACGCCCGTATCGGCGATGCGCCCGGCAAAAACGCTGATGTTGGAAGGCGCCCCATCCGCCAGCGCCGCGGCCACCGCGCAAACCTGGTCGAGCGTGAGGATCGCCGTGACGTTCAGTTTGATGCCCGCGTGGGAGAGCTTGTGGATGAGCGCGCAGACCGATTCCCGCCGGGTGTTGGTGACGGGAACCTTGACGTACACATTCGGCCCCCAGGTGTCGATCAGCCGCGCCTGCCGCTCCATTTCGTCGAACTCGTCGGCGAAAACCTCGAACGAAATGGGACGGTCGGAGATCGCCGCCAGAATGTCGCGGGCAAAGGCCTCGTAGTCCGTAATGTTGGCCTTGCGCATGAGCGTCGGATTGGTGGTGAAGCCCCGGATCGCCGGATTCGTATAGAGCTCCAGCATGCTCTTTTTCTCGGCGCCATCGGCGAAGAGTTTGACTTTCAAATCGGCGACGGATTTCATCGGTCTGACATGTAGGGTCTCATTGGAGGTGGGCCTTTGTCTATCGGGCCGCCGGCCAGGCCGGCCAAGCGGCGCCGGCATGAGATACTTGACAAACATTGTTGCCTCGCGTACGGGCGGGAAACGGGAGAGTTTGGCTTAAGCGAAGCGGAACGATGAGCCGGTTCGCCTGGGAGCCGGCCGCGCGAGCCGATCTGCGCCGGATCGAGAAGAACCAGGCCTTGGCTGGACAATCCTGCACGCGCTCAGGCGCTACGGCCGCACAGGCGCCGGCGCGACGCGTATCGCGCATACGAGGATCACACAGTGCCCGCGCCCCTACCGCCCCTTCTCCGGCGGAAACGTGATGGCCAGCCCCTGCTGCACGCTGTAACGCGGCTTCCACCCGAGCTCCGTGTGTGCGGCCATGCAGTCGCACGGCCACAGCGGCGCGATCGACTTGACCCGATACGGGCTGAGCGGCGCCGGCCGCCGCAAGATCTTTGCCAACGCCACACCTCCCAGGCCGGCGCACTTGAACAGCCACGTGGGAACGTACCACACGCGCACCTTGCGGCCCGACCGCCGCACCCATTCCACGTAGTCCTTCTGCCGGATGCCCACCGGATCCACCAAATGAAAGATTGCGCCGTTGGGAAGATCCTCCTGGGCGGCCAGCAGCAGCGCATCCACCACGTTTTCGATGTAGACCAGCGGCACATAACGCGCGCCCGACCCCACCACCAGCCAGCGCTCTCCCACGGTGATGGTGCCGCCCGGCGGCGCCTTCTCCGCGCCAGGGCCATAGATCTGCCCGGGACGTAACACCACGGCGTGAATGCGGTTTTCTTCGACCGCTTGCAGCACGGTCCTTTCCGCCTCCAGCTTGGTCTGCGTGTATAGACCGCGCATCGCGGCACGCGGCTCGTACGGGAATTTCTCGGTGACCGGCACATCCGGCAGGTGTCCGGCGTGCTCCAGAACGGTCATCGAGCTCACGTACACCAACTTGCCAACGCCGTGCCGCTCGCAGGCATCCACAATGTTGCGCGTGCCCCACACGGTGCCGCTGGTGAACTCGGCCAGTCCGCCCCGCTTGGCCGCGCCCACATGAAACACGATATCCATCCCTTGGACCGCGCGGTCGACGAATTCCGGATCGCCCAGGTCGCCGAATACCAACTCGACTCGCTCGCCGGGCGAAGTCTCGGGAGGCCTTCGCACCGCCATCCGCAGCGACTCTCCGAATTCGCCGAGGCGCCGCACCAACGCTTGCCCCAATATGCCGTGGGCGCCCGTCACCAGGATGCGCGGCGCCGGCACGATCCTGGATTCCTCCAGGTAATGCCACTTATCGGCATCCGCCCGCCGCGACACCTCTTCGAGCAGTGCGATCATCCGCCGCCCCTCTTCGGCCGGCACGGGCGGCGCCTCCCCCTTGCGCAGCGCCTCATGGAACTTCACCACCGAAACGTGAATGCCCGGATTGGAAACCAGCCGCCCCGCCGCGAACCGCACGGTATTCGCCGCGACCTTCCACAGCATGCTCAGCGAATTCAATCCGGCGGCCGCAATCCGCTGTACCGGCTTGGGCGCCGGCCAGGCCTTGCGCACGGTCAGGGTTTGCAGGTAGCGGTCCACGTGCATCACCCCGCGCGTGCCGTGTACGATGACTTCGTTCTGGATGGGCCGCACGTTCCAGGAAAGGTACATCTGCCCCGTGCCCCTCTGGCACTCCACCAGCGCCCGCCATTCGTCGAAGACCAGGTTCGGATCTCCCATGCCGCTCGCGGAGTAGCGGATATTGGCGTGGTGAATGGGGCCGAGGAATGCCTCCATCAGGCACAGGCCGTGCACGCCCAGATCCCGAAACGGATACGAGCCGTTGCGGAAGTGGGGCGGGAGCTCCGTTCCGCCGCCGTACGGGGCGTAATCCGAGCTGCGAAAGAAATCGGCTCCCGTGATCTCGCCGCACTCCCCGTTGCGCAGCCGCTTCAGCGCCTTCAGAACGATCGGATCCATCCGCGCCGAGTGGTTGACCGACAGAACCAGCCCCCGCGCGCGGGCCACCGCGATCATGCGGTCGCAATCCGCCACCGTCTCCGCCATGGGCTTCTCCACAAAGACGTGGCAGCCCATTTCCAGCGCCTCCAGCACCGTGGCGGCGTGCGTGGCTGGAAGAGTCAGCACGTGGATCACGTTCGGCCGCGTCTCTGCCATGGCCTTCAGCGATGGGAAAACGCGGGGGATTTTAAACTTCGCCGCCAGCGCCTCTGCGCGGTCCTGGTCGGGATCGGCCACGCCGACGATCTCGACGAACGGCAGGCTGCGCAACGCCCGGACGTGATACGCGCTCACATACCCGGCTCCCACCAGTCCCACCTTTACCGCATGATCAGGTTCCATCTTCTTCGGCATCGATTTTCTGCAGGATCCACATTACGGCTTCGCTCAGCGAGCCCACCCGCGCGTCAGGCGCGATCGAAGGTCCACGCTCATGATAGCCTCGATCGATCCACACCGTCCGGCAACCCGCGCTCTTGCCCGCATCGATGTCGCGCCAGCGATCCCCAATCATAAAGCTACCGCGCGGGTCGATTCCGTATTTTTTCGCACCTTCCAGAATCAGCCCCGGCTTGGGCTTGCGGCATGGGCAGCCGTCGGCATCGTCATGCAGGCAGCTCAGCACATCGTCCACCGGCAGCTCGCGGCGAATCCGCTCGTGGATCGCTTCCACGGCTTCCGCCGTTTGCGCCCCGCGCGCCACATCCGGCTGATTGGTGACCACGATCAGCGGCAATCCCCGCGCCTTCAGGCGGCCCAGTGCCGTCGCCGCATCCGCCACGATTTCCACCTCCGCAGCCGATGCGGGCGGATACGGTTTGCCATCGCGCATCACGGCTTCGTTCAGCACGCCGTCGCGGTCCAGAAAGACTGCTGTCTTTGCTGTTCCGCTGCCGCTCAGGCCTGTTCCGCTGCCGCTCAGGCCTGTTCCGCTTCCGCTCAGCGTACCGATTCCCATTTCGTTTCCGCCTGCTTGACCTCCGGATGCGAGACCAGCAGGTGCCAGACCACGGCCTGAAACGCTTCGGCGTGCGGAGTGGTATGCACCGCGTTGACCGTGGGGACGATCACGCAGGCATCCGCCGCCTGCGCCGTGAAACCGCCATCGCGGCCCACGATGCCCAGGATTTTGGAGCCCACGCTTTTGGCATACTCAAGCGCCCGCACCAAGTTCGGGCTGACGTTCTTCTCCACGTTTCCGCCGCCCACCGAGAAGACCAGCAGCGCGTCCTCCCGCCGCAGGCGGCTGGTGCGCAGCCAGCTCTCGAATACCGTGGCCCAGCCTTCGTCATTCGTGCGCGCCGTCAGCTCCGACACGTTGTCGGTGGGGGCGTAGGCTTCCATCCCGGCGATTTTGCGGAAATCGTTGACCGCATGGGAGGCGTTGGCGGCGCTTCCGCCCACGCCCAGAATAAACAGCCGCCCGCCCGCGGCCCGCGTCGCGGCCAGCAGGGTGGCCATGCGCTCGATCTGGGCCGCATCCAGCCGGTCGATGATCGCCTTTGCTTCGGAAAGAAACTGCTGCGAGAAGCTCATTTGGATCGGGCGCAGAGCCTTCATTGTAGCCGGAAACCGGCCCGCCGCTCACCAGCTAGATATTCGGACAGTTCTTGAATTCCCGCAAACGAACCCGTCTCGTAAAAGCGCTGCTCGACCTCGAACCCCGCCAATTCTCCCCGCCCCAGGAGCACCCGATACAGGTCCGCCAGGTCGTGGGCGCCGTGGTCCGGAATGCCATCGAATGCGGACCCGTGGAAGACGCCCAGCCCGTAATCGATGTGCCGCATCTCAGGCGTTCGGAGCTTCTTGTCGTAGGCCAGAATCCGTCCTGCTTCGAACCGCACGTTGCTCGTGTCCCACTGATTGCGGTTGTGGTATACGGTCATGAGCGCCGGCTTGCCGCTCTTTAGAAACGCCCGCTCGACCGCCCCGTAGTCGCACGGCAGATAGGAATCGCCGTAGAGCACAAAGAAGCTTTCGCCCAGCAGCAGCCTGGCCTGTGCCACCGCCCCCGCCGTTCCCCGCAACTTCGCGCCGTCGGGCGAGTACGTCACCTCCAGCCCGAAGCGACTGCCGTCTCCGGCATAGGCCTCCAGCATCTCGCCAAGGTATCCCACGCACAGCGTCACGCGCCGGATGCCGCTCGACGCCAGCAGGCGCAACTGGTGCGCCAGAAACGGCTCCCCGTTGATTTCGATCAGGGCCTTGGGAATCTTCTCCGTGACCGGCCGCAAGCGCGTGGCCAACCCGCCCGCAAGAATGGCAACCGGCAGCATTTCCTTCAAGCCCCTAACCCTAGCCCCGGTATGCTTCACGCCGATGGCCGACCCGCAAGATGTGATACGTATCTTCCTCGACCACCTCGAACCGTACCCGGTAGTCGCCAACGCGGAGACGCAGGTCGCCGCTGCCCTTCAGCTTCTTAATCTGGCCCTTGCCGCTGCTGGCGTACTCGGTGAGGGCATCCTGCTCGCGATCGACCTGCCGGAGTTGCTCCCTGCCGCGGTCAGTCCAGATGAAGCGGCTCACAGACCGAACTCGCGCAGAACTTCCTCGTGCGTTGCGCCCGGACCCGTCTCGCTGCGGGCGGCTTCCACCTCGGCCAGTTCCTCCTCGGTTTCCGGTTCGTCATCGAGTGGTGCGCTGAGGATCGACTGCCATACCGGATCTGCCAATGCACGCAGAATCTTGCGCGCCGCCGGAAGATCCCTCGGCGGGATGTGCTCCACCAACTCGTGCAGTTCCTGGCGATCACCTTCGCTCACGTGCAGTTCCGCCATACATTCGATCATACGCCTTCCTCGCGTCGCCTCGGCGACAACAAGGACGATAAGCTGCATATGGATGGTCTTCGGGGCCGGCGTTCGAGTCTGTGACGCGCCCTTCAAGAGCCAGTGAACCATGGAGGGTGGCTGCGTCTTCTTGGGTCAACCGGCAGCATCCGCTTAGTTCTTCTCCTCTTCCCAGCCTGTCACCGGATGCCCCACCATGTCGGCCAGGCTCACGGGCTTCCGCCGCCACGCCTCGCCCGGGTTCTGGCCGATCTCCTCGCGGTAGCTCATGCGCGGTCCCGGATATCCGATCAACTGCCAGCCGATCATCTCCCGATTGCCCCCGTGCAGCGGATCGCAGAGCATCCCCTCCAGCGTATGCCGGCGCAGCATCTGGAAGAATGCCGTTTTCTCGATGGCGCGCAGCCTGGCGTCCTGCTCGGCCTCCGGCAACGCCGGCAAATCTCCCAGCAGCCGGATTCCCTCGCGATAAATATCCTTCGGGGTGGC
>Ga0208827_1001112_pt1 | contig 12113 bp, 7 predicted proteins | sample Sb_taG_5_FD_187709 | JGI IMG/M metagenome (GOLD analysis project Ga0208827, IMG submission 187709) | Peat soil microbial communities from Weissenstadt, Germany - Sb_50d_8_FC metaG (SPAdes) (version 2) | ecosystem: Environmental > Terrestrial > Soil > Wetlands > Peat | place: Germany: Weissenstadt... | reverse complement strand
GCGAATGAACCAGGTGCTGCAACTGAACTGAGCTGCTTCCTGAGCCCCATGGTGGGAGCCGCGCTGCCGTTCCCACTGGCGGTCGACTTGAGCGTCAGCTTGCCCGGCCCCACAATTTCGGCTTTCCAGGAAAAAGATGCATTCGGCCGCGTCCCTTCCCGGCATAATGAGTCAGAGACGAGGATTCTCTGAAAGGATGCGGGAGTTGATTACCGAGCCCATCAGCGATGCGGGCCTTCTCGAGCGCTTTGCGAGCCAGCGGGACGAGGCCGCATTCGGGGAACTGGTGAAGCGGCATGGGCCGCAAGTGCTCAAGGTCTGTCACCGGGGTCTGCCGAACGAGCACGACGTTGAGGACGTTTTTCAGGCAACCTTTTTCGTGCTGGCCCACAAGGCGGCAGCCGTCTCCTGGAACGAGTCGGTGGAAAGCTGGTTGTGTGCCGTGGCCCGCCGCCTGGTCTTGCATGCGCGTGCCAATGCGTGGCAGCGGCAAAGCCGGGAACGACCGATCACTGCCCTGGGAGGAGCCCGGGCTGCGGAATACGGCGGCTTTCTGCCCGATCAGTATCATCCCCACTACGATCCCCACGAGGAAATGGAGCGCAGGGACATTCGTCGGGTACTCCATGCTGCCCTTGGCCAGCTTCCGGAGAAATTGGCCGGGCGGCCAGGATCGGCGATCGGGCTGCCCTGCTGGGTGCGGCTCGACAACTGGACACCACCTGCATCGGCTGCCACGAAATCTTCCGGCACTAGATCGAGCCATGGTGCAGTTCCCCGCCCGGAGAAGCGTCGAGAGATTGGCTCGCTTCCGGCGTCGGCAGAATTCCACAAGCTGCAACTGTTTCAAGGTGTTTGGGCGACCATTCGGGCCAGCGCGTCTGGTTCCCGGCTGCTGTTACGGATAGAATAACTTTGTTGCCTCGCTGAACCGAAATGGACCGACCCCAGCCCGCCCGGTCCGTGCTCGGAACGAAACCCTCTGGGTAGGTGTAAGATCATGGCGACTGCCACCAAGAAGGCTCCCGTCCCCGGTCCCGGGAGATCTTCCAAGGCCGCGGCGCCGCCCACCTCGTTCCTGGATCGGCTCTTGCGTTGCATCGATGCTGTGTATCGGTTCCTGGCCTCACTGAAGCTAGCCGTGTTCAGCTTGAGCACTCTGGCGGCGTCACTTGCCTTTGCCACCTGGTTCGAGTCCAGCTATGGAACCACCGCGGCCCAGGACTATGTTTACAAAAGCACCTGGTTTGCCGTGCTGCTCGCTTTCCTGGCGATTAACATTCTGTGCGCGGCTTTGATCCGGTTTCCCTGGAAGAAGCGGCAGACGGGCTTCGTGATCACCCACGCCGGACTGCTGGTCCTGATCTTCGGATCGTACTGGAGCATGCGGACCGCCGATGAGGGTCAGGTCGCCATGCTGGAGGGCGAGACGCGATCCGAGATGGTGCGCAGGAATGACCCGGTGATTCGCGTTCGTGAGCTCGACCCTCATACGCAGGAGCCCGGGCGTTCTTACGAGCTGCACTTCAAGCCCGGGCCGTTCCCCTGGGGTGATGGACAGGCACACCTCCACAACCTGTTCGACCTGGCGCTCAGCACGCTTTCCGGCGGCAGGATGCCGGTGCCATCGCGCAGCGGTGAGATACTCAGCCAGCCGGGCGAACCCTTCACGCTGGTCGTGAGGCAGCACATCCCCGCCTCCGCACCCGCCGTCCTGCACCAGGCGGACCCCGGCGGTGATCCGATGGCTCGGATTCAGCTTCAGTTCAAGGCGCCCGGGATGCCCCAGGCCCGGAATGCACTCGCCTCCGAGGATGACCAGTGGTTCAAGGTCGATCGCCCCTTTTACCGGGTCGCCCGCAGCGTCGATCCAGCGCTCCTTGCCTTCTCGTATGTCGATCGCCCCGAACTGGTGGAAGACTTCCTCAAGCCCCCCGTCAATGCAGGACCGGGCGGTCTGGCCCGGTTCCGGTACCAGGAGAAATCGGGGCGGACCGGGGTCTATGATTTGCCGCTCGAGGGACAGGAGGGCAAGACGGTCAAGCTGCCCGCAAGTGATCTGACCGTGAAGGTGGAGAAGCTCGCCGATTTTCCCACCAGCGAGGGAGGTCTGTCCCGGATCGTCGGCGAGGCGTCCATGCCGGTCGGCATGTTCCAGATACGCAGGGGGAACGAGCCCGAAATTGAGCACATCGCCATGGGCTCGCTGCCGATGTTCCCCAACGTCATTCCCAACCCGCGGGACCCCTCAGCCAAGCCCCCCGCGCCACTCGTCTCGATCCACCTGATGGTTCCTCCCGTGATCGATCCCAAGACCAACGGGCGATTCGGCCAGATCGAGGTCCTGGCCGGGCCGGATCGCGCGCTCTATTACCGGGTCTTCGGCCGGGGCAAGGACGGCAAGACCGAAGTCCGCGCGTCGGGCCCGGTCACTCCCGGCAAGACGATCGATGCCTTCGGCGGCGGGGCCAACATGCCCATGACCATCAGCTTCCGCGTTGAGGACTACCTGGCCGCCGGAATCGAGAAGCAGATCTTCGAGCCGGTCTTCCTGCCCAAGAACCAGATGGAAGAGGCCATACCCGCAAGCTTGATCGAGATGACCGTCGGGGATATCACGCGGGAGATCTGGATCCAGCGCGGCGAGTCGCCGGATGGTCCCTCTTTCAAGCCGGTTCCGTTCGGCGACCGACTGTTCGAGATCGCCTATGACGTGGACCGCAGGCCGCTCGGGTTCGATCTCAAGCTCGACAAGTTCGAGGTCGGCTTCGAGCCGGGAACCGAGCAGGCCACCAAGTTCGCGAGCAATGTGCGCCTCATCGATCCGGCCGAGGGCATCAAGGATAGGCCCCACACGATCTCGATGAACGATCCGATGACGCACCGCGGTTTCACGTTCTACCAGATGCGCTACTCGGCGCTCCAGGACCCCCACACTGGTCAGCGCACCGGACAGTTTCAGTCGGTCTTCCAGGTGGGAGTTGATCCGGGCCGCCCGGTCAAGTACGCCGGATGCATCGTCCTCGTGCTGGGTATCTTCGCGCAGTTCTACATGAGGGCCGGCGTCTTCAGCGACGGCGGCAAGAAGCAACGCGAACGAGCCGCCCGTAAGAACACGTCGGAGGGCGCCCCGGTGAAGAACCTCGGGCCGGTACCCGAAGACGAGCGACTCTGATGGATTGTTCCGGACCGAAGCCGGTTTCGCGCCAGTTTCGTGAACAATTGCAGTAGAATTATCATCGTACACTTGTGATGCTGATCCGAGGCAAAGCTGAGCGAGCCCTGGAGATTCGATATGAAACGATTCCGCAGGCTTCTTGTCGGTCTAGGTTTGGTCCTTGCCGGTTCCTTTCAGGCCGGGTTTCCCGTCCGCGGCGAGGAGAGCAAGGTCAAGGTGCTGGGCGAAGGCCCTGCCTATGACCAGGTAGGGAAGCTGGCGGTGATGCACGCGGGCCGGGTCAAGCCGCTTGACACGGTGGCCCGCGAGGAGGTCAAGCACGTCTTCGGCCGCGAGACAATCAAGCTCCATGACGCGTCCAATACACTGGTCGAGACCTGGGCCCCCGTCGCCGCGTTCCTCGACTGGATGGTCCGGCCCGAGTTCTGGGACGATCAACCGTTCGTCCTGGTGGATTACCTACCCTTGCGGCAGGCGATCCTCGTTGACTCGACCCGGTCGCGGCTGAAGGACGTCGCCGCCCGGGAGTCCGCCTCGGCCGAGGATCGAATTGCGCTATCCAGGCTGGCCGAGAGCACCGAGCTCGCCACCGCGGCGATCACGGCCTATCTGAATGGCAGCAAGCTTCCCGAGGCCGATCGCAAGATCGTCGCCGAGCTCGCTGCCAGGCTCGGAGAGGAGCACAAATGGCTGACTCCCCGAGAGCTGGAAGATGCCAAGATCAATCACAAGGGGCAGACCACTGCCTTCATGGAATGGGTGGCCAGCCTGGATGAGCAGAAACAGAAGTTCGACGCGAATCCCAGATCGGCCGAGCGGCTCACGGAAACCGAGCGCCGGGCCATCGATGCGGGCCGGCGGCTGATGACCTACAAGGCTTACAGCGGCGACGAGATGCGTTCCGCCGGGATCGTCCGCGTCATGCCCCGTCCGTTCCGCTTCAAGGCGCTGGGTTATGTGACCCAGGTGATCAAGAAGGCACGCGAGAGCAAGAACCTGCGCGAGCTGGCTCCGATCGAGCTCGACACGCTCAAGGCACTCGATACCTACTGGAACGACATCCCTCGCGACCAGCGCGTCGATCCGGGTGAGAATGCCCAGTTGGATGAGAAGTTCTCGACGTGGCTGCGCGACAGCTCGGTCTGGGTTCCCTTGAAGGTCCTGCTCAAGGCCAAGCCCGAAAACCTGGTGGAGGCCGGCTATCCTGAAGCCGAGTTGAGCGCGTTCCTGGCGGCCTATCGCGAGCTCGAGCAGGCCGAGGACCATTACCCAGGGCAGATTCCCCAGGCCGCGGCCGATGCGATGCTCGCCAGCTCGCGCAAGCTCGGCGCGGGCGTGAACCCCACCAAGTATCCCACCGTTGCGATGATCGAGCGGGAGACGCACTTCAATGCGATGAACCCGTTCTGGCAGGCGCCGATCGCCTACGGTACTGCGCTTGTCCTCCTGGCGGTGAGCCTCGGTTTCACGGCGGGACGAAAATCCTTCACCGGCCTGCTTGGCCAGGGATTCTACCCGATTGGTATGGTGGCTCTCGCCACCGGTATCGCGCTGGAAATCTACGGTTTCGCTCTCAGAATCCAGATCTCGGGGTGGGCGCCGGTGACCAACATGTACGAGACCGTCATCTGGGTGGCCCTGGTCGCCGCGGTCCTCTCGTTCATCTTTGAACTGATCTTCCGCAGGACTTACTCAGCCCTGGCCGGGTCGGCGGTGGCGCTTCTGGGCACGATCACGGCGGTCAACGTTCCCCTGCTGGACCCGAGTATCAAGAGCTTGCAGCCTGTTTTGCGGAGTAATTTCTGGCTGACGATCCATGTGCTGACCGAGGTTTCGAGTTACGCCGCCTTCGGCGTGGCCTGGGCGCTGGGGCTGATCGCAATGGCCTGTTACCTGACGGCGACCTACCGCCGCTCCCCGCGCCTCGCCGAGCTGGCCCTCCCCCTGGTTCCCGGGATCCCTTTGCTGGCGACGGGTGGTTTTGGTGTCGCCGCCTCCTATGGTGCGTTCGGCACGCAGTGGGTAACCGGCGACCTGCTCTTCTACATTTTCGCGATCATGGGAGGGATCGGAGGAATCATCTCGCTGGGCGCCATTCTGGCCCTGGCGGGTGAACTGGTGAACCGGCTCAGGTTCCGCGAAACTGTCGAGGGGGAGGATACTCTTGCGCCTGAGGACGAGCTCTCGGCCGAGGCCGGCGCGCCCGACTTCAGAGCGGCCTCGTCCGCCGCTCACGAACAGCGAGACGCCCCGGCCGCGATTCGCGCCCGGGCGGCCGCTACACCCGCCAAGCTTGATGCACGCGGTCGCGCCATGCAGGAAACGGCTCTGACGATCAAGCCCCTGGCGAACTTCATCTATCGCGCCATGCAGGTGGGCGTGCTGCTGATCGCGGCCGGTACGATCCTGGGCGGCGTTTGGGCCGACTATTCCTGGGGCCGGTTCTGGGGCTGGGATCCGAAAGAGGTCTGGGCCTTGATCACCCTCCTGGTCTATCTCGTCCCGCTCCACGGCCGATTTGCAGGCTGGGTGAACACGTTCGGACTGGCGGTGGCGTCGGTCGTCTGCTTCCTGTCGGTGGTGATGGCCTGGTACGGCGTCAACTTTGTGCTCGGCGTGGGGCTGCACAGCTACGGCTTTACCGAGGGCGGATCTCAAGGCTTGATGAGCATGATCATCGCCGGTGTGCTGGCGATCCCCTGCGCGGCTTACTGGCGGAGACATCTTGGTTACCGCCAGGTCTAGAGATGAGTGATCGAATAGCGAGCCGGCTGGAGCCGGTGACGGCCTGGACCATCGTGACCGAGGCTCCGCTCAAGGGTCTGGCCTTCGCGCGGGAGGCCGGTCGGATCCTCGCCTGGGATGAGGGGAACCAGCTCTACCTGCTGAACGCACAAGGGGAGTCGCTGTCGTTTTCCCGGGTTCCCCAAAAAATCATGGCAGGGGCGATCAGTGATGAAGGATCGTTGATCGGACTGCTCGGGGAAGGGGATGATGCCGGACTGCTGCTGCTCAATGCCGATTTCGATGTCGGCGTCGAGCGGCCCGCTCCCAGCGAGTCGTCGTTCCTGACGATTGATCCTCACGGTCGCTATGTCGCGATCGGCAGCCGGCTGGGTGCCGTGAGCTTTCTCGACCGCTTCGGCCGGGCTGCCGGGCGGCTGGAGACCATCCAGCCGGTGGCCCACCTTTGCTTTCTGGCGGACCGTCCTTTCCTGGTGGGAGCCGCGGCTTTCGGCATGCTGGTCGGGGTCGAAGTGCTGGCCTCGCGGTCTGCGGGCCGGCTGGATCCTGAGATCGTCTGGCAGGACCGCTTGATGTCGAACGTCGGGCGGCTGGCCGTCAACGGCGATGGAGCGATGATCCTGGCCAGTTGCTTCACGCACGGGATCCAGCGGTTTGATCTCAAGGGACGCAACGAAGGCTCGTACCACCTGGGGGGAACTGTGTCCCATGCGGTTCCCGACTTTCCTGGCCGGACCATCGTGGCGGCGACGCTGGAGGGTGAGCTGGCGATCATGAGCTCGGCCGGCAATGTCCGCTGGCGGACACAACTTTCCCGGCCCGCGATCGCGCTTGAGATCGACCCGTTGGGGCGCTATCTCATCTACGGGCATTCCACGGGCGAGATTGTCCGCCTTGACCTGTTCGGTCCCGGTCCAGGGACGGGGCTAGCGGAGATCGCCGGGGCGGAGCGGGTGGCGAGCGTCCGCAGCGCGGGCGCGGCCCAGCGAACCGTGACCGGCTCGGTGCGGCGCCCCGACTGGATGGTTCCCGCCGTCCAGTCTGATGAGCAAGCCGAGACAGCGGTGCTGGCAGTCACCGAGGATCCCGCATGCGTGGCTTTATTCACCAGCCCGCATCGCCTCGAACTCTACTCGGTTGCTGGGCAAAAACTTGGTCAGGGACCCCAGATGAGAGGCGTCGGACGGATCTTGCGCACCGCGCCGGGCTGGCTCGCGGCGGCAACCGACCGCCAGATCGTCCTCTACGATTTGCGTCGCAACATGCAGCGGAAGCTGGATTTGAGCCTTGTCGAGCTTACCCATCTGGCCATCCGGCCGGACTCGTTCGGCCTGATTCTCGTGCAGGAGCGGGACCGGATTGGACGGGTTACACCCTCGGCCCGTTGGGTCTGGAAACGCGAACTACGCAGCCCCGTCGAGGACCTGGCGATCGGTTCGGAGGGTTTTGCCGCGGCGACTACGAACGAGGGCCAGCTCATGGTCTTCGACCCCGTCGGTGAGCCGACGGTCGGTTCCCGGTTCGATCCGAGCGATCCCCCGCTGCTCATCGAAGCCCCCGAAGGGTCGCCCCCTGGAATCGCGTGGCTCGCTCTATCTCGCAGGCTGCAACAACTCAGTGGACACGATTTGCGTGGCAAGGTGGTCTGGAACCGCCAGATCCCTTGGGAAGGATGGTCCATGGTCAAGTTGAGCCGGTTCGCAATCGTCGCCTCGGCGGATGGCCGTGTACTGGCCCTTGACGGTTCCGGGAAGACGCGGTTTGATGGGACCGCGAGCGGCAGTTCCAATGACGTTTTCAGCATCGACGAGCATGGCGAACCACTACGGATCAGCCGGCGAAGTGTGCACCTTATCTGCACGGCGCTGGATGGCCGTGTCCGGTGGCGGACTGTGGGCGACGAGGTCCTGGGTCCATTTGCCGCCGGCTTTGCCGGGATCGCGATTTTGATCGGTCGCTCGATGGCCTGGTTCAAGACCAGTGAGATCGCCTCATCTTCGAACGATGAGTTGGATTGAAATTGCAGTTCGATGATGTGTGAGAAATTTGACCACCTGAAGACACCTTTCCAAGGAAGGGCGAAGATGTCGGAGTTCACCAGCGAGGTGGCAATGGTTCTATATTGGAGTTAGAGAAATCCGTGGAAACGGCGAATGAGGATGCAAAGTGTACCGTCTATGCACCTTCCTGTGTTGACAATCGCACACTAGGTAGAAAGTGCTTGCAAGATCTCAGTTCGTGAGCTAGGCTGGGCGAATGAATTAATCGTAAGAAAATCTTCCACGCAATTAACACCCCGGGTCGAAATCGAGTAAGAAAGATTAAGGGCATGCTTCTTGAATTGCCACGGAGTCACGCGGATCGAGAAATCGAGTGCCATCCTCGAACTACCAAGGACTGGAGCGGCTTTCTTGCCGGGAGGTCTCGATGCTTTCCAGTATGTCAGGACAATTTATTGCGACATTCCCCGAAGCTCAGATGAGCTTGCAGCGGTATGGTCAGGAAGAAGCCCAACGTTTCAAGTGGATTCAGAGCGAGAAGGAAGGGTGGGACCTGGGGGACCAGGCGATCAAGCTGTGGGTTCTCCAGCACTGGAACGGGTTCCTCCGCCAGCGATGGATCGAGCATCTTCAAGGGAAGACGTGCTGGATCGAGCTTCAGAAAGAAGACTTCGGATTGCTCCAGAGGAGGTTTCGCACTTCGTCGGTGATCAACCCCATCCTCGACCGCTTGAAAGTTCTCAAAGAGAATCTGGACATCATCCTCTGGGCCCAGGATGTCTTTTCCCTGAACGAGGTGCAGGAAGTGTTGGATATCCTGGAGGAGCTGGATGTGAACAGTTGCCGGATCCGGTGTGAGTTCGAACCCAGGAAAGAGCAGGCCGGCGGCTCGAAGCAACTGGCTGAATCACTCAGATAGTCAGGCTTTCCAGAAGCGTCACCAAGGTTCTCACAAAGCAGCCAGTTCCGCCCACGTCTCGACTCGCGTTATCAGATTCGCTCCAGCTTGGGCCAGCGATGTCGAGGTGGATCCAGGATTTGCCATCGACGAATTGTTCGAGGAACTTCGCGGCCGTGATGGCCCCACCCCACTTTCCTCCCACATTTTTCAGATCGGCCACATTACTCTTGAGCAGCTCCTTGTAGTCGTCATCAAGCGGCAGCCGCCAGGCTCGTTCGCCGGTCGACCGGCAGGCGGAAAGCAAGCTCCGGCTGAAATCCTCGTCGTTGGAGAAGAGTCCGGCGACCTTCGGCCCCAACGCAACCATGCAAGCTCCCGTCAGAGTGGCCAGGTCCAGAATTCGCGCGGGGCGGTTCTCGGCGGCGAAGCTGAGGGCGTCAGCCAAGATCAGCCGGCCTTCGGCGTCGGTGTTCAGAACCTCCACGGTCTTGCCATTTCGCATGGTCAGAACATCGCCCAGTTTCATGGCCTTGCCGCCGGTCATGTTCTCGGTCAGCGCGAGGTAGCCTGTGAGATTGACAGGCATGCCGAGCCGTGCAACCGCCTGCATGGTCGCTACCACGACAGCGGCCCCGGTCATGTCGCTTTTCATGTCTTCCATGGAGGCGCTGGGCTTGAGGCTCAGACCCCCGGAATCGAAGGTGACTCCCTTTCCAACAAGTGCGAACGAGGGCGTCTCCCCGCCACGGTGATAATCGAGGATCACGAAGGACGGAGGGTTTTCAGAACCCGCGGCCACGCCGAGCAGGCCGCCGAACCGCTCCTGGCGGATCCGGGTCTCATCCCAGATCTGGACGGCAATCCCCGCGTCCGAGGCCACGGTACGGATCTGCTCGGCCAGCCGGCTCGGGCATTTCTCAGATGGGGGAGTGTTGGTGAGATCGCGGGCGAGGTTGATCGCTTGGCCTACGATCTCGCCCCGGCGCACCTGCTCTTCGATCTGGTGGGCGAGGTCCTCGGTCGTACCGGGGCCGACGATGACGTTCAGGGTCTCGAAGGGATGCCGGTTGGGCTCGGTCTTGCGCAATCCAGGTCCACGGGTGCCGGCGACCACCCCCGCGACCAGAGCCGAGATCCAACCGACGACGGAGCGATCGACGGCATCGGGAAGTGCCAGCGCAACGCTCTCACGGGGCGTCCCCGCAAGGCGCTTGGCCAAAGCAAAACCCGCTGCGTAGGCCGTGCCCGCATCGAACTTACTGGTCGGGCCGAGGCCCACAATCAGCACCGAACCCGCGGCGAATCCGGCCGGTCCATGAACGACAGTCAATTCGCCCACTGAGCCAGTGAGCTCCTTTTGGACGATCAGCCGGCTCAGCAAACCTCCCAGGGCGGTGTCGCGAACCTCCACTGCCAGTTCGCCTTGCTCTTCCAGGAGCAAGAGGACGAGCCAGGGTGACGAAATACCTGCCAGGGGTTGGCGGAGTACATGGATGATCATGGCTGGCGTAGCCGGAAGCTCGGATGTCTCAGTTCGAGCGAACGAATTCTTGAACGCAAGGGAGATTCATGATGGCAGCCAGCCAACGTCGCGCCAAGCCGACTTGTCCATTCTGGCACTCGACGTTACAATCCCGCCGCTCGCTGATCCAGTGCTTCGAGTCAGTGAGCTGGGAGAGCCAAGGATGGTCAAGTCTCTCGTGTTGGATCGTCGGCTGGCGGCCTGCCTGGCCATCGTCGGGGCTGCGCTATGCACGGGTTGCGTGGAACGCCGCTACACCTTGCGCACCGAACCACCCGGGGCGCTCGCCATCGTCAACGGTGAAGAGGTCGGCCAGACGCCGGTTTCGCGTTCCTTCTACTACTACGGCGACCGAGAAATCACCTTCATTCTCGATGGTTACGAGACCAAGACGCTGATCCAGCCGGTCAAGGCACCGTGGTGGGATAACCTCTTCTTCGAGTTCTTCACGGAGAACCTCGTACCCTTCAACCTCCGCGACGAGCGCGAGTTCAAGTATCAGCTCACACCGGCGTCGATGCCGCGGGCCGGTGATCTCCGCGACCGTGCCGAGCAGCTCCGCAGTGAGGCTCAGGCCCTGCCCAAACCGCGCCGGGGCGGCTTCCTGGGTTGGTTGGGCTTCATCGACTGAGACTGGGATGGGACGGACTCTCCGTGGCGTATCGACAAACCGCCCGGATGAGGCTCACAGTCGAGGCCCGAGTTCCGCCCGGGGAAAAAAGCCGATGATGTGAAGCAGACCCTGCCGATGAGTCGATGAAGAAGAACTGGATCTGCGGTCCAATTCCCCAGGGTGAAGGAGTCTTGCAGTCCGAACCCGGCCGGATGGAACCGGCCCGAGAATCGGACCCATCGCGGTCGGGGCCCAATGGTGACCTCGGTTCGCCATCCTCACGGACGCGGAGGTGAACTTGCATGAAGATCCAGGCGGCCGCGATTCAGATGCCTTGCGCTATTCTCGACCTTCCGACCAACCTCCAGCGCGCCGATGAATTGATCCGGACCGCGCGCGACGCTGGGTCGGAGCTGGTGGTCCTGCCCGAACTGTTCAACACCGGCTATAGCCTCTGCCCGGACTTCGGGCCATGCAGTGAAACGGCTGAAGGCCCGACACTGTCCTACCTGCGGCAACGAAGCAGGCGTTGGAAAATGGCGATCGCCGCGGGCTTCGTCGAGCGCGCGGGAAGGCACCTCTTCGATTCCCTGGCATTCTGCACGCCCGATGGTGAGATGCAGATCTATCGCAAGCGCAACCTGGTTTTCTGGGAACGATCTCGGTTCCATCCCGGACGCGCGCCTCTGGTAGTTCCCACGCCTTTCGGGCGCGTCGGCTGTGGGATCTGCGCCGACATGATTTACCGCCGGGTCTGGGACGATTACCGCGGGCGGATCGACTTGGCGGTGGTCGCGGCGGCTTGGCCCGACTTTGCCAGCCGCGATACCGGTCGACGCCACTGGCTGCTCGGACATATCGGTCCTCTCTCTACCGCCATTCCTGAAAAGGTTGCACTCGATCTCGGAATCCCGGTGATCTTCGCCAATCAGTGTGGCGAGACCCAGACCACCATTCCGGTTCTCCGAACGACGATCTCGGACAGGTTCGCCGGCCAGAGCAGCATCTGCGATGGCCGCCACGGTACCCCCGTCCGCGCCGACCGCGAACTCTCGGTTCTGGTCGCACCCATCACCCTCCATTCGAAGCGAGGTTTGAAATCGTGGAGTTCTATGTCCCACTCGGCGTCCGCGGGTTCCTGCTGCGGCTCGGAA
>Ga0208827_1001111_pt1 | contig 12114 bp, 10 predicted proteins | sample Sb_taG_5_FD_187709 | JGI IMG/M metagenome (GOLD analysis project Ga0208827, IMG submission 187709) | Peat soil microbial communities from Weissenstadt, Germany - Sb_50d_8_FC metaG (SPAdes) (version 2) | ecosystem: Environmental > Terrestrial > Soil > Wetlands > Peat | place: Germany... | reverse complement strand
TGGACGGCGGCGGATCTGGCGGTGGAGGAGGGCGACGATCGCGATCCCGCCCCCGGGGACTTCGAGGCGCTGCCAGGTGGCATGCGGCTCCTCGATGCCGCCGGTGCAGCCGCCGTCGCTCAGGAGGGCGTGCTCATCGATGCGCGCGCGCCCGAGCGATTCCGTGGCGAGACGGAGCCCGTGGACCCGGTGGCCGGCCATATCCCAGGAGCTCGGAACCTTCCCGCTCAGCGAACCGAGCACCCGGACGGCACCTTTCTGTCACCGGCGGAGCTGCTCGATGTGTACGCGGCGGCCGGCGTCGCGGCGGGCGTGCCGGTGGCTGTGTACTGCGGCTCAGGAGTCGTCGCGACCACGGGGGTCTTCGCCCTCGGTCTGGCGGGCGTCGACGCTGCCCTCTACGCGGGCTCCTGGAGCGAGTGGATCACGGATCCGGCCCGGCCAATCGACGTCGGCGGGTAGGAGTTCGGCTGTTGTAAATGGAGGCCGGCGCTCCCCCGAACGCCGGCCTCCGAAGAAAGTGCTCCCGTTCCCCCAGACCTCGCGAACGCGTCGCACGGCGCTTGCGGGTCAAACGGAGAGTACTGCGTGCCGACGGGCGATGTAAAGCATCGGCTACTGACCTCGGACTGGGGGTACGCTAGCGCACGTAGCGGAGGTTCAACGGTGACCGCGGTACTTCCAGATCGATGGCTCAATGAGCTCAGTCGCACTTCGCGCGACCTGCGCCTCGTGCGGGGCGACGGGGCGTACGTGTGGGACGACGAGGAGCGCCGTTACCTCGACCTCACCTCGAGCGGCGGCACCACGTTGCTCGGGCACAACCACCCGCGCGTCAACGAGGCGATAACCGGCCAGCTGACCACCTTCAGCGGTGTGCCACCCGGGTTCGACTACGACCTTCGCGAGGAGCTGCTCGAAGCGCTGAGCTTCATCATCCCCGTTCCCCTGACCCATGTCAGCTTCACCACCTCCGGCTCGTCGGCGGTCGACCTCGCGCTCACATGGGTCGCTTCGGTGTCCCACCGTCCCCGCTTGATCGCCATGGAGCGATCCGACCACGGCTCCGGAATCGGCGGGCGGGGCGTCAGCAGCGGACGGCGTCTTGGTGAGATCGCGGGGCGCAGCCTGGACGTGGTGCGCGTTCCGTTCGACGACCTCGACGCGCTCAGGGTAGAGCTCGACGAGCGCGTCGCCGCCGTCCTGGTCGAGCCCGTCCAGGTTGAGGCAGGCATCCGCGTTCCCGCCGACGGGTACCTCGCCTCGGTCGCCGAGCTGTGCCGCGGCATGGGTGCGCTGCTCGTGGTCGATGAGGTGAGAACCGCGCTGCGTATGGGGCCGAACCTGGCAGCAGCCGCATCCGGGGTCGGTCCGGACATCGTCTGCCTCGGGTCATCACTGGCGAACGGCCTCCCGTTCGGCGTGACGGCGGTGGGTCCGTCCATCTCGCGAAGGGCTCGGGTTTCTCGCCGTGATCACGATGAGGCGTGTCCGCCGCTGGTGTGCGCAGCCGCCAACGCCACCATCCGGACCGCGCTGAGCCCGACCCTTCGGGCGCTGGCCGAGCTCACGTCCGAGCGCCTCCAGAGCCGCCTCCGCGCGCTGCGTCTCGGAGAGCTCCGTGACGTGCGCGGCTGCGGCGCGATGGTTGCGATCGAGACGAGTCTGAACGCTCCGGTGCTGCTGCGCCGCCTCGAGCAGCGGGGGATCCTCGCGCTACCCGGTGGGACCGGGAGCGTCCGCCTCCTCGCGCCGCTTATTCTCGAGCGCCGCGAGGCCGACGGCCTGGTCGAGGCACTCGCGGCGATCATCCTCGCGAGCCGACCCCCGCGCCGCCGGTCCCTCAGCGCGCCGCCCTCCGGTGATATCGAGGTGGTGCTCCCCGGCCGGCCGCTGCGCCGTCAGTCGCGACTCGCGCTCTGACCCTCGCCAGGCGTCACTTGAGGCGCTCAACGATCATGGCCATGCCCTGACCGCCGCCGATGCACATGGTCTCGAGGCCGATTGTGGCATCGAGCGTCTGCAGGTCGTTGAGCAGCGTGCAGAGGATGCGCGCGCCGGTCATGCCGAAGGGGTGACCGAGGGCGATCGCCCCGCCGTGCGGGTTGAGTCGATCGTCGAAGGGATCGAGCCCGAGGCCACGCGCTGAGGGGATCACCTGCGCCGCGAACGCCTCGTTGATCTCGACGGCGTGCACGTCATCCAGGGTCATCCCGGCTCGCTGGAGCGCCTGGCGGGACGCCTCGATGGGACCGAGTCCCATGTATTCGGGCTCCAGCGCCGTGAGCCCGGTGGAGACGATGCGCGCCAGCGGCGTGATGCCCAGCTCGCGTGCCCGCGTGTCCGACATGATCACGACGGCGGCCGCACCGTCGTTCAGGGGGCAGGCGTTGCCCGCGGTGACCGTCCCGTTCTCACGGAACACCGGCTTCAGCTCCGCAAGCTTCTCGAGCGTGGTCTCGCGCCGAGGCCCGTCATCCTTGGTCATCGCCCCGGCGCCGTCGGGGAGCGTGATCGGGACGATCTCGCGGGCGAAGAAGCCGTCGTCCTGCGCGGCGACGGCTCGCTGCTGGCTGCGCAGCGCGAAACGATCCATCTCCTCGCGGGAGATCTCCTCGCGAGCGGCGACGTTCTCCGCCGTCTGGCCCATGGCGAGGTAGATGTCCGGGAATCCCTCGGGGTTGCCCGGCTGGAGGCGCTCGTTCTGACACTGCGACATGTCGCTCGACCCGTTCATGTAGCGCGAGACGCACTCGACGCCGACGCTCAGGAACACGTCGCCCTCGCCCGCGCGGATCGCGTGCGCGGCCATGCGCGTGGTCTGGAGCGATGACGCGCAGTAGCGCGTGACCGTGGTCCCGGGGGCGTTGACCCGGGTGAGGATGCTGATGACGCGCCCCAGGTTGAATCCCTGTTCGCCGCCGGGTAGCCCGCAGCCGCAGATCAGGTCCTCGATCGTCGAACGATCCAGTTGCGGGAGGCGGTCGAGCACCTGGTTCACCACGCTCGCGGCCAGGTCGTCGGGCCGCACGTTGACCAGGGAGCCCTTCATCGCGCGTCCGATGGGTGATCTGGCGAGGGCGACGATGACTGGCTCTGGCATGGGTCTTTCTCCGATTGTCCTAAAAAGCTATTGTCGGCCGGGTGACGTACTTCATCACAGGCGCGACCGGATTCATCGGCCGCCACCTGGTTCCGCTGCTGCTCGCTCGAGGCGACCACGTCTTCGTGCTCGTCCGCCATGGCTCGCGTGCCCGCTACGTTGCGCAACGGGAGCGCCTGGACCCGGGGGGCAAGCGCCTGCACGTGCTGACGGGCGATCTCACCGAGCCGGGCCTCGCCCTGTCCGTCGACGACCGCGAGCAACTCCGCGGCGCCCAGTTCTTCCATCTCGCCGCGATCTACGACCTGACGGCGCCGGCCGACGAGACCGAGCGCGCCAATGTCACGGGTACCCGCAACCTCGTCGCGTTGGCCAACGAGGTCGGCGCCGGCTGCCTCCACCTGGTCAGCTCGATTGCCGTGGCGGGCCGCTTCAAGGGCTCCTTCACGGAGGCGATGTTCGACGAGGGCCAGGTACTCGACCACCCCTACTACAAGACGAAGCACGAATCGGAGCGGATCGTCCGTACCGAGGCCACCGTGCCCTGGCGTGTCTACCGCCCGGGGATGGTGATCGGCTCGTCCGAGAACGGCGAGGCGGATCGCGTCGACGGCCCCTACTACGCGTTCAAGCTCATCCAGCAGATGCGCGACGCCTTCCCCCAGTGGGTGCCGTTCATCGGTCCCGAGGGCGGACCGTTCAACCTCGTCCCGGTCGACTTCGTTGCCAGGGCGATCGACCACATCGCCCACCTCGACGGGCTTGACGGTCGCGCCTTCCACATCGTGGATCCCGCACCCCTGTCGCTCGGCGACACGCTCAACGTGTTCTGCAGGGCCGCGCATGCCCCTGAGTTCGCGCTGCGGATCGACCGGCGCATGGCGCGGATGATCCCCGGCGGTTTCAGCGCCCTGGGCTCACTCCCCGCCGTGAAGCGGATGCGCGAGCAGGCGCTGGCTCGTCTCGGGATTCCTGAGGCGGCCTTCAGCTACATGGACTACCCGGCGACCTTCGACGCGACCGAGGCGCAGGCGGCGCTCGCGGGCAGCGGGGTCGCCTGCCCGCAACTCCACGAGTATGCGTGGAAGGTGTGGGACTACTGGGAGCGACATCTCGACCCGCAACTGCCGAATCCTGCAAACCTGCGCCGCATCATCGGCGGCCGCGTCGTGGTCATCACCGGGGCATCGAGCGGCATCGGACGCGCCGTCTGCAAGCACCTCGCGGTGTCGGGCGCGACGATCATCGGCGTGGCGCGGCGCACCGAGCAGCTCGAGGAGATGCGCGCCGAGGTGGAGAGCGCGGGTGGCAAGGCGTATGCGTATCCCACCGACCTCAGCGACCACGACGCGTGCACGCACCTGATCGAGCGCGTCATCGCCGACCACGGCCGCGTCGACGTGCTGATCAACAATGCGGGACGCTCGATCAGGCGCTCCGTGCTCGACTCGCTGGATCGCTTCCACGACTTCGAGCGGACGATGAAGCTGAACTACTTCGGGGCGATCGCGTTGATCATGGCCGTGGTCACGGGGATGCGTGAACGGGGCGACGGGCACATCATCAACATCACGTCGATCGGCGGCCAGGCGTACCCACCGCGATTTGCGGCGTACGTTGCAAGCAAGAACGCGCTCGATGCGTTCTCACGCTGCTTCGCCCCCGAGGTGGCGGCGGAGGGCATCGCGGTCACGACGATTCACATGCCGCTCGTGCGCACCCCGATGATCGCGCCCACCGGGATGTACAGAAACTTTCCGACCATCAGCTCGGATGAGGCTGCGGACATGGTCGTCGAGGCGCTCATCAAGCGGCCGCATGAGGTGTCCACGCGAGTCGGGAAGTTCGGTGAGCTCGTTCACGCGGTCGCGCCCAACGTGCATCAGCTGATCATGGCAGGCGCCTTCCATATGCTCCCGGACAGTGGCTCGCACTCACACGCCGACGGCGAGGCCGCCGAGCCCACGGTGACTCCGGAGGCGTACGCACTCGGCATGCTGATGCGCGGGATTCACCTCTAACCGCTGCCGGGCGAGCGCTCCTCGGACACGATCCGGTTTGCGATGACACCGATTTCCGGAATCTCCACCTCGCAGAGCTGACCCGGCTGCAACCAGGGTGCCGGGTTCTGGCCCATGGCGACCCCTGCCGGGGTGCCCGTCAGGATGAGGTCACCTGGCTCGAGTGTGAAGGCGTCCGAGATATATGAGACGAGCGTCGCGACGTCGAAGATCATGTCGGCGGTGCTGCCGTTCTGGCGCAGCGTTCCGTCGACGCGACAGCGAACCGCCAGAGCCTGCGGGTCGGGGATCTCATCCGCACTGACGATCCAGGGTCCGATCGGGCAGAACGTGTCGAAGCTCTTGCCGCGCAGCCATTGATCACCGAGCCCGAGCTGCGCGTTTCGCGCCGAGACGTCGTTCGCACAGCAGTACCCGCCGACATGCGCGAGCGCGCGATCTCTGGGAATCCGTCGGCCGCCGGCGCCGATGACGACGCACAGCTCCGCCTCGTAGTCGAGGTCGTCGACCTCGATGGGCCGGACGACGTCATCGAACGGCCCGCGGATGCACGTCGCGAGCTTCGCGAAGAGGATCGGTCGAGTCGGGAGGTCGTTGCCGAGCTCGCGGGCGTGCTCCGCGTAGTTGCGGCCCGCGCAGACGATCTTCCCGGGACGGGGGACGGGTGGGCCGAGCGCGTAGAGGGGATATGAAGGCGCCGCGCCGCGCGAGATCAGGTCCGGAAGCGCCTCGGTGGCGGCGCGGGCGGCGACGTTGAGCTCGCGCACCGCGAGCACCGTCGCCGCGTCGGCGCCCTCCGGCACCGACACTGGCACGCCGCCCATGGCGCCGAGGATGTCGTCGAGGCGGTAGGCGCGATCGCCTTCGATGAGCGCCGGCACCGGCGCGGACCCGTCACGGATGGCGCCGATCTTCATGGCAGCTCCTTCATTGCATAGCCGGCGGCGGCGAGAACCTCGTCGTGGAGCAGTCCATTCGACGAGATGCCGGTGCCACCGAGGACGGGGTCGCCGCTGCGGTCGGTGAAGCGCCCGCCGGCCTCGGTGACGACCAGCTTCAGGGCAGCGTAATCCCAGAGATTGGCCCGCGACGTCCAGCCGATGTCGGCGGTGCCCCGGGCTACGGCGAGATGGGACATCGAGTTGCCGACGCCGCGTGCGTCCCAGCAGCGGCCGGCAAGCGCGACAAGCTCCTCGGACTGCTTGGTGATCACGAACCCGCGGATCGCCGTGTGCGTGATCAGCGCCTCGGAGATGTCCGATATCTTCGAGACGTGGATCGGTCGCCCGTTGAGGAATGCACCGCCCCCCAGCGTGGCGTGAAAGCGCAGTCGCATCGCGGGGGCGGAGGCGACGCCCACCACCGACTCCCCGTCGCGCTGGAGCGCGATGAGCGTTGCCCAGGTCTCGTTGCCACGGACAAAGCTCCGGGTCCCGTCGATCGGGTCGATCACCCAGCGCCAGGTGGCGCCCCGATCACCGACGACGCCGAACTCCTCGCCGATGATGGCGTGATCGGGGTGCTCGGCGCCGATCCGTTCGCGGGCGTAGGTCTCGATCGCCCGGTCGGCCTCGGTGACCGGTGAGAGGTCCGGCTTCGCGTCGATCCTGAGGTCGTGGGCCCGGAACCGCTCCATCGAGATGCCGTCCGCGATGTCGGCGAGCTCGAGGGCGAGCGCGAGGTCGTCTGTCACCGGGATGAGCTTAGCCTGGGATGCGCCACCGCCTGCACCCGCGTGTAGCCTTACCACTCGATTCCGCGTCGGTTGCAGGCGTCCAGACATCGAGAGGTAGTTCCATGGCTCACATCAAACTCGACGCGCTCGCCGAGAACGGCTACGCCATCCTCGGCGACGGTCCCGCGATCCCCCCGGAAGAATGGGAGCGGCTCGAGTACGTTGACTGGAAGTCCGGAGGGGACACCAACTTCGCGCCGCTCGCGTCGGCCCTCGGCGAGATGGAATGCGCCGGGTTCTGGGATCATGGCAAGCCCGACAAGGACGGCATCTGGACGTCGAACCGGGAGATCGCGCCGACGCTCTGCAAGTACGTCGAGGCGGTGGGCGCCCGCTATGGACGTGTTCGGGTGATCAAGCTCAACCCGTCGTCGGAAGCTGATGCCCTCCGCCAGCTGCATCAGGACGACAACAACCGCCTCAACCCGGATGGTGAGGGCTGGGTGGTCCGGTCGTGGCTGGAGCTCAACGCCCCCGAGGGATCGGAGTTCATCCTGCGTGAGGTCCGCGACGATCCGACGACCGAGAGCCGCATTCCGCTGCACCCCCGGCGCCAGCTGGTGATCGACACCGAGCGGCTCTATCACGTCGTGCACAACCCGGGGCCGAATCCGCGGTACGCGTTGATCACGTCGTTCGAGTCCGGCGACGCGCTGGATCGTTGGATCGCGTCGCAGCGACTGGAGGCGGCGCAGCCCGTCTAGCATCATCAGGCGCAGGGCGCCGCCGCCGATATACTGCGGACCTTCGCGTGCGAGCGGGAGTAGCTCAGTGGTAGAGCACTACCTTGCCAAGGTAGGGGTCGCGAGTTCGAGCCTCGTCTCCCGCTCCAGTCGCCCTTGAGGCGCCGGATCGAATTCATTTCGATCCCCGTGCGCTCGCCGAGCACCCTACCTTGCTTTGCGTGGAGTAAGCCAAAAGTAGGGGTGCAGCAAGTCGCCTCCACCACTTACCTAACAAAACGGTGCTAAGCTTCCGGCCGAGATGCCAGACTGGCTGCAGCCGTTGCAACCGAACCACCGGCCACCCGGCCGGACGCGGGCACCGGTCGGCGACGGCCCGCTCTCGTTCGAGCGGGCGGTGGAGCGCTTCGCCGCGGGCTATGTCTCGCGCAAGACGGGACGGCTCTTCAGCTCGACGAGCCGGGCGAACATCCGCCACAACCTCCTGGGCACCCCGCTGACGGGCTTCCGCCGGGAGCGGGGGATCGAGGCCGTCGCCGCCTGGAACGGCGACCTGGCGGCCGAGTACCTGCACTGGCTCCAGGTCGATCTCCGCCGCGACTCGGCCACCATCAAGAAGGTTCGCGGCCAGCTCCGCTCCTTCGGCGCCTACTGCGACGAGCACTTCGGCACCGACCACGCGGGCGGCGGGGCCCTGACGACGCTCCGGGTCTCGCCGGCGACCGACTACGAGCGCCGACGCGACCCCGCGCTCACGCAGGGCGAGGCGGCGCGCCTGCTCAGGGCCGCGCTCACGAGCCGCGACCGCCTGATCATCGCGATGCTCCTCTACACGGGCATGCGCCCCAGCGAGCTCCTGGCGCTCGAGGAGCAGCACATCCGCCTCGACCGCACCCCGCCGGTCGTGGAGATCCGCGGGACCGTGCACGACGCCGACGCGACCAAGACCCAGGCGGGCTTCCGCGATGTGCCGCTCACCGTCGGCCAGAGCATCCTGCCTCGGCTGCTGCGTGCGCACCTGACCGATCCCGCCAGGCCGGTGGGCGAGGGGCGCATGTTCCTCTCCCTTCGCAATGACCATTTCGGGCGGGCGCAGCCGCTCACGATGGAGGGCCTCAAATCGATGCTCGCGAAGCTCGGCGAGGCGACCGGCATCAGGTGCAACGCGTATCGCTTCCGGCACACGTTCTGCACCTGGTGCGCCGATGCCGGCATGCACATGCTCCATCTGCAGCAACTGCTCGGCCACGCCAGCAGCGACATGGTCGCCTACTACTACCGGGGCAAGACCAGCGAGGCGGTCCTTCAGGCGGCTGCGCGGGTGCGCTTCTGACACCCAGACCAGGCTAAGACGTGCGCTTCGAGTAGCAGGGGGCGCTTGCCGCTACGGCCGCTCGCGCGAAATCTGACACGATCCACTCCCGGGCGAGGATCGCGCGCTGCAGCGCGGCACAACCCACTACCCGGTCACGAGTAGACGCAACGGGCTCTGAGAACGCTCCGACCCAGCGAGAAGCGCCCGGACCGCCCTGTTCGCAGGACTGTCTCCTGCCGGACGGGGAACTCTCGCCCAGCCGCCCGCGACGGCCGGCAGGCTGGGATTATCCACAGGGCCGCTAGTTCGACCTCACGTTCGGCCACAACCTGCTCGCGACCGGCACTCAGCACCAGGCAATCCCGGCCCCGCTCCACGAATGCGGCGCTCGGTGACGAGTTGCTAATCGTCTCCCTCGGCCGAACTACGTGCCATGACAATGTTTCCAGGCAGGTCGAGTCGGCCTATGAACTCATCGGAGATCGATACGCGATGGCGGATCGCTTCCCTCAGCACACGGCCGTCCCGCTGCCGGCGTCCGTATCCCGGTTCGAGCCTGAGGCCGGTGTAGTGCTCAAGCGGATCGATGGGCTCACGGGCGTCGCGCCGACGCTCCAGATCGCCCGCGAGCGTCTCGAGCAACCGGCGGAACTCCTGTTCGTTGTCGAATGCTGCAACGACCTGGTGGCGGCGTTCGTGACGCAGCGGATCGTGCGCATACCGGCGCACTACGTAGCGCTGAATTCCGTCATCGTCAGCGTCCACGATCGCCATCCAACAATTGTGCGTCCGGTCACCACGCTTCAGGCCGACAGTCATTCCGGGGGGCCGGGACTCTCCATAGGTCCGCTAGTCCGATCTCGCGCTCGGCCCACAACCACGATCTCAACATCAGTCGGCGTCGGGTAGTGGGTCAGTTTGAGCTGGGAGGGCGAGGCGCAGCGTGCCGGCCTATGAAGGCCGCGGGAATCGAAATGAGGAGAAGAAGAAGCACCGCCACCACCGGGATGCTGCTGAGGAAAGTCCAGGATTGCGCCAAGCCGAGAAGCAAGAGCACGAAGGCGCCTGCGAGAAGCCACCACCGACGGCCAGCGAGCCAGCGCACGCCCCGATTCTCTCATGGATCGCGGGTACCCAAGGAGCGCGATGATCTCCTCGATCTTCCAGATGTGGTCGCTGACGCCAGCGGCCACGGACGGTGCCGGGGACTGGGCTCGTCAGGTTGAACGCCCGTCAGTCCCCGCCTTTATCGCCGACTGAAGATCCGGCGCGACGAACCAGCCTCTCGGACTACCTCTCGATGTAGGTGGTGATCGGGGGGAGGACGCCGTGGGTCTCCATCAAGGCAGCAGTCTCGGGCGGAGGCGAAGCCAGCATCGCCTGCGCGGCCGCCAGGTCTTCGATGTCGGCTGTGACGGCGATGTTGTTGCTCCCGTCGGCCGCCGCATAGTCCGTCACGTTCGTGGCGTATGGACTGAGTGCGCCCGCGCGTTCGGCCTTGCCCTTGAGCCAGCGTTCGACATCGACGACAGCGTGAGTCATGACCACTTTCGGCATGCCAAGCCTCCTTCGGGGACGCTCGGAGGGTCTTGGCGAGGATGCCGACCCTACCGAGTACGCGAAGTATGTGTTTTCGGTATGGGCAAGCGGCGGTCACCCGCTCGCCGCATCCTGACCGACGCCGATTGGCCCTTCGCTTCGAGGCACCCGGTTCGTCAGGTCGAATGCGCGTTAGTCCCCGCCTTTGTACGAGTACCCGACCGTCCCGGGTGCGCCGCTATCGTGAGCGCCCGAGTCCGAACGGATCAGCCTGTCACGGAAGTGGTCGCGCGGAGGTCCTTAGGGGCCAGCTCCACGGGGGTAGTCGATCCCGAGGATCTGGGTGCATACGTTCTTGTGTAGTGCCATTCAGCCCTTGTAGTGCGTCTACGGTCGGGCGCATGCTGCCAAGTTCGGACCAAACCAGGAGGCGGAATCCATGCGACGACGACTACTTCTCCTCGCGCCGATCGCGGCGCTGCTTGCAGCCAGTGCGGGCTTAGCGACACAGGCCTCGGCGTCCACTCTAGCGAAGGACCCCGACGTGCTCTACAAGAGCACTGTCACCCCACTCCCCGGCAACCTGCCCAGCCAGCCGTTCCAGGCCCAGCAGACCTCCGAGTTCGGCAACCGGGTCGTTATGACCAAGACCGCCCAACCGCTCGGCAACGTCACGGTGACGATGAGTTCTTGGGGGTGTCAGACCGGTGGCGGCACGACCTGCGTCACCACCAAAGGTGCCAAGTTCACTGAGCCGATCACGCTCAATCTCTACAAGGCCCCGTCGACTGGCAGCATCGTCCCGGGTAGCCTGATCGTGTCGGTCACTAAGACCTTCTCGATCCCATACCGCCCATCAGCGGACAACGTCAACTGCACTGGTGGCGCGTGGTTCGACGGCACCCAAGGCTGCTTCAACGGTTTGGCCCACAACATCGTGTTCAGCCTCGCCTCCCTGCACATCACGCTGCCACAGGACTTCGTGTTCGGCATCGTCTACAACACGAGTCAGTACGGACCTGACCCGAACGGATGTGATCTGGTCGCTGGAGCGAACTGCCCCGCCGACTCGCTGAACGTTGCCTTGTCGCAGGATCCGACCAACGTGACCAAGGGCAGCGACCCCGACTTCGGTAAGGTGTTCTGGAACACCGCGACCGCCACTGACTACTGCGACAGCGGCGCCGCCGGATCAGGCTTCTTCCGCCTCGACTCGCCGACTGCAACCTGCTGGGGCGTCAACTCACCGTACACGAGCGCCCCGTTCTACGTCCCGGCTGTGCAGTTCATGGAGACCTAAAGCCAAGCTGATCTTCGCTAGGCTCAGAGAGCGCCCAACGCGGGCGCTCTTTTTGTGTGTCTGTGGAAACCCTAAGCCTGGCGTTCCGTGAAGGAACGCCTATCACTAGGTCGAGCGCCGTCCCCTCCTTGATCCGCTTGGCACCAGCGAGGTTCACGAACACGCGAGCCCCGGAGACATGGAGCTCGAGGTTGCCTCCCGGAGATCCACAATCGTGAAGCGAGGCAGGCCGAGGTTCGAGGCCGTTTCGCGCCGCCAAGTGACGTCGCCCCAGCTCACACGAGTGTGCTTCACTCGATCACGTCAGGTCGTCGTCGCTTGACGTCACCCGCCGTGACTCCGTGTCGAAGAGCATCGATCCAGCGGGGAAGTAGGCGCCGCAAGGCCATTTTCTGGTCCTCGCGTATTCGGATTTGGA
>Ga0208827_1001107_pt1 | contig 12129 bp, 9 predicted proteins | sample Sb_taG_5_FD_187709 | JGI IMG/M metagenome (GOLD analysis project Ga0208827, IMG submission 187709) | Peat soil microbial communities from Weissenstadt, Germany - Sb_50d_8_FC metaG (SPAdes) (version 2) | ecosystem: Environmental > Terrestrial > Soil > Wetlands > Peat | place: Germany: Weissenstadt... | reverse complement strand
GCGGCTCCTGCAGGTTCGATGGCACTCGATGATCCACCGCTCTACGCTGCCGCGGCGTGCGCCCCGGCCGATTTGAATTGACTGATCTATTGGTGATTCTCTTCATAAAAGGAGGAGCCACATGGCTCGCCTGCTCTTCGTCTGCGCGCTGCTCTGCGTCTGGCCCATCTGCTCACCAGGGCAGGACTCGGCTGGCGACACGGAAACCATCGTCCGCCTCACCGTCCAGCCGATGGCGGCGCCCGTGCCGGCTTTGAAATACCAGCTGCTGCCTGAGCTTCGAGAAATGAATCCTGGCAATCCCATCCAGGGTTATCTGAAGTGTTTCATGGAGCAGCGGCATTTTTTCTTCGATCAGGCAATGATGCAGAAGCGAGAAAAATGGTTAACGATGCCACTCCACGAGCTTCCCCTCCAAGAGTTGCAGGACTACGGTGGCACGGCCCTTCGCCAGGCTGACTATGCCGCCCGGCTCGATGCGCCGGACTGGCAAATCCTTCTACTGGCAAAGCGGGATGGTGCCCACTTCATTCTCTCGGACGTTCAGCAACTGCGCATGCTGGTGGAACCCCTCAAGGTGCGCTTTCGGGCGCGCGTCGCCGAGCAGCGCTTTGACGAGGCCCTGACGACTGCCAAGACCATGTTCGCCCTGGCTCGGCACATCGGCGAGCATCCGACCGTGATTGCAGATCTGGTTGGCATTGCCTGCGCTGCCCATGCGTTCAATTGTCTGGAGGAGATGATCGCGGAACCGGGCTGCCCCAATCTCTACTGGGCGCTGACAGACCTCCCGAGCCCGCTGGTGGACATGCACAAAGGCGTGCAGGGAGAACGTCTGATGGGGGAGGTCGAGTTTGCTTTCCTTGATTCCTCGGCGCCGATGTCGGCTGCGCAACTTGAAAAGGCAGTATCCCGCGAGGACGAGACGCTGCAGTTTTTGGAAGGGAACCGGAGATTCAAAGATTGGGTGCAAGCTCACGTTTCCAACGAAACGGCAGTCCGCGAGGCGCGTCAACGGCTGATCGAATACGGGCTCAGTGCGGAAAAGGTAAAGGATTTTCCACCCTTGCAAGTGATTCTTCTGGATGAAAAGCGCGAGTTCGAAGTACGCAGGGACGACGCCCTGAAATGGGTGGCTCTACCTTACCCGCAAGTGGAAGCCGGTCTGTCTGCCTTACCGCCGCCCGACGACAAATCGCCGCATTGGAAAATGCTGGTCAGCTACTTGAAAATACGCAAGGCGCAGGCGCGGCTGGACCGGCGTATTGCCTTGCTGCGCTGCATGGAAGCCCTGCGCCTCTACGCCGCCGCCAACGACGGCAAGCTGCCCGCGCGGCTCGACGATCTGAGCGTGCCCGTGCCTGCCGATCCCTTCACAGGCAAGCCCTTCGGCTACGAAACGAAAGGCCAGATAGCCATCCTGAGAGCGCCGCCGCCACGTGGCGAAGAGAATATCAAACCGTACAATTTGCGCTACGAGGTGACGATCAAGAAATGAGTTTGTAGGGTGCCGTCAAGCGTACTCGCGCCGACGCACCGCTGCCCTCGAAACGGTGCGTCGGCGCGAGTACGCTTGACGGCACCCTACGGTTTGCAAAAGGTTGCGGTGTAAAACCAAGGTCGGCCCTGGATGGAACGCAGCTGGAAGCCGGCGGCTTCGGCTAGTTGTCGAACCTTGGATTGGGATTGGTAATGGGGGTCGCCCCACAATTCGGTAATCGACAGGATGCCGCCCGGTTTGAGGGCACGGAAACACTGGGTCATGGCCGCGGCACGTTCCGGGATCTCCCCCAGGCAGGTACACAGGAACACGACATCGAAAGATCCCTCGGCGACGTGGGGCTGCGCCGCATCGCCCTGGATGGTCGTCAGGTTCGTGATGCCTTCACGATTGGCGCGATCCTGAAGGCGCTGCAGCATGCGCGGTTGAATGTCAATGCCCACAGCCTCCCCCCCTGGCAGAACGGCACGGGCCGCGGGGATCAGCAGCCGGCCGGGGCCGGGACCGATCTCCAAAACTCTTTGGCCCGGCTGAAGGCCTAGCCGCTCGACAGTGATGCGCGTGCCGTTGAGGCGTTGCACGATCGGATTTTCGAGGAACCACGCCATCCCCGACGGGCACGGCAGCGACCAGATCCGGCTCGCCCAGCGCCAACCGAGGTTGACTAGCACGAAGGTTACGACCAAAACCGCCAGAATCCACAGCATAAGCCACATGGAGCTATCCTGTTACCAAAGTGAACCTTGCCCGGCTACGAGGAACTGCGAACCTTGCCAGAACCTTGGTTGTCACACAGCGAGCGGTAATGCTGCGCGCTTGCTAAATGCTCTTATCCTCTTGATCGGGAGAATCTCTTGGTAACCGTACCACAGGATTGGTGGCGAAGTTTCTTCTCCGGTGTCGCCCTGGACCTTTGGCGCCAGGCAATTCCTGAACAGCATACCCGCGCGGATGCGGATTTTCTCTACAAGACATTTCGGGCCTCGCCGGGAGCCCGGCTTCTCGACGTGCCCCGCGGCAACGGCCGGGTCGCATTGGAGTTGGCAGCACGTGGCTGCCCGGTGACCGGCGTCGATATCGCCCAGAGTTACATCGACGAAGCCCACGCGCGCTCGGCGGAACGAAATCTTCCTGCCACCTGGAAACATGGCGAGATGCGCGACCTGCCGTGGACCGCCCAGTTCGATGGGGCCTACTGCTGGGGCAACAGTTTTGGCTACTTGGAGGACGAGGGGAACGCGGTCTTCTTGCAGGCGGTTGCAGGCGCGCTCAAGCCTGGGGGCCGATTCGTCCTGGAAACCGGTACCGCGCTCGAATCGCTACTTCCGAACTATCAGGAGCGCCGCTGGTATGAAATCGGCGACATCCTGTTTTGCATCGCCAACCACTACGATCCCCTCCGGAGCCGCCTTGACACAGAATACACGTTCGTCCGCGACGGCAAAGTGGATAAGCGCCTTGGCTCGCAGCGGGCGTATAGCTGTAACGAACTCTGCCGCCTGGCGGCAGAAGCCGGGTTCGCGGACGTTGCCTGTTATGGCTCGACTGCGGGAGAGCCGTACGAGCCGTACCGGCTCGGGTCGCCGCACTTGATCCTTGCGGCAACGAAGTGTTGAATGGCAAGAATCGAACACAGGCGTGCAGCAACGGGAATTTTGGCACAAGAACGGAGCAACCCATGGACCTACTGTCTTACTTGCGCCGATCCTTTGCCTACAACGCCTGGGCAAACCAGGAAACGCTCGCCTCGTTGAAACAAGTCGAAGCGCTGCCCCCGAAAGCATTGGGCCGCCTGGGGCACCTAGTCGGGGCCGAGTACCTTTGGCTGAGCCGGCTAGATTCTGCAAGGAAACGCTTGGCCGTGTGGCCGGAGTTGACGCTGGCCGAGTGCCAGGCCGAGTTCGCGGCCCTCGGACAGGAATGGCAGAGTTATTTGAACAAGCTCACCGCACCGCAGCTTTCCGAGCAGATCCGCTACACCAACTCGAAGGGAGAGCCCTGGACGAGCCGCGTCGAAGACGTGCTCACGCACGTTCTTCTTCATGCTGCATATCACCGCGGGCAAATCGCTGCCGACCTTGGCGGCAGCGGCCATACCCCTGCATACACCGACTTCATTCATTGTGTCCGGCAAGGAATCATCGACTGACGGCCTCGCGCGTTATTGAGCTGGATTGCCAAACGTTAGTGGGCCAGGTTCGCAGCGCCTTCCGGCGGCTTGCGATTGCCATAGAAGCTGTACAACACCGGCATCAGGTAGCGATCGAGGAGCAAGGTGACCACCATGCCGCCGACGACGACGATGGCTAGCGGACGCGCCGTTTGGGCGCCGATCTTGGTCGACAGCGCCGCCGGCAAGAGGCCCAGGATGGCGGTCATCGCGGTGATCATGACCGGCCGCACGCGTTTGAGCGCCCCTTGAATGATGGCGTCGTTCAGGGGCAGCCCCTGCAGGCGGTGGACATTGAAATAGGAAATCAGGAGCAGGCCCTCCATGATCGCGATCCCAAAAAGCGAAACGAAACCAACCGCCGCCGAGACGCTGAAGGGGGTACCGGTGAGGTACAAGGCCCAAATGCCGCCCACGGCCACGTCGAGCACGTTGCTGAGAACGACAATCGCGTCCAGGAACGAGCGGAATGCGGCGTAGAGCAGAATGAAGATCAGGCCCAGGGAGAGCGGAATGATCCACAGCAAGCGAGTATTGGCTTCCTCCATCTGCTCGATTTCGCCGGCCCAATCGGCCCGATAGGGGGCCTGGATGAGATCCTTCGTGCGCGCCTTGGCCTCGTCCACGGCGCGGCCGAGGTCGCGGCCGCGGACGCTGAACTTGACGGCGATCAGGCGCTGGCCCTGCTCGCGGAAGATCGCGGCCGCGCCCGCGCGCTCGAACTGGCCGCTGGGGTCCGGCGCGCCGTCCTCGTCCACCGGGGAGACCAGGTCGCGCAGGCGCAGCCGGGGGGCCTGTTGCGAGATGGGGTTGGCCGTGTTGGCCAGCGTGCCGGCGATGGCGGGATCGGGATGAGCGAAGCCTTTCGCACTTGGGACAGCGACCGACCCGCTGCCCGTGCCCGGGTACTGGTTGAGGACCACCTGGTTGTTGACGATGTCCACCGGGATGTCCAGTATCGAGGTCTCGTTGTTCCGGAGCCGCTTGGGCCAGCGTACCGCAATATCAAACAGTTTCTCGCCCTCGACCATGCTGGTCATGGCCTTGGCCCCCAAAGCGCTGCTGACGACGTTGTTGACGTCGGCCGTCATCACGCCCCATTTCTCGCATTTCTGCGGATCGACGCGGAACTCCAGGTGGGACTGCCCCATTTCGTGGATAACAGCCACGTTCTCCATGCCCGGGATTTCTTGCATGACTTCCTTGACCTTGTTGGCCACGAGTTCCAGATGTTCGACTTCGGGGCCGAAGATCTTCACGGAATTATCGCCCTTGAAGCCGGAGAGCGCCTCCATGACGTTGTCGCGAATGTTCTGGGAGAAGTTCCAGACCACTCCGGGGATTTTCCTCTCCAGCTCGGCGTTCATGGCCTCGACGACTTCGTCCTTGCCCCGCGGCCGTTTTGACCCCCCAAGCCAGCTCCGCCAGCCGGTCTGCTCGACCAGGGGCGGCCAGTCCTTTCGCGGCCGCATAGGCACGAAGAATTCGGTGTTTTCATAGCCCTCGATGTCGGTGCCGTCGTCAGGTCGGCCGGACTGCGTAACGATCGCCGCCACCTCGGGGTAGGACGCCATGATGGCCCGCGCCTGTTTGGCGATCTCGATATTGCGCTCCAGCGACTGGTTGAGCGGTGCCGTGCTGCGAATCCACAAGTTGCCCTCTTCCAGCTCGGGCATGAACTCCCGGCCGATATGCGGGATCAGGCAGGCAGTGCCCAGGAACAGGACCGTCATGATGGTCAGGAGCGTCCAGCGATACTTGAGGCAGAGCTTTAGATTCCATAGGTAGCGGACCTTTAACCCGCGGACCATCAAGTTTTCCCGAACGGGCTTGAAATTCTTGAAAAAGAACATGCACAACACCGGAGTCAGCGTCAGCGTTAGGACCAGGGCTCCTGCCAGGGAGAAGGCATACGTCTGCGCCATGGGGGCGAAGAGTGCCCCTTCCGCACCGGACATCGTGAAGAGCGGCACAAAGGCGCAGACCATGATCAGCACCGAAAAGAGCAAGGCGTTGTCGATCTCCTTCACGAAGCACAGGATACGGTCCTTGATGGGCAGGTTGGGGTGGTGGCCCGAGGCCAGGTTGCGATAGATGTTCTCGACCATGATGACCGAGGAATCGACGATGATGCCGAAATCGACTGCCCCGATGGAAAGCAGGTTCGCGGATTTCCCTCGTAAGTAGAGCATGGAGAACGCAAACAGCAAGGCCAGCGGGATATTGATGGCCACGATAATGGCCGTGCGAATGTTGTTCACGAACATGAACAGCACCGTGACAACCAGCAGCACGCCCATCGCCAAGTTTTCCGTCACGGTCTCGGTGGTGACGTTGAGAAGCTCCGTGCGGTCATAATACGGCTCGATTTTTACCCCGGGCAACTCCCGACCGGACGCGGGGTCGTTCAGCTCCTCGACTTTCTTTTTGACATCTTTCAAGGCGGGCAGGGTATCCTCGTTCTTGCGCATCAGCACGATGCACTGTACGACGTTATCCGCGTCATGGCCGACATCGGCGAGCGTTTCGGCCGACCCCGGCTTTCGCTCGCGGTCAGCCTTCCAGTAACCGACTAGCCCGAGGTTCGTCTGGTGGCTGACGACCACGCCTTGCTCTCCGAGCTGGTCTAGAGAAACGCGGCCGCCTTCGACCAGGTCCTCGACACGTACGGGCTGGTTATTGACCGAGGCGACCACCAGGCTGCGGATGTCGCGGATACGGCTATATTCCCCCGCGCGGAGGACGGAGGCAGCGCGAAAGGCGGCTCGCTGCTCGATGGTCTGGACGTGATGCTTTTCTTCCTCGGTCAAGGGCGGGTCCACCTTCCGTAGCGCCAAGCCCTGCAGAATCCGATGCCGTTGTTCGTCGGTGAACTTGTGTTGGGCCAGGTAAGCTGCTGCTTCTTGGCTGCCGAATCCCAGCACCTTGGTCACCGGATCCTTACCGCCGCCAAACAGGCCCACACTGCGCACGGTCAGCGCGAGCTGGCCTTGGTTGACGTAATCTCCGCCCACGGTAGCGTTGCTGTTGGCCAGCGCGGTCTGGAGCTGGGGCAGCGTGATGCCGTAACGCCGTAAGCGATCCGGATCGGGCTGGACTTCATAGCGGCGGATCGTGCCGCCGTAGCTGGTGAGGTCCACAATACGCGGCACCGGGCGGAAGTCACGCTCCATCACCCAATCCTGCATCGCCTTGATGTCGTTCATGGTGTAAATTTCGCGGCCCGAAGCGTCCTTGGGGACCTTCAAGATGTAGCGGTAGATTTCGCCGGTGGGCGACTCGGGCGAGATGGTAGGGGTCACATTGGCCGGCAAGGGCTGACCGATTGTCGAGATGCGATTGATGACTTCTTGCCGGGCCGCCTCGTAGGTCCATTGGCTGCCGTAGTTCCAGTTCATCTTGAGGTCGCTCAGCCCAAAGAGCGACTTGCTATGAATGAACTTCAGCCCAGGCATGCCGGCGAAGGTCACCTCGAGAGGAATGGTAACCTGCCGCTCGACCTCCTCTGCCGACGCGCCGGGGAACTGCGCGTATACCTCGACGATGGCAGGCGCGGGGTCCGGATAGGCCTCGACGTTGACGTTGATGAAGGAATAAGCGCCCACTGCCGCAGCAGCGATTGCAAGCAAAATGATGACAAGCGGGTTATTAAGCGAGAATTCGATGAGCTTGCGAACCATAAACTTCTTCTCCCCGCTCCAAAAAGGTGTCAGGACCCTTTTTCGGCCCGCCGGCATCGACACTTCACGTGCAAGCGCCAGGACCGAAAAAGGGTCCTGACACCTTTTTGATCAGGCTGGACTAGCGTGCCTTAGCCTCGGCAACCCATTGTTCTGCCTCGATACGATAAAATTTGACGGGCGCCAGTTCGAGCTTGGATGCGAAGTGCTGTTCAACCAGCTTCTCTTCAAATGCTTCCAACTTCCGCATCCGCTCCAGGTGCGCGGCAGAAGCCGCGATGCGTTTCTCCTTGGCATTGTCGAGTGCACGCTCGGACTTCAGCCAGCGCCGGGACCATCGATACGCAAATTCTGAATCGTTCGGCGCTGCGACATCTACCTGGCGCCGTTTGAAATAGCCCTCATAGGCGGTCTTGGCTGCCTCCAGGAGAGCCTTGGCTGAGCTGGTATCCGCCGCGGCCGGCGACTTCTCGTCAGCCAGGACCGGTGAAACTGTTCGATCCCCCCAAGCTGCGAGCACGATGCCTGTCGCGACGCAGATGGCGGGCACGAGCAACCGTTGAAACCACATCGGGCTATCCTCCAGCAAGGCCTAACCAAAATCCGCACATCTAGCGCTTGTCGTCCTTCGGCTCCTTCTCCTCTTTACTCTGCTTCTTGGCTAGGGACTCCAGGTTCAAGAGAGCCGCTTTAAGCTCCCCTGCTGCCGTTAGGAGGACGCGCTCGCCCGAGTGAAGGGGCTCTTTGGGCAGCAGGCCCTCCTCGGTTTCCTGGGCTGTCATTTGCTCGGCTTTGGGGATCGGCGTGCTGCGCACGAACACCCGCTGATCGAAGCGATGGGTTACCTGGACGCGACGCATTGTATACTGGTTGGCCGCGTCGGCGGCTTGGACGAAGACCAGGCTTTGTTTGCCATCATCCACCAAGGCATCGACCGGGATCTCCACAACGCCGGGCGGTGGCGGGATACGGACCGTAGCGGATACGGTTTGCCCGCCCACGAGGCGCTGTTCGGGGTTATCCACATACCCCTCAATCACCGCCGTGTGCTGATTGGGGTCGATCAACCAGCCGATTTGCTCGATGGGGCCAGGAAGTCCGTCGGCGGACGTTACCCCAACGGTTCGGATGATCCAGTTCCTTTCGCTCGGGTCGAGAGCTTTCAGCGTCGGCAACTGGTCCTCGGGGGCGTTGGCAATGACGAGAAGCCGGCTCACATCGGCGATCTGAAACAGGTTGACGGTTTGGTCCACCACCATTTCGTCCACGTGGAGATTGCGCTCGACGATCACTCCATCAAAGGGCGCTCGCAACGTAACCCGGGCCCACCGGTCCAGTTCTTCTTTGTTAGGCTCGCCGTTGCCAGGCTTTGCTTGCTTCTCGCCCTTTACCCACCGGCCTTCGGGGGTCTGGAACCATGCATTCTTGTCGGCACTGATCTTGTTGGCTTCTTCATGAAGCACGTCGAGTTCGTCCTGGGGGATGTCCCACACCTTGAGGTTGTTCAGGGCTCGATTGATGGCGTTACGGTCGTGCTGCACGGCAATGCGCTGAGTGAGCAGGACCGCGCCCGAGATAGCACTGGCGTGCTTCTCCATCTCATCAAGAAGTGACTGGTCGAGCTGCAGTTGTACCAGAGCATCCAGAAGGTCGTTCTTCTTCGAGCCCACGTCCAGACTATAGAAAACGCCGAGGACATCGCCCTTCTTCACGAAGTCCCCATTCCCCATCTCGCGGAACACGGTTCTTCCGGTCTTGTGGGAAAAATCTTGGATCTGGGCAATCTGCACCACTCGGGCCGGCGCGAAGCGCGCCCGGATGCGGGCAAGGCGAGTTGGATTCAGGGCCGTGGAACCGGTCATCACCAGCGGCCGCATTACCTCCGGCGCCCGCGCCACAGCGAGCAATTCTTTGTCGCCCTTGCGAATTCCCAGGACCCTGCGCACGTCTTCTGGAACCTCGAGGGTGTGCGGCTTACCCTTCACCAAGGAGACCCCTGGCAGCGGCGGTGGATCGTTGTCTTTATGCTCTTTGGTCCCTTCATCCTTGTCGCGGCCGTATAAGCCCGGGAATTGCACGCCGAGCACGAAGCTGCAAAACGCAGCCAGGATCACGAACACGATCATCCCACTGACGATTCTCTGCCAGAGCGGAGCGTGCGCGACAGTTTCGAGATGGTGGACTGGTGCCGGAGCCAGGGTGCCTGGGATGGGCTGGCCATTGCCCTGGTCAACGGGGGTAGGCGGCGTTGTGGTTTGCATGAGGGTCCTCTTTCAATGCTGCGGAGATCGCTTCCCGAAGGTGCGGCAGCTCCGGCGGCTTCTGTAACACCTGGCGGAAATACTTGGCGCCTTCCGGTCGCTCCCGGAGGCGAAACGGGCACCCCGTCATCAAGATCATGGGCAAATCGGGGTAGCGTGCTCGTAACACCGCAGCCAGTTCCACGCCGTCGCCGTCGGGCAAGTGGAGATCGAGCAGGGCAACTTCAGGTGCGCGTTGGAAGTCGCGGACAGCGGCTGCGGCGTTGACCGCCCATTCGACCTCGTACCCCGATTTTGTCAAAACTCGGCAGAGTACCTGAGCCAACCGCTGGTCGTCCTCGACGAGGAGAATGATCGGCAATCGGCGGTTGGCCAGCATGACGATTGCTCTCCGGCAATGAAGATGAGCCACGCGGGCCGGAGTTATGCATCTCGCGCGCCAATCCGCGGTGCCAGGCGGGAGCGTAACAGAAATGCCTTGTGCGGCTGGCAAAACGCATGCGCTGGAGCAAGGGGACCGCAGAAATGCGCGCCCGCTGTGTGGTCATAATCTGGTCAGAGTGATGACCAGATTGTGACCGCACAGCGGGCCGGATGGGCTTAGCAACGGATGACCGATTGCAAGCGGATCAAGCAAATAAGACGACAGGGGTGGTGGACAAGTTTTCGGCGGAGAAAACCGACAGGTATATGAACGATGTGGTTACTCGGATAAGTATTAGCCGGAGCGCATCCCCTGCCTGTTGGCAAAGGACGTGGTAGGAACCACACCCAGGAGGTGCATCAAGCCTCGGACCGCTCGCCGATTCATGCACATTGAGTAAAGCCGGTGACTAATGATTCGAAAGTGAACTAGAAGCTCCACTCTGCCCGGAACTGGATTCCTTGATCGCTCATTTCCCCGCGGGAGGTGTTCGTGCTCAGCCTGCCGACGTCCCACCAATATTCATAGACGTAACCCAACGAGAAGGAGGCGTTTGGAAGAGCTGGTGGTTTCCAACTGAGACCCAGAAGCACATTAATAATAGGCACCGTCTGCGGATTCGACTCCTGGGTCAATCCTGAAAGCGGCTGGCCGCTGGCATCCAGCGTCGTGGAATTCTCGAAAAAGTGTTGATGGAGTTGGCCGAAAACGAGTGCTCCATCGCATCTGGCAGTCAGCGCCAGCCCGGACCCACCCAGGGAGCGTGTCAGCTCGACCCCGGCGTGCGGCCCCGCACCCGAGAAATTATTGCTGACTCTGGTTTCGAAGATGCCGCTGCCGGCCGCGGCTGCAGCGAAAGGCTCTGCGGCGAGCGAATCGAAAAAGACGTCCGCATAGCGGACTCCGAAAAACCATTTCATGTGACAGTAGGGCCATTGCTCGGTGAAGAATTCCCAGCTGACATAATCCAGATCGACGACATTCACGTCCAGCCGGCTTGTGAGGGAAGCCGGCGCGTCCGGACCCTGGATCGTGCCCGAGCCGTCGGTTGCGAGAAACCGGTAACTAAGAGCGAATGCTCCAAAGCCCGCCGGCAAGCGATAACCCACCTCGAAGCGGGGCGAGGCGGTCCAGTCCAGATCGGCGCTGCCGAGGTGGACGATATCGGGCGGTCTGCTGCCTACGGTTACAGAGTCGGTAAGGCGATTTTTCACGTGCGGCCCCACGATGTCAAGCTCTGCGTCCGTGAACCAGCCCAGCGGCGGCTGGGAGGGAGGGTCGAGGCGCGCGTCGGGTTGGAAATAGGGCCCGGCTAACGGCTCGCAGGTATAAGGCGGTGTGGGGCCTGGCTGCTGAAAAAGCGAACCGGGAATCGCCGGCGGCTGCGGCAGACCAGGCAAAGGATCTGGTTGGGCCTGATCGGCTGTGAGGGCGGGTTCCGTCGTGCCGGACTTTGGAGCCTGGGCAAACCCGCGTGAAACAGACAGCAAGGCTCCCAGCATGGTCAGAACTACCAGCGGACAAGAAGTTCGGATCATGGACGGACTCCTCAGCTTGCGTGGGGTGCGTCGAGTACTCGATGACGCACCACCATTGGCACTCGCAGAAAGTGCGTCATCGAGTACTCGACGCACCCTACGCTTTCACTCAGTTCGCTTTGCTGACAGTCGGCGTATTCCGAGGCGTTTCAGGCACGGTTGTCGAGGTACAACCGCAGCAGTTACTCTTCTGGCCAAGGCCGGCCGGTGGACATTCATGGCAGCAAGGCCACGGTGCGAGCAGCTTATCCAGGTCGGGAAGCGCGGGCACAGCCAATGGTTTCCCGAGCTGAAACAGGTCATCCGTTTGCAGCGGGTCGGCCACGCTGACAACCGACGTCCAGAGCTGACCCAGGATCGTCAAGTAAGTGGTGACGGACGCTGCCAGGGTTTGCTGGGCGGAGACGATGTTGCCGAACGGCACGTTGGCGGGGTTGAGATGGTAGGCATCGAACGTGCCGCGATAGTACTGGACCTGGTCGGGCAGGATATTACGGCGGTAGTATTGCAGCGCCTTGAGATTCGTTGTGTAGCCCATGTAGGCGCCGGCGAGCG
>Ga0208827_1001106_pt1 | contig 12131 bp, 9 predicted proteins | sample Sb_taG_5_FD_187709 | JGI IMG/M metagenome (GOLD analysis project Ga0208827, IMG submission 187709) | Peat soil microbial communities from Weissenstadt, Germany - Sb_50d_8_FC metaG (SPAdes) (version 2) | ecosystem: Environmental > Terrestrial > Soil > Wetlands > Peat | place: Germany: Weissenstadt... | reverse complement strand
AGGTGCAAGCTGCCGACCTGGTCGGCGTCGAGGGCCCGGACGATATTCGGATGGTCCAATTTAGCAGCGGTTCTTACCTCGCTGTGGAAACGCGGCAACGCATCGGGGTGTGTCAGGACGCTGGGATTAATTACCTTGATGGCGATCGGCCGGTCCATGACCTTGTGGGTGGCCAGGTAGACAACGCCCATGCCGCCACGCCCTAGCTCGCGGACAATGCCATATTTCGGGTGGTTAGCCAATTCTGGAGGGAGGTCAGGAGGCTGAGAGGCAGGCGACGACGCAGCCTCCGGCGGACCCGTAACGTCACTCATGCGCGATGGTGAGGGGCCCGGCAGGACGGATGATCCGCCCGGTTTGGCGGCGCGGAGCTTAACCAGGAACGAATCGGGCGGCAAGCTCTTAATGATCTTGCCGCAGGCAGAACACGTTTCGAGGTGCTGGGCGATGGCGGCCGAAGCCGCGTCGCTGAGCCTGCCCTGACTGAATGCGGCAAGGTCCTGGTTGGAGGGGTGGATCGCGGCGTTGGGCATGGGACTCTCCAAATTAGGCGGCGGGGGAACAGGGTCAGCCGGACCTCTTCACGTCCGCCGGGGGAGTTTCTTGACGCTTTATAGAGAGTGCGCTGGGCGAGCGTAGCTGACAGAAAAATGCGGAATCAGTCGATCAAGCCTTCGGCTTCCTGACGTAACCTGCCCAGGACGCGGCACTTGGCCTGCCAGACAGTGGCTACCGACATTCCAAGTTCTGCCGCAACCTGTGCTGGCTCTACTTCGTCGAAGACGACGCGGCGGAAGGCGGCCAAAGTTGCCGGCTCGAACATCGGCTCGATCAGTTCCAGCATTCGTCGCAGGACGTAGCTGTCGTGTTCCTGATCCCAAAGACGGCTCAATTCACTGTTGGGATCGGCCAGCTGCTCCAGCGGGCATTCCTCCAACGGCGCACCAAGCGCCTGGGGCCGTCTTTGCGCGGCGCGGTGATGGGCCAGAACGCGGTTAGCCGTGATGGCACGCAGCCAACGGCGAAAAGAGCCATTTCTCTGTCGCTGGAAGCCAGGCAGTTCTCGGATGAGGACCCCCATGACCTCTTGGACGATATCTTCAGCCTCATCGCCGAGGCGCGGATGACGTAATAGCCAGCGGCGAATGAGCGGGTGATAAATATTGTCGAGCCGTTGCCACGCTTCTTCGTCGGACCCGGTCCGAATACGCTCCAGCAGGCTGACAGAAGTCTCCACTCGGATCTCGATCTAGATTGACATCTCTTACACATTTACTGCCCATTGGCAGCCTTTCCCGTCATTAGTTCGGGACATTTTGCGTAACTTAGGAGCCAGGATTGGTTTGCATCCCAGCGTGCTCTGCCTTCCTACCCACATACTGCCCGCAGGTGACGGAATCGCGACATGAAATCGAAAAAAACTGTTAGATTCTTGCGACTGCCATTTCGGGTGGCTAGAATCGACCAGTCTTCTTTTAACCACAGGTTCCGTCGGAGAGCGACGACAATGGCGCCGGTCACTCTTCTTATCGGGCGTTTTAAGGGGGGCAGCTCCTCAGCTTTCGGGGAGTTGTTTCGCCAGTTCCTCCCGCATGCTGCCTGCTTGGCCGGCCGCCGGTCTGACAACCAGGGCTCGGCTTTTCAGGACGGGGACGACATCGCCCAGTGCGTCCGAAGAGTTTCTTTAATCGCTTCCCGCACTTGGCCGACAAGGCGATGCAGCCGGCGGACGAAAAGGGCAGGGACGCTGAGGACGACTCCTGCTCGGCGTTCGGTTACCTGCGCGGGCTGGAGGCGCGGGCGATGGCCATCGAGTTCCGCTTTCGCGATGGCAACAGCGAGACCTATCCCTACTCATGGCTCGGGCCGTGGAAGTATAACCCCTCGGCCGGGTTGTTGTTGAAATTCACCGGCGATGTGGTAACGCAGGTGTTGATCCGCGGCAGCAACCTGGACGCTTTGCTGCCGGAGACGGGCATTAACCTCACCGACCGGGGATTGCAACGGCACCGCATTATCTATGTACGCGAGATGGACGAGACCGAACTGCGGCGAGCGGGGAGGGGAGAGCCCACTATTGACCGCATCGAGGTTGCCGAGTTCGAGTCACAGGAAGAATTGCAGGAATGGGTCAAAAAGTCGGCGCCGGCGTTCTTTCAAGTTCATGCACGTAGTTAACGGCTTGTTAACCCATCGCTGCTATGCTGGCGGGAGATACGCCTGAAATCTGACCGCTGCGAACTTATGAAACTTCCTAGATTTTCACTGCCGCCAGGACACGTGTTGCCCATCATCCGCTCGCTGGCCTTGTCCGCCGCCAGTGCGTTCCTTTAGACATGGACGCTCGCTGCGGATTTACCGTCGATCACACGGGATCAAGCCGAAGCGGTCGAGGGCAACAACGCCTTTGCCGTGGAATTGTACGGCCAATTGAAAAGCCAGCCAGGCAATCTGTTTTTCTCGCCGGAAAGCATTACCGCGGCGCTGGCCATGACCTATGCCGGCGCGCGGCGAAACGGCGGCGGAAATGGCCAACACGCTTCCCGCTGCCGCCGGAGAAATCGCACCCGGTGATGAGTGCGTCGCTGCAGGGTTTCAATGCACGGAATGACGGGTACCAGCTTAAGGTGGCCAATGCGCTGTGAGGACCGAGGGGTACACGTTTCTCGAGGATTTCCTGAAGGTCACCAAGAACAATTACGGTACCGGATTTAATTACCGTCGATTTCAAGAGCGATACCGAAGCATCGCGCCAGGCGTATGATGGGCGGTTTGCTTCCAGCCTCACAAGTCATCGTGACCATACCGACATTCAAGATGGAAACGCAAGTCGGGCTTGGAGATACACTGGCAGCGATGGGAATGAAGCTGGCATTTGATGGAAAGTAACCGTTCACCGCGTATTTGGAAGTCCCAGATGCTCGGTGTCGATCCATATTCTTCCCAAGATCTGCCGCCGAGCTTACCGGCCGAAAACGACCAACATCGGTTTCCCCAATTACCTTTCATTAATCCTTTCTTTACTTTCTGGCTATATACTGACCAGAGGTCAGGATCAATTGGCAGTGACAATCGACAATGCTGGATCGAAACACACTCTTAGTTATCGTGCCGGTGGCGGCTGCCTTGTTATCAGGGTCCGCCTTTGCAGACTCCCCGAGCCTAGATGGCTGGCTGGCGGCTGCCGATGAGGCTGGGCCTGCAGCGCAGGTGAACGTCGGCAACTCTTACCATAGCGGCCGAATGATCTTAACTGAGCCAGGGAGAGCCATCGAGACTGAGATTCCGGTTCCCAAGGACGACGTGGAAGCGATGAAATGGTGGCGAAAGGGTATTGGCAAGCATGTATCCGCAGAATTAACTCTTGGTGACGCCTATCACAATGGCTGGGGCGTTCCGCGGGATGACGCGGAAGCTCTAAGGTGGTGGAAACAGGAGGACTGGCATCCAGTTGCCCAGCTTGAGATAGGGGACGCTTATCACAATGGATGGGGTGTCACCCGAGATGATATAGAAGCCGTAAGGTGGTGGCGGAAATCTGCGGATCAAGGCGGATGGCGAGGGATACTCGCGATTGCTAACGCGTATCGTAACGATTGGGGCGTCCAAAAGGATAACGCCCAGGAGTATCTCTGGCTTAGCCTGACGAAGCAAATAGGTTGTTGGGGAGAAGACCCGCAACACGTTAAGCAGTGGCAGGAATGGGAGCGAAAATACCCATCGATGATAAGGAATGCTCTTGACGGAGAACCAAACCGTGCAAGTGCGGCCTTGCAGGTTTTGACAAGAGCCATGACTCCAGATGAGATTGAACAAGGCCATCTTCTTATGAAGGAATGGGTGCAGAAGCACTGCCCAATGAACAGCCAGCTGCCTTCGTCTGGTCAGCATCCGTAAGCTGCGGGGTCGATCCCCGCCAGCACGGCATTTGCGGACATTTTCGTTGAAGGCCAGTTACAGGATTGACCCGTCCTGGTTGAGCGAGCTAAAGAGATCGGCTGCTTCTGCCTGCAGGGCGGTATCGCCATTGTACAACACGCCGTTGACCGCTTTCCTGTTCGCCGCCAGCAGCAGATGAAAGACGGTGAGGGTGGAATAGTTCTTCGCGCCAAAGGCGGCTCCATCTTTGCCGACATCGTATGATAGCGCACCTAATCCAGTGTCACTGACGGCAAACCCGTACCCCGAGCCTTGTGCGCCTCCCAGCGAATTGGTTGTTGCATAAATATTGAGTGCTACAGCCAGAACTTGAGCATCGGGCTGCGGAGAAGGCAGGCTATACACGGCTTGAAATAAGGCTGCTACCTGGGAATTGGTTTCGTTGGCCAGGTTGTGGAGTCCAGCGCTTGCTCCGTAAAGTCGCGGGAAAGTAGTCGCTAGCCAGGAAGATAGCACGGTGGAGGCAGGATCGCCGTTAAAGCTCGTAATCAGACTCTGCCCGCTGGCGCTGTTCCAGAATTGAATGTTGCCTGTCAAACCTGGTCCCACCGGCAATCCGAGGCTCGTCACCGTCGCAACGTCACTTACAGTAACCGAGGTTGTGAACCCAAAAACATGGCTAATCCTCACAGTGACGCTGTGGTTGACGGGGTCGGCGTAGATGTGCGAGCCAATGACCGAAAAGGCATTGCCGGCGGGGGTAATGATGCCTGACGAAGTAACGCCGTCCCCCCAGTTAATTGAGGCAGCGTAGGAAGCAGCACTGCCGAACGGATCAGCGTTGATGAAAGTCGCAACTGTGCCCGCAAAGGGAGCGCCAGCAATCGCCGAGAAGCTCACACCGACCGCGGATAGCGGGGCAGGTTTCACGGTCAGTTTGCCATCGACCAAGGCAAAAGCATAATTGGGCGCGGACAGCGTGCCACGTCGTGCTTTGATCGTATAGGTGCCTGGCTTGCTGGTTGGAGTCGCGGAAGTAGAAAGTATTGGCATGCCTGTCAAGCCACTGGTAATCGCGTTCTCGCCGTTAACAAACCCAAAGTAGGTCACGCTCAATGGCGGGTTGGCTGTGCCGTAGATCCGGGAAGCAGGATTGGCAGAGACGGTCAAGATTGCCGGCACAACCGTAAAGTACGGTGGATTGGCCGCCAGCACCAGCGTGTAGTTCTCTCCGACGGTCAGGGTACCAAGGGTGAAAAGATACTTGCCGACGGGGCTGTTCGCAGCGGCGGTCGTGGTAAGCGCGCCAGTGATGATGGAGGCGTTGTCGTTGTTGGCCAAACCAGTCGGAGTATAGGCCAGATTCGTTGGGACCGAAGCGCCGTACGCTTTCGATTGACCTGGGGTAGGTGCGATATTCAACTTCCTTGGGAGAACCGCAACGCCAACGAGAGTCGATGTGCTCGTAGAAAAGTTCTGACTATCCGGGTTATAGACAGCGTCTACGAAGTCGAAATTGTGTCCTGGTAGACCAGTAGTTGTGAAGGAAGCAACACCGCCATCAAGCGGTACGGGCTGGCTGTTGAGTTTGGTGTGCGGCCCTTCTTCGAAGAAATCCACCGTTCCCGTTGGCCCAATTCCGCCCAGAGCCGGTGCAGACACACTAGCCGTAAACGTTACAGGGTCGCCATACGTCGACAACTGAGTGCTTGCAACAATGGTGGTCATTGTGCTCGCTTGGTTCAGTAAGTCTATAGGGGAGGAGGTACTCCCGCTGAAGGTCGAATCGCCGCTATAGACGGCCGTCACAGCTGGATGGTCGCCAAGCGCAATGGAGGAGGTAGGAAGAGTTGCGACGCCCATGCCATCGAGCGTTGCGGATCCTAGCGAGTTTGTTCCGTCCATGAAGGTAACGGTTCCCATAGGTATAACGCCAGTAGGTGCAACCGGCGCGACGGTAGCCGTAAAAGTGACGGGCTGGCCAAACTTGGATGGGCTGGGTGCGGCCGTTAGGATCGTTTGGGTGGGGAGTGAGGTGTTAACGAGTCTGGCAATCCAGTCTTCCGCGTTTCCTTGTGGATCTGTCCCGATACCCACGATCGTATTGCCATCTGGCGTTATGCCAGATGCTGCTGTCAGCTGCCAGCCAGCGAGCGCGGAGCCAAGGCCGTACTGGGTTGTGAGAACGTCTTGAAGGACCCGGACACCATTCGTCGCATCCCAAATCATCGCTACTACGTCGTGCGGTGAGGCCGAAAAGCCGGATTCATCTCCCACTATCGTTGTTCCGGCGTTGGAAGACGCGAAGGGGGCAAGGCTCTGCTGAGCATTGAACACCGGGCCAAAAGTTTGTACTCCGGTCGGACCCCACATGAAATCCTGATCGGCTTCTGATGGTTCCTGAAGATTGGTGAATTCTGTGCCGACGACTACGCTACCGTCCGGGGAAATAGCGGTCGCCGAGTATCCGTCGGATCCAGTGTCAGCTGGCAAGACACTAAGAAGTCCATTGTCCCAGCGAAAAAGGTCACCCCCAAAAGGTGAGCCGTTGAAAAGCTGGGGAGCCAATTCTCCAACCATGTGATTACCATCGCTAGACGCGCCGATCAGAGACGCAATGCTGTAATAAGTCACACCAGAAAGTGTGCCTTGGGCCGGAATAAGGAGACTCGTGCCTGACGGAGTCCATCGGAAGATTCCGGCTAGTGCATCAAGACCAGTTATGGTGTTGCCATCCCCGGAAATGAATAGTGGAATGGATACTGGGCCTGATTCACCGAGTACGTCATTGGGGGGAATCAAAGGAATAGGCTGCAGCCCGGTCTGTTGCGTCCACCTGTAGGGCAGCACACCGTTGACGGCGACAGAAAGGACTGTTCCATTACTGGATAAGCCCGTGCCCATGAAGATCGTCGGGGCCCCGAGGATCTGTCCGTTGCCTGGGGTCCAGAGAACGTTCCCGTCAAGCACGGTTGATCCGTCGGCTGAAAGAGAAGGCCAACCACCAAAAGGGCCGTTAAAGCCCAGACCCTGAAATGAAGCCGGTACCACGCGGTCTTCGAGAATCTCCAAGATTGGTCTAGTCGAGGGACGTTTTAACTGGCGGTTTTGTTTCCAAGATCGACCGAAGAGGGAGAATGTCCATTTGCCGGACTTAGATACCATGGTGGGGCTCCTTTAGGTTTGCGATTTCACGTGAAGAGAGTACGCTTTTGTGTTTCCGAGTGCGGATGAACCGTCAAGACCGCGCGGATAGGGAGTGCTGGCGGCATATCGGAAGATCGTATCCGAGTGAGCCTTGTCCGTTCTTCCCACCAAAGAGGGCGCAGATTCCAGGTCTATCCCGACAGGCCGCCCAGTGCCGCCTGCGCCTTCGCTATCTGTAACGTCGAAGCCCAGGCCCTTGAAACTGGCAGGTGAGAGTCGGTCATGGAGCCGCCGGTCGGAATCCAGGTAACGCATCTGTTTTCGAAGGTAAAAGCACTAGAGTTTGTATGGTTCTCTCCTCGGGGTTTCGGCTGGAGGCCTTTGCTTGCGTCGGGAAGACTCCGTCTTCCTACCCACATACTGCCCGCGGGTGACGGGATCGCGACAAGAAATCAAAAAAAATGTTAGATCCTTGCGACTGCCATTCTGGCTGGATAGAATCGGCCAGTCTGCTCTTAAGCACAGGTTCCCTTGGAGTGTGGCGACAATGGTGTCGGTTACTCTTCTCATCGGGCGTTTCAAGGGGGGCAGTTCCTCCGCCTTCCGGGAGTTGTTTTGCCAATTCCTGCCCCGTACTTCGCACTTGGCCGGCCGCCAGTCTTGTAACCAAGGCTCGGCTTTTCAGGATGGTGAGGACATCGCTCAGTGCGTCTTCTGGGAGCTCTACAGTGCCGTCCGTCACCAGAAGCCGCTGGTTGCCCACTTCTATGACACGCCCACACTATTAACCACACTAGCGATGCTGACACGCCAGCATCTGCGCCGACGCTGGCGCGATGGCACACGCCTGTGCCGTGACGTCCGTCTGGTTCGGACGGCGACGGACCTTCCAACTGCCGCAGGGACCAATCCTCTCGATCGGTTCGTCAATGACAAATCGTTGCGCTGGCTTCACGAAATCCAGTCGCGCGAGACAATTGAGCAACTCCTCGCGCTGCTGCCAGAGGTGCGCTATGGGGACGTGGTTCGACTCCTACTACAGGGCCACAGCGTCCCGGAGATCGCACATGAGTCGCGGCGCAGCGTGCGTGCGATTCAACGCTACCTCGTGGAAATCCGGTCCATTTGGCAGAACCACCCAGAAGGGCGCGAGATCCTGGCTGCACACGTTCTACCTCGGTGAGCTGCTCTTACCGACCAGCCATGACAGCAATCATGTCGCATTCGACAACGTTGTGGGCAGTAACTTAATGGAGACTAGCGCTGTGTTCTTACACAGCCATGCTTCTGCCCCGGGCGCAGAAAAGGGCGGCCATGAGCACAGACAACGACCCACTTTCGGCGTTGGCTCTGCCTGATCAGAGCAGGGTCAACGCCATATGTGACCAATTCGAGGAGGCGCTGCAGCAGGGCCTGGAGCAGTGCATCGAAGGCTTGCTCGCAGACACGTCGGGCCGGGTCCGGGACGTACTTTTCCGCGAACTGCTGCTCCTGGAGTGTGAACATGCGCTTCGCCAAGGAGGCGACTTGCACGAGTTACGCCTGGCGGAGCGATTTCCGGATCAGTCAAAGTCGATCCGCGAGGCAATGGATCTGGCGAGGAGCAACCTGCTCATCGAGGCCGAAGTCGCCGGGCGATCGCCCGGACCGGCCGTTTGGCCCAGCGGCTTGCCCCAGACGTTCGGCCGGTTTCGGGTTTTGAGCGTCCTGGGCCAGGGGGCGTTCGGGACCGTGTTTCGGGCGGTGGATACCGACAACGGCAACGAGGTAGCCCTAAAAGTCCCTCACCTCGTCACTCTGGTAAGCCCCGATCTGCGCGAGCGATTCTTCCGCGAAGCTCGAGCGGCCGCGGCATTGGAGCATCGAGGAATCGTCCGCCTCCTGGAGGTCGGTGAAGAGGGGCTGGTATGTTATATCGTCTCCGAATACGTTTCCGGCACGACGTTGGCCGCCTGGTTGAGCCGCTGTTACGAAAAACAGGAACGTATCCCCTGCGAGACGGCAGCGCAACTGGTGGTGAGCCTGGCGGCGGCGATGCAGTACGCCCACGATGAAGGCGTGTTCCACTACGACCTCAAGCCGGCCAACGTCTTGCTGCGGGACGGTCGGACGACCGACCCGGTCGTGACAGACTTCAGCCTGGCCCGACTTGTCGGCGAAGGCACGAAGTTGACGCTTACCGGACAGGTTCTTGGAACTCCGGCCTACATGGCTCCGGAACAGGCGTTTGGACCGCGCCGCCAGCTCGGCCCCGGCCCCGATGTGTACGGGCTGGGAGCCATCCTCTACGAGATGCTGACCGGCCGGCCCCCTTTTCAGGCGGGTACGCCGCTGGAAATCATGCTGCAGAAACGAAACGCCGAGCCGATCTCCCCCCGCGCATTGGTACCCCAAGTCCCGCGCGCCCTTGAGACGGTTTGCATCAAATGCCTGGAGGTGCAGCCCGAGAAACGTTACGCCAGCGCCGGCGCACTTGCCGCTGACTTGGAGCGGTGGCTGCGAGGCGAGCCTGTCCAGGCCAGGCCAGTTGGCCTGCTGCGCCGCGGCCGGCGCTGGTGTCGCCGTCGGCCGCTTATCGCGAGCCTGGTGGCAGCGCTGGCCTTACCCACGCTGGGGGTATTCACGGGTATCGTGTTGCAGTTGCGGCAGACCGAGGTCGCACGCCGCGAAGCCGAGACGGCCTTACGCAGTGCCGAGGCCGCACGCCGTGACGCTGAGACGGCCTTGCACAGTGTGGACACTGCACGCGGTGAGGCCGAAGCCAGTGAGGCGCAGGTACATGAACTTCTCAACGAACTCCTGCTGCCTAGTCCAGACGTGCACGTACAGATGATGGGATCACGGACTGTTCCCGACCTTGGCGTGCTGCGCAGGGCGGAGGCACATTTCCTGGGACTGCTACAGCGCAGGCCCGATGACATGAAACTGCGAGTTTCCCTGACCAACGTAGAAATCAGTTTAAGCAGACTGTACACACTGCAGGGCCAAACGGATCAGGTGGAAGCAACGCTACAGTCCGCCCGAACTCTGTGGGAGAACCTGGTGCAGCAGGACCCGAGCAACCCGCAGTATCTAACTTGGCTGGCAGCAGTTTACTTTCGGCAAATCGAGGCGGCCCTTAGCCAAGGACATGTCGGGCAGTCGATCCGGTTGCATCTGCAGCTCTATACTCTCTCGCAGGCGCTTGCCGACGAGCAACCAGGGAACGACGATGCCTACATCCGTATTCTTGGCAGTAGCTCTGCACTACTAGGGTACAGGTCCATCGGGACGGGGCGGGAAGAGATCCTGCCCGCTTTGCAGGAGGAGAAGGCCCTCATTGAAAAGCTCATAGGCGAGGACGCGGCTGGTACGGTCGACCGTAAGCGGCTGGCATTGGTATACCTTGTCCTTGGAGAGGTAAGCCTCGGTCAGGGCCGGTCAAGCGAGGCGCTCGCCTTCTGGCGAGAAGCCTACAAACAGTACACGGCACTAGCCCGGCGTCAGCCCGATGAACTTCTGGTGAAGCTAAATCTGGCTTTATGCTGTTCTCGGCTAATGGCGAAGCAAGCTTCGGACTCCTACTACAAAGAAGCCGTGGCGATGTTCGAGCAAGGGGCCGACCGACTGGCTGCGCTGACACGCCGAAACCCGCCATCGCACCCGCTCCGCGTCTTCCTGATGGACACTTACTGTTGTCTGGCTGTATGCCACTGGAGAGCAGGCCAAAAGGCACAGGCTGAGCAGACCTTTGAGCAGCGAGTCCAGCCCTTTGTGGCCGAGAGTTTGGCGAATGGCATCGAATCCTGGCAGGGCATCCTATGCTTGCAACGGTTGGTGCGAGCTGGCGATATGCTTCAGGAAGCAAGGCCTGCGGCCCTGATGGTGGCCCGGCAGGCCGCCATGCTGGCCGAACGCTTGGCCGACAGCCCGTCGGGCGACATGGCGTTTTGTGAGGGGCTAACGGGGCCTTTGCTAAACGCGTCCGCGGTGCTGTGTCGGTTGGGTGATCCGCAGACGGCCCTCCGTTTGGCCGAGCAGGCCCGGAGCCTCAGTACAGGTTTGCGTCGTGCAGCTCCCACCGCACCGCACTATGGCCACGAGCTGAGCGATGCGTGGCAGCGGATTGGCAAGGCACGCTGGGAACTTGGCCGGCGAGAGGAGGCGCTGGCTGCCTTCCGGGAAACAGCCGTGGTGGAGCGCCAGATCCTCGAGCAGGCGCCATCGGTCGAGCTCTACCGGGTACGGCTGAGCCGTTGCTATGGCTGGTTAGCCTACTATGGCGGCCTGGCCGGGGACAGACCCGCGGCCGCCGCTGCGCTGCTCGAGAGGCAGAGACTGTGGCCCGACGATGCGAAAGAACTGCAGGACATAGCGCACCGCTTTGAGAAGCTGGCGGAGGCAGTGGGCAAGGGCCGGAAACAGCTTTTAGCCGAAGAGCAGGCAGAACGGCAGCGTTATCTCACCGAAAGCCAGCGGGCGGTGGCTGCGTCGCGCCAGGCGGCAATAAGTCGGCTGCCGCCCTAGAAGGGCGTCTTCCCCTGTGATTCGTCCATCTTCTGGGCGAGTTCACTTAACCGGAAATCAATCTTGTCCGCCAGGGCGCGACCTTCCACGTCGTTGGGAATCGTCCAGATTTTGCCGTGCGTGCGCGTGTCCTGGAATTTGAGGCCAGTCGGCTTTCCGTCCTTGTCCTGCTTGTGTTCCCGCATGACGGCCAGAGCAGGCGGCAGCGATTCATCCTTCTTCCTGCGTGCGGCTCTTACAGGAGTCACGCGCCTGAATCGCCGGATCGCTTACTATCTCACGAAGGCAGCGCTCCGCCTCAACGTGCCGCTGCCGTCCAAGGGGTATATCGAACCGCTGCGACGAACTCCCCGGCCTTTCCCCTACGGCTTCAAGGGACCTCATGGTCCTCGCATCTGGAAGGACGAAGAGCTTGCTTTGCTCGACACGATGCCCGACCGCATCGTCTCGGAGCGACTTGGCAACCGCAGCTACGTTGCCGTCCGCAGCATGCGTCACAAGCTTGGCTTGGCGGGCATGCCGAAGGATCATTGGACGGGCGCTCCCCAGCCGGCGTCTCCGCCCCTGGACGTGGTCCTTGAACGCTACGGTAAACACTT
>Ga0208827_1001090_pt1 | contig 12184 bp, 10 predicted proteins | sample Sb_taG_5_FD_187709 | JGI IMG/M metagenome (GOLD analysis project Ga0208827, IMG submission 187709) | Peat soil microbial communities from Weissenstadt, Germany - Sb_50d_8_FC metaG (SPAdes) (version 2) | ecosystem: Environmental > Terrestrial > Soil > Wetlands > Peat | place: Germany... | reverse complement strand
ACGGTCATTAGCAACTGGCCTTTCTGCACTGTATCGCCGAGTCGCGCGTGAATGGCGTTGACGCGCCCGGAAGCGAGCGAGACGACGGGCACGTTGCGGGAAACGTCGGGGGTGACTGTCCCCGTGACAACCAGTTCCGAGGTGGTCGGATGCTGGGTCGCCGCGGCCAGCGGAAACTGCTCCGGATGTTCCACCGAGAAGAGACTGGCGTCCGCGAAAGGAACAATTTTAGCGGCGGGCGGAGCCTCGTCCGCCGGGTTCGCTTGCACCTTTCCACAACCCTCGAGAATCAGCAGCGAAGCTGTACCCAGCAAGAGAAAAGCAATTGTCGACCTCATATGATTCGTCAGAACCCCCTATCCGGCTCCCTCAGAATACGGCACGCAACATAAGGAACGCATAAAGATAGACATCACAAAATCCGATTCACCCCATAGCATTTTTTAATTTGTGAACAAGCCACAGGCATTGCTTCCGCGGCGAGCCATCCTGCCGTGCTGAGTCAAGACGCCCGAAAGCGATAGCCGAAGTGGGGCTCGGTCAGTAAGTACTCGGGCGAGGACGGGTCGTCCTCCAGTTTCTTCCGTAGCTGATGGACAAAGGTGCGGAGGTATTCGAGCTCCCGGCCGTAGTCCTCGCCCCATACGGCTCGCAAGAGCTTCACATGGGCGACAGGCAAGCCGGGGCGGCTCATCAGGTAGTGCAGCAGGTCGAACTCCTTGGGCGTCAGACGTAAAGCCGCGCCGGCTTTACAAACGATCCGTCGAGCAGGGTCGAGTTCTATATCTCCAATTTTGATGGGGATCGCTAGATCGGGCTCGGCCGTCGTGGAGCGCCGGACCGCCGAGCGCAGCCGGGCCGCAAGTTCGGGGATGGAGAAAGGCTTCGTAATGTAGTCGTCCGCCCCGGCATCGAGCGCCTCGATCTTGTCCATTTCCTGGTCCCGCACCGAGAGCATAAGGATTTGCAGGCGGGGAGCTTTTCTTCGAATCTCACGGCACGCTGCGATTCCGCCCATGCCAGGCATGTTGACATCCAGGAGAACCGCGTTGAACGGGTGGGCTTCGACTTCCCGGAGAGCCTGCTCCCCGTTGGCAGACTCGGCAACCTCAAAGCCTAGAGCGTCTAAAGTTCTTCTGAGTACCCGGCGCAGCTCGGGGTCGTCGTCGGTCACAAGAATGTTTCCATTGGGAGAAGGCATGATCGTACTCAGGTGGCAAGCGCTACGGGCAGCGAGATACAGAACGACGTGCCGTAGCCCTTCTCGCCTTCGGCCCACACATGCCCGCAGTGAGCCGCCACGATCTTCTTGACGATTGAAAGCCCCAGCCCTGTGCCGGCCGGCAGGTGGTGCGTCTCGGGCGCTCGGTAGAATCGTTCAAAAATGCGCTCGCGGTCAGCAGGCGTGACCACCAGGCCCTTGCTCCGTACCCGGAGGACCACGGTCCCGTCTTGGAAAGTGAGTGTGACGTCGACCGGCGACCCGGGCTCGGAGTACTTGATTGCGTTATCGACCAATTGAACAAGGGAGGTCAGAATCAATTCCCGATCCGCAAATATGGAGATCTCGCGGTTGGGGACGGAAACCCGGAAACGCGCCCGATCCGTCTCCTGGCCGAGTCCCTGGATGGCCGCACTCACCAGGCGGCATAGCAGTACGGGCTCCCGTTGGGGCCTGAACTCGGCGCCATCCAGCCTCGCTGCGGTCAGGAGCCGTGAGGCCAGACGATCCAGCTTGGTGGCCTGCTGGTCAATCACGGTGACCAGGTCCTTTTGCAACTCGGACAAACCCCCGACGGCCAGAAGCCCGGAGCTGGCTGTCCGGGCCACCGTCAGGGGCGTTTTGAGTTCATGCGCCAGGGCGTCGAGAACAGCAGTGCGCAACTGTTCCGTCTGACGGGCCGCCTGAGCGTGGGACTCCCTTTGCAAGACCCGCGCGCGTTCCAACGCGATAGCGCTCAGCGACGCCAGCGCCGTCGCGGCGAGTTTGGTCATTGCGGTGCCATTCAACGCCAGCCCTCCCACGGGCCGCGTGCCGAGTCGAAGGACGCAATACCAACTCTTCATTTGGAGGTCGTAGCTGTCGGCGCCCAGAAAGTAAGCATCTCGAGTCTGCTGCTCGGCCCCCGGCAGGTTTTCACCGCTTCGATGGGTTTTGCCCGATTGAGCATCCAACAATTGCACCGCGTCCAACTCGAAAATCTCCCGGATCAGCGATGCGATGAGGTTGCCCGACTCGCCCGAACTATTCAGGAGTAAGATCCGCCGCGAAGCCTCGTACAGGCGCTCCATGTCGCGCCGCCCGGCCGTCGCTTCGATTGCTTCCAGGCGGGCCCGCTGAGACAACCGGCTGATCACCAGTGCGGTAAACTCGAAAGCGCCCAGGGCTACCCAGTTCGCCGGGCTATTGGCGAAGCTGAATATTGGTGGAACAAAGTAATAATTCAGGCACGCAGCCGCGGCAATGGAAATCACGGTTGCCTGCCAAAATCCGCCATAAAGCGCGGTCAACACTACGAAGACAAGATAGAGAAAACCGGTGAATGCGAAAGACTGCCCAAGACGAAAGGATCCCCACGTGCACACCCCCAGCGCTGCCAGAGCTAAGGCGCCTGGCAGCGCGGGAAAAAACGTTCTCCTCCACCTCTGCACCGAACCGTTGCCCGCCCGGGATGCCGCACGGATCCCGGGGCACTGCAGCGACCTGAGAGTGTCTTCCGGGTTATATGGGCTGGCGAATGAAGAGGACATAAAGATCAAAGCTCTAGCTTGCCCATAAACTCCATTTCACTCAGCTCGAAAGTTTGGGCGACAACAATCCGGCCGATTTGCGCCTCGAATCGGACTTGCCCATCCTTCTTGACGATTTCCGCGGACAAAGGGAACAGATAGACCACGGTCACGCTGTCTTCCAACTGGAACGCCTCAGCGCGGATCGGCCTCACGTCCTTTTTCCCCTCGCGCTTCAAGGCGGCCAGAGGCATCAGAGGTTTGCCCAATTCTTTGGGATTGCCCTTGAAGCCGGCGCCGGGAACGCCGTAGACAGCGATGCGATAGCCGTCGCCTTCCGACAGGGGAGGCGCTATGTGCGATTTCAACTCCGCGATCCGAACCGGCAGAGCGCTCTCCCAACGCAGCCGCAATACGACGGGCCGGGCAAGAGACCGGGCGCTGCGATCGTCGCCCCCGGAGTGAAGACATTCAGGTCCACCTTTGGCCCGCTGCCCTTCGGGTCCACCCCCTCGTTGCCGACGCCGCGGGGCTGTCCCATTTGTCCGCCTTCCCTAAGTTGTTCTTCGGTCAGCCGGCGCGTGACAACCGCTCTAACCTCCTTCGCCCAAGGCGACGTTGCGAGGATCTGCTTAGCATCCTCTTCGGTCCACTGGGCGGCCGGCTTGCGCTTCCAAACCGGATCCGCTGCCGTGAGACTGGCCGCGGCTGCGACAAGGCAGACCGGCCGCATCCAGACATTACGCATTCGTTGCTCCGTGGCAGCGAAGCGGCGGCCGGGTTTCCGGCCGGGCGCTCGATTGTAATTCCACTCGCCCAAGCGGCACTAAAACTTCACCATCACGCCAATGGAGGCCTTCGCTTCGCTGCGGCGAAGGTCGGGGAACCAGACGCCACCGGCGCTGGCGCAATTCGCGGTAGCGGTCGGCAGATCGCTTGCTCCGGACGCTGCTCCGCTCATACAGGCGAACTGCCCAGGAGAGCCATTAGTTCCGCCGAGCTGGTAGCCGGGAGGTGTGACCCCACCTCGACCCGCGAAATACGGCACATCGGAGTGCCGATATCCAAACTCCGCCCACCAGGTGATGTACTGTTTGGGCATGTACTGTAAGGTGACCGTGCTATCCCACATGTGGGCCCTTTGGCCGGGAAGCTGCGTGAAGTAAGGCGAACCCGTCACGGCGTCGGCCCCATTGATTGGCGGCAGCAGCGTCAAATAGCGGCCCCAGTTGCTCATCTCTCCGCCGCCCAGGGTAAGTGCCCACAGGTCCTTATGGAACCACATGCGGTCATAGAGCATCCACCCTACAAAAGATTGCTTGTTCTTGCTGGGCGCGCCGGTGCACTGAATACCGCCGCCAAATTGGCATCCCGCGTCGGCCGTCAAGGAGAACGCCATCTTCGAGACCTTGAGGCTCTCGGGTTTGCTATAGTACCTGATCTCGATGCTGTCGTCCGTGTGAATACGTTCGGTGTGGGGTAGACCCAGGTTATCCTGTCCGTAGCCATACTGGTTCGCGACCAGCTTGAACCATTCCTTAGGCATCCACAGAAGCTGTCCTCCCAAACCCGGATGGCCGTTGTATTTGGAATAAGATTGCCATCCGTTGATGAACCAGGGCTCGATTTTCAGCTTGTTTGTAGGGAACCACTGAACGCGCACGCCGTTAAAGAACCAAGGCGTGTTCGAGGACACGTACGATGGCTGGTAAGTCCAGTTATCGAAATTGTAGTAGCTGAACAGGCCGATGTACGAGACGAAAATCCCCGCGTCCACGTTCAGCCCATGATTCACGTTGAAGTGGTACCCGCCGTACGCCTCCGAAACGTATTTGTAGGCGTCGCGGAGGTTCCACTGGCCGATCCCGAAACTGGCGTCATTGCGCGGAGTCGTGGTGGCAAACAGGCCAAACATGAACAGGACCCGGCCACGAACGTTCTGCCAGTGGAAATCGCCGCCGACGCTGGCCTGTTCGATCTGGACTTCGCCGGAGCGGAACGACTCGGTCGCCCCGACGATGGTGTGATCGATCGGCTGGTTGAAATCTTCCATATAGTGAGTGTCGAACCGGATTTCCGGAGTAAAGAATTTCGTGTCCAGCACGGTGTCCTTGTTGCGCGGGGTGCCGTTGAGCCAGGTGAAATCGCCGTATGCGAATGGAGTGAAGTTGTCAACGGCGGGACCGGCCGATGGAGGTTGCAGGGCGTCCGGAACGGACGGCGCGGGTGGTGCGGCCGACTGGGGCGCCGGCGCCTGTCCGCCGGTTGGCGATGCGGGACCCGCAGCCGTTCGTTCCTCCTCGAGTTGCTCGACACGCTTTTTCAGCGCCTCCACCTCAGGCTCCGTCGCAGGCTGTGGCGCCGCCAAGCTGTCCGGAGAAAGCCCCTTGCTTGCTGGTTTGTCGGGCACATTCACCGTTGAGCCATTCAGCGAAGCTGTCAACACGGGCCGTCTCCGGAGGTTATCCTGGCCCGCATTTGCGGCTTGAGATCCTGCTGGCCCAGCGGGAACCGGCGCTGCTGACGCCGTCACTGTCGCGGGCGCCGCAAGCGGAGACGCCATCGTGATGTCCCCCCTGGTAGCCAGGCCGGCCTTGACCTGCAGCGAAGTAACAGTGACATCAGGGTAGCCGGGGACCTGCGCTATCACGGTGTATGTCCCAGGCGCCAAATCGGAAAACGAGTAGATCCCCCCGCTTACGGATATCGTGCCTCGGACGGCGTTCCCGTCCAGTTGCGTCGCGGTAATCGTTGCGTCCGCCAACGGGACCTTCGCGGCGTCACGGACGATTCCGGTAAGGGCCCCCAATCTTGGTTGAGCCTCGGCGGTAATGTTCGAGCCCAGCAACCCGGCAAAGACCAGGGCTGTCACCGCCATACGGGAACCCCCGAATCGAGGGGAGCGAAAAGAGCGAGTAAGGTTAGGCGCGAGATGAAGCATTGAACTAGTCTGCCCGGTGGGTCATAAAAAACTCATAAAAATTGCGTTAGTTTTCCATATGGGAATCATCGATATTTTGTATCGGACCGATCAGGTGTAGTCCCGAAAATCGCCGCGCCCATAGAAAATATTGATCGGTCCGATCAACGACCGGTCGCACCGGTCGCCGGCCATTAAGAAGTAATAAAGATCTCCTAAAAGTTTTGTATGGAACCCAAAGATTTTTTTTTCTTGACGTTGAGGGCTCTTTTTAGTCCACACTCTCTTTATGGATTCTTTATGAGTTTTTCACGGGTCCCCGATCATGACCGGGACCTGACAAGTGCGCGGAGACTCTTTAGATGAAACGCATCGATTCGATCATCCGGCCGCAGAACCTCGACGAAGTGAAGGTGCGTCTTACCGCCATAGGCGTGCAGGCCCTCACGGTTGCCGAGGTCAGAGGCTTTGGCCGCCAGAAAGGCCACACCGAAGTCTGTCGCGGCACCGAATATGCCGTGGACTTCGTGCCCAAGATCATGCTCACGATCATCGCCACAGACGACCGGGTGACGGCCATCGTGGACGCGATTGTAGCGGGAGCGCGCACGGGGAAGATGGGCGACGGCAAGATTTTTGTGTCGCCGATCGATGAAGTGGTGCGAATCCGAACTGGGGAGACCGGAGATTCCGCGGTTTAGCTGTAAACGGTTGACCTCGCCGTCAACAGGGTGGCATGCGCCCGGGATGCGCTCAACCCGATTTCATTTCACATCGATCAGGAGAACTTAACGATGACCAAGATCGTCGAGAGGCGTCCCTTGCGCCGGCTTGTCTTACCGAGCCGCGCGGCGGTGCTTCTTGCTACCAGCGTGCTGGGTGTCCTGTTATCGCCCTGCTTCGCCGTAGACGTGCCCAAACCAGATCCGGCAGGCATCGCCACCGGGGACAAGACTACGGCCGTGGATGCCGGCGGAAATGGCTTCGCCGTTACGGAGCCGACCGACAAGACCGCGCCGGATTACGCCAAGAACAAGAAGGATTTCGACGACTACCAGGCCCAGGCCGCCAAGGAACCGCTGGCGGTGAAGCTGGCAGACTCGGTGGGACATATTCGCATCGCCACCAACTTCGCCTGGACGCTGAACACTGGCTACCTGGTGCTCTTCATGCAGGCCGGTTTCGCCTTGCTGACGTGCGGGCTGGTGCGGAAGAAGAATGCCGCCCACCTTATGATGCTGAACTTCGCGGCGTACGTCTTTGCCTTTCTGGCATACTACGCGGTCGGTTACGCCTTTCAATTTGGCGCCGTGGCGGTAAATGCGGCCCCGGGGAACCTGGGCGGGGTTCCTACTCTCAACCATTTCCTGATTGGCAGTGGCCCGTGGGGGTTCCTGGGCGGCAATGGATTCTTCCTGTCCGGCCCGGCGTATGACGCCGGCAGCAACTGCCTCATGCTGTTTGAAGTCGTGTTTATGGAGACCGCCGGATACATCATCGTGGGATCCATCTGCGAGCGCATTACGTTCTGGGGCTTCTTACTCTGCGAGCTTTTCATCGGCGCGATTGTCTACCCGGTATTCGGCTGCTGGGTGTGGGGCGGCGGATGGCTCTCGCAAGTGGGCGCCACCATGAATCTGGGCCACGGCTATGTCGACTTTGCCGGTTCCACCGTGGTACACGCGCTGGGAGGCTTCACGGCCATGGCGCTGGCCGTCATCCTGGGCCCGCGGCTTGGCAAATACGGGAAAGACGGAAAGCCTCGGGCCTTTCCGGCTCATAACCTGGTGTATGTGGTTACCGGTACCTTTATTCTGCTGTTCGGCTGGATGGGATTCAATCCCGGCTCCACTCTGGGGGCGACGGACCTGCGCATTTCCGTGATCGCGGTAAACACCAACCTGGCTGCGGTTGCCGGTTCGGCCACGGCGCTGTTCCTCTGGTACGCCCTCTTTGGCAAGCCCGATGTCACCATGGCCTGCAACGGAATGCTCGCCGGCCTTGTGGCGATTACCGCTCCGTGCGCCTTTGTGTCGCCCACCTCGGCGGTGATCATCGGTATCCTGGCCGGTCTGCTGGTTTGCGGAGGAGTACTCTTCAATGAGCGCGTGAGCAAGATCGACGATCCCTGCGGCGCGATCTCGGTACACGGCTTCTGTGGCTGGCTCGGGGCCGTCTCGGTCGGCATCTTCGCCGACGGCACTTACGGATCCGGGTGGAACGGAATCGGCGCCGCCACTTATCTGGGGCACGCAGGCCAGGGAGTCACGGGCCTGCTGCATGGGGACACGCACCAGTTCTTCTGCCAGCTTGGCGGAGCCACTCTGTGCGCTCTTTGGGCCTTTGGAGCGACTTTCGTGGTCTTCTCGATCGTGAACAAGATCAAGTCCATGCGCGTGCCGCCGGAAGTGGAACGCGAAGGACTGGACATCCCCGAATTCGGCATGTCCGCCTACCCGGAAGACGCCGTGGTGACTGTGGAATAGCGTCAATATACTGGCAATCCACGCAGATCGTTTGAGGCTGGCGCGCCGCAAGTCGAACCGGTCTCGCAGCGAGCGCGGAGGACGCCAGGCAGCTACTCGCCGGCTCCCCATGGGTCAAGAAGGTCGCGGCCGCGGTTATACCCCAAAGAAGGGAGGCTCAACTACGAGAGGGCGGAAAAATGGGTGGGGCAAGAGCGCTGGCGCCGAATTCGGCACACAGGGCGCCCTGATGGTCCGCTGGAAAAGCGCTCTTCCGGTCCGTACGGCGGAGTTGAAAGCCGGTGAGACCGGCGCCCCCGACTGGGACGGCGACTACTACGCGATTGCCGTATATGACGTTCCCGGCCTGTTCTCCGGCAATCAGAAAACGCTGGCCGGCGATCTGCGGAGAACAGCGGTTCTGAAGCGCGACGGAAAAAAGGACATCACGCCCTCGCGCGTCGATGTGGCGCTGTCGGCAAGCAAGCTGGCAACGGTTGTTTACCTGTTTCCACGTTCCATTCCAATCACCACAGACGATAAGCGCATCGGATCCGTCGCCCAGATCGGCCAATTGAGCCTGGCGCAGTACTTCTTCACGGAAGAGATGCAGTTACAAGCCAGACTCGAACTTTGACGCACCGCACCGCCCGGTTGGCAACGCTATGGGAGCAAGGTCCGCTCGAACCATTGCCATAGTCATCATCCTGCTGGCCATTGGCACGCTTGCGTTCGCCATGGCCCGCGGCGGAGACATCCCGATGATCGTCCTGGGCCTGGTCCTCGCCGCGACATCCATGGAATTGTTCCGGCAGGCTAAGCCCGAGAGGGAAGACGAGTAGCTACCCGGCACGCCGTTGTGAGAGCGCTTGCCGGCATGAGATACTGATTTCAGGTATTCGGGTCTTCTGAGAGTAATCTGTGGCTGAGCCGGCCTCATTGGCGCGAGGGGTCAAGGGCCCTGCCGGGTTGACGGCGGGCGTCTTCAACATCATGCGGTTTTCCACGCACGATGGGCCCGGTATCCGCACGACCGTCTTTTTCAAGGGCTGCCCGCTCTCGTGCTGGTGGTGTCACAATCCGGAGGGCCAAAGTTTCCGCCCCGAGTTGCTGTATTTCGAAGAGCGTTGCCGGCATTGCGGCGACTGCCTGGCGGTCTGTCCGCAGGACGTGACGGATTTTACATGCCGGCGCTGCACCGTGTGCGCAGAGGTCTGCCAGGCCGAGGCGCGGCAGGTCGCGGGGAAGCTCGTGACGCTCGGCGAGGTGGTCCGCGAGATCGAAAAGGACGTAATCTTCTTTGACGAATCCGGCGGCGGCGTGACACTTTCAGGCGGCGAGCCCGTGGCGCAACCGCGCTTCGCGGAGGCGCTGCTTCGCGCCTGCCGGGCGCGCGGCATCCGGACGGTGCTCGAAACCTGCGGCTTCGGGCATCCGGACACGTTTCTGCGGGTTGCGCTCGCGGCCGACCAGGTGCTGTTCGATCTGAAGCTGATGGACGCGGCACGGCACAAACAGTACACCGGCGTGCCGAATCGCGGGATTTTGCGGAATCTGGAGCAACTGGTGGAGCGCGGGCGCACGGTTCGGGTCCGGATTCCGGTGGTGCCTGGGATCAACGATTCGGATGAAGACGCCGGGCAGTTCTCCGAGTACCTGAAGAAGTTGGCAATCCGCGACATAGAGCTGCTGCCGTATCACCATATCGGCACCGAGAAGTACCGGCGGCTGGGATTGCTTTACAGGCTTCCTGGCACGCCGCAGCCGGCGGCGACGGAAATGGTCCGCATGGCACAGGCAGTCGTTGGAGGTATGAAATGACGGCCCGAGGTGGGAAATGACAGAACGTCTAGCGAGATTACGCCAGTCGAGCCTGGCTGCCAAGCCCTGGCTCACCCTGGAGCGCGCCGCCCTGCTGACGGAATTCTACCGCGAAGCCGGGCCGCTTTCGCCGCCCATGCTACGCGCCGGAGCGCTGGCCTACGTGCTGGAGCATCGGACCATTTATATCGGGCCGGAAGAGGTGATCGTCGGCGAGCGTGGCCCGCGGCCGAAGAGCGCCCCCACCTATCCCGAAATCTGCTGTCACTCGCTGGCGGACTTCGAAATCCTGAACTCGCGCGAGAAGATCTCCTACTGCGTGAACGACGAGGCACGGCGCATCCAGCAGGAGGAGATCATTCCGTACTGGCAAGGCCACAGCATGCGCGACCGCATCTTCGCGGAAATGGAACCCGCCTGGAAGGACGCGTATGAGGCCGGCATCTTCACCGAGTTCATGGAGCAGCGCTCGCCGGGCCACACCGTACTGGGCGACGTCATCTACCACAAAGGGCTGCTGGACCTCAAGCGCGAAGTCGCCGAAAGCCTCGACCGCCTGGATTTCTTCAACGACCCGCTGGCCTGGGACAAGCAGCAGGAGCTGAAGGCTATGCACGTGGCGGCCGATGCCGTGATCCGCTTCGCCGAACGTCACGCCGAACTGGCGGAAAAGATGGCCGCCGCGGAGAGCGATCCGGAGCGGCGGGCGGAGTTGGAGAAGATCGCGGAAGTCTGCCGGCACGTTCCGGCACACGCACCGCGCGGTTTCCAGGAGGCGCTGCAAGCTTACTGGTTCGTCCACCTGAGCGTCATCACGGAACAGAACACCTGGGACTCGTTCAGCCCCGGACACCTTGACCAGCACCTGTATCCGTTCTACGAGCGCGACACCGACAACGGAACGTTGACACGCGACCAGGCGCAAGAACTGCTGGGCTGTCTCTGGGTGAAGTTCAACAACCAGCCGGCGCCCCCGAAGGTCGGGGTGACCGCGGCCGAGAGCGGAACTTACACCGACTTTTGTAACATCAATAACGGCGGGCTGAAGCCGGACGGGTCGTCGGGGGTCAACGACCTGACGTACCTCATTCTGGACGTCATCGACGAGATGCGGCTGTTGCAGCCCTCGTCGAACCTGCAACTCAGCAAGAAGAGTCCCGAGCGGTTTCTCAAGCGGGGTCTGGAGATCGTGCGCAAGGGCTGGGGACAGCCCTCGATTTTCAACGCCGACATGGTGGTGGAGGAACTGCTGCGGCAGGGCAAGTCCATCGAGGACGCCCGCGCGGGCGGGACTTCCGGCTGCGTGGAGACCGGCGCGTTCGGCAAAGAGGCGTACATCCTCACGGGGTACTTCAATTTGCCGAAAGTTCTGGAGATCACGCTGAACAACGGCGTAGATCCGCGCACCGGAAAGCAGATCGGCATCGAGACCGGAGATCCGCTCACGTTCCGAGACTACCACGAACTGTTCGGCGCCTTCCGGAGGCAATTGCGCCACTTCATCGACATCAAAATCCGCGGCAATAACGTGATCGAGCGGCTTTACGCGCGAAATCTGCCGGCGCCGTTCCTCTCGATGCTGGTGTCCGATTGCATCGCCAAAGGCAAAGACTACAATGACGGCGGGCCCCGGTACAATTCGACTTATATCATGGGGGTGGCGCCGGGAACATCGACGGACAGCCTGTCGGCGATCCGGTATCACGTATTCGACCGGAAAGCCGTTTCGATGGCGGAGTTGCTGGAAGCGCTACGCGTGAATTTCGAGGGCCACGAGAAGACGCGCCTCATGTTGTGGAATCGAACTCCCAAGTACGGCAACGACGAGGACTATGCCGATACGATCCTGGAACAGGTCTTCGATGCCTTCTTCGAGGAGATCAACGGACGGCCGAATACCAAAGGCGGCACCTACCGGGTGAACTATCTTTCCACTACGTGTCACGTATATTTCGGGTCGGTGACCGGCGCAACCCCGGATGGCCGCAAAGCGTGGGAGCCGCTCTCCGATGGCATTTCTCCGGCGCAGGGCGCCGACCGGAGAGGTCCGACGGCGGTCATCAAGTCGGCCGCCCGGATGGACCACGCCCGGACCGGCGGCACGCTGCTGAATCAGAAATTCACGCCGCGGGTAGTCGAGGGCGATGAAGGTTTGACCAACATGGCACACCTGGTGCGGTCGTACTTCAAGTTGGATGGGCACCATATTCAGTTCAACGTGGTGACGGCCGAGACACTGCGGGAGGCG
>Ga0208827_1001084_pt1 | contig 12220 bp, 9 predicted proteins | sample Sb_taG_5_FD_187709 | JGI IMG/M metagenome (GOLD analysis project Ga0208827, IMG submission 187709) | Peat soil microbial communities from Weissenstadt, Germany - Sb_50d_8_FC metaG (SPAdes) (version 2) | ecosystem: Environmental > Terrestrial > Soil > Wetlands > Peat | place: Germany: Weissenstadt... | reverse complement strand
GCTCTCCTGGCTTCGGTCATAGCGGGTTTGGGCGCTGCCGGCTGTGGTGCGCCGCCGACGATCCCGACGGCTTCGAGGATCGAGACGCCTTCCATCAACTCCAGCGTGATCGTCCCGGCAGGCGCGGTGCCATGGGCCGATCTGCCGGCAGGGAAGTATCTGGCACCCACGCCATTTCCGACACCGGCGGCCGACCCAGCTCCGCGATGCAGCCTCTCTGGCCTCACCGAAGAACCGGCATCGGGAGGCGGCGCCACAGGGAACGACGAGGACTTCTTCACGTTCAGAAACCACACATCTCGCGCTTGCCTAACAGGAGGGTATCCGCGCGTGGTGTTGACTGAGGCTGGGCAGCATGCCGTCGTCCCGTCGCCTGGAGGGTTCTGGGATCAGCACTTCGCACCTGCGGACCTGCGCCCCGGCGCGACCGCCGGATTCTTCGTGGGTTTCACTTACGCATGCGAGACGGGCTACGAGCCGCCGCTGTACGAACACATCAGCATCACGCTCCCGGGGGGCGGCACGTTGCACCAAACTCTCGGCACCCAGCCAGACCCGCGCAAGCCCCAAACGGGTTCATTGCTCGGCGTTTTCGGACTCTGCGGCGTGTCTGTTACCGAGCTCGCCGTGTACCCGCCCCCCCAGCCGGTGTATCCGGTGGATCCCTTCTCGTCACTCGCCGCCACCATCGATGCCCCAACACACGTCGCATCAGGCCAGACGATCATCTACGTCGTCACGCTGACGAACCCGACACCCGATGCGGTGGCGATGGGTTCGTGTCGCAGCTACGACCAATGGCTTGGGATGGACAAAGGTCCGTATTTTTCGCTCGAACTCAACTGCGCTGCCGCTGACCCGATACCCGCCTACGGCAGCGAGAGTTTCCAGATGCAGTTGCCCGACGCCGTTAGCTCGCCAGGTACACAAAGGCTTTGCTGGGGTCTCGCCGTGCCAGGGTCTGATGTATGCCGCTTGGTCGATGTGGCGTGATTTCGGGACTCCCGCCTATGTCGCGGGAGTTGTCCCCGGCCCAGGCCAGCATCCGTGAATGTCGCTAGAGCCGGCTCTAAGATGCGCGAGCGTCCGCCAGACGCGACTACGGGCTCAGCAAGGCCGAGGTTGCGCTCACCGACGTGAAGTACCTGCGTACCCCGCGATCTCCTAGCAGACCGAAAAGGATCAAAGCCGGTGCGGGCACGGTGGCGGCGGTGATCCAAAGGTTCTCTAGCAGGGTGATGAAAAACCCCTTGCCACGTTAAACAAGGGTGTGAGAGTCTTGCTGGGAGCGCGTCCCAGCAGGAGATCTCATATGCGTGGCAACCGCAGCGAGCAGGTGGAGATCCTCTCCACGCTGACGCCCGACGAACTGGTCCCCGACGATCACCCGATCCGGCGCATCAAGGTGATCGTCGATCGGGCGCTCGCCGAGCTCGACGCTGAGTTTGCCGCCATGTACTCGCGTGTGGGCCGGCCGAGCATCGCCCCCGAGCGGCTGCTCAAGGCGTCGTTGCTGATCGCGCTCTACACGGTGCGCAGTGAGCGCCAGTTCTGCGAGCGACTCCAGTACGACATGCTCTTCAAGTGGTTCCTGGACATGAACATCGGCGACCCTGCCTTCGACCCGACCACGTTCAGCAAGAACCGGGAGCGGCTCCTCGATCACGAGGTCGCCCATCGCTTCTTCAACGCGGTGCGGGCTGAGGCAGAGCGTCGCCAGCTGCTCTCCGACGATCACTTCACGGTGGACGGCACGCTCCTGGAGGCCTGGGCTTCGGTGAAGAGCGTCCGCCCCAAGGACGACGACAGCGCACCCCCGAGCGGACGCAACCCGGAGGTGGACTTTCACGGCCAGCGGCGGCGCAACCACACCCACCAATCGACGACCGACCCGGAGGCGCGGTTGGCCAAGAAGAGCTCTGGCACCGCGGCCAAACCGAGCTACGCCGGGCACCTGCTCATGGAGAACCGCAACGGGCTGGTGGTGGACGCCGCACTCACCCAGGCCAACGGCTATGCGGAGCGGGACACGGCGCTCCGGCTCCTGCAGCATCGGCGCAGCGAGCGACCGACCTCGAAACGCTGGACGGTGGGCGGCGACAAGGGCTACGACACCAAGGACTTCGTGGCCGGCTGCCGCGCCCTGGCGGTGACCCCGCACGTCACCCAACACACCACCGGCCGACGCAGTGCGATCGACGAGCGGACCACGCGCCATGCCGGGTACGCGCTCAGCCAGAAGGTGCGCAAGCGCGTGGAGGAGGTCTTCGGCTGGAAGAAGACGGTGGGCGGGGGTCGCAAGCTGCGCTACATCGGGCAGCGACGCAACGAGATGTGGATGCTGCTCACGGTGAGCGCGTACAACCTGGTGCGCATGGCCAACCTGGAGCCGGTGGCGGGGTGAAATCCCTGGCCCGAGCACGAGGATCGGGCCGAACCGCTCGACCGAATGTGCTCACGGAGCCTCAGTGCTCCGCGATCCTCGAGGTCTCGGTCCTCAGCCGCGCCCGACTGGGTCGTTCTTCATCACCCTGCTAGGGCGCGTTGGCGAGGAATTGCTGCCGTGAGGCAGCGGCGCAGACGAGACCCGCAGCGCTGCTCGGCAGGGTGCCGTAGATATCCACCTGGTAGCTATGGCCGTTCTTGCTCGCGCTGAACCCGCACACGTGCGGGCCGCTATGCGAGTCCCCATTCGAGAAGGTCACTCCGGCGGCGCTGGTGGGCAGCTTCGCTTCGAGAGCTGTGATCGCCGTGCTGTCGCTCGTTATCACGACCTGGACCGTGATCCCACCCTGAGTCTCCGAGGCAGTGACCGTCTGGTTGCCGCACCCGGCGAGGAGGAGGGTGGCGGCAATTCCAATCATGACGAAGGCCGCGCGGTTCATTGGTCTCCCTCCACTGTATGGGCTGGGGCGGCCGACATTGAACCATACCGGGTTGCCTCATTTCGGTGGACCGGTTATCTGCTCGCCGAAGCGCCTTCGACGCGCCAGCCGTAGGGAACCATCGGTCGCGGATCGCGGTCAGGTCGGCGTGGGGCTGGCGGAAGGGGTCGGAGTTGACGAGTTCTGGCCGGCGCACACTGCGGTGCCGAACTGGGTGAAGTCCTGGACGACCTGGTTGTTGTCCATCTGCTCCTGGGCGATCGCGGCCTGGTAGCCGCTGAGATTGCCGGCCTGCGCCGCCGTCTCCGCGTTCTGGAAGTCGGTGATCCCCGTCTGGAAAGCCGCCAGGGCTCCCGCCCATTCCGACTGGTTGGACGGAGGCGTGCCAAGCGCCTGCAGCTGCGATGTCAGCGAATTGAAGACGGCGATCAGCGAGGAGAAGTACGTCGCTATCGCGGGAAGATCGCCAACCTCGGGGTTGGTGATACCGCCGCTGGAGGTGGTCGGGAGTGGCACTGCCGCGCCCGTGGCGTCCGCAGTGGTGCAGAGCGCATTGGCTTCGGCGATGAACGAGTCGACCGACGGCGGCGTCGGAGATGGGGTCGCCGGCGCTGGTGTCGGACGTACCGTCGTCGGCGCCGCGGTAGCGCTGCCGGTACTGCCGCACGCTGTAAGGGCGAGGAGGCACGATGCGATGGCCACGACGATCCCCGGCGCTGTGCTCATGAGCCGGCGCCTCATGGTCGCGAATTGGGTCACATTCGTCCCTCGCCTCAGACTGTGCCGCGGAACTCTCCACGCTTTAGCAGGCAATGTCAAGCGCGCGTTCTGCCGCGGTGGGCGTTCTGAGAACACGACCTCGCTTAGGAGTTGTGAGAGTTTGTCCTCTCATGGAGTACACGATCACCCTGTGCCGTCTGGTCTTCGCCGAGCTTGTCTTGGATGTCGAGCCGATCAGACTCCAGCGGCAAGGAGTTTGTGATCCTGAGCTTGAGCGACCGATTCGGCGAAGCTCTGGTCGACCGTACCCGTGGAGGCGACGAACAACACGGCGGCGACGACAGTGCCCTCCTGAAACGTGATCGCGATGATGCTTCTGCCCGATGCATCCGTTCCGATGAATTCATCGTCCTGGCTACCGAGACCGCTCGGCGACGACTGGCTCGAAATTGTCGCAACGTTGCCCTTGGCCGCATCGCGGAACGATGCGTAGTCGGACGCGGCCGCCGCGACGGAGGTATCGACATACAGGTCGTCCTCGAGACGATAGGTGTTGTCCCCGTTGGCAAACACTCGCTGATCGGTGTTCGCCTCGCTGTTCAGGAGGCCGTCGCTGATCTGACCGAGTGACGGTCCACCAGAAGGCAGGTCGCTCACGGAGAGCGCCAGCGATGCTGGGTCACCGCTCGACGACGGTGAGGGCGACGGACCGCTCGAGGCTGATGGCGACGGGCTCGGTGACCCTGATCCGGGGGACGGTGATCGGGTCACGGCAGCTGACCCTGATGCCGCCGGGTGCGTGGGCGCGCCCCCGCACCCGGCGAGACACGTGAGCAGGCCCAGAGTGAACGCGCAGACCAGTCCCCCATGTTGTCCACGGCACGCGCTTCCCATCGCGGTGGTGAGTATAGGTCGACGGTCACGCGACGTACTGCGAGGCCGGCGCCTCCGGGGGTACCGCCGCCGCTCGGTCATGTCGGAAGCCAGGGTCAATGACGTTGCCGGGAACGGGCGTCGGTCCGATACCAGCGTTCGACTTATGCCGCGCCATGGCAGCGGTTTCGACCTCCCACGGGGCGCGGATCTGGGCGAGCATGACGCGCGAACTGAAGGGAACGGCAGTGATTACCCGATGTTCGACCCGCACGAACAAGTCAAGCTGACAGACGGATCTCGCCACGCCCCATCTGGACCTGGGGGCTGAGGTGAGCGAGGGCTTGATGGTGTAAGAGGTCAACGACGTTGACAGGTATCGCGCTGAGTATCTGAGCGCAATAGGGCTATTTCTTCAGAAACACGGCGCAGAGACCCTAGTCGTTGGCTTCAGCGCTGAGGCCGCCGAGGGTGAGCCTCCGAATAGCACCGTGGTGTTGCGGTTTGCCGACGCCTCGGCGCCGTGGGGCTTCCTGAACGATCCGGAGTATCAGCCGCTGAAGGTGATCCGATTGAGCGTCACATCGCGCGGACAGGCGGACAGATGGTGGTCTCGCCCGAGTTCGTGCCGCCCAAATAGCGCTGGGTCAGCGGCGATCGTGGGCAGGTTGTGGCCGACAGCGAGACCGAACTAGCGGCCCTGCGTAGCACCGCGCAACCTAGCTTGGAACGTTCGACGCAATCGAGCCATCGCCTCATACAGGGGCGTACAGTCCCTCGCGAGCACCTCGTTGGTAGGTGCAGCACAGGGGGCCCGACATGAGGGTTATTCGTCCGTTCTTGGCGCTGCTGGCAGCGTTGTCCATGGGGCTGATCGGCACCGGCACGGTGAGCGCGTCGTCGTCCTCAGCAAGCACCACGAACGCTTCCAAGGCCTACACCTGCACCGGCCGCCACGGGGGGATCGTTCCTCCGGGAACGTATCGCTCGATGACCATCACCGGTGTCTGTTATATGCCGGCAGGCACGATCCTCGTCCGAGGAAACCTCACGGTGGCACCGGGGGCTTTGCTTGACGCCGCCGCCACTTTGGGTGACCCGGTTGCCAGTCCCGTTTTGCCGGCGACAGTCGTGGTCGGTGGGAGCGTCACCGTCGGACGCGGCGCCGTCCTGGTCCTCGGCTGCTCCCCAGCAGGCGGATGCGAGGGCGTCACCTATGACCGCATCGGCGGAAATCTCACCGCCATCAAGGCGCAGGCGGTCTTGATGCAGGCGGTTTCTATCGGCGGCAACGTCACCGTCCTCGGGGGCGGGGGCGGCGTCCTCGGAGGCCCGCCCAAGTCCGGAGGGTGTTTCGCCGCCCCGATTCCAGCGCCCTGGTCGAAGGACCCCGCCTTGAGCCAGGGGCCAAACGGAACCCCCCAATACACTGACTTCGAGGACAGCACAATTGGCGGCAGCCTCACGGTGATCGGAGTGCGGACGTGCTTTCTCGCGTCGTTTCGCGACCGTGTCGGCGGGAGCGTCACATTTGCCTCCAACGCCACGAGCGACCCCGATGGCATGGAGTTGGGGAGCAATCTCGTCGGCGGGAACCTTGCCTGCTACACCAACGTCCCGGCAGTGCAATTTGGGGACTCCTCCGCCGCCCCGAACCTGGTCCATGGGGCAGCGCTTGGCGAGTGCGGGTTCAACGTTGTCCTGCGAAACCCGCCCGTCGGGCACGGAATCCGCGAACACATCTCGGTGAGCACCTCGAGCCTGGGGACGTACTCGGGACGGCACATTCAAACAGCGAGTGTTGCGTCGCTGGACCTGGGAACCACCGCATCAGGAGACGAGTTGCTCCTCGCCTTGAACAACGACGTCCTCAGGGGATCTGGCCTCCAGGGGCGCATCACCGTGGCGCCCGGCTCTCCGCCGGGGAGCACGGGTGAGGCAGTCGCGATCACGGTCCACCCCGATGGTTCGCAGTCGTTCGAAGCCTTTGACAAGTGCATGTGCCACTTCGACGGGCAGAGCGGCCTGGTGGCGATCCAGGCGTACGGGACGACCTCGGCTGACGGCTCAAGCTCCGGGATCTTCTTGGTGACGTCCAACGGCGCCGGCGGCGGTGGGTTGGCCACGCTCGCCGGTTATGGCACGTTCTCCAGTTCCGGTGAGCCGGCAGGGACATTGAGGCTCACCGAGCACCTCGGCATCTTCTGAAGTAGAAGGGAGACCGGCTGTCAGGCGCCATACAGCAGCCGCAGCCGGTCTCCCTTCCCGCAAAAACCCAACGACGGAACGCCGTGTCAGGGCCGGTGCGCTAGCCGCGCCTGGACCCGGCAGGCAGATGGACCGCCGATGCCGTTCCGGGTGGCGCGGCGGTGCGCTGGCAGACAGACGGTGGCTGGATGGGAATGCCACGATCCCCCGGCGTTGATCTTTTGCGGCCATTGCGGTGCCGATCGTCTTATTCCGCTGAGTTTCACTCCCTCTCGGCGGGACGACGGACACTTTGGGGGATGGCCCTGTCCTCCAGGACGAGCCATCCTCAAGTGCATCGGGTGCGGACGACGACTTGAAGCCGGAGAAGTCATCCGTGCGCGGCGCCCGTCAGCGTCCCGAGAGCAAGTCGAGCCTTGACGGTCAGTCGGATTCGAGTACTGGGTCATCGTGAATCGGTGGGCCGGGCCAAAGTCCTGCGGGCGTCCCGGTGGGGAGGCGCCACCTCAGGGCTAAGAGGGATGTTTTTGCCTTTTGCCCGGCCCCAGCCATCAGCATAGGCCGATCGGCGAGGCTTAACTTTGGGCCACCCGTGGCTGCCCACGGAGCCAGGCATGGAGCTCCGTGCTATCTCAGACCCAGCCTCCGACACGCCCGGATCACCGGTACGCGGTCTGTGTTGGTCACCTCCATCAGACCCGCGAGGTAATCGGTGCCACAGGCAGGTCGTCGATATGCAATGCTCGTGCCGCCCTCGTTGAAGGGCCTGATCGGTATGCGGGAGCGTCGAGATGGCGGAGCTGCTTATCACGGAAATCGAGGGCATTGGCGAGGCGGAATACGACCAGGTCAACGCTGAGCTCGGCGTCGACATAAACGGCGGCGGCGACTGGCCGGACGGGCTCATTTCACATACGGCAGCCACGACCGAGAAGGGCCTCATCGTCATTGAGATCTGGGAGTCGCGCGAGGCTCAGGAAGCCGAAATGCCGAAACTTGGTGCCGCGATCCAGAAAACCGGCCTCCAAGAGAAGCCGATGCGGGCCAACTGGTCCAAGCTCAAGGCTCACGTCATACCAGACAAAGCGATAGCGGGCGGCATGGTCGAAGCACAAGGCAGGGCATCTTCGGCGGCTACACCGGCAACGACCTAGCTAGGCTTTGTCGTTTGCTGGCTTCTGGTGTGTAAGTTGCACGCTGAGGTGGGCGCCGATCCTCACACGGGTCGGGTCGGAGAAGCGATATCGACGAATTGCCTGTCAGCGGGGGCGTCGGCCAGCCACTTACCGCCGCGGACTCGAACCCCCTTGGAATCCGTCGTCCACTGCCTCCCCACGGGCCGAGCGCCAGCGATGCCGATCAGGTGTCCGGTCTGGCGCACTCGGTCGGGCCCGGAGGGACGTCGACCGCCGGCGACGCCACACGCACCGGAGACACACTCACGACATACAGCGCCATGGGAGCGGCTGATGGCAGGGTGATGGTCACGTTCTGCCACATGTACTGATCGTTCACGTCGTCGACGCCTGACGCGCTGGCGAGCACACTTTGTGCGCCGGAGCACCGGTCGATCGCGACGACTTGCCACGCGACGGTCCCCAGTGGATGCGGACCCAGGTCGATGCGAGACATGAGGGTGCAGGCGCTTCCGGGCCTGCAGCTTGTCGGCGACAAAGTCAGCACCGCGCTCTCCAAGTACCCCAGCGTCGGCGGGGCTGGAGGTTCAAGAACCGCGGCTCCCGGCACTGACTTCCCTGTGGACGGCTTCGCTGGTGTTGGTGAGATATGCGCCGGTGGTAGACGCGCAGTCCGCCCCGCCCCAGGGTGTGGATTGGCGACGGGGGCGTGATGCGTTAGGACCACCAGTGACGTGACGATCGCGACTACAGCCACGGTAGCGACAGCTGCGCCGAGGCGTTGAGCGCTGACCCATGGTCGGGATCGCGGTAGCGGCACTGCCATGGTTTGGGATGGCTCGCCAGTGTCGTCCGGCATGTCAGGGATACGCAGCGACGCGCGGGGTCGCGCGTCACGAACTGAAGAGAGGTGCGGTGACGGTGGGCCACTGCCGGCGATGCGTAGCGCGAATTCACCCAGGCCAGCCCGCCCGGCTGTGCGCTCGGTCTCTGGCCATACATCGTGCAGCGCTTGGAGCGCTCCGGCTGCGTCGCTCGCTTGGGTCAGAGCGTCGTGCTCGAGCAGGAAAGTGAGGGCCGGGTGTGCTAAGCGGCGGGATGGTTCCCAAATCTCGAGCAGCAGCGCCGTCACGGCCTCGAGATCCCCTCGGCGCTGCGTGCGAGGGTACACATGAAGCGCAAGACCGGCGTCGCTGAGTCGGACGCTGCCGTCAGGATCAAGGAATACGTTGCCGGGATGGATTGCACCGTGAACGAGCCTTCGACTGTGCAGGGCAGCGAGCCCTGTGAGCATTCCTTCCGCGAGCGCAGCGACCTGCCCGGCCGCCAGCGACCCCACCGAGACGAGGCGGCCGAGGCTCGTGCCTGGATCGAGGGCGCGAACCATGGTCACCGCGTCAGCGTCCATGGCAACACCGATTACATGCACTAGCGCTTCGTCTGCGCAGCCGGCGATCCTCGCAATGCGACGCTTCAGCCGCAACTGCGCCTCTTCGCCGTTGCACAGCACCCGCTTTGCCACACAGACCTCGGATCCCCCGACGCGCGCGAACCATGTATCGCCGTGGCAGCCGCGGCCAAGGCGCCCCAGCCACTCCACTTGATCGATGCTGATCTCGTGCTGCAGAACACGCGGTGCTGTCATCGGGTACCTCGCCGCGACTGCGAAATTCGGTTGGAGCGCATACTCATCTTCGGACGCGTTGTGAGGTGATTATCGATGGGTATCGGCTGGTTCTCGGTGGGATACGGCATCGATTTGGGCACAGCGAACACGGTGGTCTGCCGGCCCAACGGGGCGATCGTCCTCAACGAGCCGTCGGTCATGGTGGTGCGCACCGATGACCATCGCAAAGCAGTGCTGATCGGCTCGGCCGCGCGTGAACTCATCGGCCGCACCCCGATCGGCATGGAAACGATCCGTCCCATCCGCGACGGTGTGATCACCGACCTCAACACCGCGCGAGCGTTCATCACCGCGATTCTTCGTCGCGTCAACCGGAGACCGTGGGAGCGCCTGCATCCTCGCTGCGTCGTCGGCGTCCCCACCGGGGCGACGTCGCTGGAGCGGCGAGCGCTGGTGGAGGCCGTGGAGGAGGCGCACGTCGGACGGGTCGACCTAATTCCCGAGCCCATCGCGGGGGCGGTGGGCTGCGGGCTCGACCCGCTCTCGCGGCGCGCCCACATGGTGGTGGACGTCGGTGGCGGCACCGCCGAAGTCACCGCGTTCTGCTTCGGCGGCGTGCTCGCTGCGAAGTCATCGCGAATCGCCGGCGACGAGATGACGGTCGCCCTGCACCAGCACCTCCGCCGTGTACACCACTTGCTGGTCGGAGAGTTGACCGCCGAGGATCTCAAGTTCCGCCTCCGCAATCCCGAGGGCCCGGGACCCCTCATGGTCGAGGGTCGCGACCTCGTCACCGGCCGTCCCGCCCTGATCTCTCTCGAGCCCGATGAGTTGTCCGACGCACTCCGCCCCACGCTCGATGGGATCGTCGAGGCGCTGGCTGCTTGTTTAACGGAGCTGCCTCCGCAGGCGACTGGCGACATCATGCAGGAGGGGGTCCTCGTCTTCGGCGGTGGCTCACTGCTCCAGGGCTTCGAAGGGCGCCTCGAAGAGGCGTTTGGATTTTCGGTGCGGTATGCAGAGCGGCCGCTGACCTGCGTGGCAGAAGGTGCCGCGTCGATCCTTTCTCAGCCCGACGTAGTCGCTGCCTTCGGAGGCCGATAGGCGGAAGGAGTTTCGGCGCCGCCGCGGTGGTCACTGGATGCGCTTGCGTCGCCGATGACGCGTCAGAGGCCGCGACGGCGGCGACCGCAGGAGGCACAGCGGGCTGCACTGGCGCCGTGGAGAGTATCTGCGCAGCGTGGCCGTCGAAGTATTCGAGCAGGTCGCGGACGATGGGTTCCGCGGTGTTGTACCCCTGGCCACCACCACGGACGTTCATGGTCACCACCACCTGTGGCCCGTCCGCGGGGGAGTACGCCGTGTACCAAGCATCCGGTCCGCCGTCGGGGGCCGACGAGTCTTGGGCCGTCCCGGTCTTCCCGGCAGCCGGTATCGGCAACCGGTCGAGCAGGGTACCTGTGCCACTCACCACCTCCTCGCGGAGACCCTGACGCAGTGGAGCTAGGTCGGCGGCGAATGGCAGCGGCTGGGGCGGCGGTGGTGTGATCGGTACGTACGCTTCGCCGCCCGCGGGTCGAGCCGAAAGCCCCAGACGCGGCGTCACCAACGCTCCCGTGGCTGATGCCGCCGTCCAGAGTGCGTCCTGCAGGGGTGTAACGGTCAGGGGTCCCTGTCCGATCCCAGACATCGCAGTCGTGCCCGGGTACCACTGCTCGCCAACGCTGCTCACGTTCGCCGGCGTGCCGAGGAACCCCGATGCCTCACCCGGCAGATCGATTCCGGTGGCTCTGCCCACCCCCATCTCGGCGGCGACTTGATCGATGCGGGCGGGGCCGAGAGCGACCGCGAGCTTGTAGAAGTACACGTCGTTCGACCACGCGACCGCTTCGGGCAGGTCCTGTGGGGGCAGGTCGCCGTAGTTGTGGAAGGTCCACCCGTCGTACGTAAACGTCGAGCCGGTGGTGATCACCTTGTTCGGGGCCACGACGTGGGTGGCTAGGTCGGCGGCGGCCACCACGAGCTTGTACGTCGATCCGGGCGGCATCGCCGTCTGGGTCGCATGCTCGAGGAAGGGGTCACCGGGGGCATCTAGCTCGGCGTCGAGGGCGGCAGCGTTGACAGGCGGCCCGAAGAGGTTGTCGTTGTAAGCAGGTAGGCTTGCCATTGCCAGCACCTGGCCGTTTTGCGGATTCATGATCACGATGGATCCCTCATCGCCACGCGGCTGGCCCGGGACGCCTCGCAAGGCACGCTGGAGGAGCGTCGTTGCCTGCTCCTGAAGCCCGAGATCGATGCTGAGCCGGAGGTCGCCACCGCTGACCGGGGCTCGGGAGGACGTCATGGCGACCGGGCTGCCGGTGGGATCGACGAGAATCGACTGGCTCCCGTCCGCACCGAGCAGCACCGAGTCGTACTCCTCTTCCAAGCCGGCCCGCCCGATCACTTCGTCGGGCGGGAGCGTGCCCATTGACTTATCGTCGCCCGCGGTCGGGATGCCGACGAAACCGAGCAGCGGCGCAAGCAGCGAGCCGTAGGGGTAGATGCGCTCGACTGTGGGGGCCACGATCACCCCGGCTAAGTGTGCCGCTGCGATCCTGGCCCCGGTGGCGTCCGGAACGCTTGGCGCCAGCACAACGTCGAAACCATTATTGGGGGGCGGTTCCACGAGAGCGTGGTCAACCGCGTTGAGTGGCTCGCCGAGCAGCGCCGCGAGACGCCGGTCGGTGCCAGGCGACGCGAGCGTGACACTCGCCACGGCCAGAACCCGG
>Ga0208827_1001080_pt1 | contig 12234 bp, 10 predicted proteins | sample Sb_taG_5_FD_187709 | JGI IMG/M metagenome (GOLD analysis project Ga0208827, IMG submission 187709) | Peat soil microbial communities from Weissenstadt, Germany - Sb_50d_8_FC metaG (SPAdes) (version 2) | ecosystem: Environmental > Terrestrial > Soil > Wetlands > Peat | place: Germany... | reverse complement strand
GTTCTCTCCCTCAATCTCTGAGGAAAACGCTCGCGCATGCTCGGTCGACAAGACCCTGCCTCCCAGCCTCTGCATGGCGGCTTCGAACGAAAGCCGCGTGCGGGTTGAAGGCGTATAAAACAGCGCCGCCATGATGCGATTTTGATAATCGAGTGTTCCTCCGCGCTCCACCACCCGCTCCATGCCGCGGGAACGGTCAAAGAGCTCCATCAGCAACGGCACCGTGAACTGCTGCGACTCGATGACGTGCTTCAGCTTCCCTTCGCGCTCGGCCACGGGCTCTGTGCATCCGTTTCTTTGCGCGTCCCGAATGAAAACCTGGTCTTTCATTATGATTTGCCTCCCACCGGCAACTCAGTGTGCACGGGGGCGTCAAGCGCGGCCACTCCCCGATCCAACTCAACCCGGTTCGGCACAATATGAGTGCCCACCGGTCCAGACTCGGTTGAACCAGACACGGTTGAACCAGACACGGCTGCATACACGTTTTCGCAGGAGGTAATGATTGCCTCGCGCCCTCCCTGCATCAGGAATCGCAATACGGATTCGACTTTAGGTCCCATGTTGCCTCGCGGAAAGTGTCCGGCATCGGCATACTCCTGCAACTCGCTGCAGCCCACGAGTTGCAGCGGTCTTTGCGTCGGCTTCTTGTAATCCAGATACACGTAGTCCGTGTCGGTAGAAATGACGAACAGGTCCACTCCCAGTCGCGATGCCAGCAGCGCGGAAGCGCGGTCCTTGTCAATCACCGCTTCAACACCCTGCAATCTCCCCTCGCGCCACGCCACGGGGATGCCGCCCCCGCCGCAGGCGATTACCAGTACGTTCCGCTCCATCAGATCGCGGATGACTTCGAGTTCTATGATGTCTTGCGGCTCGGGCGAGGGCACCACCCGCCGATAGCCACGCGCAGCATCTTCCACAATGTCCCAGCTTAACAGACGCTTGCGTTCCTCAGCATCGGCCCGGGAGTAGAACGGACCAATCGGTTTGCTCGGTCTGCTCATGGCCGGATCATCCAGCGAGACAACGACCTGGGTCAGCACCGTCACCACCGCCGGGGCCGCCGTCAAGCCCGATTTTGGCTTGACGGGGTGGAGCGGCACCTGCAAACCCGCAAGCCTAAGTTCCGTATCAAGCGATTGCTGCAAGACGTAGCCGATTTCGCCCTGCGTGGAGGCGTCACAGACATCGAGCGGCTGTCCCGGAACCTGGCTCGCTCCGCGTTCCGAACGCAAGAGTGCCGCCCCCACCTGCGGCCCGTTGCCGTGGGTGAGAACAATGCGGTAGCCGTCGCGCACCAGCCTGGCGACCTCTGCCGCCGTGCGTCGGGCGTTCGCCAGTTGCTCGGCGATGGTGCCCTTTTGGCCGGCGCGAATCAGCGAGTTCCCGCCTACCGCCAGCAGCATGGTTTTCATGGCTGCTTTTGTCACGCGTGTACCAGCTCCGGTATGGTTGCGGGACGCACCGGCCCTACAACCACGTCCTTCATCAATTCCAGCATGATCGCCTTCTGGATATGCAGCCGGTTTTCCGCCTGCTGGAAGACCACCGAGCGCGGCGAATCAATCACGTCATTGGTCACTTCTTCACCGCGATGTGCCGGCAGGCAGTGCATGAAGATGGCATCGCGTTTAGCACAAGCGAAGAGCTCCGAATTCACCTGGTAGCTCCGGAAAACGTTGAGCCGCTTGGCGGCGTCGGCCTCCTGCCCCATGCTCGCCCACACATCGGTGTAAACCACATCCGCCGCCGAAACCGCTTCTTTCGCATGGTTCGTGATCCGGCAACTGCCTCCTGTGTCTCTGGCCCGCTCGCTGGCCCAGGCGATCGCATCCGCTTTCGGTTCATAGCCTGGAGGCGTTGCCACCACAACCTCCGCCCCGAGTTGGGCGCCTGCGAACAGGAGCGAGTGCGCGACGTTGTTTCCATCTCCGACGAACGCGACTTTCAACTTCTGGACCCTGCCTTTGACCTCCCACATGGTCAGGAAGTCTCCCATCGCCTGGCAGGGATGGCTGTAGTCGGTCAACCCGTTGATCACCGGAATCCCGGCATACTCTGCCATCTGTTCAACGATGGCGTGCGCGAAGGTCCGGATCATGATGCACTGCACCATACGTTCCAGGTTCTTGGCCACGTCGTAAACGGATTCGCGCTGGCCGAGGTTGATCTCCGCCGGGGAAAGGTAGAGTGCAAAGCCGCCCAGTTGCTGGATGCCGACATCAAACGTCACCCGTGTCCGTAACGAAGGCTTTTCGAAAATCATGGCCAGAGTTTTCCCTTTGAGCGCTTCGCTATAGACATCAGGGTAGGCTTTGATCTGCCGGCCCAGCAGCAAAAGGTCTTGAATCTCCTGAGGAGAGAAATCTCTGATCGAAACGAAGTCTTTGGCTTTCATCGTCACACCTCCGCCGGCATTTCAATTTGCGCCAGGATCTCAGCCAGTCCGGGATGCGTGAGCTCTTCCACCTCGTAGGTAACCCGCAAACTGGGTTTGCTGAGCTTGATGACTCGCGCCAGGTCAATCGGCGTAGCGATCAAAACCAGGTCGCACGGCACGCTGTTGATGGTCTCTTCCAGCTCATGCCGTTGCATAACGCTATAGCCCATCGCCGGCAGAAGATTGGTCAGGTGGGGAAAGCGCTCAAAAGTGCCGCGAATGGAGCCGATTGCATAAGGCTTCGGGCACACCAACTCGGCCGCTCCCCATTTCCGCGCGGCCACGACTCCGGCGCCATAGGGCATTTCGCCGTGGGTCAGGGTCGGGCCGTCTTCCACCACCAGCACGCGCTTCCCCTTCACCAGTTCAGGCGTAGGCGCGGAGACCCGGCAGGCGGTTTCGAGAATTCTGGCCTTGGGATTGCTTATGTGGATATTGTGCCGGACGGTCTCGATGTCCGGCTGCGCGGCCGTATCTACTTTGTTGATGACCACCACGTCGGCGCGCCGCAGGTTTACCTCTCCAGGAAAGTACGACAATTCGTGCCCGGGCCGGTGCGGATCGACGACCACAATTTCCAGATCGGACTTGTAGAACGGCGTATCGTTGTTCCCTCCATCCCACAGAATGATGTCCGCTTCCTTCTCTGCCTGGCGCAGAATCCTCTCGTAGTCCACGCCCGCATACACGATTGTTCCCTGTCGGATGTGCGGTTCGTACTCTTCGCGTTCTTCGATGGTGCATTGCTGGAAATCCAGATCTTCCACGGTGGCGAAGCGCTGGACCGCCTCTGCCACAAGGTCGCCGTAGGGCATGGGATGGCGGATCACTACCGGCTTCCAGCCCTGGCGCCGCAGCTCCGAGGCCACCAGTCTCGACAACGGACTCTTGCCGCAGCCGGTTCGTACCGCGCAAATAGAAACCACGGGGACTGACGACTTGAGTTGGGTGTGCTCGGTCCCCAATAACCAAAAGTCCGCGCCGGCAGCCACGACGCGCGACGCGAGATGCATCAGGTTCTGGTGGGAGATATCGCTGTAAGCGAACACCACCGCATCCACCCGTTCGTTGGCAATCAGTTTCTCCAGGTCCTTCTCTTCAAAAATCGGTATTCCATCGGGATACAGAAAATTGCCTGCCAGCTCTGGCGGGTATCGGCGGTTTGCAATGTCGGGGATTTGCGAAGCGGTGAACGCAACTACGTGGTACTCGGGGTTGTAGCGAAAAATCACGTTAAAATCATGGAAGTCCCTGCCCGCCGCACCTAAAATGAGGATTCTTTTCATGGCTTTCCCCTTGTAGACCCACCCTTAATGTTATATGTTCTCGCGTCCCATGGAAGTTCATCTGTGCTGCATATCACAGCCTCGTGTGACCCTGCGCAGGAGGCTAATTTTCAGGGGCCCAGCCCCTCGAACGCGCCCCGCCGAGCCGTTCGAACCCCGCACCCGGCCATGACGTGACCAGAATCACATAACTCGCTGAAAACTAACGTCATAATGTAATTAGAAAAGCGGGGCCTCACCCTCGACCCCCGGGGAAGGAGTGCGTATGAAAACAGCAACGTTGGGAAGGGATGCGGTAATGATGCTCAGCCACAGGTTCGTCCGGCTCATTGAGGACCGCTCTGACGCCCTGGCCAGCGGCCTTCTGCACAAGGTTCAACGGTCCGTCCGTACCGAGGCCTTCCGCAAGGTTCCGCCAGACGAACTGAAGGAGCGGGTAGATGAAATCTATCGCCACCTCGGTGAGTGGCTGTTGGACAAAAGCGAAGCCGACATCGAGCAGCGCTACACGCAAATTGGCACGCGCCGCGCCGCGCAGGGTGTCCCGCTGAGCCAGGTGATCTGGGCGATCATTTTGACGAAAGACAATCTCTGGGAGTTCATCCTCGATGAGTCGTATCCGGACCGCCCAGTAGAGATCTTCGGAAAGCAGGAATTATTGCAGTTGCTCGATCAGTTCTTCGATCGCGCGATCCACGCTGCCGCCGTAGGCTATGAGTGGGCGGCGGAGGCGAAAGTCAGAGCAGAAAGCAATACCCGAAAAGCCGGATAGTCACAGTCTCCGAATGTCATGGGAGAACGAACGCTCGCAAGTTGCGCACTGCGGCATTGCCACGCGACACGATCAAGCACGGGCAAAGGCGCAGTCTTCGCTGCGTTAGAGACGGGTTGCCTCGTCCTCTCTTAGGGCGGGAGACGGCAAGCCCCGTCTCTACAGGATCTCTGTCGGCTGGTGACTGCAATCTTCTCTGGCCGCAACCGCTGGCAGAATCGCACCCCGGCAACTGCCCAGTCCAATGCGACGGAAACCGTTCCCTTCGCAGAATCCCCGGTGGATGATTTCGTCTCCGTCTTCCAGAAATTTCCTCTCCTCTCCAGTCGGCAGCAAAACCGGATCCTTGCCCCGCGAGGTGAGCTCCAACAGGCATCCACGCGCGGTCTTGTCCGCGCCCGACACAGTTCCGCTCGCCAGCAGATCGCCAGAACGCAGATTACAGCCGTTGCTCGCGTGATGGGTCAGCATCTGCGCCATAGTCCAGTACAGGTCGCGAAAATTGCTGCGGCCCAACACCACCGGAGCGACGCCGGCTTCCCGCATCCGGACCGACAACAGCGAAACTTCCAGGCACAGGTTGAGACCACCCTGCTCCCGATCGCCCTGGCCGAAAAGGTAAGGCAATGGCGCCGGATCGCCTTCCGCACGCGCAAAAGCAGCCGTGCGAAACGGAGCCAGCGCTTCCATCGTCACCACCCACGGTGAGAGTGAGGTCGCAAAACTCTTCCCCAGAAAAGGTCCCAGCGGCTGGTACTCCCAGGCCTGAATGTCCCGTGCCGACCAGTCATTCACCAGACAAATCCCGAAAATATGTTCTTCCGCTTCGTTGATCGGAATGGTTTCTCCCAACCGATTCCCAGCGCTCACAAAAAAGCCCACCTCCAGTTCGTAATCCAGCGCCCGGGTCGGCCCAAATTTCGGAGCGTTATTCGGATCTGCGTCGCCATCGCGCGTCTGGCCGGACGGCCGCCGGACCGGCGTCCCCGTCGGAACCAGCGACGACGCTCGCCCGTGATAGCCAATCGGAATGTATTTGTAATTCGGCAGCAACGGATTGTCCGGGCGAAACAACTTTCCGACGTTGGTGGCGTGGAAGATCGATGCGTAGAAATCGGTGTAGTCGCCGACGACCGCGGGCAGAAGCATGTCAACGTCAGACTGCGCGATGAGATGGCGAGCAGCGGCCTGCCGGTCGGAGCCGGGCGCGTCCTGCCGCAAAATAGCATGAAGACGCCGGCGCAAAGCGCGCCGGGGACCGGCACCTAGCTCCATCAGCGGATTCAGCGCATCGGATGCGCAGGCATTCGCCGCCAGACGCACACTCTTCTCCGCCAGCAATCCCTCACTCTGCATTCCGTCGAGGTCGAGAATGCGGTCTCCGATCGCAACTCCGACTCCCGCCTCGGCGCCTGCATCGCGCCGCCGAAAAACTCCGAAGGGCAAATTTTGAATAGGAAAATCCGAGCCAGCAACGTTGGCGGACTCAACCCAACTTTGCACTCCCGAATCGTGAGTTTCGTCGAGAACAGGTTTCATAGCGGAAGTTTCATGAATCCAGCCCCGGAGGGGCTACCGACCTTAGCCCAGCGCTTCAGCGCTGGGAAAAGCGGCGCCAATGATTCAAGTCCCGGAGGGACGACCGAGTCCTCATGCACATTCTCGAGCCCCTGAGGAATACGAAACTTCCTGCGCTTCGTTACGAGACCGCCTGATAGCAGATTCTTCATAGCAAGTGTAGAGTCCGCAAGTCGTCGATGGGCTCGGTAAATGAGCACGACCCAAACGAAACCGCGAAACTCCGCCGCGCTGCCGCGATTTCATGCCGGCTGAGCCGATGCTGGCGCCAGCCGATTCCATCCAAATCAAAGTGGAATGCCTCCGCCGATTGCTCATCGAGCACCTGAACGGCAAGCTCGTTCTCCATTCCCGCCCACAAAAACGCGGCGGCCAGAAAAACATTTAGAAAACCGTGCATGATTCCCGACGGGCTCTCAGGTTGATAAGTAAACCGGTGCACCGAGCGCAGCGGATGGTGCAGTCCGGCGGTCGCCTTGAAGGGCACATTGGCCGCCACACACAGGCGAATGAATTCGATCACGCTCTCGGAAGCGGGGAACTTGTCGGCCGTCTCGCCGCCCATCCGGATTTTGGCTCTGCGCCCGCAGCCTGCCATCGCCGCAATGCACTCGCTGCAACCGGACAGCGGAACTTCGAAATAGACCGCGAGCTTTGCCGGGATGATTCCCGACAGCCGCTTGACCTCCTGGGGACTCGCAACCTTCACCTCGACCGATTCTACGACCGCCCTTCTGCCCGAACCGGAGCGCGCAATTCGAGCATTGAATTCGCGAATGCGAGCGACCTCCGCAACCACCTCGGAGCCCAGCAGGACCGACAGCCGCCAGTTCCTGAAACCAGGCCCAGGCGTTCGAGCTGGTAATCCGGAAAACACTTCTTCGAACTCACCGAGCCGCGCCACCGGAACAATAAAACGCCCGAGAATCCAATTCCATTCCGACCGCGAATAGGCGTCGTAGTTAGCCACAGAAGGCGCCATGGCCAATGACGCGGGAGGAAACAATCCGGCATAGTCGATCAAGTCGCGCAGCAACCCGGCGGCATAAGATGCATCCGCGGAATTTCGCACCGTCTGAGAAGTTTGCAAATCCATCGCTCTTTTTTAAGTTGTCATCCTGACCCTGAGCCTGTCGAAGGGGAAGGACCCCTGCACTCTGCGGGCACTGGCAAAACGCATGGCTCCTTCGCTTCGCTCAGGATGACAAACTCTGCCTAACCGCTGTTCCCCTTGAACTTCTTCCGCAATCCCTGCCAGCACTCGAAGTACTGATGATCAAGCTGCGAAGTCTCCAACGCAAACTTCGTCGGCTGGCACACGAAACGAGTCTCGAACATGAACGCCAGCGTGTCGCCCAGATAGAGAGGCTTCAGTTCGGCCTTGCTTGCTTTCTCAAACGTTTCAGCGTCGGGCCCGTGACCCGCCATGCAATTGTGCAGGCTGGCGCCGCCCGGCACGAATCCTTCCGCCTTGGCGTCGTATTCACCGTGGATCAGCCCCATGAACTCGTTCATAAAGTTGCGATGGAACCAGGGCGGACGAAACGTATGCTCGGAGACCATCCATCGCGGCGGAAAAATTACGAAGTCAACATTGGCGGTTCCCGGGATTTCCGAGGGCGAAGTCAGCACCGTATAAATCGATGGGTCCGGATGGTCGAAACTCACCGTGTTAATGCAATTGAAGTTCGCCAGATCGTACTTGTAGGGCACGTAATTTCCGTGCCAGGCAACCACGTTCAGCGGCGAGTGATCGATCGCCGCCGCCCAGAGTCTTCCCTGGAACTTGGTCACAATCCGGAAATCGCCCTCCCGATCTTCAAACGCCGCCACCGGAGCCAGAAAGTCGCGCGGGTTTGCCAGTCCATTCGCGCCAATCGGTCCCAGATCCGGCAGACGAAGCAGCGCGCCGTAGTTCTCGCAGATGTAACCGCGCGCTTCTTTTTCCAGAAGTTCGACGCGGAAACGAATTCCCCGTTGAATCACCGCAATCTCGCCCGGACCGGCTTCGAGAACGCCCATCTCCGTGCGCAGCCGCAGCCCTCCCGTTTGCGGCACGATCAACATCTCTCCGTCGGCGTTGTAGAAAAAGCGATCCGTCATCGACGTGTTGGCAACGTAAATGTGAATCGCAACGCCCGCATGGGTATGCGTGTTGCCGTTGCCAGCCATCGTGATCAGACCGTCAATGAAGTCGGTGTGCTGTGAGGAAGCCGGGATCGGAATTGGACCCCAGCGCAACTGGTTCGGCGGCGTCGGCACCTCGTCGAACGGCGCGCTGCGCAGCCTTCCCTGCTCGATCGGCTGAAACGGCTTATGCGCCACTGACGGACGCATCCGGTAAAGCCAAGTCCGGCGATTAACCCCGCGCGGCGCGGTGAAGGCTGTGCCGCTCAGTTGTTCCGTGTACAACCCATGCGCCACTTTCTGAGGAGCATTTTGCCCGCGCGGCAGTACGCCTTCCACCGCCTCGCTGGCGAACTCGTTGCCGAATCCCGACTGGTAACGCGACTCAGCCTTCGCTGGAGTCTTCGCTTTTGCGCTAGTCGTTTTTCCGTTGGTCATTCTCGCCTTTAGCGGACTCTGACTAACTCGGCTCCGAATCGCTTTGAAGGGGCATGGCTTCAGCCATGCCGATAGAACCCACCATATAAGCGGCTTTAGCCGCTGAGGGTCAGCCCCTACAGATTTCCGCGCCGCGCCTGCTCCATTTCGATCGATTCAAACAGCGCTTTGAAATTCCCTTTGCCAAATCCGCGGCTGCCCTTGCGCTGGATAACCTCGAAGAATACGGTCGGCCGATCTTCCACCGGCTTCGAAAAAATCTGCAGCAGGTAGCCTTCCTCGTCGCGGTCCACAAGTATTCCCAACGAGCGCAACTCTGCCAGGGATTCCTCCACCGGCCCGACCCGCGCCGGCAGCGCATCATAATAGGCGTCGGGAACCCGCAGAAAATCAAGCCCGTTGCGCTGCAGTTTGCCTACCGTGTACATGACATCCTTGCACTGCAGCGCGATGTGCTGCGCCCCTGCTCCTCCGTAAGCTTCGATGTATTCCTGAATCTGGCTCTTGTTGCGCGCGGTGGCCGGTTCATTGATGGGAAATTTTACCGAATGCGAGTCGTCCGACATTACGATGCTCATCAACGCGCTGTACTCGGTCGAAATATCCTTATCGTCGAACGTGATGTAACGATGGAACCCGAAGACGCGAGTGTAGTAATCCGCCCAGTACTGCATCTTGCCGAGTTCCACATTCCCCACGATGTGGTCAATGCGCAGAATGCCGCAGTCGTCCCCAGCCAGCGGCGCCGCCATGAACCCCGGCAGAAACGGCCCTTGGTAATCCTTATATGAGATCAGCGAATGGATCGTGTCGCCGTAAGTGTGGACCGCGGCGCGGCGAATGGCGCCGTGTTCATCCTTTATGTCATGCGGTTCCTCGGCTGGCAGAGCTCCCCGATGCACTGCTTCCTCAAAAGCCTCGTCCGCGTCCTCCACTTCCAACGCGATATCCCGCACGCCATCGCCATGCTTGCGGATATGATCCGCCGCCAAATCGTCCGGCGTCATGGGCGTAGTCAAAATGAAGTTCGCCTTGCCCTGGCTCAGCGCATAAGAAGCGCGCTGACGCTGGCCCGTTTCCAGTCCGCTGTAAGCAACCTGCGAAAAGCCGAATCCCTTCCGGTAGAAATAAGCTGACTGCCGGGCGTTGCCAACCCAGAATTCAACATGGTGAATGCGTTTCAACTTGAGTGGATTCTCCATCCGCCTGCTCTCCCGGACTCAATCTTCGCATATTTTGCCGTCGGTCCGAGTGCCGCACAGGTTCTGAAACCCGCACCGGGCGGTCGCGCTTAGTGCACGCGCTCAGTGCACTTCTACCGACACCAATTCTCCTTCGTTCTTCCCCACCGCACGGTAGTTCACCGATACGACGCGGTTTTTCCACTCGCAGGAAAACTGGTCTTCGCCAATCGTCAGCAACGACTTGTAATCCGCAGCATGAAGCTTGTAAGTCGTCATGCCGCTCAGAATCGTAACCGTCGCCTCGGGAGGCTTGGAGCAGTCGCTGCTCACGATCTTGCCTTTCAAAAATTGCACCGGCCCCGTCGTCCCCGGCTTGACGGGCGCAGGTTTCGGCGCCGCATCCGCCTCCTCATCTTGATCTTGCGTTGCCCCCACGGCCGCTGCAGCCGCGCTCGTCCCTGCCGAAGGAGTGCTCGCCGCCCCCGCCGGCGCCGCGCTTTCCCCCGCTCGCTGCGGACGCACTCCATACTTCTGCAGCGTCTCTAAATCGTCCAATTGCTGCTTCGCCGCCGCGGCCGCCGCCCGATCCGGTCCCGCTTTCAGCCGCGTAAACACCTCCCGCGCCAGATCCCACTTCTTGCCCGCAACATAAATCTGTCCCAGGTTGAACTGATACTCCACATTGCGCGGCGCCAGCGCGATCGCCTGCCGCTGCGCCTCCAGCGCCGAGTTGATTCCGCCCCCCTCCACGCGCGCCATGCCCAGCATGTTATAAGCGTCGGCTAACTCCGGATACCAATCCGTCACCGCTCGCAGATCCTGCATCATGTTTGCCAGCCCCGGCATCTCCTGCCGCGTCGCCTGCGCCTTCTGATACTTCAGCGCCGCTCGGTAATACCAAATCCATGGATCGCGCGGATTCAAGTCCGGCGCCTTCTCCAATTCGTCCGCGGCCGCGTCGAATTTCTTCTCCCGCAAATATTCCCGCGCCAGCCCGCGATGCGCCGCCTCATTATCTTTTGGATCCGCCGTCAGTTGCTGCAATTCGTGCAGCGCCTGGTCGCGACGCTCCGGAATGCGCGCCATCACGTCGTCAATCACAGCTTTAGCTTCTTCATCCTTAACCGGACTGACCGCCATCCCAACGTCGTCCACGCCAAACGGCAGCGCAAAATGATTCGGCTGCTGAATATCCGCCGGATTTGCCATCGGCTTCTTCGCCTGGTCGAGCGCAATGCCCAACCCGCTCTGTGTTTTGAAATAAGCCTTGACAGCGTCTTCCATCTGCTCCGGCGTCATATCAAACGCCTGCACCATCGCCTTCTGCACCGGCATTTTCTGATTCACCACCAGATCAAAGTAAGTCCCCGCCTCCGGCATCTTGTTCTTGTTCAGCAGATAGTGGACGACCATCCAAGCCTGCGCATAGTACAGCGTGTTATGCGTCCCCTCGCGCATCCCCGACTCGTCATGCTTCATCGTGAACAGGTCCACCATCGACAGCCATACCGGAGAACTCACCAACTGCGTCAGCGACTGCGGCACATTCGGATCTCGCCGCATAACATCGAAGACGTCCTCGTGCCACTCCGGTTGCAGTTCCGGATCGCCTCCAATCTCCACCTCCTTGCCGATATAAATCGATCCAAAGTATTCCGCCAGCCCTTCGTCAAACCAGCCCTGCACCGGAGGATAGTTGTAATTCAAGAGATAGTGCGCCAGCGAATGCGCCACCGCGTGCCACGGATCGGTCTCAAAAAGATTCAGGACGATGTAAACCCGATCCCACCCCGGCACATAAAACCCGGCCGCCGTGCTCTGTTTCACCGGAGCAACCAAGGCATATTGCTTGTCGCTCTTAAGTGCGATGACGGTGATCGGCACCGACATTTTCAGCTTGTCTTTCAGTATCAGCTGTCCAAAAACTGCCCGCATCTGCTCCATCCGCAGAGCAACTTCCCGCCCTCGCTTTTCCCCCGCATCGGTAACCACGGAAAAATGCGCGGAATGCACTTCGATCCACTTAGGCTCATCCTTAGCGAATGCCCGAGGCGAGAAACAACCCGCAATCAGCAGACTCAAAATAACGATGCCGATACCAAACCTGCGCTTGACGGTAGAGTCCATCATCAAAAATGCTAGCATGCCAGGCAGCAACATCGCCCGCGGAGAAGCGCAATGCAATGGCCGATGGAGAGACGGGCGCCCTCGCCCGTCGCCTTTCACCTTGGCCCCACCCCCGTTCGCACGTTACACTCTCGTCCGTGACCACGGCCCCTTCTTCCCGTCTTGCTTGGATCGACTGGATGCGCGGCCTGGCCTGCGTCCTGATGTTCCAGACGCACTGTTACGACGCATGGCTAGGCGGCAACGCCCGCAAAACCAGCTTCCTCAAAGGATCGCAAC
>Ga0208827_1001077_pt1 | contig 12251 bp, 11 predicted proteins | sample Sb_taG_5_FD_187709 | JGI IMG/M metagenome (GOLD analysis project Ga0208827, IMG submission 187709) | Peat soil microbial communities from Weissenstadt, Germany - Sb_50d_8_FC metaG (SPAdes) (version 2) | ecosystem: Environmental > Terrestrial > Soil > Wetlands > Peat | place: Germany... | reverse complement strand
CCCGTCACGCGCCCGATTCGCAAGGCGCCACACCGGTTCCGCCCGGCCCTGGAGGTGCTGGAGGGCCGCTGGGTTCCGTCCACGTTCACCGTGAACAGCACCGCCAACCTGGGTACCGGCAGCGGTTTGGCCGGCGATTTGCGCTATTGCATCAACCAGGCGAATTCGGCCGGCGGCGCCGAGACGATAGTCTTTGACAAAACGGTGTTCAGCACGCCGCAGACGATCAACCTGACCGGCACCCAGCTCGAACTGACCGACACGACCGGGACGGAGACGATCACGGGCCCGGCGGTGGGCGTGACGGTCAATGGCGGCGGGCTGAGCCGGGTGTTCCAGCTCGACGGCGGCGTCACCGCGTCCATCTCGGGACTAACGATCAGCGGCGGTAACGCCAACAACACCTTCTGGGGCGGCGGCCTGGTCAACTACGGCGGCACGGCCACCCTGACCAACTGCACCGTCAGCGGCAACTCCGCCGCAAGCGGCGGCAACGGCGGCGGCGGCGTGGCTAACTTCGGCACGGCCACCCTGACCAACTGCACCGTCAGCGGCAACTCTGCCCGCCCCGCCGGCGGCGGCGTGTTCAACAGCTTTAATAGCACGGCCACGTTGACGAACTGCACCGTCAGCGGCAACTCCGCCGGCGGCGGCGGCGGCGTGTACAACCGCGGCACGGCCACGCTGACGAACTGCACCCTTAGCGGCAACTCCGCCGGCGGCCACTTCCGCTACTACGGCGGCGGCGGCTTGTTCAATGTTACGGGAGCCACAGCCACGCTGACGAACTGCGCCGTCAGCGGCAACTCCGACGCGGGCATCGGTGGCGGCGTGAATAACTACGGCACGGTTACGCTGACGAACTGCACCGTCAGCGGCAACTCCGCTGGCGGCGGCGGTGGCCTGTTCAACTACGGTGGCACGGCCACGCTGACGAACTGCACCGTCAGCGGCAACTCCGCCATCGGCGGCTCCGGCGGCGGCTTGGATAACCTCGGCACGGCCACGCTGACCAACTGCACCTTCAGCGGCAACTCCACCAGCGGCTACGCATTCCGAGGCGTCCATGGCGGCGCCGTGGCTAACCAGGGCGCGGCCACGCTGACGAACTGCACCGTCAGCGGCAACTCTGCCGTCGGCGGCTCTGGCGGCGGCTTGTTCAACGATTATTACGCCACAGCCACGCTGACGAACTGCACCGTCAGCGGCAACTCCGCCGGCGGCTACGGCAGCGGCGGCGGTGTGACTAACATCGGCACGGCCACGCTGACCAACACAATTGTCGCCGGCAATCTGGCCGGAGACGTGGTCGGTTCGCTGGCAACGGCAAGCACGAACAACCTGATCGGCGGGAACCCGGTGCTCGCTCCCCTGGGCAATTACGGCGGGCCGACGCTGACGATGGCCCTACTGCCCGGCAGCCCGGCCATCGACGCCGGAACCAGCGGCGCAGGCATCCCCACCATCGACCAGCGCGGCCTGGGTCGGGTCGGCGCCGTGGACATCGGCGCCTTCGAGAGCCAGGGCTTTGCCCTTGCGCCTATTGCCGGCAGCACCCCGCAGACTTCAAAGATCGGCACGCCGTTCACCAAGCCACTGGCCGTGACCGTGACGGCCAACAACCCGGTCGAGCCGGTCAACGGCGGCGTGGTCACCTTCGCCAATTCTGCGACCCATGGCGCGTTCGCGATCCTGTCGGCATCCTCGGCCGTCATCGCGGGTGGCAAGGCCGCCGTCACCGCCGAACCCGACAATGCCGTCGGCAGTTACACTGTTATCGCTTCCGCGACGGGTCCGCCTCCCGTCTCGTTCGCTCTGACCAACGCCGGCCCGATCTTCACCAGCTTGGTCGTGAATACGACGAGCGATTCCCTCTTTCCGGGCACAGGCCTCTTGAGCCTGCGCGAGGCCATTGCCTTCGCCAACTTCGATTCTTCCGGAATCTCGACGATCACCTTCGACAAACATGTCTTCGCCACACCGCAGACGATCACTCTGACCGGCAGTCAGCTCGAGCTGAGCAACACGAATGAGAAGGAGGCGATTACGGGCCCGAAGGGGGGCGTGACGGTCAGTGGCGGCGGGCTGAGCCGGGTGTTCCAGGTCGATGCGAACGTCACCGCATCCATCGCGGGACTTGAGATCACAGACGGCAGTGTCGCCTCCTATGGCGGCGGGCTTTACAACTCTGGCTCGCTTGCGGTGGCCAACTGCACCGTCAGTGGCAATTCGGCCGGAGTTGCAGGCGGCGGCTTGTTCAATTTTAATGGGGCCACGGCCACACTGACCAATTGCACCGTCAGCGGCAACTCCGCCTTCGTTGGCGGCGGCCTGGACAACGCAGGCACGGCCACGCTGACCAACTGCACCGTGAGCGGCAACTCCGCCTTCTACGGCGGCGGCGTGTACAACCGTTATGGGGCCACGGCCACGCTGACCAATTGCACCGTCAGCGGCAACTCCGCCTTAAGCGGCGGCGGCGGCTTGTTCAACAGCTTTAATAGCACGGCCACGTTGACAAACTGCACCGTCAGCGGCAACTCCGCCGGAGTTGGCGGCGGCGGCTTGTTCAATTTTAATGGGGCCACGGCCACGCTAACCAATTGCACCGTCAGCGGCAACTCCGCCGGAATCGGCGGCGGCGGCTTGTCCAATTCTTATGGGGCTACGGCCACGCTTACTAAATGCACCGTCAGCGGCAACCGCAGCAACTATGGCGGCGGCCTTTCCAACTACGGCTTGCTTGCGCTGGCCAACTGCACCGTAAGCGACAACTCCGCCGGAATCGGCGGCGGCGGCCTGTTCAACTGGTCGGCCACGGCCACGCTGACCAATTGCACCGTCAGCGGCAACTCCGCCCTCGGCGGCTTCGGCGGCCAATTCAGCGGCGGCGGCGGCGTGTACAACGGCTTCGTCGGGACGGTCACGCTGACCAACTGCACCGTCAGCGGCAACTCTGCCACCAGCGTGGGCGGCGGCGTGTTGAACAGTTATGATGGCACGGCCAAGCTGACCAACTGCACCGTCAGCGGCAACGCCGCCGTCGAGGGCGGCGGCATCTCCAACCAGGGAATGCTGATGGTCGCCTCCAGCAATATCACCAAGAACCAGGCGACGTCCGCGGGTGGCGGCATCAGCACGACCGGCGGCAGGGCGACGATCACCAATTCCGTCATCAACGCCAACCAGGTCAACTCCTCGGGTACCGCCCTGGGCGGGGGGATCGACTGTGAAAACAGCGTTCTGTCGCTGACCAACTGCACCGTCAACGCCAACCAGGCCAACGGCGTGACGGCCCTGGGCGGTGGGATCTATGCCCTCAATAGTACCGTGAACGTCAAGAACTCCGTGGTCAACGGCAACAAGGCGAATGGCAGCGTGCTGGGCGAGGGCGGAGGGATCTACAGCTATGACAGCCTCTTGACTCTGCTGGCCAGTAACGTGAAAGGCAACAAGGCCACGACCGCTTTTGACGATATCTTCAGCGGCCCATGAGATTTCCACAGCCCGTAGGAGGGCTCGGTTTTCCTGGCCGCGCTGTGCGTGACTGCCCGTCCATTGAAGGTGTCTGGAACCGTGCCGATGGCGTTCCGGACACCTTCCTTTCGGGCTCGCGAACCGGGGTAAAGAAGAGAGTGGCCAAAGCATCAGACTCTGCGCCTGTTCGTCCGGGTCCAGCGCAAAGCCGCCTGCGGCAAGCTTCACGTACCCTGGCTTTGGCAATATGTACAAGTCGCCACGCTATCGCGGTACATAAAGCGTCACTTAGAGTTCAAGAAGTCGATCGTCAGCTTCGAGCACTGCTCCGGTTGACGCGAGCGGGAATTCATAGATCATGTGAGGGGGTGTGCCGTCGATTAATAGGCTGCCAATGCGGCCCTTGTCGCGTGGTGATTCACCGATGTCACAATCGCGGCCCTCGGTCGGCGGACCTCATTCGACCAAAGCGCACAGGTGAGCTGCTCATTCTCTTTGAGCGAAAAAAGCTATTCAAATCGGGAACGTCTCTTCTGGAGTCTTGATCGTGAACTCTCGAAGAACGGGACTGGTCCTTTTGAACGTGGCTGGCATGCTGGTGATTCTCGGGTCGCTCTACGACCTGCTCGTGCCGGCGGTGCCGTCTAATCATCTTCACTACATAGGTGCGGCCGACGGTCAACTCGACCCGCGCTATGCTCAGTTAGACCTTGCGATGCTCAGGTCGATCGGCGGCTGTCTCCTGCCGATCGGCTTGACAACTCTCATACTCGCGAACGGACCGATCCGTCGAGGAGAGACGTGGGCGCGCGTGGCCGTAGTTATCCTCGTCGGGGTATCCGAGGGTAATAATGCGTATCGCATGTTTCCGTTCGATTCACCGTGGTACGGCCCTCTCGGTTTCGCTCTAATCGCGGTTACGGGCGCGGCCTTGGCCTCAGCACCGCCCGCGGCGGCATTCCCCCGCCGTCGTTGATGGTTGGAGTTAATCGGGGGAGCTAAAGGGCGACATCGCTTGTTTTGGGCAAAGAGTACGCAACCTGGGATATTTTTGAGTTCCAAAACAACCGAATGCCATCCACAAAAAGTGGCGATTAGAATCAGACGGAGGGAATTGGGCGTAACTATCGACAAAGGATAGAGATCCGAGGGTGATCCACGTCATCTTGGAAACGCCTTGGCGCGCGAGCCTACCTCGATGGCGATCCGCGCTCGAATTCTTCGTCGGAGACGAAATCGACTCCGAAGGCCCGGGTGCACTGGTCGAACTCCTGGTAATAGCCAGATCGGCGTCCAACTCGCTCAGCGCCTCGGTCTTCAGCTTCGGCCTGAAGGCCACGATCTCGCCGGTCCGTGCATCGCTTGAAAATCCGGGTATTCCTTCCGCCGTAATACAGGGTGACTGGACCGTCGTCGAGCAGTTGCCGCCCCGGCCTATAATACGGTTATGCGCAACGATTCAACAACAACCGCCGATGCCATCGCCTTCCCCAAACTTGATGCGAGCGATCTCGCATCGCTCAAGGAGGCTCATCCGGCTTTTGGTCAGACCGTACAAAACAAGTTTCTTGGGGTTAGTGGGGACATTGCCGATGCAACGCGGTGTCTTGGCGTTGGGAAATTCAAAGGGGTCGGGAGTCGTTTATCTTGCGTGGATAATTGGTGTCTGTGGTGTCAGTTCTCTTTTCGCTTGCCATTCACCGCCGAGGCAGCTCGGCTGCCCCTCATGGGACGACAACCCCGCTTCGTCGCTGACGACCTGGTCTACCACACTCTCAATCGCGGCAATAACCGCCGCACTGTTTTCTTCCAGGCCGGGGATTTCTAGGCCTTTCTCCAGGCGCCGGGTGCCATGTTTTCGCGGCCATCCAGGTTTGATCAATGGCAAAGCCAGCCTTGAGGCCGCGAAAACATGCCGAGCAGCCGGTGACCTGACCTCCGACGTTGGGGCACGACATGCCACGGGCCTTTGAAGGTGGAAGCTGTCTGTCACTTTCCTGTGGCCCGCAAGCATGGCACGCGACACGAATTTGGTGCGAGGTCGGGCACGCTGACTTAGCCCGGATTATTCATTGCCCCGGAGAAATGGCGCAGGGTGCGCCACACCAACCCGCGCGTGAGCGAGGTTAGCTCCTGACCCAACCCTCGCTGACGTGTCGGGCTAATATGGGATCATGAATAATCCTGGCCAGGTTCTGTGACACGATTGCGGCTGTCCGGCTCGATCTGCTTGGGCGGGTTTCGCCAAGACAACTATGCAGCTGTCTGGCTGCCTTGCAAGGTCAAAATTGGCACCTTCGGGGACGCCCCCCAGACAACACGTCTTGGATAGACTATGGATTCCCTGATGATCGATGAGATCCCCAACCGAGCATTTCTGCGGATTTTTCCAGGGAATCGGGCTCGTCATGAGAAACGGCAATTCCCAAAAAGAATAGTAAGAGAATCCCTAATATCGCGTGAAATTCGCCTCCCAAACACATTTTGCGCCAAGGGCCTTTTTAGTCCCAAAATGATCACCACGCAAAACCCCCGTGTTTTTGACACTTTCTGAGGTCTCGACAGGGCATTTCGGGAGGGGGCCATTCTCAAAATGCTTCGGCCTTGTCAAAAACCGCGTGTTTTCCGCGATTTTTGCAAAATGCGGATTTCGCGTTCAGGCGCCTTTTTGTCCTCCCAGTTGTACGCGGGTCTCCGACCCCGCACTGAGGCTGACCCCAGGTCTCCAGAACCAGGGGGAGACCTGCGGTCGCGGTTACGGCGAGGTCAGGAGACCTGCGCCGAGCGCATGCCAAGCGCGTAGTGGTTCATGGGGAAGCATCGTCATCAAGTCGGCGGCGTGTGAACACGGCTAGGTGTTTTGTGCCCGTTGCAAGTCCGTCACTGGCCTCAGCTCCAGCGCATTCTTTCTGGCCATGTCGAACTGGCAACTCGGCAACATGGTTGAGGCTCGCAAGTGCTACGACCAGGCTGTGGGATGGATCGAGAAGAACAAGCCGCAGGATGAGGAACTCCTGCGCTTCCGCACCGAAGCGGCGGAGCTGTTGAAGATCGAAAAGAAGGGGGAGTCCAAGTAGGACGCTTTGCAAAACCGTCCTTCAGAAGTCGCCAAATGATGCGAAGAAAGATGCACTCACTATGGTGACCGCCGGCGACGCCCCCCCCCAGGTGGGATGCCGAGGAGCGTGCGGCATGCCGCGCGGACTTCGCCGGCCCAACACAAAGCGGACGCGGCCTGGCGCTTGGTGGCGTGAAATCCAGGATAGCGCGCTTCCACGGCGAACTGGATCAGAAACTTGAGTCCACGCCGAACTGCCCCCAGTTGGGGGTAAGCCGGCAGCAGCAAACTGAGGAGGTCTTCCAGGTCATGCGTGCGCGGCACGGTCAGGCCTTGCTCGTCGAGGAGCGCTTTCAGGTACTTCTCGGCGGCCTGTTGGCAGTGGAAACAAACCAGGTCATGCATGGGCGGGCGGCTGGGCGCCAGCTTTCGGGCGGCGCGATAATCCTCCTCTGCCTTTTGCACCCACTCCTTGGTGGTCTTTTTCATACAAGACCTTGCCTCGGGCGACGATCTCTCTCAGGAACGTATCGCCTTCGGCCAGCCTCCCAGAAAGGTTTTTGGGGGTTCGCACCAGCAGGTCTAAAGGAAAACTGTAATCCACGCTCAGGCGCACTCGCACGGCCTGATCGAGTTCGTTCCGGGCCGGCATGATAACGAGGATGTCCACGTCACTGTCCGCGTGCGGCGTGCCGTAAGCATAGGAGCCAAACAGGATAATCTTGTCGGGCTGGAAACGCTCGGCAACCTGGCGCACAAATCGGCGAATCAGGCGCATGGGAATATCGGCCCCGCGATACCAGCGGGCCGGCGGAGCCTTCGAGGCAGTCCGGCGTTTACCGACCATAAAGGAATGTTACCAAGACCAGAAGTCAGGAGTGAGGCCGATTGCCACCGTCTGGCTGACTCCTGATCCCTGATTCCTGAACATGCCTACAAACGACGCTGACTTTATCAATGCCATCGTTGCTAATCCGCAGGATGAGGCGCTCCGACTCGCCTACGCCGCTTGGCTAGAAGATCGGAACGAAACCCTCGATTCCGAGCGGGCAAGCTTCCTGCGCATTCAGTGTGAACTCCGGGGCAAGCCGGAAACAGGAGAATCCTACTGGGCTCTTTACCAGCGTCTCTCGGACGTTGAGTACAAGCTCAAAGACGAAGCTTGGCCAGTATGGGTGCATAACGATCTTGCCATCCCGCCAGGCTTGACCGAGAAAGGCCAGCGCGCAGCCATGACCATCCTGGAGGTGCTGGCCAATGAGAAGTTCGCGTTTACCGGCGGATGTCGGTTGTTCTGGACGCCATCCGAATGGAGGCGGTGAGGGTGGGAGCTAAACGAGGAATGCGTGGTGTTGGTGCTGGTACACGATGGCCCCATGCACACCTTCTTCACTCCGGGCAGCCCCGACCAGTGGCGTCGCCACGACAAAATGGACAAGGCATTGCGAGAGCAGGGGGTGTTTCACGAGCCCTATGATGATGCGCGTTCGTACATCGTCGACGAGGAAAAATACTGACCAGCCAGGTACCAACAGGAAGCCAGTAACAAAGGACAGAGCAGCGGTAACGCTGGCTCTTTGGCCCACCGGCGCCAATTCTGCTTCTCGGGTGCCCTGATGCTACCCAACTGTCCGCCGAAAAATCTGCCGTAAATCTGCCGTATTATTGGAAATGCCAGCCAATCGTCATTGCAATGCGACGCCAGCGTCAATTCTCCCTAACATTCACCAGCTAAAGTAGTTGCAATGCCAACACAGCATATCTGCAATACGAACGAAATCCCTTCCTTGTAGGTTCGAGTGCTACTCTTGGACCGGATATTTCCTTGCGAAATCCTCGCCGATTTGAGTTGACGGCCAATTCTGAGAGCCTTCGGGTTTTGCCGCGTTTGGGATTTTCGCGACAACGGCGGAAGGCGGAAGTGATCGTCTCCCTGGAGTTCCGCCGTTACTATAACCTAGCTGAAAACTGCCGCACCTTGAAATTTACCGATTTCGGCTTCCAGGAGGATTGATCTGGTTCATCGTTGCGTCAAGAATGCCCAGGGGTCCACAGTCGGCACTACGAGCCCGAAGTGCCCACGTTCTTTCCCAACACCTTCACGCGCTCGCCCCATCCGCACGAGATCCCGGCACGCCTGCAACACATCCCATGGCACTTCATTCAACCTCTCTGCGACTTTCGCGAAGTGCATGAGCCCTGTCGCCGGCAACCACTCCACCACAGCCTTCGCCAACCTCTTTCTTTCATCCCCGGCCCAGCCGCTATCGAACTCTTCTTCGTTACCGCCAAAAAGGAGGATTTTGTTCCGCCAAATTATGTAGTGACTCTTACACCCGCTTTCCCGCCAGACGGACGGGAACAGACTCAATCCTCTCTGCCCACTTCCGTATAACCGCCACGCCGGACCGCTTCGCGGATCCAGGTTGATGGGAAACTCTTCTCCGCAGCCACACGGGCACGAGATTACCAGCAGACGCGGCCTTTCTCTTTGCACCAACACAGCATCGCCGGCAGATTTCAGGTAAGCCGACGCGTCACCCCGACTTCCCACGGTGCCACGAAATTGCAATGTATCTGCACTCTTCACGCTGCCCCCATTTTCGGCGTGCCCTCTTCGAGGCAAGCAGCCTCATCACTCGCATCCGAATGTCGCAGGCGGCACAGCGAAAAAGTGCTTTTCCCTTCCAGCCATATCAACTCGCTCGTCATCTGAAATAGCTTTATCCGGCGTATCACCTTCTTCCTCCAGGAAGAGCTGATAAGCCGGATTTACCTCTGCTTGAGCCTTAATTTGCGCTCCCGTTAAGTATTTCTCTTGGGTCTCGTACCGCTTCCCGTCAACGAAGAAAGGATATTCTCTCGGATGTTCACTCATACTCCCCCTCGCTCACGAAAAAGCCCGCCAACATTCAATGAGGGCTTCCCATCTGGTAAATTGTACACGTGCTCCGGTTCTCTTTCAATTATAATCACTTCTACTCCTCGCTAAGGCCATTGGTTGGCGCAAGTACAGCATGACCGTAGAATTCATGCGACCGGGCGACCGTTGCCCCCGTTTCGACATTTGTGGCGCACGAGCCGAAACGTGAAATCACTCCAAGGGGGGGAATCCCATGCCCGAAGAACAGCAGCCCCAGACGAAATACTTCTATTTCGTGAACGCCACGAAGTACGAGACCGACCAACTCACCGTGACGGGAGCGCTCATTGCAGCCAAGATTCCGGATTTCGACCTTTCCTACAGCCTGTTTCTGGAAGGTGAGGGCGGTGGGCACGATCAACTGATTACGGACGATACTGCCGTCTCCCTGAACGAGCGCCGGCCGCGGCGGTTTTACACTGTTCCTCCAGCAGCCTTTGGATAACGATGACCCCCCTGCAGGACCAATTCGAGTCGCTTAAGCGCGAATTCCCGAGCGCCACGCTGCAATCCTTACCCAGCGGAGCAGTCGTGATCGCTATCCCTGACTTCGCGCTACCCCAAGGTTGGTCGCACCCGACAACGACCGTCAGGTTCGTGGCCCCTGTCGGCTACCCTTTCGCGAAACCTGATTGCTTCTGGACCTCCCCCGACCTCCGCCTCGCAACCGGCGGCGTTCCTCAGGCAGCTAATCACACAACGCCTATTCCCGAATTCAATGGGCTGCCATTGCTCTGGTTTTCTTGGCACACCGGCCAGTGGAACGCCAACCGCGACAGTTTCCTCACATATGCCCACGTCATTGAGAGGAGGTTCAAGCAACTTCAATGAGAGAATTAGTCTTTGCCGATACCGGCTTTTCTGATTTGGCAGCTCATTTGCTGAACTCGGACCTTGAAACGGCTGCAGTCCTGTTCGCCAACGTTGTTCCCCGCGGCATAGGCGCCCGCTTTCTCGTCCGCGAGGTCTGCCATGTGCCAGCTGACGCCTACCGCCACAGAACTACCCTCGTGGTCGAATTGTCGCCGGCCTTCGTTGCCTTTGTCACGAAACAAGCAGCCACCCGAGGCCAAGCGCTCGTTTTCGTCCACTCCCACCCCGCCCTACCCGATCTTCCAGATTTCTCACTCAAGGATGACCAGGGTGAAAAAGTTCTCGCCGACTTTCTCAATCGACGAATCCCCAACCGGCCTCACGCTGCCCTAGTTGTTGCCAGTGGGGGCTGCCGCGCCAGGATCCTGGGCACCAACGAACCTGTGCGCGTTGTCCAGACAGGAAAGCTACTGCAATACCTCTTTGATCCCACGATTCCTGGATCTGCGCATGCTGCCTTTGATCGCCAGGTTCGAGCATTCGGGGTTGAAGGTCAAGCAAAACTCCAGGGCTTACGCGTGGGTATCGTCGGGCTTGGGGGAACGGGCACCATTGTCGCCCAACAGCTCGCCCATCTAGGCGTGCGAAGCTTTCTGTTGATTGATCCCGACAAGGTAGAAGAATCCAACCTCAATCGCCTTGTCGGCGCACGCCGTGAGGATATTGGCCTATTCAAGGTCCAAGTCATTGCCACCCATATCGCCTCCTCTCATCCCGAAGTCGTTACAGACGCTGTCACCGGCAGCGTCCTTCGGGCATCCACGGCGAAACTGATGCGGGAGGTCGATTTCTTTTTCTGCTGCACAGATTCTCACGGAAGTCGAGCCGTCCTATCGCAGTTGGCATACCAATACCTGATCCCATGCATTGACATGGGCGTCAGCATTACCGTCCGTGACGGCCACGTCACGCATATCACGGGACGCGTCCAGATGCTTGCTCCCGGTTTAAGCTGCCTCACTTGCTGCAATCTGCTAGATCCTGACGCCATCCGCCACGACCTCATGACCGACTTTGAGCGCCAGGCTGATCCTTACTTCCTCGGCGCCCACGAACCACAGCCCGCCGTCATTTCCCTCAACGGCACACTCTCTTCCCTCGCAGTAACAATGTTTCTTGGTGCTGTTACCGGCATCCCCGCTCACGCTAGATATCAGATCTACAACGGGATTGCCGGAACCCTCCGAGCCGCGACGCATACTTCCGACCCCAACTGTATCGTCTGCTCATCGTCGGGTGCTCTCGCGAGGGGTGATGAGTGGCCTTTACCAGCGAGACAAACATGAAACGTCAGTCCCCAGGAGATCAACGGCGCAAAGTTCTGTGGCTTGGGGCTCCCGCCGACCCAGCCCAAGCACGCGAGTTCGAGAATCGCGGCCTGACGATCCAATCATGCACGGAGCACAACGCACGTGAGCACTTCCCCCTTGCTGCCGGCATCATATTCCGATTTGATAAGGAACAGCCTACCGTGTTTGAAAGCCAGCTTCGAAATCTCGCCGCCCAGGCAGTGAATCACGGGCTTTTTGTCCTCTCGTTGGCTAATACCGATGAGACATTTCTCGTCATGGACCGCGCCTTAAAGAGCCTCCGCCTGGAGTTCGAAACCGCAAATAAGGTCCTGTCGCCCGAAATTGCCGAGTTGATCGCTCGGCATGACCCTGGACCGGGTGAGAAAGACGTCGAGATCACCGGCGTCCGCATCCCCGATCAGACTCGACTGTTTCTTCGGCGTGCCTTTCACGATTGCAAATCCATTGCAATTGCGAGTCTCACGGAAGGCCGGTCAGCGGCAGGGCGAACGCATCAAACTTTCTCTAGGTTTCGTGCCCCAGCCAAGGTTTCCTCGAGAAAACCCGTGTCCAAGGCAGCCGCCTTGCGTTTCCGTGCGATGCTCGTTTTGGCCGGATTCCGCTTGAG
>Ga0208827_1001074_pt1 | contig 12255 bp, 11 predicted proteins | sample Sb_taG_5_FD_187709 | JGI IMG/M metagenome (GOLD analysis project Ga0208827, IMG submission 187709) | Peat soil microbial communities from Weissenstadt, Germany - Sb_50d_8_FC metaG (SPAdes) (version 2) | ecosystem: Environmental > Terrestrial > Soil > Wetlands > Peat | place: Germany... | reverse complement strand
CCAAGCGTCCGCTATAGCGATGTGGCTGGCCAGAAAGTTGCCCTGGAAACGCTCAAGAGCGTGGTGGAGTTACCGCTGCGGTACGCTGCTTACTTCGAAGCACTCGGCGTAACGCCCCAGACCGGCGTCCTTCTCTACGGGCCTCCAGGCAACGGCAAGACTCTGCTGGCCAAGGCCGTGGCCACCGAGAGCAATGCCCACCTGGAAATCATCAGCGGCCCGGAAGTGCTGTCGCCGTGGCTCGGCCAGAGCGAAGAAAACCTCCGAGGCGTCTTCGCGCGGGCGCGGCGCTGGGCTCCCAGTATCGTGCTCATCGACGAATTGGACAGCCTGGCGCCCCGGCGCGCCCTGTTGAGTCAGCACCATGATGTCCAGATCTTGTCACAGCTCCTGGTGCTCCTCGACGGTCTGGAGGCCCGCGGCCGAGTGGTCGTGATTGGAACCACCAACCGACTCGAGGCACTCGATCCGGCAATCTGCCGCCCGGGGCGGTTCGACTACCACATCGAGGTAGCGAGTCCCGACCGCAGAGGGCGCGCAGCCATCCTGCGCGTCCATCTGGCCAAGCTCAAGACCAGGCGTGCCTTCGGACTCGATGATCTGATCGCAAGGACAGACGGCTTCTCGGGTGCGGAGCTGGCGGCCTTATGCCGGGAAGCGGGCATACAGGCCATCCGGCGCGGCATCTCCCAGGGCCTGCCACCAGCGCGGCTGGTGGTGACCCAGCAAGATGTGCGCGAGGCTTTGCTGAGCTTGCGGGCCAAGCGGGTCCTGGAACCCATTGCCATTCCGGCGCTCAAAGATTTGCCGACAATTGCCTCGACTTGCTCTGCCAGGCGAGGTAAGGACTGAGCCGTCGTGCTTGCCTCGAAGTCTTTGCAGCCAAAGGAGCAACAGCCATGCCTACGCTCAAGAATCACCGCGCCGCAATCACCGTAGCGGCCACCTTGCCCACCTCACCCTCTACGAACGGCAGCCCACCGACGAACGGCAGCGCAGCTTTCGCCCTGACCTGCCGCGGCCGCTCGAGTTGGTCCGGGCTGTTACGTGTCAGCCTGGTTACCGTCCCGGTCAAGGCCTACGCCGCCGTCAGCAGCGCCTCCTCGTCGTCGCACTGTCATATGCTTCATGCCGGCTGCGGCCAGCGCATCGGCTACCAGAAGCATTGTCCCCGCCATGGCGCCGTCGAGTCGGCAGACATCGTCCGCGGCTACGAATATGCCCGCGACCAGCATGTCATGGTCGAGCCCGAAGAGCTGGAGAAGCTGCGGCCGGCGCGGGACAAGGCCTTGGTCGTGGAACAGTTCGTCGCGCAGGCGGAAGTCGACCCCACCTTCTATGCCGGCCGTAGCCTGCACCTCTTGCCCGACGGACCGGCAGCGCAGCACCCTTACGGCGTGCTGGTCGACGCCCTCCGGCAAGCAGGCAAAGTGGCCCTCGCCAGGGTGGTGTTATCGGGGAGCCGGCAACTGGTCCTGGTGCGCCCCTCCGGGAAGTTGCTGGCCTTGGACGTCTTACACTACCCCGCGCACGTGCGTCTGGCTGCTTCGTGGGAAGCCGACGTGGGAGCGACTGCGGCCACGCCTGAGGAGCGTGCTCTCGCTGCCCAGTTGATCGCCTTGTCGAGCGGTCCTGCCGATTGGGCGCGCTACCGTGATACCAGCGCCGAGGAACTGGCCGCGTTGCTGCAGGCCAAGATTGCCAACCAGCCACCGCCTGCTGCGGCGGAAGAGCCGGCGGCGATCTTGCACCTTCTGGACGCATTGCAGCAGAGTGTAGCGGCAACAGACAACGGCACGCCCGCGCCGGGCAAGGGCCGCAAGCCACGCGCGCGGAGGGCCAGCGCGTGAAGCATCTCCTGTATCCCATGCTGGCGACCCCGGCGACGCCCTTCGATGCCGAAGACTATTTGTTTGAGGTCAAGTGGGACGGAGTGCGGGCCTTGGCGGAGGTCGCGGAACACCGCTGGCGGCTCTGGGGCCGCACCGGCAGCGACTATACCGGGCGTTACCCGGAATTGGCTGTGCTGCGGCGCTTGCCGGCCGGCACGGTCGTCGATGGCGAGCTGGTCGTGCTTCAAGGAGGCCGGGCGGACTTCCCGGCTTTGTTGCAACGACATCAGCGCCAGGTCGCTGGTCCCCTCGATGCGCTTCGCCGGCGGCTGCCGATTCGCTATCTCGTCTTCGATCTGCTTTGCCACGAAGGACGGCCCCTACTGAAGGAGCCGCTCCACGAGCGGCGGGCGCGGCTCCGCGACCTGTTGGTCGAGATCGAGGAGCCGCTCCTGGCCTTCTCCGACGGGATCGTGGGTCAAGGCCGCGACTTCTTCGCCCGCGTCGTGGCCCAGGGGCATGAAGGGGTAATGGCCAAGCACCTGGCCAGCCGCTACCAGCCGGGCAATCGTTCGCCGGCCTGGAAGAAGATCAAACCCGTCCAAGTGCTGCCTTGTGTGATCGTCGGTTATCGTCCGGGGCGAGAAGGGGTACGCAGCCTGCTGGTGGCCAGCGTGCGCGCCGGCACGCTCTGCTATGTGGGACAGGTCGACCGGGGTTTGAGTGCCAAAGCGCAGGTCGAGCTGTCCCGGCGGCTGAGCCAACGGCGCCGGCCACAGCCGCTCGTGTCCTGCCCCGAGCCGGCCTGCTGGGTCGAGCCCGAGATCTATTGCCGGGTGCGTTTTCAAGACTGGACGTCCCACGGCCGGCTGCGCCATGCCGTTTTCGACGGCTGGCTCGAAGGTTCGAAGTGGCTCAGAAGTCGAGGGAATGCCCATGCGCAAGGAATCTGATCGCCGTGCTCGGAATCTGCTTGATCGGACTCCGCCCGGCGAGGTAAGGGTGTTGCCCTGTTGAGACGCCGCGTTGGCGAACTGTCCGCATCCGTGTCCTTTTTTTCGAGGAGAAGCATCATGGCAACGACCAAGAAAACCCGGAAGGCCTCGACCCCCAAGGCAGGCCAGAAACTCGAGACCGGTAAGGCCGCCCCGAAGCGGCAGCCGACCGCCGTCGAGAACGCCAAGAAGCTCAGCGCGCTAGCGGCCGCGGCGCGGGTGCTGAGCGAGAGCGGCCAGGCGCTGACGTGCCAGGAACTTATCGCGGCCATGGCGGCCAAGGGCTACTGGACCAGTCCCGCGGGTAAGACCCCCGCAGCCACGCTGTACGCGGCTCTGACGCGCGAGATCCAAACCAAGAAGGAAGCCTCGCGCTTCCAGAAAACCGAGCGCGGGAAGTTTGCCCTGGTGTAGCCGCGCCTACGAAGCCGAACCTACCTCGGCCGCCCAAGGCCCCCACGCGGGGCCTTTCGGCGTTGTGGGGCCTTCCCCTCGATCTCCCGTAACCCGCCGCCACCGACGCCAACGTCGGCGAACCGTGGGCCAACACGGCGGTCTTCCTACCCCCCCCCCGTTTGCCCACCAGCTTCCCTGGTTCCGACGTGGCCGGTGTCGCCGCCACGCGAACGCTGCCCTGGCACGCCCTGGAGCTTCTCTTCTCCCGAAAAATCTCCTGCCACTGAGCCGGTATTCCCTTGAGCTTGGCGCCGCAAGCGTGCTCACTGTCCAGTCGGGTTCACGGTTCCCCAAATCTTCCATAACGAGGAGCACGACATGCACCCAAACCTGGCCCAAGAACTGGCGGCGCTGACGCGGATGACCGTCGGCCAGCTCCGCCTCAAGTTCGCCGACCTCTTCGGCGAAGAGACGCGGTCCGGCAACAAAGCCTGGCTGGTCAAACGCGTTGCCTGGCGGCTGCAAGCCCGCGCGGAGGGCGATCTGTCCGAGCGCGCACGCCGGCGCGCCGAAGAACTGGCCCGGGATACCGACCTGCGCCTGACGCCGCCTCGACCGGCTAAGAACGCCACGAGTGTGGCGCAGCAGAAAACGCCCAACCTGCGGCTGCGCGCCGACACGCGCATTCCACCGCCCGGCACCATCTTGAAGCGTTCCTACAAGGGAAAGACCCTGCAAGTCCAGGTCCTGGAACACGGCTTCGCCTGCGCCGGGCAGGTCTATCCGACCCTGTCGGCGGTCGCCAAGGCCGTTACCGGCTCGCATTGCAACGGCTACCTCTTCTTCCGCCTGCCCAGCAATAAGGAGGCCGCCTCATGAACCAGGCATCGAACGGTGCAGCCAGCAAGAGCGTCCGCTGTGCGATCTACACGCGCAAATCCAGCGACGAAGGCCTCAACCAGGAGTTCAACTCCCTGGATGCCCAGCGCGAAGCGGCCCAAGCCTATATCGCCAGCCAGTGCCACGAAGGCTGGCTCTGCCTGCCCCACCGCTACGACGACGGCGGCTTCACCGGGGCCAACATGGACCGGCCCGCCTTGCAGCGCCTCCTGGACGACATCCAAGCCGGCAAGATCGACTGCGTCGTCGTCTACAAGGTCGATCGCTTGAGCCGATCGCTGCTCGACTTTGCCAGGATGATGGAGACCTTCGACCAGCAGCGCGTCGCCTTCGTCTCCGTGACCCAGCAGTTCAACACGGCCACCTCCATGGGACGTTTGGTCTTGAACGTCCTTCTCTCCTTTGCCCAATTCGAACGGGAGATCATCTCCGAGCGCACGCGCGACAAGATCGCCGCCACGCGCCGCAAAGGGAAGTGGTCGGGGGGAGTGCCCTTGCTGGGTTATGACCTGGACCTGCGCAAGACGCGCCTCGTAGTCAACTCAAGGGAGGCGGTGCGGGTCCGGGCCATCTTCGCCTTGTACCTCGAACTGGGGGGGTTGCTGCCGGTAGTCCGGGAGCTCAAGCGCCGGCGCTGGCGGACCAAGCGCTGGCGAACCCGCCACGGGGAGGTCCGCGGGGGCAGACCCTTCACGAAGACCAACCTGCACCGGCTACTGACCAACGTCACCTATTCCGGCAAGGTTCACCAAGCAGTTCCAGCCCCGGCCGCGGCGGTGCGGACGCAAGAGCAACGACGTGCGTTTCAATGTGTTGGAAAACGGCTGACATCTACCCCAATCTCCGCCAGAATCACCAGGGCAGTGTTGACCTCGATGCCATCGATCAGCGTCAGGTCGACGCCCAGGGCCTTGAACAAGGGCGCCAAGAAGCTGGCTGGTTTGCGGGACCCAAGTTGTAAAAAAACCGAGGAGGAGTACGCCACCAGCGGCGAGATTCGCGGGATCGGTGGAATGGGCTTCTGGTGGAATGAAGAAGTGGACAAGGGACGCTTCGTCAAGCTCTTTCTGGAGGGCATCAAACAAGCTGCGGGGCTTTCCAAGGCCGGGATGATGGTGTTTGAGGTCGTTTACAATCAGGTTCGCAACAATCCGGGCAAGGACAAAATCGAGCTGAATTACTACCTCGCTCGTAAATATGGGCTTGAGATGCCAGAGCGGACCTTTCGCCACGGGCTGCGGCAATTGCTCGAAAAAGAATTCATCTACGAGAGCATGGTCTCGGACGTGTTCTTTGTGAATATCCGCTACATTTTCAACGGCGACCGGCTGGCTTTCGTGCGTACTTATCACATCAAAAGTGCGACGAGCCAAGAGGAACTCGCGCTTGATGCTCCGGCGCTAGCCCTGCCAGCGCCGGAGGAAATCTGATCGCTCTCAAGTCAATCGGCACCGCCGGTAGGTTGGTGCACCTTCCACCATTTGCAGGGTGTAAGTTACGAGCCGATTAATAAGCTCGTTCGATTCGCTGTCCCCCTGTACCGCCTATCATCAGGTTCATGCCCGCCGTCTCTGCGAGCAACCTTCCCTATTCCTCACTCCCTCGACCACACCTTGACGGTTCCGGATTACTTGGCGTGCTCTCACTTCCTCAGCGCTTCAGGCTCGTCTGTTGGAGGCGCGGCATCGGGAAGGATCTTCCCCTCGGGCATTTTCCGCCAGACTGAGAACAGTCCTTTGTAGTAGAATCGCATCAATGCGAGATACGACTTCTGATCCAACTTACCTTCAACGAGAAGCATTATCGCTCCAATTAGGCCCACGCTGAGGAAAGCGCTAAAGAGGACAACTGGGCAGAGGTAGGGGTCCAGCGAGCGGGCGTCGCGTCTCTCAGACGACACGATCCAGGTACAACACAACGGCTGTGTGTACATTCGCCCGGCGCCGCTGCGGAGCAACGGCCTCGTAGTTGCGATCGTTTTCATGGTGATTGTAGCGGTACTCTCCTTGGTCTTCACATTCGGTTCGGCGCCGGCATTTTCTCTTACCCACACCAAGCCCGCTCCATCGGCCAGGTTATCCGCACAGATCAAGAAGTGCGAATGCTTTTTAAGACTCGGCTCGCCGACGCTGTGATGGAATTGGTCTTTCTACACAAGCAAGCTGAATCTGGCATGTTTGCGAAGTGCTGGGCGCATAAGTATCATAGCGTACAGCCGCGGTGTCCGACGCATCTGGTCGCCGGCAATGCAATCGCGGCTTGATGCGAAGAGTTGCCTTGGAAGAGACCAGAAACCTTGCAGATCGATTCGTGAAAGGATGAGGCGTTACAAAAGATGGACCAAAGCGTTGCAACTAGTGAAGCGCCCGTGAGAGACCCGCATCTGCCGAGCTTGATCCGGCTAGGCGAACTGATTGCGCCCAAGGCACCGACCGAGTTAGCCAAAGCTCAAGTAGAAAAGGGAGTACTCACCGACCTGGCTCTGAAGCTCGCCTGCACCACTGCACGGTTCAACACGGAATTTATAGCCGACGAACTCGGCCTCACTGTGCACCTTGCCGCCGCCGTTCTGGACCTCTTGGCCCGCGAGGGTCTGGTAGAGGAGACCCTGAAGACAACCGAGCTTCGATCTCACTACCAGACTTCGCAACGCGGCCGCGAACACGGCGCGCGCTTGATGGAAATCTGCGGCTACATTGGGCCGGCGCCGGTGAGCCTGGAGGCTTATGGAGCCATGCTGCGCTGGCAATTCGCAAACACTCCGCAGGTGTTGCCGGAGCAAGTGGCTGCCGCCCTTTCGGGATTGGTTCTGCCCACCAAAGCGGTGGAGCTAGCCGGCCTGGCAATATCTTCGGGGCGCAGCCTGTTCATCTATGGGCCGCCGGGTAGCGGGAAAAGCAGCGTCGGCCGGCAAATTCATGCCGCCCTGCCGGGAGACTGTTGGATTCCTTACGCCATCAGTGTGGCGAATAACGTCATCCGCGTCTTCGATGACCAAATGCATCAGCGCGTAGAAGTGGCCAGGGAGCGAGTCGATCGCCGCTGGGTTCGCGTCCGCCGCCCTCTCATCGTCGTTGGCGGCGAATTGACTCTCGAATCGCTCGACCTGGTCTACAGCCCGACGATGCGCTATTACGAGGCGCCTCCTCATCTCAAGGCCAATGGCGGCGTGTTCCTCGTCGATGACTTCGGGCGCGAACGTGTGTCGCCGGAACAGTTGCTCAACCGTTTCATCACGCCCATGGAATATCAGATTGATTATTTCACGCTGTTGACGGGGCAAAAGATCCAGCTTCCCCTGCGTCACGTGCTGATCATCGCCACCAACCTGAGCCTGGAACGGGTCACGGACCCTGCCTTTCTAAGGCGCATGGGCTATCGGCTCTATATGGGACCAGCAGCGCCGGAGCAATTCGGCCGAATCTTCCAGAACTATGCACGGCGCCATGGCGTTGCCGTCCCCGCGGAACGGATCGAGAAGCTGCTTGAACGCTACCGCGCCGAAAACCGGGAACTGCGCGCATGCGAGCCTCGCGACCTAATCGAACGTTCCCGCGACATCTGCCGCTTTCGAAGCAAGCCCCTGGAATTGACTCAGGAGGTCCTCGACCTGGCCTGGCTTGGCTATTTTGGTACCGAAAGAGAGGGAACGCTGGCGACAACCGACGCGCAATCGACCATGGATGCATAACGATCGGCCGGGTTCTTGGCCATTGCCTTGCGGCAGATATCCTTGCCCCGCTAGTGGCTTTTTCGGGTGACTGGGCGACGTTGGCTAAGATGCCACGGCCTTGTGCCGTGGAGTTTAACGATGGCTTCTACTCGCACCAGGCCAGCGATCCTTCTTATAAGGGCCTTCGAACTTGACTCTCGTTGGCTAACCATTGTTTCCCTCCTCATGGTCTGATGCCCGCGGCTGCACCCCGAGCAGCAAGAGGGCTGCAACTTCGGCCAGCGCCGCCACCTATGCGAAGGCTGTCAACGCTCCGCAAGGCGCATGATGTTTCGCAAGTTGCATGCCGGGGAATGGAGCCGGGCGTGGGAGCCAGCTCGTTCCCAGTCCTCGCTGGCTTGGGTAGGTGGCACGAGCGTATCCCTGGCCGTGCGCCACTGTGAATCGATGAAAGCGGGTCGGGCCGAGTCATTGCCATGACCGAATGATCCTCGCCCAAACGAACGACTGGCTGGCTTGGCCGGCCGCATTAGTGTGCCAAGGCGGACCCGACGTGTGCGATCTCGCACGCCATCTCATAGGGCAGAGCCGCAGGTCATGCGGAACCGCTTCCTTTTGGGAGAACTAGAAGAACGTGACCGCCGAACCCTCCCCCGGCGATCGGTGCAAAGCTAGGAAACGGGCCAGCCGTCGCTCTGATGCCGCGCCACCTCTCGGGCGTCCTCTTCACCTGGCACCGCTTTTGCTTTCGAGGAGTCTGGCTGTTCTCTCAAAATGAGCGAAGCAGCAGAATCCTCTGGGAAAGTTGCGTTGAGGATGTCCGCATGTTACGAGTTCGCTTTCACGGGCGTGGTGGCCACGGCATCAAGACGGCAAGCCGGATCTTGGGCACAGCCGCGTTTCTTAGTGGCCTGCAAGCCCAGGATTCGCCCATCTACGGAGCCGAACGACGCGGTGCCGCGCTCGCCGCATTGACGCGGATTGACACGCAGCCAATTCGCGAGCGAGGTATGGTCGTTGATCCAGACCTGATTCTTGTCGCCGACGAGACGCTGATCGCTGACCCGGCGGCTGGTGTGCTCGCGGGCCATGAATTCGCCTCGGCCATGTTCGTCAACTCCTCTCAAGCATCGCTCTCCCTAGCCAATCAGTACGCGATTTCCTGTCCCGTGCTGACCGCGGACCTGACGACCGTCACGACCGAACTCCTGGGCCGGGGATCGGCTCTGAGCGCGGCCCTTGGGGCAGCCGCGTGTGCTCTGGCCGGACTGGGTAGCCTAGACGTGGTACTTCGCGCCGTGCGCGATGAACTCGCAGACCTCCATCTGCCCACGGACGTGATCGACAAGAATGTCGAAGCTGCGCGACGTGTATGTGTGAGCCTCACGGCGGTTCGCTTGTGCGACCATGCACAGCAAGGTAGCGCCTCTCCGATGCATGTCCCTGCATTCATCAGTGGCACGGAGGGTGTGCCAGTCATCTCCGCGCTAGGTAACTCTCGAGTTCGGCATACGGGGTCGTGGAGGGTATTCCGCCCGGACATCGACCTCGATGCCTGCACGCGTTGCGGGATTTGTTTCGCTCTCTGCCCGGACGGGGCCATCACGCTCGACGCGAACGCCTGTCCCGTCATCGACTACGACAACTGCAAAGGTTGCATGATCTGTTACCAGGAGTGCCCCATCCATTGCATCCGGGAAGAAAAAGAGGTGCGCGCATGGTGAGTCCTCCCGGGACCGAGCGACGGATGATGACGGGCAACGCGGCGGCAGCCTGGGGTGCCCGCCTGGCCGACGTGGACTATGTCCCAGCCTTTCCAATCACGCCACAAACCGAGATCATCGAGGATTTGGCGGCGTGGTTCGCTGAGGGAGCGATGCGCGGAAAGTTCATCACCCTGGACAGCGAGCACTCAATGATTACAGCGGCGGGAGCGGCAGCGGCGACCGGCTGTCGGGTGCTCACGGCAACCTCTAGCCAGGGCCTGTTGTACGGGCTGGAAGCCCTCTACACCGTGGCAGGCTGGCGCGTGCCCTTCGTGCTGGTGAACGTCTCACGCGGACTGGCCGCGCCCATTACGCTTGAGCCGGACCACAACGACGTCCTGGCCGCGCGCGACACCGGCTGCATCCAGATCCACGCCGAAACCTGCCAGGAGGTGCTGGACTCGATCCTCTTCGCCCACCGCATTGCTGAGGACCCACGAGTACGGCTGCCTGTAATCGTGAACATGGATGGGTTCTACCTGTCTTTCACGCGGGAGCCAGTGGAGATACCTTCGATGGAGCAGGTTCGGGACTTCCTACCGCCGATTCGGTCCGGGCCAGCGGAGTTTCGCGCGTCAAAACCAATGGCTCAGGGCGTCGCCGTGCTGGGCGGCGCGCTGTACAGCCACTTCCGGCACCAGACGCATCTGGCCGCACGGAACGCGCTGGTGGTCCACGCCGAGGCAGCCAGGGATTTCGCCGACATCTTCGGTCGGTCTTACCAATTGGTCGACCACCACCTGCTAGAAGATGCCGAGTTCGTGATAGTGATGGCCGGATCGTTTGCCACCAAAGCCAGGGCCGCGATCGAGGTGCTGCGTGCCGAAGGAAAACGGGTGGGACTCCTACGGCTGCGAATGATACGGCCCTGGCCGGCGACCGCGGTCGTCGCTGCCTTGGCCGGTCGGCGTGGCGTCGCGGTCATCGATCAGAACCTGTCGCCAGGACTGGGAGGCATCCTCTTCCAGGAAGTCGCAGCCAGCGTTTTGCCCAAGTCTGACTGCCCAGGAGTGCTGCGCTCCTTTGTGGGCGGGCTGGGCGGCAAGGACATCAGCCTCGCGGAGTTTCGCCACGTGATTGAATCTCTAGAACGTGCCCGGCCCGGCGAGGTCGCCGACAGCCCGGAACTGCTTTACACCGAGGCAGATTGGCGCCAGGTGCAGCCGCTCCTGAAACTGGCGGGAGCCCATGAGTCTGCGATTCCGGCCCCTGAGGCCCAAGCCAAGGTGGTGACCGCATGAAGGCACAGCGAGAGTTCATCCACAACTTGAAGGAGTTGCCTCGGGATGAGTTGCTGGCTCCGGGTTCACCCATGTGTGCCGGCTGCGGCGGACTCCTCGCTTTGCGCTTACTGCTCAAGGCACTCGACGGCAACGTCGTCGTGGTCAATGCCGCCGGTTGTCTCACTCTGCTGGCAGTGTATCCCTTCACTCCGCTGCGCTGCTCCTGGCTCTACACCACCATGGGCTCGGCGGCAGCGGGCGCTCAAGGCATCCGCGACGCCCTGGACGTTTTGATTGCCAAGGGGCGGCTGCCCGCCGCGGAAGACCTCCACGTGGTGGTGGTGGCGGGTGACGGCTCAACGCTCGATATCGGCCTCTCGTCGCTATCCGGAGCCATTCACCGTGGTCTCGACTTTTACTACCTCTGCTACGACAACGAGGCCTACGGCAACACCGGCTTCCAGATGTCTAGCGCCTCGCCGCTAGGTTCACAAACCGCCACGTCGCCGCCGACGAAAGCTCAGCCAACCGGCACGATGCTCCAAAAGAAGGACATCTTCGAGATTTGGCGCGCTCACCATCCGCCTTATATCGCCACACTCTCGACCGCCGACCCCGTAGACCTGGCCGAGAAAGTTCGTCGGTCGATGCAGTTCCGCGGCCCCAAGCTGTTCACTGCCTTCGCGACGTGCCCTCCCGGCTGGGGCTACGATCCGAGCCAGGGTCACCACATCGCCAAACTCGCCCTCGATACCGGTGTCTGGCCGCTGAAGGAGGCCACCCAAGGGCAGGTGCGCCACACGTACATCCCTGATCGCCGCAGGCCCGTCGAGGACTACATCTGTAGCCAGCGCCGGTTCAACCACCTGTTCTCTCCTCGGCGGCAAGACGTCGTTCTCCATCAGATCCAAAGCTCAATCGACGCCTACTGGAACGAGGTCGCCCAATGCGAGATGCCACGACTGTCGACGAAGCGGGCAATCTCGTGAGACTTGCCAAGCTGACTTTCGGCGAGTTGGATGGGACTACTGCGAAAAGCGCAACCCTGGATCTTAGACGAACGATGCCACCCGCGAGCGCGCCGGCAAGCTCCCCGGGGACGAGGCCGTCGTGATCTTCCATGCCCTCGAAGGCCTTGAATACACCCACCAAGCCGAAAATCAGCGAAAAAAGACCCCTTTCCACTTGTTCCTCAAGTGGCCCATAGCCGGTCGGCTGCGCGGCGCCCCAGACCAAGAACTCTCGCAGCTTCTTGGTGGCCAAGTCCGCCGAAGTATCGAAGTTTCACGAGTTGAGCAGCTTGGGCGTCATGCTTTTCAAGCTCATCGAGCGCTTCGTCGAGGGGTCTAGCGTTTGGAGCTGGCTCAACCCCTTCAGATGCTGCGACCGACGGTTTCCACCACTTCTCGACTTGTGGCTTCAATCGCAAACCCTGCTTTTCAGACTGAACGGGGTCTAGGTTTCACACTG
>Ga0208827_1001070_pt1 | contig 12270 bp, 10 predicted proteins | sample Sb_taG_5_FD_187709 | JGI IMG/M metagenome (GOLD analysis project Ga0208827, IMG submission 187709) | Peat soil microbial communities from Weissenstadt, Germany - Sb_50d_8_FC metaG (SPAdes) (version 2) | ecosystem: Environmental > Terrestrial > Soil > Wetlands > Peat | place: Germany... | reverse complement strand
AGGACAATTATGCATGTTAGAGTTGGCCCTAAGGAAGTCAAGTGATTTCCCATCATTCACACGGTTTGAGCGGTGCGCGAACCCATCAAGGGCCTGGCTCGTCTCTCCTCTACCGCCACACCCTGGTGGCGCGGTAGCATCGACATCATGTATGAGACCTTCGAACACACGGCGGACCTGGGCCTGAGGATTCGAGCGCCGGATCTCGATCGCCTTTTTGACGAAGCCGGCCAGGCGCTCTTCTCGGCCATCCTCGAAGACCCGCTATCGGTCAAGACTAGCCAGCAATTTGAAGTTCGCTTAGGAGCGGATTCGTGGGAGAATCTTCTCTTCGACTGGTTGAGGGAGCTTCTCTATCACTTCGACGGCGAGCATTTCGTCTCCGGCCGGTTCGAAGCGCATGTCAGCGACGCCGGCTTGACGGCGACCGTCTGGGGAGAACCCTATGATCCTGACCGGCATCGTCTCCAGCACGAAGTGAAAGCCATAACCTACCATGCTTTACGCGTGGAACACGGGGACGACGGTTGGCTGGCCGAAGTGATCGTGGACATCTGAACGACGTTTGCTTGAAGGAAAGACATCATGGGTAAGGAAGGCTACCACGGACCCCTGGAAAAGGTCGACGAATGCTGCTGGCGAATTCCCAAGAGCTATAAGCCGGGCATGCGCGTCGACGGCCTGATCTTTACGGACGAGCGCCTGCTCGAACAGCTCAAGAAGGACCAGGCGCCTGAGCAGGTTGCCAATGTCGCCTTCTTGCCTGGTATCCAGCACGCCAGCCTGGCCATGCCGGACATCCACTGGGGTTATGGCTTCTGCATTGGCGGGGTGTGCGCTACCGACCCGAAGGAAGGCGGCGTGATCTCGCCGGGCGGAGTCGGTTACGACATCAATTGCGGCGTCCGGCTGGCACGCTCCAACCTCTTCTACCGCGACGTCAAGCCGCATCTGCGCACGCTTGTGGAGGAGTTGTTCCGCCAGGTGCCGACGGGGGCCGGCAAATCGGGTCGTTACCATTTTCGCGACAAGGAGCTGCGCCAGCTGTTGAACGATGGCTCGCAAGCGCTCGTCGAGCGCGATCTCGCCAGCCCCAACGACGTGGAGCACACGGAGGCCCACGGCGTCCTGGCTGGTGCTGACCCCGATGCGGTGAGCGACCGGGCACAGACGCGCGGCGCGAACCAGTGCGGCACGCTCGGCTCGGGAAATCATTTTCTGGAAGTGCAAGTCGTCGATCACGTCTTCGATGAAAACGCGGCCTCGGTGATGGGGCTCGAGAAGGACATGGTCTGCGTCATGATCCACAGTGGCTCGCGCGGCCTGGGTTACCAGGTATGCGATGACGCCCTGGCCATGCTCCGCAAGGCGCCTGAGAAATACGGCATCGACTTGCCGGACCGCCAGCTTGCCTGTGCCCCGGTCGATTCCCCCGAAGGCCAGCATTACATCGCCGCCATGCGCGCCGCCGCCAACTTTGCCTGGTGCAACCGGCAATTGCTTTTGCACCAGGCCCGCGAAGTCTTCGCAAAAGTGTTTGGGCGATCGTGGGAAGAGCTGCAGATGAGCCTGGTCTACGACGTTTGCCACAACATCGCCAAGTTCGAGGAGCATGAGATCGACGGCCAGCGCAAGCGCGTCTGGGTCCATCGCAAGGGAGCCACGCGCGCCTTTCCACCGGGCCATCCGGAAATACCGGCTCAGTACCGCAAGATCGGCCAACCGGTCATCATCCCCGGCGACATGGGCCGGGCGAGCTGGGTATTGGTCGGCCAGCCGGGGAGCATGCAGAAGACGTTTGGCACGACCTGCCATGGCGCTGGCCGGGCCATGAGCCGCACTGCCGCAGTTAAGGATGCGGCCGGCCGGCGCATCGACAAGGAATTGGAAGCACGCGGCGTCATTGCCCGCGCCCAGAGTTTGCGCGGCCTGGCGGAAGAGCAGCCCCGCGCCTACAAGAATGTCGATGAAGTGGTAGACGTGGTCCACCGCGCGGGGTTGTCCCACAAGGTGGCGCGCATGCGGCCTATTGGGGTTATCAAGGGATAGAGGGCTGCCAGTGTTCCTGTGTTGATTTTGGGGCAACGATATGAGCCCAGAACCCTTAGCGATATGTACGTCAGTACACATGACATATGTCAGGTAGAATCGTCACTCCTTCAAGTTTCAATTTGCGCCGCAACCTATTGCAGAATAATCGCTTGCAGATTCATAAACGTGTCAGACACGTTGTCTGCCTACCCCCCCTTTTACATGACATAACATGACATTGCTGATTTCCGACTTATTGCTGGGAACCGATTTCTGGCCGCGTGGTCGGCTGCCGAGAATTTGCCTTGGAGAGGCACACTACGTTCCAAGTGCCTGCCGCAAGCGCCGGATCTGCTCTTCCATGGGGCGCGGCGGCTTTGGAGCCGTCTGCCCGAGTCGGCCTTGAGCCTTGAGACAAATCACGACCGGTCCCGTCCCCGACAGAGCTTCTGCCGCCCCCGCCTGCCAATCCTTGGCCGAATCGAAGGCGTACACACGACGGATGCCGGCCGCGCGTGCCAAGGCGGCGAAGTCGGTATGACCGGCCGCCGCAGTCGGCTGACCGCCCGTCACCTCGTAGATGCCGTTATCCATGACCACCAGGTAGATATTCGCCGGTTGATTGGCCAGCGTGACCAGGCTGCCGAGGTTCATGAGCATCGACCCGTCGCCGTTGAGGACGATGACGCCATGCTCCGGCTGCGCGAGTGCCAGACCAAGCCCCAGGTCAGGCCCCTGCCCCATTGCCGATGGGATGTAGGCAAAGTCGAGCGGCTGGTCGGACAACTGGGTCCAGATGGCGATGGATGCCATCGTGGAAATGACAACGCACTTGCCGCGATGGCGGGCCAGGATTTCCAGGGCTTCATGATGGGTCATGGCCATAGGATCACTCCACGAGCACGACAGCGCCCGCCCTGCCCTCGGCGTGAGCCTGCTGGTAAACTTCGGCGATATCCGCGGCCGTATTCTCTCGCAGCAGCAGCTTGTACGGGATCCGCCAGGTGCGCAGGATGGGTTCGGTGAAAACGGGACAGGTATCGCGCGTGTTGCCTTGCTGAAAGGCGTAATAGCCTCGCAGGCCGATCAGAAGGAAGAGCGGCAGCTTCAAATCGTGGACGACATTGCGCAAGGCATCGCCAGCCTCGAACAGGCCCGTGCACTGCACCATAACCACGGGAGACTTGCCGCCCAGGATCAGCCCGGCTGCGACGCCAATCGCTTCACCTTCCCGGCACACGCGAATGAGCTGGAGCCTGGGAGCCGTGCTGAGGGCCGGCTCCCAGGTGCCGATTTCGCTGTCAGGAATCCAAACCACGTGCGTGACGCCGCAGCTTTGCAAGGCGTCGACCAGGGAAGATCCGTCGATCATGGATGTCCTCTCCCTCTGCTGCCCGCATCCTCGCGCGGAAGGATGCTCAAGACCGTTTCCTGGGCTTGTGGGCTGAGTGACAAGCGGTGCAATTGCCCATTCTGTTGAAAGCTGTCTGGATGGCCAATTTGTTTTGTTTTTGGGCCGCCGTGTCCACAGCCTTCGCATTGGTGGCAAACGTCGTAGTGAACTTCTCCCACGACTTCTGGTCGCCGCGGGGGGGATCGTTCTTGCCGATGGCTGCGCCCAGCTTGGCGATTTCCTCCGCCTGTCGTTGGATCTCGTCCCAACTGGGTTTGTCCGACTTCAGGTTTTTCAAGAGGGCAGCACGCAATCCATTACGCCCGCCATAAAGCTTGCGCATGATTTCCTTCACTGCTGGGACATCGTCATCATTATCTGCCACCGCCGAACCTGCGATCAGAATCAACCCGCACGCCACCAGTACCGCCTTCTTCATGCAACCTACTCCATCAAGAATCAGTGCCGGGAGGCTGCCGTAGCCTCGAATAATTCCCTAATGGATTATCAGATTGGGGCAACGACTTCAACCGGGTCCTGTCGCTTCCGGAGCATGAAGGCCGTTATCATGAGAACATGGTCATGCTGGAAGCGCGCATCAAAGAACAAGCCCGTGCCCTCGGTTTCGAGCTGGTCGGCATCGCCCCTGCCGCCCCGGCCGATAATTTCGACCGGCTGCGCGAATGGCTCGACCAGGGCTTTGCCGGCGAAATGGATTACATGCACGAGCATGCCCAGGCACGCCAGCATCCATCGTCCATCCTCCCTGGAGTCCGCAGCGTGGTAATGCTCGGCATGAATTACCATCCAGCGGACGCTGGTGAGACGGAGCCCAGTGCTGCTAAAGCCTGCGCCGCGCAAGGTTTCGGCAAGGTCGCTCGCTATGCTCGCGGCGAAGATTACCACAAGATCTTGCGGGATCGACTAAACCAGTTGCTCTGCTGGCTCCAGGGAGAAGTTCCACATTGCCGCGGACGGGGCGTCGTGGATACGGCTCCGCTTCTCGAGCGCGATTTCGCGCGCCGGGCCGGTCTCGGCTGGCTTGGCAAGAACACGATGCTGCTCAACAAGGAGCTGGGGAGTTATCTCTTTTTGGCTGCCCTGTTGCTCGACCTGGAATTACGGCCAGACCCGGCCCACGAGACCGCCCATTGCGGGACCTGCACGGCCTGTCTCGATGCCTGCCCTACGCAAGCGTTCGTGGGGCCAGGCGTGCTCGACGCGCGACGTTGCATCAGTTACTTGACAATTGAGTTGAAGGGGAGCATCCCTCTGCCGCTGCGCGAACCGATGGCCGACTGGCTTTTTGGTTGCGACATTTGCCAGGAGGTCTGCCCCTGGAACGACAAGGCGCCAGCCGGCCGGGAACAGGCCTTCCAGGCGCGATCCGATTTGGACGCGGTGAACCTGGTCGAGCTGTTCGGCCTGTCGCCCGAGGAGTTTCGTGCCCGCTTTCGCGGGACCGCGCTGACAAGGGCGAAGCGGCGCGGCCTGTTGCGCAATGCCGCGGTCGTCCTCGGCAACCAGGGCGATCCTCGTGCGCTACCTGCGCTGGAGCGAGCACTTCATGACGAGGAACCGCTGGTGCGCGAGGCAGCCGAATGGGCGATCTACCGGATTCGGAACAGAGAGGATAACTTGCACGCGCCGTCATAAAATGGAACCGGGGCGTTGACGCATTTTGTGTCGCTGGTACGCGCGGGGCGGACATCTTCCCACGGTGGGTTGCATGGAGCACTGAGGATTCGCTGTCGTCAGGGGTGGTCCATAGAACATGGTTTCCTTCATTCACACTGCGGACTTGCACCTCGGCTTGAGGGTGACACGCTTTAACGCGGACACCTTGAAGAAGATCCGGGAAGCGCGTTTTCAGGCCTTGCAAAGCATTCGGGCGGTTGTGGGCGAGCAACGGGTCGATTTTGTCCTGATAGCAGGCGACCTTTTCGATGACCATGCCGTGGATCGCGACATTGCCCAGAGGGCTTATGATCTGCTCCGCTCTTTTCCCGTGCCGGTCTATGTTCTCTCCGGAAACCATGACCCGCTCCTGTCTGGGTCTGTGTGGGATCGCCCGCCTTGGAACGGAGCCGATTCCGGGCGTCTTGTGCTCCTGCGGGAGTCGGAACCGATCGAGGTCGTGCCGGGCGCGGTAGTCCTGCCCTGCCCCGTTCTCCGCAAGACCTGCATGACCGATCCCACGGCGTGGATAGCCCAGCAGGCAGTGGACCGGGGGCCGATCCGGATTGGCCTCGCCCACGGCAGCTTGAGGACCCGCGACGATCTGCCGGCCGACGATCATCTCATCGCCCGCCATGCCGCTCACGATCTGCAATTGGACTACCTGGCTCTGGGCCACTGGCATCGCCGTCAGCTGTTCGCGGGGCCTGACGGCGCTGAGCGGACCGCGTATTCCGGCGTCCATGAGCCGATGCGGTTTCCAGGAAGCCGCGAGAACCGCACCGGTTGGGTCGCGTATACCGGCTCCAACCGCGAGGAGTTCCTCGATGGCGGCAAAGGGGAGGTTCTCCACATCACGATTGAGAGGCCGGGTGCCCCTCCGCAAATCCAAGCGCTTGACGTTGGCTATCTCACCTGGGAGGAACAGAGCCGGCGACTGACCGCTGCCGGCGATCTCGGCCAACTCATTGATGAAACCGCGGTCCGCCCGTCCCCGGAGCGGTGCTTACTGCGGCTTGCACTCTCCGGCACGCTGGACGCCCAAACGCGGCGGCGCGTGCGCGAACTGCGCCAGGTGCTCGACCTCTATCTTTTCGCCGATTTGGACGCTACTGCGCTGCACATCCAGCCGACCGAGGAAGAAATTCTTTCCGTTGCCGGCGAGGGTGTATTGCGCCGCGTCCTAACGCGGCTGCGTGAAGAGATCGACCAGGGAGAGCCGGCGGCGCGCCAGGTTGCGGAACGGGCCATGCTGCTGCTATACGAGATCGCGGAGGAAGTTAGAGCATGATCCTGCGCGGCATACACATCGAGCACTGGCGCTGCATTGCCAATCTTGATCTGACTGATTTGCCGTCCGGCATTGTTGTCCTTTACGGGCCGAACCGCACAGGCAAGTCGAGCGTTGTCAAGGCGCTGCGCGGCTGCCTGTTCGATTTCGCGCACGACACTTCGCAGGCGGAACTAAAGGCGAGCTTGCCCTGGAATGGCAAAGGACCGCCCAAATTGGCCGTGGAGTTCGAAACCGGCGGCAGCCTCTACCGCATCACCAAGGTCTTCTCAAAGAAGACGGACGGGCTCGCGAGGCTGGATACCTGGCGCAAAGGCGCATGGGAGGCACTCGAGAGCGCACCCAAAGAGGCTGCACGCCGGGTCCGCGAGCTGCTGGGGACCGATAAGTCGGATGCCGGCATGAATCAACTCCTATGGGTGGACCAGGGAGATGTTACGCTGCCGGAGGCCCGCAAGCTCGACAACACGTTGGAGCAGAGGCTCGTGAGCGTGCTGGGCATGATGGTTACGGGCCGCGATCTCGCGTTCAAACAAGCACTGGATGAGCATTGCGATACGTGGTTCACTCCCAAGGGCAAGCAGAAATCGGCTTCGCGGCTGAGCGAATATGAAAACGCAAAGGACGAGCGACAGGAGAAACTGGAAGAACATCAAAAGAAACTCCGGGAGGTGGAGCAGACGATCCTGGACATGGAGAACTGCCTGGAACGCTTGCCCGAGCTTGAGAAGGGCGTGCTTGCCGCTCAGGCAGAATTGCAGCGACTGAAGGAGGAGCGAGACCAAACCAATCAACGCCGTCAAGCGTTTCATCTGGCCCAGCAGGAGTTCCGTGCTGCGGAACAGGCGGTGCGCCTCGCTCAGGAACGACTGACGATTTTTCAAGAGGCGAAAAAGCGCTGGCAGGAGGCTGAGGCGGAAGCGACAAAATCGGAGTCAGGCCTGCAATCCTCGCGCGCGGAGAGAGACCGTCTGGATCAGGAACGGCAAAAGAAGACACAGGCGCTGGAAGCGGCCCGCGCTGCCGAGGAAAAGCATCAAGGTGGTCAGGAGGTGATCACCGACTGCCGCAGACTCTTGAGCCTGAGCGGCCAGCGCACCCGGCTGGAAGCAGCGCTCAAGCGAGCGCTGGAGCTTGCCGAGGAAATTCGCCAACTAGAGCACAGAATTCAGGAGGCCAAGGGGCCCGATAGCGAAGGGCTAGCAAAACTGCGCGCAAATCGCGAAACCGCTGCCAGGCTGCGTGTCCAGCTTCAGGCTGACGAACTATCCGTGCGTGTCACGCTTCGCCAACAAGTGCCATTTCAGTTCCAATTGGACGGCGGGACGAGCGAGAATGTTTCCCTCTCACCAGAGGAGCCACGCTCCTGGGCCATCCGGCAGGAAGGCGTTATCGATCTTCCGAACCTTGCCCGGATCGAGATCAGCCGGAACCGACAAAACCTCGATCTGGAGCGCGCAGCACGGCAGCTCGAGTCGTTCGCCCGAGATTTTCGTGCCATTGTGCTCGCCTTCGACGAGCAACCTGAGGATGAAGGCTGCTTGAACCGGCTGACGAATCGTTTGGTGGAACGGCAATCTGCGAGCACAAGTCTCGAAGCGGTCCGGCGCGAATTGACGCAGGTTGCTCCGAGGGGCCCAGGCACGCTCGAAACGGACCGCGCCAAGCTCGACAGCGACGTGCGCATCATTCACGGCCGTCGGCCCGAGTTGTCGGGCTGGCAGCCCTGCGAGCAAGATGTCAGCGATCGCGAGCGCCGTCATCAAGAACGCACGACAGCGTTGCAGCGGACCCGAAAAGAGCAAGAGGCTGCTGAGAAGCAAGCGAATCAGGCCTACCAAAATGCCGAGAATCTATTGCGCGAGCGGGAGAACATATCAATTGGGCAACGGGCCACAGCGAAGAGTTCGCGCGATGCTCTGGAACGATCCGGGGACGAGACCGTCTTGCAACAAGCGCTTCAATTGGCCGAAGAAGCACTGACAGCGGCCCGGGAGCGTGTGGGCAAGTCGGAGCTGACCGCAGCCGAGCAAACGATCGAGCAGCGCTACCAGGATGCTGAGACAGCCTTGCAGCTGCGAGAGAAACGCCTGCACGACCTCAAAGATGAAATGAATCGCCAGCGCGGCCGGCTGGAGGGGAGCGAAGGCCTGCACACGCGCGTTGCCGATGCCGAGTCGGCCGTCCGCGAGGCCGAAGAGGCACTTGCCCGCGAACAACTGGAAGCCGACGCCCACAAAAGGCTGCGCGACCTCTTCGAGGATTGCCGCGATAATCAGGTGGCCGAGGTCATGGGGCCCATCGGGGCCCGGGTCCTGCAGTGGTCGCAGTCCATAGGCCTGAACGAATACCGCGAGGTTCGCTTCGGCGAACGTTATCTGCCGGACGGGATCATGCTGGATAGCGCGGGTGTAAATAGGCTCCAGGCCCTGGCCGATGAGTCGTATGGAACCGGCGAACAACTGAGCCTGCTTGTTCGCCTGGCGCTAGGAGGGACACTTGCCAGGGACGAGCCGACGGTAGCCATCCTTGATGATCCACTGGCCCATGCCGATGCGGCGAAACACCGTCGCATTCTGGAAGTCTTGCGCCTGGCCGCCGAAGGGAGCGGGGCGTGGACGCCGGCCGCGGGACCATTGCAGATACTGATTTTCACGTGCCATCCCGATCGCTTCGATTACCTCACAAGCGCCCGGCAGATCGATCTGGCTTCCTTGATTGTTCGCGAGTCATGAAGTCCGCTGTCAACGTACGCAAGAAAAAGCGAGCCAGCCCTCCCGGCTGAATCGAGTGACGAGTATTTAGGGGCTAGCCTGGGCCGTTCGCGTCGTCGGGATCTCGCTCAACAATCTCGCGCCCAATGCACAGTCATCAGCCAATTGGAATGACGAGAACACCCGCCAGCTTGTGTTCGCCTCGATATTTTACCCTGGATATTACCTGGGTGCCTGCTTGACGATCAGCGTGAGGAAATGGCTGGGCTCGTCCCCAAGGCAAGTGTCTTAGCCTTCGGTATGCTGTGTCGCCATCCATTTCTGTAGCTTCTCGTAATCACGTTTTACTGTCCGCGAGCCAATGAAAAGGACAATGACGAGGGCGATACCCAAGATGGGCATAACATACAGTGCCTGGTGCAGGCCAATTGCCTTGGCTTGAGGTTCGGTAATCACTTCTAGCCTGGCGGCCCGCGAGGCAAGGAAGTCGCTGAGCATGCCGAGCAGGTAGGGACCAGGTGCGGCTCCAAGAACGTAAAAGGCGCAAAAATACACTGCCATTGCCGTGCCGCGGGAGGCGGGTTCGGTAATATCCTGAATAGTGGCATAAACGCCCGAGTAATAAGCGTACGAGAGCAAACATCCCGGCAGGAAACAGATGGTGAATCCCCAGTAGTCCTCCGGGGGCCGGCTCAGCGCCAGGAATAGACACGGGACAAACACCAAGAGCGCCAAGGCAGTTACTTCAAGCCGTCCACTTATGCGTCGCCGGGAGATACGATCGCATGCCCAGCCGCCCAAGAACACGCCAAGCCCGCCGCAGCCATAGACGATGCTGCTAATTCTCCCTGCGCCGGCAAGGCTCATGTGATGGTATCGTTGCAAAAAAGGTGAAAGAAACATGCCCAGGGCATACATGTTGAAGTTATGCAGCACACCCGAGACAATAAGCCACCACATGGTGGGGCTGCTCAGGACGAGAAGGACCGCGGAGCCCGGCCGGCGAGCTGAACCAACGCCCTTCCTGTCCTCGGCGCCCCGCTCCGGCTCTGGAATCCAAAGGGTCAGAAGCGCAAGTATTAGTCCCGGGACTCCCGAAAGCATCAGAGCGAATTTCCAACCCCATCTTTGGGCAATGGCACTTCCAATCAATGAGCTCAAGCCAAGCCCGAGCGGTAGTCCTAGCATGAACACCGCCAAGGCGCGTGCGCGGCGCTGCGGCGGGAACATATCGCCCAGCAGCGAGTTGGCTGCAGGGGCACAGCTCGCTTCGCCCACTCCCACGCCAAGGCGAATCACGAACAACGACCAGAAACTCCAGGCCAGCCCGCAAGCGGCGGTCAACAGGCTCCATACGGCTGCACCAGCGGCCAGGATTTTCGTTCGTCTGCCAAAATCGGCCCAGCGACCAAAGGGAACACCGACTACGCCATAAAGCAGAGTAAATGCCGCTCCGAGAGCGCCAAGATCTTTGTCGCTGAGACTCCACTCCTCCTTGATTGGCTCAGCCACTGCCCCCAGCACCTGCCGATCGAAGAAGTTCATCGTGTTGATGCCGAGCAGCACCAGCAGCGTGAAAGCCAGCATCGAGCGTTTCGCTTCCGCCGGGGTTGAACGATTCATTTCCATTGGGTCGCATTGTCCTCATGGCGAGGGGAGAGTGATGCGTCAAGTCTAGCCGTTCCGAGTAGCGGCAAGATACCGGGGATTGGCAATTTCGAGCTTTCGCTCGACTTGGCGGCGCACCAGGGCGGATAGGGCGCGAAAGCGCGCGGGCTCGTCGAACTTGCCAGCGCGAATTCCCTCACACAACTGGCGATTGCCCTGGCGAACCATTTCCCGGAGTGCCGACTGTCGCTCGGGAGCCTGGCCAGGCTGGCCGAGGATTTCCGCAAGGCTCTGCCATTCGTCGGAAAGATGGTCTTCCTCGTGTTCCAGTTCGCGCTCGACAATGGCCAGGACATTGGCTGCAACGAGAGTTTGAAAGCGGAGTCTGGCGTCGGTGAGCGTGGGTATGAGTTCGCCTTCCAGGTAAAGCTTTGCCGCGGATACCAGTTCCGCCATTGTCGGTCGATCGTTCATCGCTGGTCCTCAGGATTCTTGCCGATCTGCTTGGTCAATAAGCATCAGCAGCTCGAGCTCCATTTCCGCGGCCCGGCGCCCAAGGCTGGCGAGCTCAATGCTTTGCGCCTGGCCGGAAAGATGTCGATCCGCCTGGGCGACGCAGCCGACCGCCCAGCGGAAATTGCCGAGGATTTCCCAGAAACCCACCGCCCGGCGGTCGACCGGTTTGCCGCCTGCCTCTTCGTAGGCCTGAAAGAAGTCTTCCGCCTGGCCGACGCCTCCCAGGCGCTGCGCGTCGTGGCCGAACCGCCAGGAACGCACGCAAGGCCAAGCCAAATCCTCGGCGGGATCGCCGAGATGGGCGAACTCCCAATCGAAAACGCCGCGCAGGCCGTCAGGCCCGACCATCAGATTACCTATGCGGAAATCGCCATGCAGAAACAACGGCTCGGCAGGAGGCGGTACGTGGGCACGCAGCCAGCGCAGCCCAAGCTCCAGAGCCGGATGCGGCTCGCCATACCTGGCAAGTTGGCGTTCGGCGCGATTGAGGGCGGTCTGGGCTGGCGAGCAGCCCGGCTCGCATGTCGGTAGGAAATCCAGGCCCGCCTTCTTGGCGTCAATCCCGTGAATGAGGGCAAGTTGTTCGCCCATCTGCCGGGGAAGCAAGCGCCGACCTTCTGCCAGTGCCGGCTCGCGCACGATCCGCCGGCCAACCGATTCGCCTTCCAGCCGATCCATGACGAAGAACGGCACACCCAGTACTGCCGGGTCACTGCAAAGCCAGCGGGGTTGTGGCACCTTCACCCCCGCGTCGTAGGCGGCTTGCAGCACGCGGAATTCCTGCTCGCGACTCAGGGCTTCCTCATGAATGACTCCGCCCATGTCGCGGCGGAGCACGAGCGCCTGATTACCTGCTTCCGGCCCACCCGCGACCTCGATATCGACAGACCAGCTTTCCCGGCTGGCGCCGCCGGTTAGCTGGCGAGCGCCTGTCACGTGAACCGGGGCGTGCACCATTTCTGCAAGAAAGCTCTCCAACCGGGAGCGAAGATCGTTTATGGTAGTCATGCCGAGTTGCTCCGAGACGCTCCGCACTGCCG
>Ga0208827_1001052_pt1 | contig 12379 bp, 8 predicted proteins | sample Sb_taG_5_FD_187709 | JGI IMG/M metagenome (GOLD analysis project Ga0208827, IMG submission 187709) | Peat soil microbial communities from Weissenstadt, Germany - Sb_50d_8_FC metaG (SPAdes) (version 2) | ecosystem: Environmental > Terrestrial > Soil > Wetlands > Peat | place: Germany: Weissenstadt... | reverse complement strand
AACCCCCTTGTTTGCTTGCTGTGCTACCTTGGCCTTCGGAGGGATTCTCCGCATCATTCTCCGCATCCTGGGCAAATCGTTTCCACCAATCCGGGCAGCCAAGCCCATCCAGGTGGGTGTGGCCGCCCTCCTTCTGGCCGTGCTGGCGGCCTACGCCAACCACTTTCAAAACGGTTTCCACTTCGACGACTATCACAGCATCGCCGATAACGCGTTCATCACCCACCTGCGCAATGTGCCGCTCTTCTTCACCGGCGTGGAAATGTCGAGTACCCGGCCGGATACCGCCACCTACCGCCCCCTCACCACCGCATCCCTGGCCTTCGATTACTGGTTGGGCCACGGCCAACCGTTCTGGTTCCACCTCTCCACCTTCCTGTGGTTCTTAGTCCAACTGGTCCTCATGTTTTCCCTCTTCCGCCGCCTGACGGACCGGGCCGCCCCCCACCCCTCGAATCCCTGGACGGCATTGGCCGCCACCGCCTGCTACGGCCTGCATCCCGCCAATGCCGAAACCGTCAACTACATCGTCCAGCGCGCCGATCTCTACAGCACCCTCGGCGTGGTGGCCAGCCTGCTGTGCTTTGTGACCTGGCCCGGGCAGCGCCGCTGGGGCTGGTACCTGATTCCCGCGGTGGCCGCCGATCTCTCCAAGGCCCCGGCCTTGATCTTCCCCTTCATCCTCCTGGCGTACGTGTGGCTCTTTGAAGAGAAACACTGGCGCGCCACGATCCCGGCCTTCGTGGTCACGGCCGCCGCCGCCATCCTCACCACGCAGATGACGCCCCCCACGTTCGAAGGCGGCGCCGCCTCCGCTTCCTTGTACCGGATCACCCAGCCCTGGGTGGCCCTGCATTATTTCAAGTCCTTCTTCCTGCCCACCGGATTGAGCGCCGATACCGATTGGACCTACGTCGATCCGTTCAGCCCCCAGGCCATCGCCGGCTACCTCTTCGTCATCGCCTTGCTGGCCGCGGCCTTCTACACGGCGCGGCGCCGGGAAACCCGTCCCATCGCCTTCGGCCTCTTCTGGTTTTTCCTGGCCCTGCTGCCGACTTCGCTCCTGCCCCTGGCCGAAGTCACCAACGACCACCGCATGTTCTTCCCCTTCGTGGGTCTGGCGCTGGCGGTCTTCTGGACTGCGCGGCTGGCCTTCAAAACCACACAGGCAAGAAAGCCTGTGCCACGGACACAGGCAAGAATGCCTGTGCTACTGATCGTCGTAGTCCTGGCCGCCGAAGCCGCCGGCACCCACGCCCGCAACCAGGTGTGGCGCACCGAGGAGTCGCTGTGGCAGGACGTCGCCGCCAAGAGCCCGCGCAACGCCCGCGGCCTCATGAACTACGGCATCACCTTCGCCAACCGCGGCGACCATCTCACGGCCCTCTCCTATATGGAGCGCGCCCTGGCCCTCATGCCCGACTACAGCTTCCTCGAAATGAACCTGGGAATCACCTGCGGCAATCTCGGGCGCGATGCCGAAGCCGAGCGGCACTACAACCGCGCCATCGCCCTCGCCCCCGGCCTCGCGGAACCGCGTTTTACCTTTGCCACCTGGCTGCGATCCAAGGGCCGCACCGCCGAAGCCCAAACCCAGCTCGAAGCCGCCGTGCGCCTCAACCCGCTCTCCTTCCCCGCCCGCAACCTGTTGATGGAGATCTATTCCCAACAAGGGAACTGGCAGGCCCTCGATGGCCTCATCGAGGACAGCCTGCGGCTGAGCCACAACGACGAGCTCGCCCGCCGCTACCTCGCCGAGCGCGCCTATCGCCCGCCGAATCCCGCGGGCGCCCCCCAATCCCTGGGCGACCCGCAAGCCCTGCTGCATCAATCCGCCGGAGAGTGCCGCGCCGGAAAGTACGAGGAGTGCATCGCCACCGCGCGGAAGGCGCTCGCGCTCCAGCCGGACTACGCCGAAGCCTACAACAACATCGCCGCCGCGTACCTGGCCCTGCACCGCTGGGATGAAGCGATCCAGGCCGCCACCCAAGCCCTGCGCCTCAAGCCCGATTTCGAGATGGCCCAAAAGGTCCTGCAGCGGGCCCGGGCGCGGAAGCAGGCTGAGCGCTGAAAGCTGACCGCTGAAAGCTCGTTGTGCTACCTTTAAATTTCAGATAAATTCTCAGAAAAAATGTTCCGCATTCAACCCAGGACACTCGTTCTCTGCGGGGGGCTTGCGCTGGCCGTACTGATCGCCTACGCCAACCACTTCCAGAACGATTTTCACTTCGACGATTTTCACACGGTGGAGAACAATCCCTATATCCGGGACCTGCGCTACATCCCCCGCTTTTTCATCGACCCCATGCTCTTCAGCACCATGGCGGACCACGCCACCTACCGGCCCCTCGTATCCACATCCCTGGCCATCGATTACCGGCTGGCGCGCGGACGGGCAGGTGGAATAGCGAGCCACGTTCCTTTCCATCTCTCCACCTTCCTCTGGTACATCGTCCAGTTGATCCTGATGTTTTTCCTGTTCCGCCGCATCATGGACGCCGCCGACCCGCATCCTTCCAACCTCTGGACCGCACTCCTGGCCACCGCCTGCTACGGCCTCCATCCGGCCAACGCCGAGACCGTGAATTACATCATCCAGCGCGGGGACCTGTACAACACCCTGGGAATCGTCGCCAGCCTGCTGTGGTTCATTGCCTGGCCCGCCCAGCGCAAGCGCGGATGGTACCTGCTGCCGGCCGTGTTGGCGTACCTGGCGAAGGCCCCGGCCTTGATCTATCCGCTCATTCTGCTGGCATACGTGTGGCTGTTCGAAAGCCGGGAAAAAGAAGGACAACCGCAGGAAGTCCGGCGTTTCCTGGTCCGCGCCACGCTGCCGGCGTTTCTGGTGACGGCCGCCGCCGCCCTTCTCACGGCCATGATGACCCCCAAGGCTTACAATCCCGGCGCCACGTCCGCTTTCCTATACCGGGTTACGCAGCCCTGGGTGGCGCTGCACTATTTCAAAGTCTTCTTCCTGCCCACCGACCTCACCGCCGATACCGATTGGGGCTACGATTTACCGTTCAGCATCCAGGCCCTCACCGGAGACCTCTTCGTCATCGCCTTGCTGGCCGCAGCCTTCTACACCGCCCGCCGCCGCGAAACCCGTCCCATCGCCTTCGGCCTCATCTGGTTTTTCCTGGCCCTGCTGCCGACTTCGCTCCTGCCCCTGGCCGAGGTCACCAACGACCACCGCATGTTCTTCCCCTTCGTGGGTCTCGTCCTGGCCGTCTTCTGGGCCCTGCGCCTGCTGCTGTTCCAGGAGACCGCCCGCCTCACCCTCAATCATTCCTGGCTGCGCGGCGCCATCGCCTGCCTGGCGGTGGTGATGGTGGCCGAAGCGGCCGGCACGCACCAGCGCAACATCGTCTGGCGCACCGAGGTATCGCTGTGGCACGACGTCACCGTCAAGAGCCCCAAAAACGCCCGCGGCATGATGAACTACGGCATCACCTTTGTCCCCCGCGATTACCAGACGGCGCTCCGCTACCTGCTGCTCGCCGATCGTATGCTGCCCAACTATTACTACTGCCATCTCAATCTGGGAGTCGTCTACGCCGGCCTGGGGCGCGATCGGGAAGCCGAGGAGCATTACAAACGCGCTGTGGAGCTTGGCCCGGGTGGCATCGAAGGGCATATTTATTACGCTTACTGGCTTACCGGCAAGCTGCGGCTGGCGGAAGCCCAGGCGCAACTGGAAGCCGCCGTGCAACTCAATCCCCGGGCCATCAATGCCCGCCACATCCTGATCCAGCTCTACTACCAGGACCATAAGCAGCAGGAGCTTGACGGGATGATTCAGGCTACGCTGCAAATGGATCCCCGCGATCCCGTGGCTCTGCACTTCCGGAACCTGCCCGCCGGCGGCGAGCTTTCCGCGGATGCCTTTGCGAACGAGAGTTTGGGTGGGCTGCTGCCGCCCGGGCTGTTATCCCTGGCCGCCAAAAAAAAGGACGCCAGCACCCCCCCTCCCATCAGCTCTACCACCGCTTCCCGGACCATGGGGCCCCAGGCGCTGGTCAACATTGCCAGTGGATTCTGCACCGTCGGAAAGTACGAGGAGTGCCTGGCCGCGGCCAAACAGGCGACCGAGATGGACCCCTTCTTTGCCCCGGCCTACAACAACCTCGCCGCCGCTTACCTGGCGCTGCAAAGGTGGGATGAGGGAATCACGGCCGCCCTGCAGGCGCTGCAAATCCAGCCGGATTACCAGGATGCCATGGACAATCTGCAGTACGGGCAGATTCACAAGCAGCAGACCGAAGCCGAGATCAAGAAATTGGAAGCCCAGATCAAGCAGCAGCAGTAGGTGGGGCGGACCCCCTCGCTCCGTGCAACGGAGTCGCTCCGTGCAACGGAGTGGTCCGCGTCCGTAACAGACTCCTCGAGAGCACATGAGCGGCCCTGGCAACATCCGGAGTATGGTCTGCGCCCGGCCGCGCGTACTGTGGGTGCGCCGCCGCCGGCCCGCCGGCATCTCCCCCGGCGATACCGCCGAAGCCCGCCTCGACCCCGGCCTGATCGCCCTCCTCGAAAGCCCCCTGGGCGCCGCGTTTCATGCGCCCTACACCGTGCCCGTGTCCCTCCCGGCCACCGCCGCGCTGGCCGTGCTGGCGCCCTCCCTTCGCCCGGACACATCTTGGGGCGGGCGCGAGCTGGAAGTCCAATGGACCGGCGCCCCCGGCCCCGACGACCCCGTCCTGGCCTCCGCCCGCCTCGAGGAATTCTCCGAGCGCCTGGCCTGCTTCGCCGTGGAAGGCCGCACCTTCGCCGGCCGTCCCCTGTTTCGCGGAACCCTGCAAATGGTGGCCGTGCGCCAGGGAATCCCCGTGGGCTTCCGCTCCCCGGAAGAGTATCGCGCAACCCGCCAGTGGCTGTCGGGAGGCCCGGCGAATCGGGGCTTGGCCTGCCGCGCCCCGCGCATCGTCCCGCTGGGCCAAACTGCCGCGGTCGAAGTAGAGGTGGCCAATCCTTCCGCGCAGCCCGTTTCCATAACGCTCGCCGGAGAAGAGCCCTTCGGCGCCGGATTGACCTTCGATTCCCCGCGCGTCGCGCATCTCGAACTCGCCCCCGGCGAGCGCCGCCGCGTCGCCTTTCAGGTGCGCGCCGATCGCCCCCACGCCGTCAACCTGGGCCAGCCCTGGGAACTCGTCTTCTCGGCCGGCGCCGAAAAAGTGCGCGTCGCGATCGAGGTCCCCGATCCGAATCCCGGCCGCACCTTCTACCTGCTCACCGAAGACTGCGAAACCTTCGACGGCGGACCGCTCACCGGCAACTATCGCGGCGCCGAAGCCCTGGGCAACCACAACAACTTCATGGACCCGGAAGATTACCGCTTCCAGATGATCCTGAAACCCGCCCGCCTGAACCAAATCGCCGAACGCTACGGCGCCCGCTGGACCCATTTCTACGCCGCCACCCAGCGCTTCGCGGCCCAATGGGCCGCCCGCCAATCGCCCACCGGCGAGTGGGACCGTCTGATTGCCGAGATGGACGCCTCCGTGCGCGCCGGCTCCTCACTCCACGAGTACGCCCCCCACATCCACTTCGATTACGAGCCCGACTCTTCGCTGCCCCCGCAGCCGCGCCTGGTCTACGACCCCGCGACCGACGGCATCCTGCCCAACGATTATTACCACCCCGAGACCAATCCCACCCACTGCTACCACGATTGGGACGGATCGGCCCGCGGCATCTCCTACATCAAAACCCTGGGCGACTGGAGCGCGCTCGATACCAAGGCCGGCTCCTTGCGCAAAACCATGCTGCACCTGGCGCGCCTCCAGGCCAACCGCCGCGTTCCCCTGGTGGCCCGCACCGGCAGCTACGATTTCGGCAAGGCCGCCGAAGACCAGGCCATCAGCACCCAGGCCTACGAAGCCAACGGCCTGCGCGGCAACTCCGACGCCTACCGCCCCGGCGCCGCCCCCACCCCCGGCGGCCAGATCTTCTGGTGCGCCGCCGGCGACCGCCAGCAGCCCATCGCCAACCTGCGCGACGCCCGCCTGGCGCAGTTCGCCATCACCATGGACAGCGGCTTCCCCTCGGCCGAGGAGATGAACCGCTGGTTCGCCCGCGAGCGCGAAGCCAGCCGCGGCCCCGGAGTCCACGGCATTCTCTTCACCACCCACGCCATGTTCTTCGCCGGCCACCCCGACCCCTTCCGCAGCCTGGAAGGCGGCACCTTCGAGCAGCTCGACCGCCACCTCGCCTGGGTCCGCGAGAATCATCCCGGCGTGGAATTCTCGACCGCCACCGAAGCCCTGCTCGAATACCTGGACTACTACACCCCGCGGCTCGAGGCCTCCACCATTCCGCAATTGTGCGGCGGCGATCCCGCGCGCGGGCGGTACGAGTTTCCCGTGCGCCTCCTGGGCCGCGGGATTCGCGTCGACGAAGAGCATCCCGCCACCCTGCCGATCGCTGCGCCCGCCTGTTTTTCTCCCGCCGACCTGCGCGAGCTGCGCGTCATCCAGGATGGCTGCGAGATCGCCGGCCGCGAAATCGCCCGGTCGTCGGATTTCGACTCGCGCTACCAGCCCGCCGTCACCGTGCAGTTGACCAGCCGCGCCCCCTTGCGCCTCGAAGTCGTGCTGCGTCCCGAGGCGATCGACGCCGCGCAATCCTGGTTCTGCAATGAAGTGCCGGGTAATGATCCGGTGTTCTACGACCCGCCCGAGCCCTCCGCACCCGACCTGTTGCGTCTCCGCCCGCCGGCAGTCGAAGGCGATCGCATTCGTTTTTCGGCGGACCTGGTGCGTCTGCTGATGCACCCCGTAGCCGGCCACGCCGAGCCGCTCGGCCGCCGCATCCATCCGCTCGGCGGCTTCGCCATAGCGGCCGCGCTCCATGCCGCCGGCGCCGCCGATGCCGTGCCGGTCCGCCTGAAGCTGCGCTGGGTGAAGCCCATCGACCTCGAGTCCGATTTCCTGGCCGAGTCGCACGATGGAACCGTCCGCCTGCGCGACGACAACGGAGACCTGGTCGCCGTATCGCAGGTATCGCTGGTGGCACAGGCATTCTTGCCTGTGTCTTCTTCCGTCCCCACCCCCGCACCGCCACCGCAACCGCCCCCTGACCCGCAGGTCGCCGCGCTGGACGCCTGGCAGCGCGATTTCGCCGCCGCCCTCGCAACCTACCGCAGCCAGCGCGCCTGGCAAGTCATGCTGGCCGTCCGCAAGATCTACGCCGTGCTCCTGCGCGGCACCTGGCGCCAGCGCGCCGCCCTGCTCACCTGGCTCCCGCGAGCGCTCCTCGGCCGCCCCTCCGGCCTGGACGAATACGACCTCGAGTTCCCCCAGCCGTCTGCGTATGTAAAGCGCGATGGCGATGGCCCTCCGCCCGCGGCGTGATCGCAGCATCTTGGTGGGGCAGGCGCTTTCGCCTGCCGACAGCCGGCTCTTATGCTTTCGGCGGCCTCCGGTAGCGCTCTAACATGACGGCGGTGATTTCGGCGCCAGCCGGCCATTGCCCGCGACGCTGCCCGGCATGCGTCTGATATTCGTCCAGGCGGCCAGGATCGGGCTGCACCACCTGCCCCCTCCAGGAACAGCAAGCCCATTTGGTCCGTCGGCATCCGCGCGACAAAGGCTTCGGCTTCGTCGAGCGCTGCCCGGAGGCGCTGCATGATGGCGTTCGGGCCCAGAGGCTCGCTCGTCACCAGCAGCGGTTCCCGCCTGATTTCATGTTCCAACTGACCGGCAAGGAAGCCGGGCGTCTTGGTATCACAGAATGTGATACCTTCCCGCCGCAGTTTGGGCGGCTTCCTGCCGTACGTGCGTTCACCCAGGAAGGCGTGGCAATGCTTTCTTCGGTCCTCAACAGCGAGCGAGCCGTCCTCGTCAACACATCGCCATCATGCGCGCCCTCGTAAAACTTCGTGAGGTTATGGCTACGCACAAGGACCTGGCCCACAAGATCGAGGCCCTGGAACGCAAGTACGCCGGGCACGATGAGGAAATCCAGGTGATCCTCGAGGCCATCAAAAAGCTTCTGGAACCGCCGCCGACCAATTCAGCAGCGAGGAGCTGACGCGGCTACTCAGAAAAATGACAAACTCCCCCGGAGTGGGGGGAGTGGTGCGGTCACGGATTTCCCGTGGCCGCGTTTTTTTTGGTAATGGAGAAGCATTTCAACAGAAAGGACCGGGCGCTCACCAAGAACGCCCTGCATATGATCAACATCTGCCGCATGGGTCGCCTTAAGGACGCAGGGTGTACCATATCGCCTTCTACGACCGCCGCGACAAGAAGATCACCCCCAACATGGTGGGAGCAACTTTTGATTTGACTTCCTCAATTGGCTACGGCGGTCTAGGCGCAGAAACGAGCCTCTTTAAAGCTCTTTATTACTGCCTTACCGCCGTTAGCGGGAGGGTGGTTGGCTTTGCTTGCGGATTTCGCAGACTCGCGATCTGGCCGCTGCTGCTGCCGCTAAAAACCGAGATCCGCCCGATGGTCCGCCCACCACCGCTTCCAAAATGAAAGATAGGCCGCCTCGTTCTGCTCAATGGCGCGGCTTCCCAGTGCGAAGTGTGCCATGGTCTCTGGCGTTCTGTACGGGGCGGCGGGGGGAAGCTGTAGGCTAGCCAAGCTTGGAATACCAGCTGCGGTCTGGGCCGAAAGCCCATTCGCGAACGAGGCTATCCCACCGACCGCCTCAACGCGCAAATTGCTGTCCCCGTCTTCCAGCAGCGCCGCCAGATACGGCAGAGAGCTGGCCGTGTGGATCGCAGACAGCGCGTGCGCAACAGCTTCGCGAAAGCTCAAGGCGGGGTTGGTAGAGTCGATGGCTGCCTGCCCCAGAGTAGCGATCGAGTTAGCATCGGTCCCGCGGAAGTAGTCTCGGATGCTCTGTTGCAGAATGCTGGTCTCCAGAGCGTATGCATTAAAGGTCGACACACCCTGGACCGCGGCTTTTAAGGCTGGCTCGTTATCTTGGCGGATCAACCCGCTTAGCCCTATTATCCGCTGTCGAACCGAGCTGGAGCTTGACATCCGCTGGTAGAACAGCGCGCCAACCGGCGATTGTAGCTCGTCCAGTCCGGCGTAAATTGCATCTGGAAACGCGAAGCCGAAACCTCCGGGCGCGGACTCGATCGCAGAGCAGAGTTCCGAGGCAATTTTGTCGGAGACTGAAGCCGCCGAACCGTACGCATACGCGCTCAAAACCGGGCTCAACCCAGTTGGAAAGTAGGTCATGCTTAGCGGAACTGCGCCCTGTATAACTGGCAGCAGCAGCCACCCGCTAGAGCTAGACCCCCGCTGTAGGAACCAGAGACCGCTGCCGGACGCTGTGGCCGTACCACTAAGTCCCACAGTGACCGGCACACCGGTCCAGTAGACCGGGATGATATTGCCGGCCAAGGTGGGGTCGCCCTTTATAACGCGGCTCACCTGAACGGAAAAAGACGACGCCGTACCCACTGTGAAGGCTCCCTGGGCGGCGCCAACAACGACTAGGTCAGCCGTTTGCTCAAGATCCAAAACCGAGCGCGGGGCAACGAGGCCACCGCGCACTGGAATAATGGCAACTAACATTGCCACGAATCCGCAAATCCTAAACCTGTTCATACTTCCTTTCCTCCCCTTGCCTTATTCTACCTCGGCTACGAGGGATGATCCCCTTGGCCTCCGCGCTACTGGCGCCGGGCCGTGATCCTGGTACACCTGTGCCGTGTCCGATCTTACCGATACCCCAAAAGAACCGAGAGCCTGGCTGCCAACCCTAAACCTGTTCATACTTTTCCTTTCCTCCCTTTGCCCTATTGTACCTCGGCTACGAGGGATGATCCCCTTGGCCTCCGCGCTACTGGTGTCGGCCGTGATCCTGGTACACCTGTGCCGTGTCCGATCTTACCGATACCCCAAAAGAACCGAGAGCCTGGCTGCCGACCCATAAGGACCACGGAGAGTGGAAGATCGCGGTGCTTCCTAACGGTGACTGTGGGACGATCGATGGCGGAGTTACTTCGTACGCGTTGCCTATGGTGTCGGCCCAGTGGGAGGTACTGTTATACAGACCATTTGGCGTGGGATGCCCCCAGGAGTTCCCGGCGTAGTCATCGCTAAAGCTACCGAATGCCTCATGGCCGTCCAAGCCGGCGTCCGAGGAGCCGCACGTATCCGTCAGGTTCCACGATGTCACACTCTGGTATCCATATGGGGCGAACCAGCCTTCGTCCTGCGGGTAGCCGGAGAGCAGAGTTGTGGTACTGGGGGTTATTATGGCGACGTTGAAGTTGGTAGACTGGCTCCCATCCGGGTACGTAACGTAAACTGTCAGGTCATAGTAGCAACCATTGCTCGGCGCTGTGCTGGTCGCGGTCGTGGAGGAGCAGGTCATACAGCTGAATGAGACATTGCCACCTCCATAAATTGGCAAAGTGTGCCATGTTGGCGTGCCCGAGGCTCCATTTGCGTTCGCAGTCCAGGCGGCCTGCGCGTAGTAATTACCATCCGAGAGGAGTCCTCCGAGCCACCAGAACGAATTCACTCCCGTGATGGTTGGAGCAGTAGTGAACGTCCCCGTTTGCGACCAGCCCGAACTGTTATAGGCATTATCCAGAGCAGCTCCATAAATCGGCCAAGTCCCGGCAAATGAAGATGAAAAAGCAAGCGAGAAATCGGCGGTCACGGTGTTTCCACCTCCGCTGTAAGAGGACCCGCTGCCGTACAGCGTGCACAAATTGTTATTTAGGCTCCCTGAACCGGCGGTAATTGGCCCTAGCCAAGAAGATGCATCAGCGGTCATTAAGTACAGTTGGTTCGTGCTTGGAAAGATCTCTGCGACGCACGTGCTGGAAGACGTGGCATAAATCATAAACATGACGCGGTTTATATCCTGCCAGCCAGCAGAATCCGTCGCCGAGACTGCAAAGGTTTGAGCAATTGCTTGCCCGGAAGATGGATTGGTAGTTATATTTGTTGGTGTGGCGGCCTGGCACGAAAGGCTTAACGTCGCAATACTTGCGAAGTATAGCACAACGCGCCACCGCAAGAACTGGTGACCTCGAAGGCGTTCGTAAGAAAACATAGATACCCCACTTTGCTCTTTCTCAAGAACTCGAACCGTTTGTCGTAGCTGGTTTCAGAATATGACACATGAAGCTGGTGTGAAATGTCCACTAGTACAGGCCGGTTGTACAGTGCGAGAGGCGGAGGGAGTGAAAGGGCACCGCGGAAGAGGCAAGAAGAGATACGCAGGAGAGGGTTAAGTAGAAGGATATGCTCTACATGTAGGCAATCATCTGGAAGCGGCGCGTTGTGAACAGCGAATCAAGAGGGGAGGATGATCGCTCTTCCGACCAGGCGGTCGAGGAGAGCCGTCGCCAGCGGGCCATCGACCAGATACTCCCCCATTTGTCGAGGTCCACGCTGGTCACCGGCGCTGTGTAGCGCTTCTGGTTGCGTGAGGCGATGACCTTGTAGAGCAGGTGGCCGCCTGCGCGCACTCGATCCGTTCGATGCGGTCGAACCCGAACTCATCAATAATCAACAGGTCGGGGCGCGTGCAATATCGCAGGCGCCCGGGAAGAGTGCTCTCGGCGAGTGTCAGGGCGGCGAGTAACTCAGCGGAGGTGCGATACAGAACGCGGTAGCCCTGGACGCAAACCTTCTGCGCCAGGCCCTGAATGATGTGACTCTTTCCGATCCCGCTCCAGCCCACCATGATCAGGTTGTTGCGGCGCCGGATGAAGTCGCCGGCGGCCAGTTCCTCGATCTGCACGCGGTCGAAGGCCTTGGGAGTTGAACTGCCAGTTGAACCTCTCCAAGGTCTTGCCGCCCGCAAAGCGGGCGTCCCGGATCCCCTGCGAACTCGCTTTCCCGGTGTTCTCTTTTTCCCCGCCTACGGCGCGGCTGTCAGTCTTCCCTGGGATCTCTTTCCCTAACCAGTTCTCTTTCCTTCGGCCGGTCAGTCAGCATAGTCAGCACCTTCTCTTTGAAACCAGTTCCACCGCGGTCGGTGTCCAGTCGCCGCCACCGAACATTGGCGGCGTGGCCCTGCCGGCCCGCCGAAAATCGCTCCCCTCCCCGCCGCCGCTAACGGTTGCGGGCTAGGTGGCGTTGTAGCTTCGGGTTTGCCCGGCAGTCGTTCGTAGTAATTACGATTCATGAACCGCACGATGCAAGGCCTCATCGGAACTCAGCATGCCGACGAGTTCGGTACGGTTGCTGGCGTCGAAAAGCATAAGCAACTGGCTGACGTACCATTTGATTGTACGTTCCGAAAGCCCAAGCTGCTTGGCAATCTCACCATTATGCAAACCTTTTGTTATCAGGTCTAGGACAGAGCGCTGGCGCAGGTTTAGATGAGGCATTAGCCCCCCTGAGACATTTAGTCAGATGGCTGCGTGAAGGGTTGTTAGTTTAGGGGGTGG
>Ga0208827_1001051_pt1 | contig 12381 bp, 9 predicted proteins | sample Sb_taG_5_FD_187709 | JGI IMG/M metagenome (GOLD analysis project Ga0208827, IMG submission 187709) | Peat soil microbial communities from Weissenstadt, Germany - Sb_50d_8_FC metaG (SPAdes) (version 2) | ecosystem: Environmental > Terrestrial > Soil > Wetlands > Peat | place: Germany: Weissenstadt... | reverse complement strand
GCCCCTACCGTAAGTCCCTGGCCGTCCCACTGCGGCCCTGGGGCGGTTAATTGGCCCGAACGAGCCGGGTGCATGCTCTCCCGCCAAGCATCACGATACCGGGGCGAAACGGACATCTTGACCGGTCCCTGTCGGTCCCGCGTTGGTCAGCCAGTAGATGGCGGCGTTGGTCACGACGTGCTCGTCGCTGGTGCCGGACAGCAGCTGGGCGCTCCAGGTAACTGCACACGATAACGGGTTCTGGCCTAGCTGGGCTCGCGGCCGGAGCGGAGGAGGGAGTAGGTGACGGCTTCCTCCAGGGCGTGCCAGGAGGCGGCGATGATGTTCTCGTCCACGCCGACCGTGCTCCAGGTGTCGCCGGTGCCGTCGTCGGACTCGATGAGCACGCGGGTCACCGCGCCGGTGCCGTGCGTGCCGGCCAGGATGCGCACCTTGTAGTCGGTCAGCTCGAGGGCGGCCAGCTCCGGGTAGATCTGCTCGAGCGCCGCGCGCAGCGCCTTGTCCAGCGCGTTCACCGGGCCGTTGCCCTCGCCCACCGCGACCAGCCGCTCCCCCTTGGCGGTCAGCCTGACGGTGGCCTCGCTGGTCATCCGGCCGTCCGGGTGGCGCTCGACGATGACCCGCCAGGACTCGACCGAGAAGTACTCGTGCCGCTGGCCGAGCTCGTCGCGGAGCAGCAGCTCGAAGCTTGCATCAGCGGCTTCGAACGTATAGCCGCGGGCCTCAAGATCCTTCACCCGGTCGGTGACCCGGCCGATCGCGGCCTTGTCATCGGACAGGTCGTAGCCGAGCTCGCGGCCCTTCAGCTCCACCGACGCGCGGCCCGCCATGTCCGAGACCAGCATCCGCATGTCGTTGCCGACCAGGGCGGGGTCGATGTGCTGGTAGAGCATCGGGTCGACCTTGACCGCCGAGGCGTGCAGGCCGGCCTTGTGCGCGAACGCGGACAGCCCCACGTACGGCTGGTGGGTGTCCGGCGCGACGTTGGTGACCTCGCTGATCGCGTGCGCGATCCGGGTCATCTCCTTGATGCCGTCGCCGGCCAGCACGGGGCGGCCCTTCTTCAGCTGCAGGCCGGCCACCACGCTGAACAGGTTGGCGTTGCCCGCCCGCTCGCCGTACCCGTTGGCCGTGCCCTGGACGTGGGTGACGCCCGCGTCCACGGCGACCAGGGTGTTGGCGACGCCGCAGGCGGTGTCGTCGTGGCAGTGGATGCCGAGCCGGGAACCGGTGGCGTCGGCGACGGCGCGGACCGTGTCACCCAGTTCGTTCGGCATCATGCCGCCGTTGGTGTCGCACAGGGCGACGAGGTCGGCGCCGGCTCCGGCCGCGGTTCGCACCACTTCGAGGGCGTAGGCCGGGTTGGACCGGTAGCCGTCGAAGAAGTGCTCGGCGTCGAGGAACACCCGCTGGCCGTGCTCGCGGAGGTGGGTGATCGTGTCCGCGATCATGGCCAGGTTCTCTTCCAGGGTGGTCCGCAGGGCGAGCAGGACGTGCCGGTCGTGACTCTTGGCGACAAGGGTCACGACCGGCGCGCCCGATTCGCGCAGCGCGGCGACCAGGGGGTCGTCGGCCGCCTTGACGCCGGGCCGGCGGGTCGCGCCGAACGCGGCGAGCTGCGCGTGCTTGAAGTCGAGTTCGGTCTGTGCGCGGCGGAAGAACTCGGTGTCCTTCGGGATCGCGCCGGGCCAGCCGCCCTCAATGAACCCGACGCCGAGTTCGTCTAGCTGCCGCGCGATGACGAGCTTGTCGGCGACGGACAGGGTGAGGCCCTCCTGCTGCGCGCCATCTCGCAGGGTCGTGTCGTAGACGTGAAAGGTGTCGTCGAGCATCGGATTCTCTCCCGAGATTGTCTGTTTTCGTCAGGCCACGTGGCGCAAAACAAAAGACCCCTCGCGAGTACGCGAGAGGTCTGCGCGCCGACGTCCCGGGGCTTTATGGTGTCCCGGGCCTTAGGACTGCTGTCCTAGGGGCCGACGCGCCAGCCGATAATGATGCGGCCTGACGTCACGGTGACAGTTAACCACACCCGTTCGGCCTGTCGCTCTTCTATCTCACCATCCGAGACGCGAGTCTTTTCACGATCGTGGCCAGAAATGGGCAGTATGCGCCCGAAACTGGCCCCGATCATGGAGCTGCCGGCGGGCTCAGCAGACTTTGTGGATCCAGTTGAAGGGGTCGGGGTGGCGGCCGTAGTGGATGCCGATCAGCTCTTCGCGCAGGCGCATGGTCACCGGGCCGGGCTCGCCGTCCGCGACGAGGAACTCCGCGGACTCGCCCTTGACCCGGCCCACCGGGGTGATCACGGCCGCGGTCCCGCAGGCGAACACCTCGGTCAGCTCGCCCGACGCGCACTCCGCCTGCCACTGGTCGGTGGTGATCCGTTCCTCGACCGCCTTGACGCCGAGTTCCGGCGCCAGCTTGAGCAGCGAGTCACGGGTGATCCCCGGCAGCAGCGTCCCGGTCAGCGGCGGCGTCGTGATCAGCGGCGCCCCCCCACTGGCCGACCCGCGGACGAAGAACAGGTTCATCCCGCCCATCTCCTCGACCCAGCGGTGCTCCGCGGCGTCCAGCCAGACCACCTGGTCACAGCCCCGGTCCACGGCCTGCTGCTGGGCCACGAAGGCGGCCGCGTAGTTGCCGCCCGTCTTGACCGCGCCGGTGCCGCCGGGCGCCGCCCGGGTGTACTGCTCCGACAGCCACACGGTGACCGGCTTGACCCCGCCGCTGAAGTAGGACGCGGCCGGCGAGGCGATGACGCAGAACAGGTACTCGCTCGACGGGTGGTTAACGCCGAGCCCGCGCTGGGTGGCGATCATGAACGGCCGCAGGTACAGGCTGTTCCCCTCGCCGGATGGCACCCACTCGCGGTCCTGGGCGACCAGCAGCTCGAGCGCCCGGAGGAAGGTCTCCTCGGGCAGGTCCGGCATCGCCATCCGGCGCGCGCTGGAGTTGAACCGGGCCGCGTTGGCGTCCGGCCTGAACATGGCGATCGAGCCGTTGTCCTGGCGGTACGCCTTCAGGCCCTCGAAGAACTCCTGGGAATAGTGGAACACCGAGGTGGCCGGGTCCAGGGTGAACGGGCCGTACGCCTCGAGCCGCCCGTCGTGCCAGCCGCGTTCGGCGGACCAGCGCAGCGTGATCATGTAGTCGGTGAAGAGCTGGCCGAACCCGGGCGACCGCAGCATCGCCTCGCGCTCGGCGTCAGGCACCGGATGCCCGGAGGGGCGGATATCAAAATCAATCATGATGGAACTTCCTCCTCGCCCGCGCGGGCAGGACATCAACACTAGCTGGTGAAACCAGGGTCTCACCTATCTTGGGTGCGCTGCGGGCCTGCCTGGCGGGGTCGCCTGCCGGGGTGGCCCGGCAGGCGCGTACGCCGGCCGGCTAGCCGGCTACTCGCTCGGCGATGTCGTCGCCGGTTTCCACGGTGGTGCGCGCCGCCCAGGCGCCCTGGCGCTCGACCAGGTCTTCGGCGACCGCCTGCTCGATCCTCGCGGCCTCGGCGGCCAGCCCCAGGTGCTCGCAGAGCATGGCGGCGGACAAGATGGCCGCCGTCGGGTCGGCCTTGCTCTGGCCGGCGATGTCCGGCGCGCTGCCGTGAACCGGCTCGAACATGCTGGGCGTGGTCCCCTCCGGGTTGATGTTGCCGCTCGCGGCCAGCCCGATCCCGCCCGCCACCGCGGCGCCCAGGTCGGTGAGGATGTCGCCGAAGAGGTTGTCGGTGACGATGACGTCGAACCGCTCCGGCTGCGAGACGAAGAACATCGACGCGGCGTCGACGTGGCAGTAGTCCACCGACACGTCGGCGAACTCCTTGGCCAGTCCGTCCACGGTCCGCTGCCACAGGTCGCCGGCGTAGGTGAGGACGTTCGTCTTGTGCACGAGCGTCAGCTTCCTGCGCGGCCTGGCCATGGCCCGGTTGAACGCGTACCGCGCCACCCGCTGCACGCCGAACGCCGTGTTGAGGCTCTCCTGGGTGGCGATCTCCGCGGGCGTGCCCTTGCGCATCACGCCGCCGGCGCCCGTGTAGGGGCCCTCGGTGCCCTCGCGGACCACCACCATGTCGACCGACTCCGGGCGGGCGCTGGCCAGCGGGGTCGTGACGCCCGGATAGAGTCGCACCGGCCTGAGGTTGACGTAGTGGTCGAGCTCGAAGCGGAGCCGCAGCAGCAGGCCGCGCTCGAGCACCCCGCTGGGCACGCTCGGGTCGCCGACCGCGCCGAGCAGGATCGCGTCGTGACCTTTGATCTCCTCGAGCACCGCGTCGGGAAGCGTCTCCCCGGTACGGTGCCAGCGCCGCGCGCCGAGATCGTAACTGGTCTCCTCGATGGTGACCCCGGAAACCGCCGCCCGCAGCACCTTGAGCGCCTCGGCGACCACTTCGGGACCGATTCCGTCGCCGCCGACGACGGCAAGCCTGATAGTTCGTGAACCCATGCCAGAACCTTACTGGCGGGTCCGGCCCGTCGTGGCCCGTGTTGCGGCCCGGGCCGGGGGCGGGGCGGCCATGGCCACCGCGTCGCCGCCGTTGTCGCGCCGGTCGAGGGCGACCTGGACGGCCCGGACCGGGGCGGTCTCGGGGCGGGTCTTCACGGACGGGGCCCTCCGGGAGCGGAGGGGGCTGGGGGGATAGTCCCCCTGGTTAGCAGAGTCCCAGGGATACATGTCGTACATGAGCGCGCTCCTGATCGTGAGCCAGAACGGTCTGACGGCCAGCGGCCATCCCCGCAGCGGGTCGCCGGCCTACCTGGATCAGGTGCTTTGGAACCCGCTGCGGCTGGCTACAAGTACGAAGCGCCGCATAGTGACTGCCACCTTACCCGGACCCCGGCGGCTCCGGAGCGGCCTCAAGACACCCGTCTCAGCATACGAGACACTATTTTTAAGTCCTAACGTCCCGGCGCGAGGTTTACCTGCGGGCTACCAGGGGTTGCGGGCCCGGCGCCGGGTTCCGCGCATGACCCCCGGCAACGCCGCTTCGGGCGGGATGCGGGCGCGCCAGTCTCGGCGCGACGACGGGTCCTGGTCTCCGTGATGGTCACTGCCATCACGGTCCGCTACCCCGCCCGGAGCGATGAAACCGCTGGCGGAGGACTTATTCGTCCGCGTCGAGCCAGGACATCAGCGGCCGCAGCCGGGCGCCGACCTGCTCGATCTGCTCGGCGTGCTCGGCCTCGCGGCGCTTGAGGAAGTTCGGCTTGCCCGCGTCGAACTCCTCGACAAGCTCGCGGGCGAACGAGCCGTCCTGGATCTCGCCCAGGATGCGGCGCATCTCCTCGCGGGTCTGCTCGTTGATCAGCCGCGGGCCGCGGGTGTAGCCGCCGTACTCGGCGGTGTCAGACACCGACCAGTACATCTTGGAGATGCCGCCCTCGTACATCAGGTCCACGATCAGCTTCATCTCGTGCAGGCACTCGAAGTAGGCGGACTCCGGCTGGTAGCCGGCCTCGACCAGGGTCGCGAAGCCCGCCTTGATCAGTTCGGCGACGCCGCCGCACAGCACCGTCTGCTCGCCGAACAGGTCGGTCTCGGTCTCCTCGGTGAAGGTGCTCTTCAGCGCGCCCGCGCGGGTGCCGCCGATCGCCTTGGCGTAGGCCAGGGTGAGCGGCCACGCGTTGCCGGTCGCGTCCCGCTCGACGCAGACGAGCACGGGCACGCCGCGCCCCTGCGCGAACTGGCGCCGCACCAGGTGGCCGGGGGCCTTGGGCGCGACCATGCAGACGTCCACGCCGTCCGGCGGGGTGATGAGGTCGTACCGGATGTTCAGGCCGTGGGCGAAGAACAGCGCGTCGCCCTCCACCAGCGAGGGCGCGATCGCCGACGCGTAGAGCTCCCGCTGCAGGTGGTCCGGGACCAGGACCATGATCAGGTCCGACTCCTCGCACGCCTCGGCGGGCGTGGTGACCCGCAGGCCGTCGTTGGCGGCCTTCTCCCTGCTCTTGGAGCCCTCAGGCAGCCCGACGCGCACGTCCACGCCGGAATCGCGGAGCGAGAGCGCGTGGGCGTGTCCCTGGCTGCCGTACCCGAGGACGGCGACATGCCTGCGCTGGATGACGGAAAGGTCGGCGCTGTCGTCGTAGAAAATCTCTGCCACTGAATGGGCCTTTCTCTGTTGTAGTCCTTAAGAATCTAGGCGCTGCGCTCGACGGGCCGCAGCGCGCGATCGGTGATCGAGCGGCCGCCGCGGCCGATGGCCACCATCCCCGACTGCACGAGCTCCTTGATCCCGAACGGCTCGAGCACCCTGATCAGCGCGTCGAGCTTCTCCCGGTTCCCGGTCGCCTCCACGGTGATCACGTCGAGCGCGACGTCCACCACCTTGGCGCGGAACAGGTTGACCGCCTCGAGCACCCGCGACCGGCTCTCCGCGTCGGCCCGGACCTTGATCAGGATCAGCTCGCGCTGCACCGTGGAGCCCGGCTCGAGCTCCACGATCTTCAGCACGTTGATCAGCTTGTTCAGCTGCTTGGTCACCTGCTCGAGCGGGTGCTCTTCGCAGTTGACCACGATCGTGATCCGGGAGATCTCCTCGTGCTCGGTGGGCCCGACCGCGAGGGAATCGATGTTGAAGTTGCGGCGCGCGAACAGCCCCGCGATCCTGACCAGGACGCCCGGCTTGTTCTCCACGAGCACGGACAGCGTATGGCGGGTCATTCGGTCGAACCTCCCCAGTCGGGCGCCAGGCCGCGCGCGAACTTGATGTCGTTGTTGCTGGTGCCGGCCGCGACCATGGGCCAGACCATGGCGTCCCTGTGCACGATGAAGTCGACCACGACCGGGCGGTCCTCGATGGCCATGGCCCGCTCGATGACCTGGTCGACGTCGGCGGTCTCCTCGCAGCGGATGCCCTCGCAGCCGTAAGCCTCGGCGAGCTTCACGAAATCAGGGATGCGGGTGCCGGTCAGCTTCCGCTCCGCCGTCCGGTGCAGGTCGGTGTTGGAGTAGCGCTCGTTGTAGAACAGCGTCTGCCACTGCCTGACCATGCCGAGGCTGCCGTTGTTGATGATCGCGACCTTGATCGGGATGCCCTCGATGGCGCAGGTGGCCAGCTCCTGGTTGGTCATCTGGAAGCAGCCGTCCCCGTCGATCGCCCAGACGGTGGCGTCCGGGCGGCCGGTCTTGGCGCCCATCGCGGCCGGCACGGCGAAGCCCATCGTGCCGAGCCCGCCCGAGTTGATCCAGGTGCCCGGGTTCTCGTAGTCGATGAACTGGGCCGCCCACATCTGGTGCTGGCCGACGCCGGCCACGTACACCGCCTCCGGGCCGGCGATCTTCCCGATCCGCTCGATCACGTACTGCGGCGCGAGCGTGCCGTCGTCCGGCTCGTCGTAGCCCAGGGGGTAGGTGTCCCGCCACGAGTTGAGCTGGGCCTGCCAGGCCTCCAGGTCGGGGCGGCGGCCCTGCTCGTGCTCGGCCTTCACCGCGGTGACCAGGTCGGCGATCACCTCGCGGCAGTCACCGACGATCGGCACGTCGGCGCGGCGGTTCTTGGAGATCTCGGCCGGGTCGATGTCGGCGTGCACGATCAGCGCGCCGGGTGCGAACGTGTCCAGCCTGCCGGTCACCCGGTCGTCGAACCTGGTGCCCAGCGCGATGAGGAGGTCGGCCTGCTGCAGCGCGCCGACCGCCGTCACGCAGCCGTGCATGCCGGGCATGCCCATGTGCAGCGGGTGCCGGTCGGGGAACGCCCCCCTGGCCATCAGCGTGGTGACCACCGGGATGCCGGTCAGCTCGGCCAGCTCGCGCAGCTGGGCCGCGGCGCGGGCCTTGATCACGCCGCCGCCGACGTAGAGCACCGGGCGCCTGGACTCGGTGATCAGCCGCGCGGCCTCGCGCACCTGCCGGGCGTGCGGCCTGGTCACCGGGTGGTAGCCGGGCAGCTCGAACGGGACCGGCCAGCTGAAGTCGGTGGTGGCCTGCAGCGCGTCTTTGGAGATGTCCACGAGCACCGGCCCGGGCCGCCCGGTCGAGGCCACGTGGAAGGCCTCGCCGATGGTGCGGGCGATGTCCCCGGGCTTGGTGACCAGGAAGTTGTGCTTGGTGATCGGGATCGTGATCCCGGAGATGTCGGCCTCCTGGAAGCCGTCGGTGCCGATCAGGCTGGACGGCACCTGGCCGGTGATGGCCACGATCGGGACCGAGTCCATGTAGGCGTCGGCGATCGGCGTGACCAGGTTCGTCGCGCCCGGCCCGCTGGTCGCCATGCACACGCCGGTGCGGCCGGTGGCCTGCGCGTACCCGGTGGCCGCGTGGCCCGCGCCCTGCTCGTGCCGGACCAGGATGTGCCGGATGATCTTGGAGTCGAGCAGCGGGTCGTAGGCCGGCAGGACGGCGCCGCCCGGGATGCCGAACACCACGTCCGCACCGACCCGCTCGAGCGCGTACACCAGCGCCTGCGCCCCGGTGGCCCGCACCTTGACCGGGCCGGTGACGTGCGCGCGCGGCGGCTCGGACCCGGCTCCGGTTCCGGGCGCGCCCTGCGCCGGGACCGCTGGCCCCGGGCTGGCCGGCGCCGGGGCGGCCAGCGTGGCGTCGGCCGGGCGCGGCTGGTCGGCGGCGCGTGCGGATGGGTGGTGCGGCGAGCGGGCGGCCAGGTCCCGCGGGCTGGGACCCGACGGTCCGGCAGTCCTCGGATCGGCCCCCGCGGGCCGCTCTGTGCCTGCGGGTCCGTTGCGGCCCGTCATCTGCTCGGTCATCGGTAAGTCTCCATTGGCTTGGCTCGGATCCGGCGGCATAAAAAATCCCCTCGTGCCAGACGGCAGTCGAGGGGAGCGCGCAGTGAGCTGCTTGGTCAGCTGCCTGCGCGCCGGCCAAGTACGAGGATCTGTGGGTAGTACACGGGTAACACCTTACTGCCATCCGGAATCGATACGTCAACCGCTCACGCGGGTTGTCTCACATTCCGAGACGGGCCGCTCATGCGGCCCGTCTTCCGCATCGTCAGATGACCTGATCAGGGCCTCCACTCCGGGGGCACCCATCGGCCTGGCCACCAGGAATCCCTGGCCGTATCCGCAGCCCATCTCGCGCAGGGCGGCGAGCTGGCGCGGCTGCTCGATGCCCTCGGCGATGACCCGCAGGCCGAGGTCGCGGCCGACCTGCACCACGGTCCTGGTCAGCAGGGTGAGCGTGTCGTCGTGGCCGAGGCCGGCCACGAATGACGGATCGATCTTGATGATGTCCAGCGGCAGCTGGCGCAGGTAGGCCAGCGAGGCGTACCCGGTGCCGAAGTCGTCGATGGCCAGCCGGACGCCCAGCTGGTGCAGGTCCGCGAGCCGCTCGATGATCAGCCCGTCCTCCTCGACCAGGATCCGCTCGTTCACCTCGACGGTGAGCGCTTCGGCCGGCAGCCCGGTTTCGGCGAGGATCGCGGCTACCCGCGTGCTGAAGCCGGGCGCGGTGATCTGCCGGGCGGACAGGTTCACCGAGACGCCGACGTCCCGGGCCGAGCGCCGCCAGGCGGCGCCCTGCGTGCACGCCTCACGGAGCACCCACTCGCCGAGCGGGACGATGAGGCCGGATTCCTCCGCGGCGCCGAGGAACTCCCGCGGCGGGACCACCTGGTCGCCGCGCCACCAGCGGACCAGCGCCTCGGCCCCGGTGACGCGTGAGGTCGCCAGGTCCACGATCGGCTGGTACTGCAGCGAGAGCTCGCCGTTGCTGACGGCCTGCTGCAGGTCGCTGACGATCTCCAGCCTGCGGACCACGTCGGCGTGCATGTGCGCGGCGTACACCTCGACCCGGTCGCCGCCGGTGTCCTTGGCCCGCGACATGGCCACGTCCGCGTTGCGCAGGACGAGCCCGGGCGGGTCCACGTCGGCCAGCGCGACGCCTACGCTCGCGGTCAGCGCGATCTGCTGGCCGGCCACCCGGAACGGCTCCCCGGCGACCGTGCCGGCCAGCCGCTCGGCGATCTCGGTCACCTCCTGGACGTTCCCGGCGTTCTCGACCAGGACGGCGAACTCGTCGCTGCCCCAGCGGGCCACCGTGTCGTGGACCGGGACCACCGCGCGCAGCCGCCGGGCCGCCTGGGCCAGCACGAGGTCGCCCGCGCCGTGGCCGACCGAGTCGTTGACCGCGGTGAAGCGGTCCAGGTCGAGGAAGATGACGCCGGTCCGGCGGGCCACCGCGGCGTCGCGCAGCACATCCCTGGCGCGCTCCTCGACGTACGCGCGGTTCGGCAACCCGGTCAGCCCGTCGTGGAAGGTCAGGTGCGTGACCTGCTGGCGCAGCGCGACCTGGTCGCTCACGTCGCGGACGGTGACGAGCATCTGGATGGGCTCACCGGGTGCCTGGTAGCGCAGCACGGTGGACTCGATGTGCCGCCACGTCCCGTCGGCGGCCCGGACCCGGACACCGAACCGGCCCGATCCCTCGGCCCCCTCGGCCGACTCGCCCGCCGAGGCCCCGGCCAGCCCCACGGGGTCGTACCCGCCGAGCGCGAGCCGGACCGACGCCAGCGCGGCGGACCGGTCCTCCGGGTGGACGAAATCGAGCAGCCGCCGGCCGGCCAGCGCGCCGGGCTGGTAGCCGTAGTCCTCGACGGCCGGGCTCGCGTACCTGACCACGCCGTCCAGGTCGCAGACGAGCACGACGTCGCTGGTCCGGCTGGCGAGATCCCGCAGGCTCCGGCTGGACTCCCGCCATATCCCGAGGACGGCCCCGTTCTCCCTGACGAGCATGAAGACCCGCGCGGCCAGCACCAGCACCCCGGCGCCGCCCGCCACGACCAGCGCGACCCCGGAGGCCGGAGCCCCGGCCAGGCCGTTCGCGATCACCACCACGGTGGCCACGGACGCGGCCAGCGCGGCGATGACGGTCGCCGCCGCCGAGCCTGTGGTCCGGCGGGTCCAGCTGGCCGCGGTCACCCGCCACGGGGCCAGACCCAGCAGCAGGGCCGCGACCACCGGCATCAGCTGCGCCGCGACGCCCAGGTGGCCGCCGGACACCCGCTGGCCCACGGCCAGGGCGTCGCCGACGGCGATGGCGAGCAGGGCCAGGTACGGCAGCGTCACCCGTCGCCACGCACTCGTGACCATGGGCAGCAGCGCGCCGAGCACGGCCAGGTCCGCGAGCGGGTGGATCAGGGCGAGCAGGAAGGTGCCCGGCCGCTCACCCGACCGGTGGAACTCGGCGCTGAACAGCGTGATCCAGCCGATCACCAGCAGGGCGACCGCCATGACGTAGCCGTCCGCGAGCCCCGGCAGGACCGAATCCCTCGAGCCCGCCGGCCCCTCGGCTCCTTCCGGGCCGTCCGGCCTGGCCGGGCGGCCCGCCTGCGGCCGGTGCGGGCTGCTGCCGCCTTCTCGTTCGGCCGTGGTGAGCATCGCGGTGCCGACCGCCAGGGCGGCCAGGGCGAGCAGCGGCGGCAGGTCGCTGAACGACAGGCCGGGCGCGGGGTTCAGGGTGCCGCCGAGAATCCCCTGGATGACCAGCCCGGCGCAGTACAGCGCGGCGCCGCCTGCGAGCCACCGGTAGGCCCGCCCGACGGCGCTGTCGTACCGGCGCGCGCCGAGCCACAGGCTCACCGCCGCCGCGCACCACGCCAGCATGCCAAGCACGCTCATTCTCGGCACTCCGAGATGGTCAGGCGCACTCGGACTCCTTCCGTTCCGCCCCGCAGTTCTGCAGTACTCAACGCACGCCGGGCAAAAGCGGATAGCTTAGTCACGCTTTCGTTACCACGTCGTAACAAAAAGTCGCCGTCGTCGCACAGCCCACACGCTGACGGCCACCGAGAGTCCCAGCCCCAAGCGACGGTCTCGCAACCGGCCTGGCGCTTACTCTACGTACCCGAGGTCACACTTCGGTTGAGAGGCGGGAACTGTAAGGCACCGGAAGCCGGCGGAGGCCGTGACAAGCGGCCGAGTGTTCTCCCAGGCTACAGCGCGGTAATCCGGCAAGGCGGCGCAAGCGGGCGGAAACGACCTCAAGGCGTTTCCGTACCGTCGCGTGCCAGCATCGTGCCATCAGGTCGGGGATGGTCACGGTGACCGACGCCTACGACGGCCCGCTGTCCGCAATCCGCAGCCACGTTGACGACCTCGGCGCGTGGCTGGGCATCTGGGCGAACCGCAAGGAGCCCGACGCCCACGCCCGACGCTGCGCCAACGACGCCATGGACGCGATCGACGCCATGCTGCGCGACCTGCACCGGATGCGCGGGCTGCTGGTCGGCGAGATCAGGGACAGCGACGACGCCACCGCCGCGCGGGCAGACGCGCTGCTGCGCGGCCGGCGGGAAGGGGAGGCCAGATGAACGCCGGCCAGCTCGGGAGTTGGATGGAGGTCGAGCACCGGCTGCCGTGCACGATGTGCGGCGCGGCGCAGGAGCCGGGCGCGCGGATCCGCTACGACCCGGAGGCGGGCGGCCTA
>Ga0208827_1001019_pt1 | contig 12605 bp, 13 predicted proteins | sample Sb_taG_5_FD_187709 | JGI IMG/M metagenome (GOLD analysis project Ga0208827, IMG submission 187709) | Peat soil microbial communities from Weissenstadt, Germany - Sb_50d_8_FC metaG (SPAdes) (version 2) | ecosystem: Environmental > Terrestrial > Soil > Wetlands > Peat | place: Germany... | reverse complement strand
TTTGCCGGCGCCCTAAATCGTGACGCCCTTTGGCGCGGTGTAAGTGGTGTCGCTCACGTTGCCGGTGTTCAGCGTCTCCGCCGGCTCGAAGCACACAATCCAGGCCTCCTCGTCGGCGCAGGTGCGATGCTCGGTGCCGCGCGGCACCACCACGCATTCGCCAGGTTTTAGCGTCACGACGCGATCCCGGAATTCCACCCGGAACGTGCCCTTCCACACCATGAAGAATTCGTCTTCGTTGGCGTGATGGTGCCAGGGGAATTCGCCCTTGACCTTGACGATCTTGACCTCCTTGCCGTTGAGCGCGGCGATGGTCTTGGGCCGCCAATGCTCGTCGAACAGGGCAAATTTTTCGTCGAGATTGATTTTGATCATATCCGTGTCTCGCGCGCACCTTTATCCTAGCATAAAATGCTAGTTATTGATCGGGAGTCGCCCATGATCTTTCGCCAGCTGTTCGATTCGACCTCCGGCACCTACACCTATCTCATCGCCAGCCGGCACGGCGGCGAGGCGCTGATCATCGATCCGGTGCTGGAGCGGGTCGACCGCTATTTGCAGCTGGTCCGCGAGCTCGACCTCAAGCTGGTCAAGGCCGTCGACACCCATCTGCACGCCGACCACGTCACCGGGCTGGGCGCGCTGCGCGACCGCACCCATTGCATCACCGTGATGGGTGAGCAGACCCACGCCGACGTGGTCTCCATGCGGGTCGCCGAGGGCGACGGCATCGAGATCGAGGGCCTGCGGCTCGACGTACTCTATACGCCCGGCCACACCGACGATTCCTATTCGTACCTGTGGGGCGACCGCGTCTTCACCGGCGACACGCTCTTGATCCGCGGCACCGGGCGGACCGATTTCCAGAACGGCGACCCGCGCGCCCAATACGAATCGCTTTTCAACAAGCTGCTCAAGCTGCCGGACGACACCATGGTCTATCCGGCCCACGACTACAAAGGCGACACGGTCTCGACGATTGGCGAGGAGAAGCAGTTCAATCCGCGGCTCAAGGTGAAATCGATCGACGAATATGTCGAGCTGATGAACAATCTGAAACTGCCCAATCCGAAGATGATGGACGTGGCGGTGCCGGCCAACATGCATGTCGGCCTGCACCAGGACGCGATCGCAAAAAAGGGCTGGGCGTTATCGGCCACTGACGCGATCGCGCTGCGCGGCCGCCCCGACGTCGCCATCGTCGATCTGCGCGAGAAGAGCGAGCGCGAAAAGCACGGCGTCATCCCGGGCTCGCTGCATGCCCCCTACTCGGCGCTGCCGGAACATATTTGCCCCGGCGGCATGTTGCAGGAGCTCGCCGCGGCGACCGGCAAGCGCATCGTGTTCTACTGCGCCTTCGGCGAGCGCTCCGCCATGGCGGTGCAGGCGGCGCAGGATGCCGGGCTGAAAACCGCCTGCCATATCCAAGGCGGCATTGATGCCTGGAAGAAGGCCAACGGGCCGCTGACGCGGTAGCTCCATTATTCGAAAAACGCAAAAGCCGCAGGACTCGTGTCCTGCGGCTCTCGTTTTGGCGTCCGCTGCGGGGGAGGCGAAAATCAGCGGACGCCGGGAAATTCAAGCATGATCCCGAAAAGTGGATACCGGTTTTCGGAAAAGATCATGCGTCAACTCAAGATCGATCAGAGTTGCGAGTCCTGATCGCCGTCGTTGTTCATCAGGCTGTGCATATGGCCGTGGCGCCAGCCGTGACCGTCTTGGCCGTCCTGGCCGTCCTTGCCGTCGCGGCCGAAGCCGTTTTCGCCGAACCGGCGCCCGCCCCAGCCATGGCCGTCGCGATCGAAATTGCGGCCTTCGCGCCGCTCGCCACCGTTATTGCCGTGCCGATGCGGACGCAGGATTCGCGCCAGCATGGTGAAACGGGCTTTCTGGGCGTCGTTGAGGCTCTGATAGAGCGGCGCGCCGGCGTCGGCGATCTGCTTGAGCGCGACGCTACGCTTGCTCATGGCGTCGGCGCGCTGGGCCAGGCGATCGAACGGCGAGGTCGGAGTCTGCGCCTGGTCCTGCTGCTGCGCCGCCTGGCGGGCCTTGATGCGGTCGATGCGCAACTGCACCATGTTGCGCAGTGCCGCCTCGAATGCCGGCCAGTTTTTGGTCTGGTCCGGGGTCAATTCGAGTCCGGCCTTGAGCGCGGCGATGCGGGCGTCGGCGAACGCGGACACGTCGTCGGCGCTGAGCCGATGGCGATGTTCGAAACGCGGGCCGCCGTCGCGGAAGCCGCGATAGCCGCCCTGTTGCGCGTAGACGAAGGTAGAGCCGGCGATGGCGAGTATGGCCGTCGCGGCGATTACGGGCTTGAGCATGGTCATCCTCCACAGATGCATTTGGTGCGAAGATGATGAGGCGGCGCCGCGTAGAAGCAAGTTAAACTTCGGACAGGATGAAATGATCGCCGGATTACAACCTTGTAATCTTGGGCAAAAATCTGAATTATAAAGTATAGACTAAGTATTGGGTTCCGCCCGAAAAACCCATCGTCAGTCTCCGCGAATGGCTACCGCGTCGGCCACGGCATGATCGGAACGGTGCTGATCGCATTGGCCGGAGAGCCATTGATGATCTTGGTGCTGATGGCGAGGTAGACGAGGGTGGTGTGAGGCTTATCGACCATCCGATAAATGCGCGTCGTCTTGAAAAATATGCTGGTTTTCTGACTGAACACTTCTTCATTTTCAGTCAGCTTTGACAGGTCGACGTCAATCGGACCGTTTTGTCTGCACGAGACCGAAAAATTGGATGGATCTTCGTTCAGACCAAATGGCTGGCCCCAGCCGCCTTTTCTGGCCTGCGAAATGTGGCACACGATGCCGGGCACGTGCGGATCTTCAAAGGCGCTGACGCACACTTTGTCGTTGGGAGAAAGCGCATTGAACGTGGTGCTGACGCAGCTCAAGTCTGTGGCGTGTGCCGAATGAGTTGACATAACGACCAGGACGGCCAGCACAAATACCCACTTCATTGCAAATCTCCGCATTGCTCACGACGGCGCGCTTTGGCGCCATCTTACAGCGATTTCGTCCATCCCGTTTCTGAATTTTTACGCCGCTCAGCGCAAAATCTGCTGCAGGAAAAGCCGCGTGCGCTCGTGTTGCGGATGGTCGAAAAAGCCTTTCGGCTCGTTGATCTCGAGAATTTGGCCGTCGGCCATGAAGATCATGCGGTCGGCGACCTGGCGGGCAAAACCCATCTCGTGGGAGACCACCAGCATGGTGATGCGGTCGGAGGCGAGCTCGACCATTGTGTCGAGCACCTCCTTGACCATCTCCGGATCGAGCGCCGAGGTCGGCTCGTCGAACAGCATGATATTCGGGTTCATGCACAGCGCGCGTGCGATCGCCACGCGCTGCTGCTGGCCGCCGGACAGCCGCGCCGGATATTTTTGCGCTTGCTCGGGGATTTTGACGCGCTCGAGATATTTCATGGCCAGCGCCTCGGCGTCGCGCTTGGGCATTTTGCGCACCCAGATCGGCGCCAGCGTGCAGTTCTCCAGCACGGTCAGATGCGGGAACAGGTTGAATTGCTGGAACACCATGCCGACGTCGCGGCGCACCGCGACGATCTGCCTGGGATCGTCATTGAGCTCGATGCCATCGACGACGATGCGGCCCGACTGCCAGTCCTCCAGATGATTGATGCAGCGTAATAGCGTCGACTTGCCGCTGCCGGACGGCCCGCAGATGACGATGCGCTCGCCGCGCGCCACTTTCAGATCGATGTCGCGCAGCACGTGGAATTCGCCGAACCATTTGTTCAAGGCGATGATCTCGACCGCGGTTTCGGCGCGCGGCGTCTCGGGCTCGTCGGGGCGTTTGTCCATCATCGCCCCTTATACGCCGAACGGCGCGCCAGGCGGGCTTCGACGCGTTGCGCGTAGCGCGACATCGCATAGCAGCAGACGAAGTAGAACATCGCGGCAAAGGCATAGCCGGTGAGGCTGGTGACCGGGGACGCCCATTTCTGGTCGCCGCGCGCCACCTCGACGGTGCGCAGGAAATCGAAAATGCCGACGATGAAGACCAGGGTGGTGTCCTTGAACAGGGCGATAAAGACATTGACGATGTTCGGCAGCGTCACCCGCAAGGCCTGCGGCAGGATGATCAGCGCGGTCATCCGCCAATAGGACAGACCGAGCGCCTGCGCCGCCTCGTATTGGCCGCGCGGGATCGCCACGAGGCCACCGCGCACAACCTCCGCCATATAGGCCGAGGCGAACATGGCGACGCCGATCAAGGCGCGCACCAGCTTGTCTGGAGCGAGCGGCTCAGGCACGAATAGCGGCAGCATCACGCTCGCCATGAACAGCACCGTGATCAGCGGCACGCCGCGGACGAATTCGATGAACATGATCGAAAGCCAGCGCACCACGGGAATGCGCGAGCGCCGTCCGAGCGCCAAGAGGATGCCGAGCGGCAGCGAAAACACCATGCCGATGGTCGCCACCACGATGGTCACCAAAATGCCGCCCCACAGATTGGTCGGCACATAGGACAGCCCGATCAGCGGCAAGCCGCCGAGCAGGATCAGCGACAGGACCGGCAGCACGACGAAGAAGTAGACGGCGCCGATGTCGCGGCGCGGCGCGCGCAGCCACAACAGCCAGCCGATGCCCAAGGCCAGCGCCAGGAAGAACAGATCGACCCGCCAGCGCTGGCCGGCCGGGTAGAAACCGTAGACGAAATACGACGACCACACGCGGACGAACGCCCAGCAGGCGCCGGGATTCGGACGGCCTGGTGACGGTATGCAGGCTTCGCGATCGGCGCCGGACCAGGTGGCGTCGATGAGGAGAAAGCGCACCACCGGCGGCACGATCCAGGCGATGAGGAGGATTGCGATCAGCGTCAGCGCGATATTGAGCGGCGACGAAAGCAGATTGGCGCGGAGCCAGCCGAACACGCCGGCGCGCGACGATGGCGGCGGCAGGCTTAACGCCGGCGCCTGGCGCAAGAAATGAACCGGCGACATCGCGGCCATGGTCTCAGCGCTCCACAATGGCGACGGTGCGCCCGTAGAGGTTCATCGCCAGCGAGGTGAACAGGCTGATCGCCAGATAGACCGCCATGGTGATGGCGATCACCTCGACGGCCTGGCCGGTGATGTTCAAGACGGTGCCGGCAAAAACCTGGACCAGATCGGGATAGCCGATGACCACGGCAAGCGAGGAATTCTTGGTCAGGTTGAGATATTGGCTGGTCAGCGGCGGGATGATGACCCGCATCGCCTGCGGCACCACGACGAGACGCAGGATCGTTCCCGAACGCAAGCCGAGCGCCTGCGCCGCTTCGGTCTGGCCGGTCGAGACGGACAGCACGCCGGCGCGCACCACTTCGGCGATGAAGGCCGCCGTGTAGATCGTCAGCGCCAGCAGAAGGGCTGCAAATTCCGGCAAGATTTCGAGGCCGCCGCGGATATTGAAGCGGCCCATATCGGGAATGCCGAAGGACAGCGGCCGCCCGGCGACGATGAAGACGATGAGCGGCAATCCGAAGATCGCGGTCAGCATCATCCAGAGAACGCGGACCTGCGCGCCGGTGCGCTCTTGGCGGCGCCGCGCCCACAGATATAGGCCGATCGCAGCAACGAGGCCGATTGCGAAAGCAATGACGACGGCGCCGAAATCCGGCGCAAAAACCGGACGCGGCAGGAACAGGCCGCGATTGTTGAGGAAGCCGCCGAACGGCAAGGCGACGCTGCCGCGCAATTCCGGCAGCGATTTCAGCACGGCGTTGTACCAGAACAGGATTTGCAGCAGCAGCGGGATGTTGCGAATGAGCTCGACGTAACCGCCGGCCAATCGCGAAACCAGCCAGTTTCGCGACAGCCGCGCAATGCCGATGATGAAGCCCAAGATGGTCGCGAGCACGCAGCCGATGCCGGCGACCAGCAACGTGTTGAGCAGACCGACCCAGAACGCGCGGCCGAACGTCGAGGTGCTCGACGAGTAATCGATCAGAGTCTGGCTGATGTCGAAGCCGGCGGTGTTGTTCCAGAAGCCAAAACCGTGGGCGATATTGGCGCGCGCCAGGTTTTGTGCGGCATTGTGGGCGGCGGCGACGGCAAGTCCGACGACGAAAATCAGCAGCGCCGCCTGCAGCGCCAGATTGGCGAAACTCCGCGAAAGACGCAGGCGTGGCCGCGCCATATCGGCCCGCGCAATATCAGCCATGGGCCGGCCCGTGGCGGCGGCAACACCCGGTCAAGCGACGTAACCTTCAGCGAACGGGCAGGCCGTATTGCAGCCCGCCCTTGGTCCACAGCGCGTTGAGCCCGCGCGCGATTTTCAGCGGCGAGCCCTGGCCGACATTGCGCTCAAAACTTTCGCCGTAATTGCCCTCGGCCTTGATGATGCGATAGGCCCAGTCGTTGGTCAGCCCGAGCGCTTCACCGAACTGGCCTTCGAGGCCGAGCAGCCGGCGGATTTCCGGATTGGTCGAGTTCTTCTGGTCGTCGACGTTGTTCTTGTTGACGCCGAGCTCCTCGGCGTCGAGCATGGCGTGGTGGGTCCAGCGCACGACGTCTTCCCAGGCGTCGTCGCCTTGGCGCACTGCGGGCGAGAGCGGCTCCTTGGAAATGATCTCCGGCAGCACGATGTTGGCGCCCGGATCGGCGAGCAGTACGCGCGAGCCGTAAAGCCCCGACGAGTCGGTGGTGTAGGCGTCGCAGCGGCCGGAATCGTAGGCCTTGAGCGCCTCGTCCACCGTGGCGAAGGTCACGGTTTTCAGCGACATGTGGTTGGAGCGGAAATAATCCGCGAGATTAAGCTCGGTGGTGGTGCCCTGCTGCACGCAGACCGAAGCGTCGTTGAGCTCGAGCGCCGAGCTCACCTTGAGCACCTTGCGCACCATGAAACCTTGGCCGTCGTAATAGTTGACGGCGGCGAAATCGATGCCGAGCGAGGTGTCGCGCGACATGGTCCAGGTGGTGTTGCGCGCGAGCACGTCGATCTCGCCCGATTGCAGCGCGGTGAAGCGATTGGCCGCGGTGAGCGGCACGAACTTGACCTTGGCCGGGTCGTTGAAGATGGCCGCCGCGATGGCGCGGCAGAAATCGACGTCAAAACCGGTCCAGTTGCCTTGCGGATCGGGTATGCCGAAGCCGGCCAGCGAGCCGTTGGCGCCGCACACCAGCTGGCCGCGGTCCTTGACCGCTTTGAGCGTCTGCGCGCCTGCCGCCTGCATGCCGAACGCAAGCACCGTTGCGATGGCGAATGCCGTAGCTAAACGTTTCATGATCAAGCCTTTCAGCATGGGTGGCGCGAAAAATGGGGCTTTAAGCGACTTTGACAGGCTGTAAGTGGCTTTAAGTTTGGCCCCGCAGCCGGGACGCTCAAGGCAATTCCCCGTCCAAACCCATCTGAGAACGATCGCGCTGCAAGGTCAAGGGGTTGACGAAAGCGGCCACCTGCCGGGGTAATGGCGTAATGGGCGAACTTTGTGGCAGCGGAACGACGCCGGCGTGAATGACTCCAGTCAAGACGGCCGTTCTCCCCCGCCGGTACGACAGTTGGCGACGCGCGTGGTGACCGCCGGGCGGCAGCCGGCCGAGCGCGCTTACGCCGCCGCCGTCTTGCGCTCGCGCAGGACGAAATAGAGATTGCGCAGATAGACGAAGACGCCGAACGCTTGGCCGGCAATAAAGACCGCGTCCCTGCGGTACAGCGCATAGACCAACAGCAGCACGCCGCCGGCGATGGAAAAATACCAAAATCCGATCGGAATGATGCTGCGCCCGGCGCGCTCCGACGCGATCCATTGCACCAGAAAGCGCATGGTGAACAGGCCCTGGGCGACAAAGCCCAACAACACCCACCAATCGAGCTTGGTGACGAAGACGTCGACAAGGTAGGCGCCGACCGCGTGCGACAGATCAACGAGCAAGGGTTATCTCCTCGGATTGCGGAACGCGCTTTTTGCGCCGGATGAGCCACCACACGCCGGCGAGATCGAGAATGCCGATCCACAGCCGGTCGAAGAAACCGTAATTCGACGTGCCGTGTCGGCGCGGCCGGTCGACCACGTCGACATAGCCGACGTCAAAACCGTCGCGCCGTACCAGCGCCGGCAGAAAACGATGCAGGCCGTCGAAATACGGCAGGCTTAGGAATACCTCGCGCGGGAACGCTTTGAGGCCGCAGCCGGTATCGCGCGTGCCGTCTTTGAGCACGGCGCTGCGCACGGCATTGGCGATGCGCGACTGCAAGCGTTTGAAGCTGGTGCTTCTTCGCCCGACGCGCTGACCGGCGATGAGGCCGAGCCGCGGCGCTCCGGCTTCGAGCGCGGCAATCAGCGCTGGAATGTAAGCTGGGTCATTCTGACCATCGCCGTCGAGCGTCACTACGACGGGCGCATGAGCCGCGGCGACGCCGCTACGTACCGCCGCCGATTGGCCGCAAGCTTGCGCGTGCCGGATCTGCCGCAGCCACGGATGCTGCGCCATCAAGCCGCGCAATTCGTCGGCGGTCGCGTCTTGCGAGCCGTCGTTCACGTAAACGATCTCGAAGACTCGGCCCTGCAATGCAGCGGCAATCTCGGCGACCAGCGGCGCGATATTGCCGGCCTCGTTGCGCACCGGCACGACCACGGATATCGCGGGTGTTTTCGGATCTTGCCCGTTGCTCTGCGGCGTTGTGCTGAAAGACATGCCGGAAGCTTCTAAAGCCCATCCCGACCGGGTTCAACCCTCCGAAATTCCAGGCTTTTTGCGCAAAACTTCGCGCAGCGCCGCCTTGACCCGCTGCAACGACGGCCCCGGAAAGGCCCGTAGATCGCTCGCGAAAAACAACAGCCTGCGCGCGGCGAAGGTGCGCCGCAGCCAGAGCGCGCCGACGGCGCCGACCAGCGCACCGGCAATGACATCGCTCGGATGGTGCGCCAACACAACGACGCGGCTGAGCATGATGACGAGCGCGTAAAACCACATCACGGCGCGGCTCTTCGGCCACAGCGCGCCGATCGCGATCGCCGCCGACGCCGCCGTGGTGGCGTGGCCGGACGGCATGCTGGCATATTCCGGCGCCCAGACGAACGGCCGATAGATGAACGGATCGTCGGGATTGCCGACATAGGGCCGCGCGCGGCCGATCAGGCGCTTGACGATGGTGACGAACAGCCCGGGCAGGCCGATCGCCAGAAACAGAAAACCGAACCGCACCGTTAGCATCGCCAGCACACCCTGCGTCAGGGGTGTCAGCCGCGGCGAAGTCACGGCGGCGAGACAAAGCAGAATGAAGCCGAACGGAAACAGGAACCAGCCGCCCAGGCCGAGATCGGTAATCCGCTCGAATACATCTTCGAACCATTGCGGCAGAGTGCGCGCCCAAGCGCTTGCCGCGGTGTCGATGAGGAACATGCAGGCGATCGAGGCGGCCAGCATGACGAAGCCGGCCGCGATCGTGCCGGTGGATGGCGCCGGCACGCGCGCGCGCGCCGGGCGCACGAGAACGCAGATCCATTGCCGAAAATTCCTCAGCACGTTTTGCCGCGGCGCCGGCGAGGCCAAGACCTTGCCGCCATTCACGGCGCGCCCGCGGCGGCGAAAACCGCGATGCTGATCGGCCGGCCGGTGCTGATGTTGTAGCCGTCGACGCGCGGTCCGCGGGTATATTGCAGGCCGATCGCTTCGGCGCGCAGCGCGAAGACGCGCTCCTGGCGGCTTTCGATGAAGGCGAAGCGGCAGGTCCCGCCGTTGAGGAAATCGGCGGCGCTGGAAGCGTCGGTCAGACGGGTCTCGGTGCCGGCAAGGAACACCAGGCTCGGCTCCTCGTAGCCGGCACTGGCGGCGAGCGGATGCCGGCAATCGGCATCGTGCAGCACGCGGGCCAGCGTCACGGAGGGAAACACCGGCCGCAGCCACGGCAGGATGATGGCAAAAACCGCGATCGCCAGCATCACCATGCCGGCCGTTGCTCGCAGCAGCGCGCGTTCGGCGCCGTCGTCTTCATAGAGCAGCCACGCAAACAACCCGCAAATGATGGCCACGGCAAAAAACGGCCAGGCCGGGAACGCCGGATCGCGGGCAACGATGACCGCGAACGTGACCGCGCCGATGCTGATGAGGATGGGCGCGATAAACCACCAGGCCGCGCCGCGAACGAGCCAAGTCCGCCGCGACAGCACGTTCGATTCGACCGCACCGGCAATGAGGATGGCAATGGCGGGATAGAGCGGCAGCACGTAGTGCGGCAGCTTGGTGACGACCAGTTCGAAGACGATCCACGTCGGCACCAGCCAGGCCAGCAAGAAAAACGCGGCCGGTTCGCGGCGCACGGTCCATACCGCTGGCGCCGCAAGGCCAGCGAGGATCGAGCCCGGATAGAACGTTGCAAAAAACAGCACCAAGTAAAGCCCGGGCGGCGCGCCATGGGCTTCTTGCGCGCTCGTGAGCTTGCCGAGCATGTCGTGGCCGACCGAATTGACCAGGAAAGCATAGCCGACGCGCATATAGATCGCGACGAACCACGGCAAGACGACAAGAAAGAGCCAAGCCAGACCGGCAAGCGGCCGCAGCGCCAGCAGCCAGCGTCCGGAGCGCTCGTAGATCGACAGCGTGACCGCGGCAAGACCGACGATCATCAGATTGACCGGCCCCTTGATCAAAATGCCGGCGGCGAGCGCGGTCCAAAAAATCGCCGGCAATGTCCAGCCGAGCCGCGCGCTGCCGGCGTCGCGCGGCGACAGATAGGCGCGCGCCAACACGGCCATGGCGGCGATGATGGTGAACAGCAGCACGGCGTCGGTCTTGGCGAGCCGCGCTTCGCCGCCAAGCAGCGTCGACGCCGCCATCATGATCGCGGCCAGGATGGCGCCGCGCCGCGACACGAAGGCGAGGCCGCACCAATAGGTGGCCAGAACCGCGCCGACGGCGCCAAAGAGCGACGGGATGCGGTAGAGCCAGATGGTGGTTCGCGCATTGGGAAAACGAAAAATCTCGGCCGTCTTCACCACGGCGGCCTGCAGCCAGTAGATGCCGACCGGTTTGCGGTAGCGAACATCGTCCTGGTAGCGGATATCGACGTAATCGCCGGTTTCGATCATCTGCTTGGTGGCTTGGGCGAAATAGGCCTCGTCGCGATCGACCGGCGGAATCTGGAAAAAGCCCGGCAGAAACAGGACCAGCGAAATGAGCACGAGCATGGCCACCGCGCGCCGGTGCGAGCCCGCGCCGACGTCGAATAGCGCGCCAAGGCCGTTTGCCGGCCACAATCGCTGCGCCGCAGTATTGGTCGTGGTCATGCCCGCCCAGTTGTAAACACGCCCAGGTGTAAACACGCCCAAATCATCAAGCGCAAGGTCATCCGGCGCAAGATCATCCGGCGCAAGCCGGAAGGCAGCCCCTATTGCGGCCGCTCGATGACCTTCCAATTCTGATAATAGACGAACTTGAAACTCTGGGTCAGCAAGCGGACGGCAGCGACGACGGCGCGCATGACGGCTGGAAACGGCGTCGGCCGGATCATGTCGACGAACAGGCAATAGCGCGTCTGATCGGTTTCGTTGAAGGACTGATGCAAGAGCGTGTCGTCGAAGATGAAGAGCTTGTTCTCGCGCCAATAATTGGTCTGGTCGCCGACCACGATATAGGCGGAGTCGTCGGTCATGTCGTTGAGGTTATACAGAACCCGCAACGACGCCCGCAGATAGCCGAAATGTTTCGAGGTCGAGACCTTCTTGTTGAAAACCGAAATGCCGATGGTCTCGATATATTGCCACGGCTGGCGCAGCGCCGGCGCGTTCAAGAACGTGTTCTGGTCGACGCCGTACCAGCGGAAGAACGCCATGGTCCGCGGATATTGTTTCGATGCCTCTTCCATTTGCGCGACCAGATTCGATTCATTGGCCGCCTGGATCAAGCGCGTCACCTCGTCCCGATGAGCCGGCGGCAAATCGTCGAGCCGATAGACCCCCTTGTTGACGTAGGGCAGCGACAACAGATCGAGCAGGCAATTGACCGGCGACACGACCCAGGTGAAAAAGCCGTTGCCGATGAAATAGCGTCGCAGTGTCGTCGCACTCAGGCCGCTGTTGCGGCTGACGTCGTAGGCGCCGCAGAGGGCGTAAAACAACGCGGTTTTCGGCAGGAAATATATGAACAGGCCGAAGCCGCAGACCGGCATGAGAAACCGGCGCAAGGCATATTTGCCGATGCGGACGAGACGTTCTTTGTCGGTCAATGCTGAAGAAAATGTCGTGCTCACAGATGGCTTCCCTTGCGTCGTGGCCTTCGACGCTCACGATCGCTTCATATCAAAGATCACGCTCAATCGGGCTGGCGCATCGGTCCTGATCGAAGATATCCGGAAGTTCCCGGCCTCCCGCCGCCCCAGGCAGACGATAGCCCGCGCCAGCTGCGTTGGGAAGGCAGGATTTAAGCGAGCTATGCGCGAATTGAGCGAACCAAAGCGTGCGGAATGCTTGTTCCGAACACATTTCAGCTGAATGTAGAGGCCGTCCGGCTATCGCGCCGTCAATCTTGCCGCTGAACCATCATCCACTCGTACGACGGCGGTAGCCGTTGCGCCCGACGAATCGATCACCGTGACGCGCGAAAATCCTGGGCCGTCAGGCCTGAAGAACAGCGCGCCGCGA
>Ga0208827_1001017_pt1 | contig 12613 bp, 11 predicted proteins | sample Sb_taG_5_FD_187709 | JGI IMG/M metagenome (GOLD analysis project Ga0208827, IMG submission 187709) | Peat soil microbial communities from Weissenstadt, Germany - Sb_50d_8_FC metaG (SPAdes) (version 2) | ecosystem: Environmental > Terrestrial > Soil > Wetlands > Peat | place: Germany... | reverse complement strand
AGGCGCCGCGCCTCAAACAGGACGAGGCCAAGGCCACTTACGAAGGCCGCTGCGGCCCCGACAATGCCAGGATCGACTGGGGCAAGCCGTGGGAGCAGATCGACCGCCTCATCCGCGGCTGCAATCCGGCGCCCGGCGCCTGGACCACGCTCGACGGCAAGCAGGTGAAAATCTTCGATGCCAAACCGCTGCCGGCGAAAGACCCGAAGGGCATCGCCGGCAAGGTCGGCGAAATCGCCGTGGTCGAAGCCGACGGTTTTACCGTGGTCTGCGCCGATGGGCGCTTCAAAGTCACGCGCGTGCAGCCCGCCGACGGCAAGAAGATCGAAGCCGGCGAGTGGGCGAAGTCGGTCAATCTCGCCGTCAAAGCGAGGTTCGCCTGACATCCTCGTCGTCGCATTCGCGTCATGTCCGGGCATGACGTATTTGCTGCAAGAACCCTCAACCGCTTTCCCCACAAAGTGATGGATTCCCCAACATGCCCGCCTCTCAGCATCAGTCGCCGAAGTCCGATATCGAAATCTCCCAGGCCGCCAAAAAGCGGCTGATCCTCGACGTAGCGAAAGAAAGATTGGGCATCGGCCCCGAAAACCTCGAGCCCTACGGCCACTACAAGGCCAAGGTGTCGATGGACTACGTCAAGTCGCTGCAAGATAAGCCGAACGGCAAGCTGATCCTGGTCTCGGCCATCACGCCGACGCCGGCCGGCGAGGGCAAGACCACGACGACGGTCGGCCTGACCGATGCGCTCAATTATATCGGCAAGAAGGCGATGCTGTGCCTGCGCGAGCCGTCGCTCGGACCGTCATTCGGCGTCAAGGGCGGCGCCGCCGGCGGCGGCTATGCCCAGGTGATTCCGATGGAGGATATCAACCTGCACTTCACCGGCGATTTCCACGCCATCACGTCGGCGAACAATCTTCTCGCCGCGCTGCTCGACAATCACATCTATTGGGGCAATGCGCTGGGCATCGATCCGCGCCGCGTCGCCTGGCGCCGCGTCCTCGACATGAACGACCGCGCGCTGCGCTCGGTGGTGTCGTCGCTGGGCGGCGTCGCCAACGGATTTCCGCGCGAGGACGGCTTTGACATCACCGTCGCGTCCGAGGTGATGGCGATCTTCTGCCTCGCCCGCGATCTCGACGATCTGAAAAAGCGGCTCGGCAACATCGTCGTCGGCTATACCCGCGACCGCAAACCGGTGCGCGCCGGCGAGCTCAAGGCGCACGGCGCCATGACGGTGCTGCTCAAGGAAGCGCTGGCGCCGAACCTGGTGCAGACGCTCGAAGGCACGCCGGCCTTCATCCACGGCGGCCCGTTCGCCAATATCGCCCACGGCTGCAATTCGGTGCTGGCGACGACGACGGCGCTGAAACTTGCCGACTACGTGGTGACCGAAGCCGGCTTCGGCGCCGATCTCGGCGGCGAGAAGTTCATGGACATCAAGTGCCGCAAAGCCGGCATCGCGCCCGATTGCGCGGTGCTGGTGGCGACGATCCGCGCGTTAAAGATGCACGGCGGCGTCAAGAAGGAAGACCTCAAAGCCGAGAACCTCAAAGCGCTCGAAGCCGGCATGAGCAATCTGCAGCGCCATGTCGAGAACATACAGAAACTCGGCATCGTGCCGGTGGTCTCGATCAACCGTTTCTCCGCCGACAGCGAGGCCGAGATCAATCTGGTCAAGGAAAAATGCAAGGCGCTCGGCGTCGAAGCCTTGATGGCCGATCACTGGGCGATGGGCGGCGAGGGCGCCGCCGACGTCGCCCGTGCCGTGGTCAAGGTCTGCGACAGCGGCAAGAGCAAGCTGAAGTTCCTATATCCCGACGACATGCCGCTTTTGGAAAAAATCCGCATCATCGCCAAGGAGATCTATCGCGCCAAGGATATTTCCGCCGACAAGCCGGTGCGCGATCAGTTGGCGAACTTCGAAGCGATGGGCTACGGCAAATTCCCGATCTGCGTCGCCAAGACGCAATACAGCTTCTCGACCAATCCCGACGCCAAGGGCGCGCCGGTCGATCACATGATCAACGTGCGCGAGGTGCGGCTGTCGGCCGGCGCCGAGTTCGTGGTCGCGATCTGCGGTGAGATCATGACCATGCCCGGCCTGCCCAGGGTGCCAGCGGCAGACTCAATTGACATAGGGCCCGATGGAAAAATCGTTGGGTTGTTCTAGCCGGCGTCTGCGAATGGCGTTCCGGCCGACGCGCGCACGGATGTGCAAGGCGAATTAATGCATTTCATCGGTATGGAGCACCGCGAATGGCGCTCCATCGCAATCGTACGTCTTCTTGAACTCGGCGACCAGCCGTCGAAGCCGCCTTGCGAACTGAGCGCCGATCACGCGCATTTCGGCCGCCGAGCCGGCTTGTTTCGAGCTCGCCAGGATGATGGCCTGAAGCTGGAGCAATGCATCGTAAATCTCGTAGTTTCGCAGCGGCGCCGTATTGGTCGCGGGATCGCGCGACGCCTCGAGGATCGCGCCCCAAACGGCATCCCGTATCCGATCACGATAGGCCCGATCGAAATTGTCGATTTGTTTGGTCGTCATCGAGATCTCGCTCACCGTACTGTTCGGGCCGGCGTCGGGACTTCGAAACGGTCCAAACGTCTCCGCCGTCAGGATTCGAATATCCTCCGCGGCGCCTTAAGGCGCGGTCGGCCTTCACGAACCCGCTAGGTCCGATCAAGCCGGCGGCCGCTACTCGCCGTCGTGCCGCCCTATTGCGATGATCGCTGCGAACGTCAGGTCGACTTCGGAGGCACCACCATCCACTTCGTCAGACCGGCGAGGATGGCGAAGATGGCTCCGCCGACACCGCCGCCGATGACTTGGCCGACGAGCGCGCCGGCATCGACGTTACCGGCCGTGCTCGCGAGCGCCGGCGCCACTTGCGCAAGAAGCTGCACGCCGACGACTCCGCCGATAGCTCCCGCGATTGTGTTGCCAACCGCGCCGAGCGTGCAGCTCTTGAGCGTCGCTCCGGCGGCATAGCCGCCGATGATACCCGCGACGATCTGAATGAAGAGATCGATGAGAGTTCCCGACATGTCATGCTCCCTTTTTGACTCCACTTCCTCAGGCTGACCAAGTTCATTTCATTTTGCGTCGCGTCTCATGCTGGCCCTGCCGCGACGCGACATGGATTCAAAAGCGTCAGTCGGTCTCGCGCGACGCCGCGATCACGCTGTCGGCGGCTTCAACCTTGCGCAGGATCAACTGGTTCTCCACCTTTTCGGCTTCCCTCTCCAAGCCCATCCAGCGCAATTTGCGGATCAGCTTGACGAGCTCGTTGGCGGTTCGCTGCTCTCCCAGGCCGTCGGGCGGCTTTTGCAGGTTGTGCGGCATTTCCATGGACGTCTCCCCGATTTCGGCGATTGAACATCGCGCGCCTTCGCAAGGTCCGGTGTTTGGTTTATTGGACACGAAATTCTTTGATATCCGGATCAAACACGAGCTGTTCGCCGGTGATCAGGGGGATGCGCAAGAGATTGCGGTTGCGCTCAAGCTTTTCCCGCGGAATCCCCTCGACAAGGGTATGGCCTTTGAGCAGGGTCGACCAAACGGTCGTAAAATCATTTCCCTTGCGCACCAGTTCGGTGCAATGGCGCGCGAGATCGCTGGCTCGCTCCTTGGACATTTCCATCGCCCCATTCGATCTTATGACGTTGTGCCGCCAACTATTGCTGTCGGACGCCTGCGGCGTATTGCCGATTTGCAATTTATAATTATATGCGCGACAAGAAATGATAGCGAATATTTTTATGACGCGACGCTTCGCAGGAAACTTGAGTTTTCATATTTAAAACCTGAAAACTCGTGTTTTATATTAGGAAGCGCATTGCCCAGACTGCAATTGTGTTATGGGCATCCAACATACCTGCCGCTGCGCCATAACCGAAAAATTCCATTTCTCGTCTGGCGGATTCGCCACGTGTGAATGCCCAATTCGTAGAAGCTCACCCGAAGCAGATCGCCGAACGCCAAACCATCGCGCGTCGCGTCAAGGAACAATTCTCGAATTGGCAGCGTTCCGGGACGACTGAGCGTCAGACCGAATTGGCTCGGTCTCGCAAATCGGGCATGGCTGCAAACCGGAACCTTGGTCGAAGGCCATCTCTCAAAGTTGAACAACGAGACCTAGCAAGTCAGCGCATAACCGGCTAAACGAGCCTGCCGCAAGGCATCACCAGCAATGAGGTTTTCAATGTTGAAGTTCTACTATAGCGGCGCGCCGAACCCGACCAAGGTGGCGCTGTTCCTGGAAGAGACCGGGCTGCCTTACGAGGCCATTCCGGTCGATACCCGCAAGGGCGAGCAGCACAAGCCGGCATTTCTGGCGATCAATCCGAACGCCAAGCTGCCGGCCATCGTCGATGGCGACGTCACCGTGTTCGACTCGAGCGCGATCTTGCTCTACCTCGCCGAAAAGACCGGAAAATTCCTGCCGGCCAAGACCGACAAGGCGCGCGGCGAGCTCTTGTCCTGGATGTTCTTCGTATCGTCCGGCGTCGGCCCCTATTTCGGCCAATCGGTGCATTTCCGCAATTATGCGCCGGAGAAGATTCCCTACGCCATCAACCGCTACACCTTCGAGGCGCAGCGGCATGCCGGCATTCTCGACGCCCGTCTCGCCAAGCACAAATACATGCTCGGCGACACCTACACGATCGTCGACATGAACGTCTGGGGCTGGTCGCGCATGCTGCCGAACGTGGTCGGCGAGGGCGCCTGGGACAAGTACAAGAATCTCAAGCGCCTGGTCGACGAGATCAATGCCCGTCCCGCCGCGCAAAAGGCCTCGGGCTTGAAGGATCGCTACAAGTTCAAGACCGAGATGGATGCCGAAGCGCTCAACGCGATGTTCCCGCATCTGCAGCAGAAAGTCGCGTAGCTGTCGTGTTTCCCGGGCGCAGCGCAGCACGAAGTGGTGCGCTGCAGACCCGGGATCGTTACAGACGCCGAGCTTGCGGCGATCCCCGATCTGCGGTGCACCGCTTCGCGCTGTACCGCGTCCGGGAAACGAGAATTAAAACGGCGCGGCTTTGCAGCCGCGCCGTTCGCATTTGGGATGCCGATCCGTTACTGGAACAGCTTCATCGCGTTGACCAGCGTCTGCAACACGCCGAGCGTGAGCGGGATGCCGACGAAACCCCAGGCCAGCACCAGTTGCAGCGTGGTGGTGCCGTTTTGCTGATTTGAATTTGCCATCGCCGTTCCTCCCTATGCGCCGGCCGGTTCGCCGGCGGCGCCGACTTCGAGCAGTGCCCGTTCGGCTTCGTGGTCGGGCCGCATGTGGAAGCGGTGATGCACCGCCCTGACCAGGAGGTTGCAGAGAAAGCCGATCACCAGCAGGCCCGCCATGATGTACATCGTCACGTTATAGGCCTGTGCCTTCGGCACGCCGTGGGTGACGTTGTACTCGCGGATGTAGTTCACCAGCACCGGTCCGAAGATGCCAGCCATCGACCAGGCCGTCAGCAGCAGGCCGTGGATGGCGCCGACATAACGCGTGCCGAACATGTCCCGCAGATAAGCCGGCACGGTGGCGAAGCCGCCGCCATACATGCTGATGATCACCAGGAAGCAGCACACGAAGCCGACCACGCTGCCGATCGAGCCGGTATAGGGCACGGAGCAGTACAACAGGAAGCCGAGCACCATGAAGATGAAATAGGTGTTCTTGCGGCCGATATAGTCCGACGTCGACGCCCAGAAGAAACGGCCGCCCATGTTGAACAGGCTCATCAGGCCGACGAAGCCGGCGGCAGCCACCGGCGTGATGTGGCCCGGGAACATTTCCTGGCTCATGGCGGAAGCCTGGCCGAGCACGCCGATGCCGGCGGTGACGTTGAGGCAGAGGATCCACCAGATCAGCCAGAACTGCGGCGTCTTCAGCGCGTCGTAGACGAACACGTCGTTGGTCGTGATCAGCCGCGCCGCCTGCACCGGTGGCGTATAGCCGGCAGGCTTCCAGCCCGGCGCCGGCACGCGCACGATGATCGAGCCGACCAGCATGAAGAGGAAATAAACCAGCCCGAGCACGATGAAGGTCTCGGCGACGCCGACATGGGTCGGCGAGGAGAACTTGCTCATCAGCCAGACCGACAGCGGCGAGGCGATGAAGGCGCCGCCGCCAAAACCCATGATCGCCATGCCGGTCGCCATGCCGGGACGGTCGGGGAACCATTTGATCAGGGTCGATACCGGCGAGATGTAGCCGATACCGAGCCCGCAGCCGCCGAGTACGCCGTAGCCGAGATAGACGAGCCAGATATTGTGGATGTAAACGCCGATCGCGGAGGCGATGAAGCCGCCGGCCCAGCACAGCGCCGCGGTGAACATCGCCCGGCGCGGGCCGCCTTCCTCGACCCAGCGGCCGAAGACCGCCGCGGAGACGCCGAGAAAGAAGATCGCGATCGAGAAGATCCAGCCCAGCTCGGGAAGAGACCAATCATCCGGCGCCGATTGCGTAATGCCGATGAGTTTCGTCATCGGCAGGTTGAACACGCTGAACGCATAGGCCTGGCCGATGCACAGGTGCACGCACAAAGCGGCCGGCGGCACCATCCAGCGGCTGAATCCTGGTTTGGCAATGGTGTGATCGCGATCGAGAAAGCTCATGGGGCGGTCCTCTCCGGCTTTTATTGTCGCAATCCGGGTTCGGCCGACCGCGATAGAACGCAGTCGCGTCCCGAATTTGTTGTTCGGACAGTGACCAGCGCGATAGAAGGAATCAATGAGCGTCTGCCTATCGTCCGATAGACAAAACAAATTGCGCGATGAGGTTGTATCAGTCGGCCAAAAGCTGCGCCACGCGCCGCGCTTCGACCACGAGCGCCGCCGTCAAAGGCTTCATCGGCTGTCGCGCCGGCACCACCAAGCCGATGGTGTGGCTTGCTTCCGGCTCCACGATCGGAATCGCGCGCAGCACGTCGGTGAGGCCGAGTGTCGCAGCGAGCTGTGCCGGCATGATGCTCGCCCAGCGTCCGGTGCGGACGTGGGAGTAGAGCACGATCATCGAATCCGATTCGAGCGAGACTTTCGGGTCGCCGCCGGCGTCGCGCAACAGGCCTTCGATGATCCGGCGCGTCTGGGTGTCGGGCGTCAGCAGGCAGAGTGGGACTTGTGCCACCTGCGCCCACGTCACCGTGTCGCGGTCGCCGAGCGGCGCATCGGTGGAGGTGAGCAGGCGATAGCGCTCGCGATAGAGCGGCAAGCCGGTGATGCGGCCGATCGGGTCGATGTCGAGATAGGTCACGCCGGCGTCGACCTCGAGATTTTCCAGAAGCCGCAGAATCTCCTGCGCGGTGTGCGTAAGAACCGTGAACTTCACCTCGGGATGGCGCTCGTGATATCGCGTCGTCAGCGTCTCGATCATGGCCAGTGCCATCGGAATCGCGGCGATACGCAGCCGGCCGGTCAAGCCGTGCTTGAGCGCGTGGACCTCCTCGCGCATGGCGCGGCTGTCGCCGACGATGCGGCGCGCCCAGTCGAGCACCCGCTCGCCCTCGGGCGTGAAATCCTGGAACCGCGAGCCGCGGTTGACCAGCAGCACGCCGAAACTATCCTCGAGCTGCTTGACGCCGGCCGACAGCGTCGGTTGGGTGACCCCGCAGGCCTCGGCCGCCCGGCCGAAATGTTGTTCGCGCGCCAGCGCCAGCAGGAATTCGAGCTTATCGATCACAGCCTTTCGCTCCTTCAGGACACCGTGACGCGGCGTGCGCGATTTGCGAAATTTGGCAATATCCGGCCTAGATGCCTATGTTGACGCGCATGCAGATGATAGAGAATTCCGAGGAAAGTCAATATATCAATAGAATGGCCCTATTGAACAATCCGCAAATCGCACTTGTTTTACAGCAGCACGGCGCGGTTTTTGCTTTTCGCGAGGAAATATGAGCGTCACCGAGCAGCCGCCGATCTCACCGCCCATCCAACGCGGCGGCGCCGGCCGGCGCCGGCCGGCGCGCACGCCCAAGGGCCGCCAGGTCGACCCGCAGGCGCGCGAAGAGGTGCTGGCGCTTCTGATCGATCGGCCGCGGCGGCGCGATCTGTTGATCGAGCATTTGCATCTCATCCAGGACCACTACGGCCATCTGTCGGCCGCGCATCTCGCCGCCCTGGCGCAGGAGATGAAGCTCGCGCTCACCGAAGTCTACGAGGTCGCGACCTTCTACGCCCACTTCGACGTGGTGAAGGAAGGCCAAACGCCGCCGCCGCCGGTCACCGTGCGAGTGTGCGATTCGCTGTCATGTGCGCTTGCCGGCTCCGAGCATCTCTTGGCGGAACTGCCGAACAAACTCGGCCCGGGCGTGCGCGTGGTTCGCGCGCCTTGCATGGGAGCGTGCGATCGTGCGCCGGCCTGTGCCGTCGGCCATGTCCAGGTGCTCGATGCCGATATGGCGAAAGTCGTTGCCGCCGCGGCGAAGCCCGCGCACGCCCACGCCTATCCGACGCCCACGGCGTTCGACGCCTATGTCGGCGGCGGCGGCTTTGGGTTGCTGAAAGCCTGCCTCGGCGGCGCGCGCACGCGCGATGACATCATCAAGGCGGTCAGCGATGCGGGACTGCGCGGCCTTGGCGGCGCCGGATTTCCGACCGGGCGCAAATGGTCGTTGGTGCGGGCCGAGCCGGCACCGCGCCTGTTCGCGGTCAACTGCGACGAAGGCGAGCCCGGCACGTTCAAGGACCGCTATTATCTGGAACAGGACCCGCACCGCTTCATCGAAGGCATGCTGATCGCCGCCTGGATCGTCGAGGCCGCCGACACTTATCTCTATGTCCGCGATGAATATCCCGAAGTGATCCTTCTTCTTGTCGAAGAGATTGCCAAGGTCGAAGCCGCCGGTCTTTCCGGCCACACCAAGATTCACCTGCGCCGCGGCGCCGGCGCTTATATCTGCGGCGAAGAATCGGCGATGATCGAATCGATCGAGGGCAAGCGCGGGCTGCCGCGCCATCGGCCGCCCTATGTCGCGCAGGTTGGGCTATTCGGCCGGCCGACGCTCGAACAGAATGTCGAGACGCTGTTCTGGGTGCGCGACATCGTCGAGAAGGGCGCCGACTGGTTCACCTCGCAAGGCCGCCACGACCGCAAAGGCTTTCGCAGTTTCTCGGTGTCGGGCCGCGTCAAGAATCCCGGCGTAAAACTGGCGCCGGCCGGCGTTACCGCGCGTGAATTGATCGACGAATTCTGCGGCGGCATGGCCGACGGCCACGCATTGAAGGGCTATCTGCCCGGCGGCGCCTCGGGCGGCATCCTGCCGGCGTCGATGGCCGACATCCCGCTCGACTTCGGCACCTTGGAAAAATACGGCTGCTTCGTCGGCTCCCACGCGGTCGTCATCCTGTCCGACAAGGACGACATGAAAGCGGTGGCGCTCAACCTCATCAAATTCTTCGAGGACGAGAGTTGCGGCCAATGCACGCCGTGCCGGGTCGGCACCGAGAAAGCCGCCCACCTGATGGCCAATGGGCCGTGGGACCCGGCCCTCCTGGACGAGCTCTCCACTCTGATGCGCGACGCCTCGATCTGCGGGCTCGGCCAAGCCGCGCCGAATCCGTTGCTTTCCGTGCTAAAATACTTTCCCGAAGAACTGACCAAGCCGCTGGGACGTTGGTGATCTGTTACCCCTCCCCCTCGTGGGGAGGGGCAGGGGTGGGGAAGTAGGAGCCCGCGCAAATGCCGCGAACAAATATCGAGCCAGGAATACGCGGCCGCGCCCACGCGTTGCGACGCAAGCCGACGGACGCCGAACGAAAAATGTGGTGGCTTCTGCGCAGCATGAAACCGCTCGGTATGCATTTTCGCAGGCAGGCGCCGATCGGACGTTATATCGCCGACTTCGCTTGGCACTCGGGAAAGATTGTGATCGAACTCGACGGATCGCAGCATGCGGACGTGCGTAGAGATTATGATTTGCGCCGCACGGCATGGCTTCAATCGCAGGGTTATTGTGTGCTGCGGTTCTGGAATATCGACGTGCTCAAGTCGCCGCAGAGTGTTGGCGAAGCCATTCTGGCGGCGGTGCACGACCGCAATCGCGTAGCACCCGAAGACCCCACCCCTACCCCTCCCCACAAGGGGGAGGGGTTTATGCCGGCGCAAGCTGAGGAATTGAGTCCATGACCACCGCGCCCAACACCTTCCTGATCGACGACCGTAAAGTCGACATCCGCCCCGGCGAGACCATCTTCAACGCCGCACTGCGGCTCGGCATCGAGCTGCCGCATCTGTGCTATTCGCCGAAACCCGGCTACCGCGCGGACGGCAATTGCCGGGTCTGCATGGTCGAGATCGAGGGCGAGCGGGTGCTGGCGGCAAGCTGCATCCGCACGCCTGCGCCCGGCATGAAGGTCAAGACCGCAACCGACCGCGCCAAGATTGCGCGCAAGATGGTGGCGGAGCTGTTGCTGACCGATCAGCCGGCCCGCGAGGTCGCCCACGATCCGGATTCCGAATTCTGGAAAGTCGCCACCCGCATGGAGCTCAAAGAGGGTCGCTTCCCGCGCCGCGCAACGCCCGCGCCGGACCGCAGCCACATCGCCATGGCGGTCAATCTCGATGCCTGCATTCAATGCAATCTCTGCGTCCGCGCCTGCCGCGAAGTGCAGGTCAACGACGTCATCGGCATGGCCGGCCGCGGTTTTGGCGAGAAGATCGTGTTTGACTTCGACGATCCGATGGGCAACTCGACTTGCGTCGCCTGCGGCGAATGCGTGCAGGCCTGCCCGACCGGCGCGCTGATGCCGGCGACGCTGGTTGACGAGAACAATGTTTTCACCGGCAAGGCCGACCGTTCGGTAGACAGCGTATGCCCCTATTGCGGCGTCGGCTGCCAGCTCACCTATCACATCAAGGACGACAAGCTGCTCCACGTCAGCGGCCGCAATGGGCCGGCCAACGAGAACCGGCTTTGCGTCAAAGGCCGCTTCGGTTTCGACTACGTCACCAATCCGGAACGCCTGACCCAGCCGATGGTCCGCAAGGACGGCGTCAGCAAGGCGGCGGACGATCTGGTCGATCCATCCAATCCGTGGACGCATTTCCGCCCAACGACGTGGGTGGAGGCGATGGAACGCGCCGCCGCGGGGCTGGTGAAAATCCGCGACCGCGACGGCCCGCGCGCACTCGCCGGCTTCGGCTCTGCCAAAGGCTCGAACGAGGAAGCCTATCTGTTCCAGAAGCTGGTTCGTACCGGCTTCGGCTCCAACAACGTCGATCATTGCACGCGGCTGTGCCACGCCTCGTCGGTCGCGGCGTTGCTGGAAGGCGTCGGCTCCGCGGCGGTGACCGCGACCTTCAACGAGTGCAAGAACTCCGACGTCATCATCGTCATCGGCGCCAATCCGACGGAAAACCACCCCGTCGCCGCGACCTTCTTCAAGCAGGCGGCCAAGCGCGGCTCAAAGCTCATCGTCATGGACCCGCGCGGCCAGGCGCTCAAGCGCCACGCCTGGCAGATGCTGCAGTTCAAGAACGGCACCGACGTTGCAATGCTCAATGGCATCCTCAACGTCATCATCGAAGAAAAGCTGTACGACCAGCAATACGTCCAAACCTATACCGAGGATTTCGACAAGCTTGCCAAGAGCGTGAAGCCGTTCACGCCCGAGGAGATGTCTCCGATCTGCGGAGTCGAACCGGACGTGTTGCGCAAGGTCGCGCGCACTTTCGCGCGCGCGGAAAGCGCGATCATCTTCTGGGGCATGGGCGTGTCGCAACACACCCACGGCACCGACAATGCCCGCTGCCTGATCGCGCTGTCTCTGATCTGCGGCCAGATCGGCCGTCCCGGCACCGGGCTGCATCCGCTGCGCGGCCAGAACAACGTGCAGGGCGCGTCCGACGCCGGTCTGATCCCGATGTTCTTCCCCGACTACAAGTCGGTCGAGGACGCCGAAATCCGGGCCAAATACGAAGCGGCCTGGGGCGTGACGCTCGACCCGAAACGAGGCAAGACCGTGGTCGAGATCATGGACGCGGTGCACGCCGACGAAATCAAGGGCATGTACATCATGGGCGAAAACCCCGCGATGTCCGATCCCGACCTCAACCATGCCCGCGGCGCGCTCGCGCATCTCGAGCATCTTGTCGTGCAGGATATCTTCCTGACCGAAACGGCGTCATACGCCGACGTCATTTTGCCGGCCTCGGCGTGGCCGGAGAAGGACGGCACCGTCACCAACACCAACCGCCAAGTGCAGATGGGCCGCGCGGCGCTGCCGCTGCCGGGCGACACGCGGCAAGATCTCTGGATCATCCAGGATCTGGCGCAGCGCATGGGCTGCAACTGGAACTACCAACACGTCAGCGAGGTGTTCACCGAGATGGCATCGTTGATGCCGGCGCTCGACAACATTTCGTGGGACCGCGTCGAGCGCGAGGATCACGTCACCTATCCGGTCGACGGCCCGGACGTGCCGGGCCGCGACGTCGTGTTCGACAAGGGCTTCCCGCGGCCGGGCGGCTTCGCCAAGCTGGTGGCGACGAAATTCCAGGCGCCGGACGAGATGCCCGACGCCGAATATCCGTTCATCCTCACCACCGGCCGCCAGCTCGAACATTGGCACACCGGCGCGATGTCGCGCCGCGCCACGACGCTCGAC
>Ga0208827_1001016_pt1 | contig 12615 bp, 11 predicted proteins | sample Sb_taG_5_FD_187709 | JGI IMG/M metagenome (GOLD analysis project Ga0208827, IMG submission 187709) | Peat soil microbial communities from Weissenstadt, Germany - Sb_50d_8_FC metaG (SPAdes) (version 2) | ecosystem: Environmental > Terrestrial > Soil > Wetlands > Peat | place: Germany... | reverse complement strand
TACCTGGGACGTCAGGCTGACAGCGGCGGCCTGACGACGTTCACGACAATGCTCGCGCAAGGGGGCAGCAACCAGGCCGTGGTCGCTGCCATCCTGGGCTCCCAGGAGTACTTCCAGAATTCCTGAGATCCCCTCCGCAGAGAACGAGGCACCCTCCCTTGCTCGTCGATCAAGAGCGGCGAGCAAGGGATTTTTGTTTGAGACGAGAGGCCTGTCACGCCTGAACTGACAAGCGGGTAGTTTTCCCGAATCCGAACCGGAGCAAAGGAAAGAGGGAAACCGCACTGCCGTAACCTTTCGGTTCAGCGTTAATTGCCCTCTAGCCGCCGGCTCCCTGATCCTTGCGATGGTAATTTGGATACGCCGGTCTCTTTGGCACTTGTTGCGGGTTCTTCTTCAATTCATCCAGCACCGTTGCCACGGCCTTTTCAAGCTGCGGATCCCGGCCGGCGCGGACCTCGTAGGGGTCGAGATCCACCTCGATATCGGGTGCGACACCGTGGTTCTCCACATCCCACGTACCGTCCGGGCTGAAGAAGGCAAAGTTGGGCGCCGTCACCATGCCGCCATCCATAAGCGGTGGATAGCCGCCGATGCCTACGAGGCCGCCCCAGGTGCGCTTGCCGACCAGTTTGCCGACGCCGGCCTTGCGGAAATACCAGGGCATGGCGTCCCCGCCTGAGCCGGCAAATTCGTTGATGATCATCACCTTGGGGCCAAAGATCGCACCGCCAGGAGTCGTGTAGACTTTGCCGGTGCGGGAGGTCCAGTAATTCAGCAGCGGGCGGCGCAGGTATTCGATAATGTAGTCGGCCGCCAGACCGCCGCCGTTGAAGCGTTCGTCGATCACCGCCGCCTGCTTGTCCACCTGCGCGAAGAAATAGCGATTGAAGTTCCTGTAGCCCCCGGCGCCGGTATCCGGAAGATACACGTAGGCAACCTTGCCTTCGCTCATGTCATTCACCTTCCGGCGGTTGCCTTCGATCCAGGCGAGGTTGCGCAGGGCATTGTCCGATTCGATTGGCACCACGGTCACTTCACGTGAACCCTTGCCGTCCGGAGTCGGCCCCACCTTGATGGTAACTGCCTTGTCGGCCGTGGCCTCGAATGCGCGATAGAGGTTGTCCGGCGCCCGCAAGTCTTTGCCATTGACCGCCAGCAAGTAGTCGCCTTCATGAACATTGACGCCGGGTTGCGTCAACGGTGCGCGGAGCTGCGGATTCCAGTTCTCGCCCGAGTAAACGCGGGTGAAGCGATACCGGCCCCTGTCGACATCGTAGTCCGCACCCAGGAGTCCACCTTTGACGTGCTTTACCTCCGGCGTATCGCCTCCCATGACGTACGTGTGGCCCAGCGTCAATTCGCCAAGCATTTCGTTGAACAAATAATTGAGATCCGCGCGGTGGGCAATGCCGTCCAGGAAGATGGCGTATTTCTTCTCCGCCGCAGCGATGTCGAGCCCGTGATAATGCGGGTCGTAGAGGAAGTCGCGCTGGAGCCGCCACGCCTCGTGGTACATCTGCCGCCATTCTGCTCGGGGATTTACGTAAACCTCCATGTCGTCCAGCTTGAGCGGCCCGGCGCCAGGAGACGATCCCGTGCCGCCGCCTGGTGCAGGGCGGCCTGTCACCCGACATAAGGTTTTGCCGACTAATCCCGACGCCAGTTTTGCCGGTTAATTCGGACAGCGCTTTTGCCGCCTAATGCCGTCAGCTGGTTTTGCCGCAGCTGCACACATCGGATACAGTGCCATGGGCATCACGGTTGATCACTTTTTCTAGCGAGGATTGCTCATGCCACATCCCGTTCCATTACCGCTGCGTCGAGTGATTGTGCAACGCGCTGAACGAGGTCAGAGCGTCGCGATGATTGCGCGCTCCCTAGGTCTGGTCTCCCGTACGGTGCGTCATTTGTTGCAACGCATTCGGGTTCTAGGGAAAGATGCAATCGTTGCTTCTTACCCGAGCCGGGCTTATCCGCTCACGCAGCAGTTTCGCGAACTGGTCGACGAGGCCTTGCATCTGCGCCGCGAGCATCCCACCTGGGGAGCTGGCTTGATCCGTGTCTTCCTGCGACGGCGGCATCCCAAGCAAGGTCTGCCTTCGGAACGCACGCTCCAGCGCTGGTTCCGGCGTGCAGCCCTGTCTCCTGCACCAAGCGGTCGTCGTTCCCGTAGTCAAGCCAAACGAGCGCAACGGCCTCACGAGGTTTGGCAGATGGACGCTGCCGATCAAGTCGCCTTGCGCGACGGCAACCAGGTCTGCTGGCTCCGCATCGTCGATGAATGCAGCGGCGCGGTCCTCGAGACCGCGGTTTTTCCCCCTGGCGCATTGGAACACTGTGGCGGTCTGCAAGGTGCAAGCGGTCTTGCGCCACGCGTTCCAACGTTGGGGACGGCCCCAGCAATTTCGCGTGGACAACGGTACGCCGTGGGGATCGACAGGCGATTTGCCTACCGATCTGGCCTTGTGGTTGCTGGGACTTGAGGTCGATATCCATGCCAATCCGCCTCGGCGACCCCAGGACAATGGCGTCGTGGAACGATCGCAAGGTACGGGCAAGCGCTGGGCCGAACCGCATGCCTGTGCCGATGCTAAGGAACTGCACCAACGATTGCAGGAAATGGACGTGATCCAACGAGAGGAATACCCGAGCCTGAAAGGTCGCAGTCGCCTGGAGGCCTATCCGGCCTTGAAGCATTCGGGGCGTATATACAGTTGGAACTGGGAACGAAAGCACTGGCGGCTGGAGCGGGTATTGGAGCACCTGGCGGGCTATGCGGTGCCTCGCAAGGTAGACAAATGCGGTACGGTATCGCTGTACAACACGAACTACTACGTCGGCACCATTCATGGAGGAAAAACGACCTATGTTATGCTCGATCCTCTCCGACGGGAGTGGCTGTTCACTGATGACCGCGGCAATCAACTCCGCACGCAGCCGGCCGCAGAGATGTGCCGCCAACGAATCATGACATTGAGCGTCACAAACCGTCGCTGAAACCCAGCGCGGCAAAACTAGTGTCGCGATTGTGCGGCAAAACCGGTGTCGGAATTAACCGGCAAAACTCCTTGTCGACATTATGCGGCAAAACTGGATGTCGGGATTAGTCGGCAAAACCTTATGTCGGGTGACACCTGCAGCTCCCTCTCCAGAAACTGCTTCGCTGCCGCGGTCTTTGGCCTCGCCTCTCGCCACGCCTTGATGAGTTCGCAGTCCTCCTTGCTGATTTCCAGGGCCCCATCCTTTTGGATCCAAGTGTGAATTGTGCTCCCGAGCGCCCGGTGCTTTTTCCCCTCCCCCCCCTTCTTCTTGGATCGATATTTATAGAGCGTCTTTTGGCCGATGAGGTATGTGTCGAGCGCCTCTCGCTTGGTAATTCTGTCGGGGTGCCGAGCCTGTGCTCTGCCGCGCCGGCCTCGCTTCAGGTTCTTGATCTTGTCGGTGCGAAAGGGATGTACCTCTACGAAGCCGCCGCGCCGTGGCAGGAGGATCGTTTCCTTTTCCGGCTTCACCCCGGACCTCTGAATGGTGACAGGATCGATGTCGAACAGGACCTTCATTTCCCGGTAGGCTACGGTTGCCGGTTCGATCTCTCGCTTCAAGACCTTCTCGGCGCGCTTCAGAGCGGCATCCTCGGCCGCCTTCACCGTCCGGCAGTTCTTTGCCCGGAATTCCGTCTCCCATCCTCTGCGGCCATTTGCACGCGGCAGGAGTACGCGCTTAGTATCAATCGGCCGGTTGCCCAAGCATCGGTGCCTCTTGCCAGGCACCATTTTCCCCTTGTGCTTCCTTGGGCGCATCCTCCGCCGTTTGTCCAGCCCCCAGCCGGTTTCTTCCGCAAGCCGCGCGTCATTGAACCAAACGGGTTGTTTAGTTGACATGACCTATGCCTTCCTCGGCGCCTTGATGGAGAAAAGGGCAGGGGAGCCCGGCAAGGCATTTCCGGGGCACGGTTTCGAACCCGCCCCCCGCCCGTACGGACGATGTATGTTTAGGAGGCCACGTTGTCGAGGCCCTGGTCAAACCTCAAGGGCAGCTCCCAAACAACCAATTGCGAACGTAGTCACCGACTGCCTTCAGCCGATCGTCGCTGATTCGCTCCCGGTAAATGCTGGCCATGTCGTCGGCCGCATGCCCCATGATGTGGTCGATCGCCGGCTGATCACGCGTCGCGTCCGCCACGGTCCGGAACGTATGGCGCAGCACGTAGAAATTCCGTCCGCCATCGATGCCGAGCTTATCGAGCACCTTCCGCGTTTCCTTCGTGACCGGACTATCAGCAATGTCCTTGCCCCAACCGAGCCCCGGCTTCGTAATGAAGACCAGGTCGACGTCGGCCTGCTCTTTCGGCTCGGGCCGCCTGGCGAGCGCTTCCTCGATTGCTTGAACAGTCTCGGGCCACAGATGGAAACGCCGTTCCACTCCGGTCTTGGGTCTGGGATAGGTTGCCCACCCGGTTTTTAGATCGACTGTGGGCAGCGTGAGATTTGCGCAGTCGCTGTTCCCCAGACCCGCATTGATGCCCAGCAGGACCATTGCCCGCAGCGGAATGCCTGCCGCTTCGATGAGCTGACGGATTTCCGCCGCGGTAAACAGCATCGGCCCGCGCTTCGCTTTTGCCAGGCGCAGCGTCTTCTTGGACGGCCGCTTGAACCCGGAGCCAAAACGCATCGGCGTTGCCAACAGCGCGGCCTCGTAGCCGAACTTGAACACGCATCGAATGCACTGGATGACTTTGCCCAGTCGATGCACGCCCCACTTTTTGGCCATGCGCTTCCGCAAGAGGGCGAAGTCTTCGGGCGCAACGTCCTCCAACCGCCTGGACTTGCCCAGTGAGCGCACGATCTCATCACAGGCGCCCTTGTAGTCGGTCCAGGTCCGCGGCGATAGCTCGCCGCTTGCGACCAGGGCTTTCTTCTCGTTTAGGAACCGGTTGACAAGGACATGGACAGTCGCGGCGCCCGCCTCTTCGCGCGGTTTGCGGCCAGAGTGCAGCGCGTCCTTCTGTGCGAGGTACTTTTCGAGGGCGCCGTCGGGATCCGCCCATGGCCCGAAGTAGTGGGTCTTGCCGCGGATCTTCTTTGCCCAATACCCCTGCGCGTGCGGGAACAGCGGGAACTCAGGGTAGGGCTTGGCGGGTGTACTGGCGGATGTACCGGTCTTTGCTTTGATTCGAACCGGGCGGGCAGTAGAATTGTCCTTTGGCATGGCGACAGCTCCTGAACCAAGGTGTTGCCGTGTTTGGTCGGGGCGGTTACGACGCCTCGACCACCTTAATCTACGAGGTGTACTGGCAGGTGTAAACGAAAATCGAGGAGATTGGAAAAAAGACGTAAGACCTGAATTCAAAAAGCTTTGCCCCCGTAGCTCAATGGACAGAGCAACGGATTTCTAATCCGTCGGTTGCAGGTTCGAGTCCTGCCGGGGGTAGTTGACGTGAAGCACCATTGAAGTTCCTTGTGCCGCCCGGGCCGCAATGCCCGAACATTACTCCTTCTCAGCAAGGAGTTCGTCGATCCGCTGGCGCATGAGTCTCTCGCCCTTTGTCTTCTCCGAATCCAGTTCTCCCTCCCAGTGGTAGCGGATCTTGCCCGTCTTATCGATCAGGTAGATGCTGGGCCAGTATTGGTTGTTCCAGTTGTTCCAGTTCTGGCGGTCATTGTCCACTGCAATGGGGAACTTCAGGCCATTCTTCTTCGCCTTGGCAAGGACTTGGTCGACATCGGCTTCGCGCTCGAATTCTGGTGTATGGATGCCGATGATGGCCACGCCTTTGCCCGCATACTTTTCCTGCCAGGCTTTGTAAGCCGGGTAGTTGTGAATGCAGTTGATGCAACCAAAAGTCCAAAAGTGGACGACGACCACCTGGCCGCGGAGCGAGGCCAACGTCAGCGGTTTACTTTGCAGCCAGCGCGTGGTCTTGGCAAATTCGGGTGCGGCCATCGGCGCTTTGCCGGGCGGCTCGGATTCCGCCTGGGCAGGGGAGCGCCGGAACGGGACGAGTGCAGCTATTGTCAACGCGATCAGACTTATGGACAGCAGCGCTTTCCGCATGGTTCTTTCCTTGATAGGTATAGCGCGGGCCGTGGAAGGCTCACAAACCCGCGTACCAATCATACCCGCGATCGGCCCAGTAGTCGGGGGGACGTTCGTCCTGGAAGCGGATCAGGCCGATGCGCTTGAGACTCTTATAGCCATACTTCACCGTCAGGTAGAGCCGCAATGGTGCGCCGTGCAAACCAGTCAATGGCTGCCCGTTCATCGTGTCGCAGAGCATTGTCTGGGGATGCAAGGCGCTGGCCATGTCCAGGCCGACGTAGTAGCTTTCGTCCGGAGTCGCCAGGTAGACGTAGCGGTACAAGTCGTTCGGATCTCCCTGGGGGTCGGGGGGACGGCCGCTGCGGGTCGCCAGGCCCAACTGGGTGACAAAGTCCAAGAAGCGCGCGCCGCCGAAGTGCATCACCTCGCTCCAGCCCTCGACGCACTTTAGTTCTGTCACAAGGTCGGTGCGCGGCAACTGCTGAACGGTCAGCAAGCTGATCGCCTGCTCGGCTCCACGACCCGCGTGCTGGACGCGCAGTTGCCAGCCGGCGGCCCGGACCTCATCGGTCAACCCAACATCGCCGTTCGTTCGCGCAGGTCCCTGGGCAACTGCGCGGGGAAAAGTAGGCGCCAAGTGGCGGGGCGACGAATAACCTTCGGCCAGCCATTGATTGAAACGCAAAAGGCGGCGCAACGGCCAAGGGACACCGTCCTCAGGGGTAGCCGTCGTCAGCCAGGCCCATGTGCCAAGGCCCGCCGTGGCGGCAATCGCGCCCGTGGTAAAGCTGCGCCGCGTCAGCCGCTGCATATCTCGTTCGGCGGCGGCGCCGGTCAGCGAAGGCGGATTCTTCGGCTCAGGCATGGCTCTTTTCCTCCACTGCGACCAGCTCATAGCCGGTGACCATCGCACGGAAATTGTTCCACCCGGCCCGGATGACCTGGGCGATATGGATGACAAAGAAGAGCACATACGCGATCGTCAGCGCGAAGTGTTCGGCCCGCGCCCAGGCGTAGCCTCCCAATATGTCGGTCAGCCAAGCGAGTTGCGTGGGCTTGTAGATCGCTAGCCCTGTGAGCAGCGACCCTACCCCCATCAGGATCACTCCCGTGTAGGCCAGGCGCTGGGCGCCATTGAACTTGGCGGGGGGCAGCGGCGCCTTACGCAGCTTGAGGTCGTGGAGGACCACTTGCCAGGCGTCGCGAAGGGTGTGCCGATTGGGCAATAGGTGCCGCCACTCGCCGGAGAGGAACGTGTACAGGACGTAGCAGGCGCCGTTGACAGCGAAGATCCACATGAACGCGAAGTGGTATGCCATTCCCGTGGCTAGACCATGCTCAAGGTGAAGGACCCGATAGAACCAGTCGGGAAAGAAGTGGAAAAGGGTAACGCCGCCAAGGCCAATGGTGTAAACGTCGTTGGCCCAGTAAATCAGCAGGCCGCTGCCGATCATTACGGCTAGCACGGGGAAGTTGATCCAATGCATCCAGCGGACGGCCCTCGGGTGTTTTGGCTCCAGTCGATTCATGGTTTGTGTCCTCGCTGGTCCGGTGGCCTCGGGCAGCGGGGGTCCGGCTTGTTGCTGAGTTCCGCCATCTTGTCTGCGCCCATCATGTCCGTGTTCATCTTGGCCTCCCCGATCCCCAGCGGGCGGAGTGCGAGGCACGGCTGCCGGCCCACGTGCTGTGTGGAGCGGCCGAAGGTAGACGATATCACGTGGGAACACCAGGTCGAGGGTCCAGTCAAGAGCCACGCGCACCTTGCGCTCCAGGCCCGGTAGCTTGAACAAGTAGACCGTCCGCCAAAGCCACCAGGCAAAGAAACCGGAGAATTTGAGGCCCAGTACCTCCGCCACGGCCGACCGCCGGCCCAACCCGGCCAGCAACCCCAACGGTTTGTACTGGAATGGCTCAGGAGTTGTACCGCGCAAGACCGAAACTATGTTCCTGGCGACCCAGCGTCCCTGCCTCAAAGCGTGCTGTGCTGTCGGTGGACAGAGCCCTTCCTTGACCAGATCGGGGACTCCAGCGCAATCGCCGAGCGCCCACAGGCCGGGCCGCCCTTTCACCTGGAGTGTCGGCTCCACTTCAATTCTGCCGCCGGGGGTCTTCGGTAAGTCCAGTTTGTCAACGATGGCACAGGGAGCGATACCAGCCGTCCAGACTAGTGTCCGGCTAAAGATGTTTGCGCCGTTCGAGAGGCGAATCTGCGTCCCGTCATAAGCAGCGATCCTCGTCTGGAGGACCACTTCAACGCCTTGCCGCCGTAGTTTCCTCAAAGCGTAGTCCGAAAGGGATTCACTCACCTCGGGCAGGATTCGGCTGCCGGAATGGACTAACACCATGCGCACCAACTCCGAATGTACTCCGGGATAGTAGCGCTCCGCTTCGCGAACAAAATCGTTCAACTCTGCGGCAATCTCCACCCCTGCAAAGCCGCCGCCGGCGACAACAAAGGTCAGGAGTTCGCGCCGGACCGCTGCGTCCTCTTCCAACTCGGCGTGCTCCAGCTTGTCGATCACATGAGCGTGCAGCGCAGTGGCATCGGCTAGACTCTTCATGGTCAGCGCGTGCTCCTCCAGCCCCTCTATTCCGAAAAAATTCGAGACCGCCCCAAAAGCCAGGACCAGATGGTCGTACGGCAGAGGATAGATGCGGCACATCGGGCAGTGAGCGGCCAGAACCAGACGCTGCTCGAGATCCACGACATGGACCTCAGCTTGGCGTACCACCGTCCGGCGTAGCAAAGCACGGAGCGGAAAGACGATGTGCTTGGGCTGGATCGAACCTGAAGGGACTTCGGGAAGCAAGGGGGTGAAGAGCGAGAAGTTTTCGCCATCCACCAGCGTGATCTCGACTTCCTTGTCCCGGCGGAGCAGCCGTTCCAACCGCCACGCGGTGTTAACACCGCCGAAGCCCCCGCCCAAAATCACGATTCGCTTCCGTTCAGCCATCTTTCCGCTCCGCTCAAAGTCACACTTAGGTTCGCCGGGTGGGTTTCGAAGTCAGCGCCGGGCTGCCATCATGGGCCCACGAAAGTAAGGGGCCTTATCCTATATCAGCATGCTTGATTCGGCAGCGGCTTAGGACAGATTTCCAATCTGTCCGGTCAGGTTGGAAACCTGACCTACTGCCGGATCCCGCACGGTCATTTAGCTCGACAGCTCAGCGCTCGCAAGAGATACACTCTGACGGGAGAGCGCCGCTTGCCTCCGGCGAGGCAGCGGCGTGAACTCCCTCCAGGCGGACAGTCGGGGCCTATTTCATTTTGTCGTCCTTCATTTTGTCGTCCTTCATCTTGTCATCTTTCATTTTGTCCCCGCCCATTTTGTCGGCCCCCATCTTGTCGCCACCCATTTTGTCCTTGCTCGAGGACGGGGACGAACCACAGCCCACAGCAGCAAGCGTCAATCCGAGGCCCACTACTGCGATCGCCGCCACCTGCAGAAGCTTTTTCATGTCGAGGTTCCTCTGGTTTCAAAGGGATAACTTTTGGTTCTGGTCCTGGAGCACCGATGCCCAGGAATCACTTTTTTTCCATGTGCAATAATTCAGCGACAAAAGCGGAACACTGGGTGATGGTGATCCCCTGCCGGATCAACTCGCGCATCAATTTGGCCCCAGCCGTATCCATAAAAGTGACTGCGGCGAGATCGAGACGTATCTGCTCCGACCGGTCAGGCACTTGCATGCAGACATTCCGCAGTTCATCCAGCCAGGGAGCGAGCAGCTTACCCTCAAGCTTGAACGTTACGGCTGAATCCTTCCGGGACATCTCGGTAATCTTGAGCACGTCTCTCTCCTCGCATAACCGAGAGCCCTTCAAGCGATTGCTGTGCCTTTTGCCAAGAAAGGAGGACCGATGCGCGCAAAGGCGTTTTAAGTCAGGACTTGAGATTCGAGAGGGTAAATGAGGGAGTTGCGAGTCTGTTGGTCTTGAAAGAATCACGCTCACGACATTTCGTAGGAGTTACGACATTTCGTGGGAGCTACGAAGAGCCTTGAGCGTTGCGCGGGATGCCGAGTTTTTTCATCCGGCTTCGGAGGGTATTCGGGTGCAGATCGAGTAATTTGGCGGCACCGCGCGGGCCGTCGATGATCCCATTCGTTTGCTTGAGAACCTTCACGATGTGATCGCGTTCCACCCCTTGCATTGTGAATTCCGGGGATGCTACCGTGGTCGAGCAACTGAGAGAAAGAATGTCCGGGTCAATTTCCAGGATAGTGCCGTTCGCCAGGATCACGGCGCGTTCTATGATGTTCTCGAGCTCACGGACATTGCCAGGCCAGGCATAGGCGAGTAGGCGGCACATCGTCTCCTTGTCCACGCCATCGATCCGTTTCCCAATTCGCGAGGCGAACTTGTTGACCTGGAACAGAACCAGTGGTGGAATGTCATCCTTCCGGTCGCGGAGCGGAGGTAGCTGCAGCGGAAAAACGCTTAGGCGGTAGTACAGGTCCTCGCGAAAGGTCTTCTCGCGCACGGCCTTGAGCAGATCGCGATTGCTTGCCGCCAGGACCCGCACATCGGCCCGAATCGGAGCGCTGCCGCCGACGCGGTCGAATTCACGCTCTTGCAAGACGCGTAGCAGTTTCGCCTGGGCGTCCGCGGGCAGCTCGCCGATCTCGTCGAGGAAGATCGTGCCGCCCTGAGCCAATTCGAACCGGCCCACGCGCCGGGCGATGGCGCCGGTGAAGGCGCCCTTCTCGTGGCCGAACAGCTCGCTCTCCACGAGCCCGGCCGGAAGAGCGGCGCAGTTGATTTTGATGAGCGGCTTATCCTTGCGCCTGCTGTTGGAATGGATCGCCCGCGCAATGAGTTCCTTGCCGGTCCCCGTTTCGCCGGTGATGAGGACGGTAGAATCAGTCGCCGCGACCTTCCGGACATTTTCGAGCACGGCCGTCAGTGCAGGGCTCTGGCCGATGATCTCCTCGAAATTGTGGATGCCTTTGATCTCTTCCTGGAGATAGAGGTTTTGCTCCTGGAGCCGAGCCCTCTCCTGCTCAGCGAGAACGCGGTCAGTGATGTCGACGATCACGGTGCGCGTGTATTTCCCATTCGGTTCCGGCTTGGAATACCACTGCGCCCAGATCGGACGGCCGTCGTCTTTGCGGCGCAGTTCAATCACCATGCCGCCTGTGCCCATGCCTTGACCAATCGACGCGAAGGCATCGCGAGCACGTTGCTTGTTTTCGGGCACGTCCGCAACCAGTGACATCCCAACCGTGCCGACTACTTCATCGGGCTTGAGCCCCAGAATCCGAATCGCGGCCAGATTGGCGGTGATGAAGCGCGTTTCGAGATCTTCCTGAATGTAGCCGATCGGAGCTTCCTCAAAGAGATCTCGGTAGCGCTCTTCACTTTCGCGGAGTTGTTGTTCGTAGCGCAGCCGCTCCAATTCCGCCGCCGCCCGCGCAGCGAAGATGCGCATGGTGAAAAGTTTGCGCGGCTCCGCGGGCATCGGTTGTTCGTCGAATACCGCCAGGTGGCCCAGATGCTCTCCATTCGCGTGGCACAGCGGCACGCCCAGGTAACTCTCGATCCCCCAGTCCACGGAATGCTTGTCGTTAGGAAACTTGACTTTTACCCCGCAAGGGTGATGGCACAGGTTGCCCCGAACCACGTCTTCGCACGGGGTGCCGATCACGTCCCACTCGATATTGTCGGCAATCCTGTCCCGAAACCAAAACGCCAACGTGCGCACGCGCGTCTCGCCGGCGAACTCGGCGACGAAAGCGTACCGCGTTCCAAGCGCTATCGCCAGGTGGCTGACGAGGGACTGAAAGAACGCCTCCCCGGTGTTGTACGCCGTACCCTCGACGATCGCGCGCAAGGTGGCAACATCATCATTCGAGGGGGTATCGGTAATGGCCGGTGTGTCGTTCATCGGACTGCAAGGAAAGGTCGCCACCCTGGACCGCCAGCGACATTATAGCGAAGTGGAAAAACGCCGGGCCTTCAGCCAGGCCGGCTGTTACCCGAGAAAGCCGAACAAGTGCCATGTCCGCCTGTGGGCCGCAGACTATACGGCGCGCGGTCAATACTGATGCCAATAGGCCGTAGCCGCATTCGCCAGAATGCGGGGGGAACTGTGTGAGATAGCCCGCATTCTGGCGAATGCGGCTACGGGGCGATGTCTCATTTTTGACCGCGCTCAGTATAATGCTTTACCAGTCCCGTAGCCTGGGACTTACCCTGTTTTTGGTCAAGCACTTGCCGCACTTTTCGAACCAGCGAGAGTGGCGTGTAAGGCTTCTGCAGAAAAGCCACTTCTTCTTGAAGAATGCCGTGATGGACAACAGCGTCGTCCGTATACCCGCTCATGTACAACACTTTGATGTGTGGGTATCTTGGCTTGAGGCGCTCCACCAGGCCCCGCCCGTCCATATTGGGCATGACCACGTCCGTTGCTATCAAGTCGAGCTGGCCACGGTGATTGGCGAGTTTCCGTAGTGCTTCCGCGCCGTCTCTTGCCGCCAGAACTCTGAAGCCGTGGGTCTGCAAGGCAAGGAGCGCGAGCGTCCGCACCGTCTCTTCATCTTCGACAAGCAGCACCGCCTCCGTGCCACGCC
>Ga0208827_1001008_pt1 | contig 12671 bp, 14 predicted proteins | sample Sb_taG_5_FD_187709 | JGI IMG/M metagenome (GOLD analysis project Ga0208827, IMG submission 187709) | Peat soil microbial communities from Weissenstadt, Germany - Sb_50d_8_FC metaG (SPAdes) (version 2) | ecosystem: Environmental > Terrestrial > Soil > Wetlands > Peat | place: Germany... | reverse complement strand
TATCTCAGCGAGGTCCGCGCCGCGATGATGTAGAACCGGGGCGTGTTGTCAGGGAACCGTCAGCCTCGAACATGCTGACGATGACACGGACTTTGAAATGCTCGATAGGCACGATTCCTGAGTTTCCGGCAAGAAAGTGGGAATCTGCCCCAGGCTATCAAGCGGCGCTGCTTATAACAAAGCGTGGGGTTCGTAACAATATCACTCTCGGCTCGCCTTTAGGACTGCGCGGGCGGAGGAAGGGTCTGCCGCGCTGACTCCGCGCCAGTCGGGTCGGTCTCGATGACGGCAAAGGGCGCCTCCGCGCAAACGTCCTGGATGCGAATTCCGCGGCGACCTTCGAGAATCGCCAGCAGCGACGGCAGTACATGCGCACGCCGCCATCCTTGCGTAAGCGACGACTCCGCTGGAAGTGATTCTCCTTGCAATCGGGCACGCACTAGAGAGCGCACATCTTGATTGTTGGCGACCAGGTTTGCTGCCAGATGCTCGCGCGTGCAGAAGTCGCCAAGCACCGCCGTTAAAACATTGGCGATAAGTGCAACTTGTGGTGGGTCCTGTTCTCGCTCGGCGGCGGTCGGGCATTGCTCAATAGGTAAGGCGCGGGCCCGCTCCACGGCGCTCAGGATTTCCGGCAAGTCGCGGCGGCGTAAGCCACGCATGACCTGCAGATCGCGTTCGCGCGTCGGTGAGCGGCGGGCAATCTCAATGATGAGATCGTCACGGACGATGGTCCGCGCCGGCCGGTTCGTCCGTGCTGCGGTTTCTTCCCGCCAGCGGCTCAACTCGCGCACGATCGCCAGCCGCCGGCGGTCGAGCGACCCCAAACCCCGCAGTTTGCGCCACTTCTCCAGGGCCGGTTCTTCCGGCGCCGCGTTTGCCGACAGCCTGGCGAATTCCTGGCGTGCCCACTCCGGGCGCCCCAGCGAGTCTAATCGCTCCGAGACGCGTTCCCACAAGGGCAAGAGGTAACGCACATCGTCAAAAGCATAGCGGATTTGTTGCTCGGTGAGGGGTCGATCACGCCATTCCGTGAGCGTTTCTGCCTTGGCAAGGTGCACGCCCAGCACCTGGCTAACCAGTGCGGCATGTCCCAAGGGATATGCCAGCCCCACCAGGCCGGCGGCGATCTGCAGGTCGAAGAGGTTGCCCGGCGTCTGTCCGGTCCAGAGCCGGCACAAACGCACCTCTTCGCGAGCCGCGTGAACGATCACGAGATTTGCAGGGTCGGTCACAAGCCGCCAGAAGGCATCCAGCGGTCCAACTGTCACGGGATCAATCAGAATGAGACGATCGGCTGTGGCGACCTGGACGAGGCAGAGACGGGGATGATAGGTGTCCTCCCCTACAAACTCCGTGTCGAAGCCAAACTTCCGGCAAGAGGCCAGGTATTCGCAACACGCAGCCAATTCGTCCGGCCGAGTGACCATCTCTTCCATAGGATCGGGAATTGTCATGAAGAATGCATTGCTATTTGGGAAGCGAGTATTGCCCCTCACTGACGCACCAGCCGCCATCGACCGGAAGAACCACGCCGGTAATGAAATGCGCTGTGTCGCTGCACAAAAATACGGCCGCCTCACTGCAATCATCCGGCTGCCCTGCACCGTTGGTCAAGGGCTGTTTGCTGCACAAGAACTCTCGAATGCTCGCGTCCTGCACCGCCCTGCTCGCCATGGGCGTGTCGATCAATCCCGGCGCGATCACATTGACACGAATCCTTGCTCCAGCATAGCGCGCAGCCGCCTGCCGGCTCATGGCGATTATTCCGCCTTTGCTGGCAGTGTATGCAAAGGTGTCAAAGTACCGAGGCGAAGGAGCAATTGCGAGAACGCTGGCCATATTCAATAGCGCTCCCGGCTGACCTTGCTTCAAGAACGAGCGCACAGCCGCCCGGTTCGTCAGGAAGGTGCTTTTGAGGTTGGCGTCGATGGTTGCTTGCCAGCCCTCCTCAGTGCATTCATGCAAGGGGCCGTCGCCCGCGTGCCTTCCGCTGCTGCCAGCTGCATGGTACAGCACGTCAAGCCCGCCCAGCCTGTCCGAGGTCTCTGCAAAGAGTTTGTCGACTTCTGCTGCCTGACGCGCATCGCAAGCGAGCCAAGCGATCAGTCCATTTTCTGTAAGTAATTCTGCATCGTGCTCATCCATTGCCAGACCGGCAACCAAGAGCCGGGCACCTTCCGCGAGGAATCGCTTCGCCGCGGCGAAGCCAATCCCCGACGTGCCTCCAACAATCAAACAGCGTTTGTTCTCGAGACGACCTGCCATGGCAGAAGAAAGAACGAAGGGTTACTTTATTCCATGCGATCCTTCTGATTGCGGGCTTGCCGCCCCTTGCCTGGCGTAGAGCGGGCCAATCCTGCGTGCGTATTGAGCATAGAAGTATTCAAGCTGCTCCTCGACGCTACGACTCCCGACAAACTGGTGGCTCGGCAAAAACACCGGTTCGATGCCCCGGTCGACAAGTCGTTGGGCTACCTCGCAGCGCAGCATGTTCATGATCATTGCTCCGCCGAGGGTGCTGAAAGGACCGGTTTTATGCTGGCTCCCGTCCAGAGACAACAATGTGTCGCCGACTGGGGCGCCGTTGTCAAGGATCACGTCCGCTACATCCGTTAGCTTGTTACCTGAATGGTGAGCTGGCCGCGCCTGCTCGCAATGGGCCCGGCTCACGACGCCGATGACGCTCAACCCGCGCCGCTTGGCTCCTTCCGCCATTTCGACGATGATCTCGCGGATGCCGCTCGTGGAAATGACAATGAACACGTCCAGGGGTCCAAAGGCGAAGTTCCTGAGGATTTGCTCGGCGTAGCCTGGCGTCTTCTCCAAATGCAAACTCTGCCTCAGGCCGTTGGGACCGACGATGGAGTTATGGTACGTCAGCGCCAACTCCACAATCGTGTGCCAGCCGACGAAACAGCCCTGCCGTGGCGTCATCTCCTCGCAGAGCACTCGACTGTGCCCGCAGCCGAACAGGTGCACCAGGCCTTCGCCGGCAATGGCATCTGTGCACAAGGTCGCGGCCCGGTCGAGCGCAACTCGTTGCGGATTGATGAGTTGCTGCAGGCGCTCCAGCGCGGCATGATAGAATCGTTCGGCAGCCGGCAGGGATGGCGTTGGCATGGAGAACCAGGTGACTAGATCAGACGAGGCCGGCGGTCACTCAGGGCACGCGCCCCGATCAAGGATTAAGATAGCGAGAGACAGACCAGCCGGGTACCCAATGCGAGCGGACTCCGCCGGAGTAGATCATGCTGCAGGAGTTAATCGGACAAAAAGTGGTGGTCGACATGCGCAGTACCTACGTGTGCCTCGGCACGCTTGAAAACGCGGACGAGCATTTCTTACAGCTTCGCAGTGCCGACCTCCACGATTTCCGCGACACGCAAACATCTCGCGAAGCCTATGTTGCCGAGTCCAACGCCACGGGGATCAAACGCAACCGTAAGCGGGTGCTCGTCAGTCGCGCAGACATGGTGGCGATCTCACGCCTGGAAGACGTGGTGGATGACTGAATTGCCCTCATCGAAGAGACCATCGCAGGCGCTGGTTTTGCAAACTTCATGTCCGCTTGGCCGGCGGGGCTTTTCCGCCGGCAAGCCGCTTTCGCAGGATCTCCAGGTGATGGCGCGTATGACCAAGGAGGATGTAAGCCAGGGCACGAACGCTTACGCTGTTGCCGTTGGCCACGCCGCTCCTGGACCACGCAGCAGCTGGCAGCTGCTGAAAGTGCAGCACATTCGCGCGGCGCACGAGTTCGAACTCCGTGAGCAGGTCGCTGAAGAGGCTGTCATCGAAAGCGGCATTGCTAACATACACATTCTCGTCGAATCCGGATAACGGCGTCGGATCGTTCCGGGCAAAGCGAAAAGCCCGGTGGCCAAACACGCGCTCCGCATCGGTCAGATGCCCAACCACTTGCTTGACGCTCCACGTGTACGGTGCGTGGCGAGTGTTGGCTATTGACTCCGGCAGGCCTCGGAGCAGACCAAGCATCTCTTCCAGCTGTCTGGTCAAAGCCGGCAGGACATCGTCTTCGCTCGCCAGAGACATGTAGTTCGCATAAAAGGGCGCGTATTCTGTTGCTTCGGGCCGAGAGGGGCTTGCGATTGGCACGGGGGTCTCCTTCGCATGAACGAGCCATGAACTAGATTCACTCTTTACCAGGCTCCGCCTGCTCAATGCGACCCATTGAGGTGGAAGCGAGCCAGATTCTTCAGCATGAGACACCTTGAGTCAGAGCCGACAACCAGGCGTCATTAAGAATAAATTACTGAGTTTTCCCTCTTGGGGAACAGACCTTCTCAAAACCCTCCGATTGAGGCTCCGCTGCCGCCTGGCGTTCTGGCGGGTCAGCATGGGTACGCGAAAATCGTCCGCTTTCAAGCGGCTTTCCCGGCTAAAAGCTCATCAATTCAGACTCGACAGAGCACTCAAGCGCTCAAATCAAAACGCCAACAAGGCAGACCCTCTGGCCAGCGGTCACGCCGAGGCCGTCGTTTCGTCGTAGCGACGAATCGGCTAGGGTGCTCACTTTGGATTCCAAACGATAACTTCCGCCGGATCACGGCGCGACGCAACGGCCGCTTGCTGGCATTATTCGTTGCCTAAACGTTCTCCCGATCCAAGAATGATTACCGTCGGTCCAGATGGTTTTACCAGTGCTTGCAGATACCCCGCGCTTGGCGGTTGCCGCTGCAAATCGTCCCGTCGCGGCGGCGGATTCGTAAGCCGCGCGCAGGCTCACATTCCAGGCGCCATCTCGCAAGTGAGCGGCTGGAGCTTGGTTGTGCGAAAACGCACAGCCAAGTTCATCCGCAATCTCGCAGCAGACTTGTTTTGCAGTCCCCCATCATCGATATGCACCGTCATTGAGCAAAAGTGCGTTTTGGCAAGCGGATTGCTACAAGAGAGGTGGGGTTTTGCTCTATCCCTCAGGTTTCGCCCTAAATCGGGGAGATCGGGATGCGACGCTATCTACTATGCAGCGGCGTCCACGGCCAAACGCGAAGCTTGGACTGGTTAAAACAAGCCGTCGATCAGCGGCGGCCGGACGGCATTCTGTTCGTGGGCGGCATTTTGGACCCAGGGCGACATTGCGCCGTGCGCACGACTCCTTGGAGCATTTCGAACGAGGATTCACTGTTCGTTCTGAAGTTCTTTCGGACGCTGGGGCAGCTTGGCGTCTTCAGTGCCGTTATTCCCGGTCCGGCGGGAGAACCCATGGAAGAATTCTTGCGGCTGGGAATGCAGGCAGAGCTGGAATCGCCCTATGTCCACGTGGCCCACGCCACACTTGTCGAGGAACAAGACACCGCCATCTGTGGGATTGGCGGCTCTATTGCGGAACGTCCCTTGATTGGCATGGACTCGTACTCGCGGACTCAGGCCGAGTATTTTCTTCGTTCGTTGCAAACGACACAGCGGCCGCGCAAGGTTCTCTTGCTTTCAGCCCCTCCTCCAGGCCTGCTCGGTGGAATGGAGGGTAATCCTCTGGTCGGTGACTTGATCGATAGCCTCCATCCCAACCTCTGCGTCGTGGGCGGAAGCACTGAGCGAAGAGGCGTTGCCCATGTGGGCCGGACAACAATCGTCAACCCGGGTTGGCTGTGCGATGGATGGGCAGCTTGGTTTGATTGGGATAAGCCCGCCAAGGAGCAAGTTGAATTCCTAAACTTGTCAGCATTTGGCCCGGAAGCCCATGTTGAAGATTTGCCACAATCCTTTCAGCCGCTGAAGGGATGACTGCTTCGCATGGCCAGGAGTTTGGAATGTTACCAATCCACACGATTCTCTTTGCCACGGATTTTTCTGAGAGTGCCCAGTGGGCTTTCCCGCTGGCCTGTTCGCTTGGGCGCGATTCTGGTGCGCGCGTCGTCGTTCTCTATGTTCTCCGCCCTCCTCTTTGGGATGAGGAAATCCAGGCTGAGCGCCATCCCGAAGAGTACTACGAGGGCGCATGGGAAGCGCTTCGTCGAATGCAGGCGCCTGACGATAATGTGCGGGTCGAGCACCGCCTGGAAGAAGGCGACGCCGCCAACGTGATCCTCGATGTCGCCCAGGAGATCGAGGCCGGTCTGATCGTCATGGCATCGCACGGGCGCACCGGGCTGAGCAGGGTGCTTTTTGGCAGCGTCGCCGAACAGGTTCTGCGCAGGTCAGCCTGTCCGGTCTTGACCGTAAAGCCGCCCGCCCCCAGCACTGTGGCATCCCCACCAGCCACCAAATAATGCGTGGCAAGGCTGGACCTGTAGAATGCGACTTTTCGCGAAGGGGGACTTACCCATGCAATGCTACAAGTGCGGAGCAACGATCCCGGTCGAAAAAAACTCTTGTCCTTTGTGCGGTTCTCCTAGGTCGAAGCTGATCTATGTCCACCTCTGGGGAGTCGTGGGGGGAGTGGTCGGCAGCTTACTCGGTTTCACGTTCTCGAACACGGCTGGAGCACTCGTAGGCGGCCTGCTGGGGATCGTCGCCTGCGAGGTAGGTGCGCGGCTCTGGTTTCAAACTCGCAGTAAGGCGTGAGACGGGGGGACATGGGCTGCTTGTTTTGCATGTGCGGTCTGCCGGGACAAGGGCACAGGCGCTGTGCATGTTCGCACACAAAGTCGACGGCTTCCTGTGCAAGAAACCGCGTACAGCTTGAGCGAGCCGCAGCCAGGGGTGCCGGCACGGCGTTTGCCATGTTATGGCTGGCGGGTAAGTAAGTGAGCGCTTGCTTGAGGGAGTTCAGCCATGTTTCACTCGATCCTTGTCCCACTCGACGGTTCTCCTTTCAGCGAGCAGGCCCTTCCTCTGGCGCTAAGCATAGCTCGGCGCGCCGGAATCCCCCTCCAAGTGGCGCACGCGCACGTGTCGCTCGCGCCACTCTACGCGGATCCGAGGGCAGGTTTTGAAAACACGCTCGATCCAAAGTTTCGAGCGCAGGAACAAGTCTATCTGGACGGCGTGATCCAACGACTGGCGAAGGTGGCACCGCAGTTGGTCAGTTCGGCACTCCTGGACGGGCCAGTGCCGGAGGCGCTGCTCGAGCATGTCGCGGCGCGGGGCGCTGACCTGATCGTCATGAGTTCGCACGGCCGCGGCCCGCTGTCCCGCGTCTGGCTTGGGAGCGTGGCCGACCATATTGTCCGTCGGTCTTCCGTGCCGGTGCTGATTGTCCGTCCTCGCGAGGAAAAGGCCGACGTCGCCAAAGACGAATCCTTTGAGCACGTCATCATCCCGCTCGATGGCTCGGAGGAGGCGGAATTCATCATCGAGCCGGCGGTTGCCTTGGGCCGGCTGCTCGATGCCGACTATACGTTGCTACGCGTGGTCGAACCGCCCGTCCCCGTGGGCTACGATCCGGTGACCGGGGGTATGGCATTGGCGGAGCTGCCGAGTCAAGAAGAGGAGGAAGCCAGAGCCAAGATCTATCTCGACCGGCTGGCAGAACGGCTGCGGCAGCGCGCATTCCGTGTCCATACCTGTGTCGTTACGAATGCTCACGCCGCACATGCCATCGTCGAGGAATCGGACCGTCAGCCCGGAAGTATTATCGCCATTCAAACGCATGCCCGTCGTGGTCTCGCCCGCCTGCTCCTGGGCAGTGTTGCCGACAAGGTGCTGCGCAGTGCCTCGGTCCCTGTCCTGATCTCTCGCCCGCACGTCAAGTAAATGGGAGGACGTCATGGCTACCTCAACACGTTCCAAAACTTCAGCCTGCATGACCCTAGAGGCGGAATACGCCGCGGATCTCATGAAGGCCAATCCCGTCTCGATCCGGGAGAACGCGACCATCCAGGAAACGGCAGCCCTGCTGACGGACAAAGGATTCAGCGCGGCGCCGGTGATCGATGAGGCCGGCCGGCCGATTGGTGTCGTGAGCCGGTCGGACATCATCGTCCACGACAGGGAGAAAGTGGAATACATGGCACCGGTGCCCGAATTCTACGAAGAGGCGGAATTGAGCGCTCGCGTTGGGGCCTCTACTCGGACCGGGTTCCAGGTCGTGAGCGTGGATCGCACATGCGTGGCCGATATCATGACGCCGATCGTCTTTTCCGTGACACCGGAAACCCCCGCCCGCAAGGTCGTCCAAGAAATGCTCGACCTGAAGGTGCACCGCGTCTTCGTGGTGGACAAGGCAGGAGTTCTGGTGGGCGTCATCAGTGCCTCGGATATTCTGCAGCAACTCAAATGAACGATCGGCATGTGCCCGCGGGCAGAGGGCCCGCGGGCCGGCCGGGCATCCATCGTTGCTGAAACCATCAACGAATGACCCCAGCGATCACGTCGTACAGGTTGAAAAGCAACATGATAAGGAATCCGATGATCCAAATCTTGAACGCGATCAAATCGCCGGACCAGATTCCACTTTTGGTACTCTGCGTCTCGGCCGCATCAACGGAACATACTTCTGCTGGGTGGTTCAACTGCGACGGGTTCTGAACGGTGGGCTGCATGGTTACAGTTGCCATTGGCAATTACTCCCCGATTGACGAAGTTCCAAGATCGTTCTCGTGCCGGCTCCTGCGATTGCGGTGCCAGACGTCCGTGATTTGTTTGCCTAACCATGCGCTCTTGATCGCAGTTTGCGCAACTCGCAGTTTCTTCCGAAAAAATGGGCCTAGGAGTGCCGGCTGAACCGGGGTCGCAATTTCCTATTTCCCTTGGGTGATGTCGGTTCGTCGTCCGGAAAAGTGTGCTTGGCGTGCGGAATGAGAACAGTCTGTGGGCGGATTCGGCACAGTACCATCCGGCCCCCAGGCATGTGGACTTGCCTTGGCGCCCCATGTGGAGTACTTTTTGCGCTGATTATCAGAATTCATAGCAGTTGGAGCATCAAAACGAACTCATGGCGGGCAGAGATTCATCGCAACGAATTCTGCCGCGGTTCGTACGAGGTATAAGACATGGTGTGTCAGGCTCACCCTCTCCGCGGTGTTTGCACAGCGCTGCTCGCCCTGTCGCTCTTCACGGTGCTCCAGGCCCGGGCCGAGGACGATCCCTATCTCAAGGCTCGCCTGAAGATGGTGGAGGAGCGCGTTGAACGCGAGGGCATCCGCAACAAGGCCGTTCTGAATGCCGTGCGCGAGGTGCCCCGCCACCTGTTCGTCGCCCCCAAGTACGAGTCGGACGCCTACGCCGAGATGATCATACCGATTGGCTACAGACAAACGCTTTCGCCGGCGTACATCGTCGCCTACATGACGGAAGCTATCGACCCGCAGCCTAGCGACCGCGTGCTCGAAATCGGCACCGGTAGCGGTTATCAGGCTGCCGTGCTGTCCAAGCTTGTCAAGGAAGTCTACACGATCGAGATCGTGGAGCCGTTGGGCAAACAGGCGGCTGAGCGGCTCAAGTCGCTGGGCTACAAGAATGTGAGCGCAAAGGTCGCGGACGGCTTCAAAGGATGGCCCGAACATGCCCCCTTTGACAAGATCATCGTGACCTGTTCTCCCGAATCCGTGCCGCAACCGCTGGCCGAGCAGCTTCGCGAGGGGGGGAAGATGATTATTCCGCTCGGCGAGCGCTACCAACAAACATTCTACCTATTTGAGAAACGCGATGGGCTACTGGTCAAGACCAGACTCTTGCCGACATTGTTTGTGCCCATGACGGGCGAAGCTGAGGACCAACGCAAAAAACGACCGGATGGCGCTCACCCGAAAGTGGTCAACGGCGGCTTCGAGATCAGCACCGATGGCAAGGAAGCCGACGCCTGGTTCTACCAGCGCCAGGCCACGCTGGAACACACGAAGGCCCCGGAGGGCAAATCGTACATTACCTTCAGCAATCTCGAACCGGGCCGGGATGCTCATGCGTTTCAAGGCCTGGGCATTGACGGCGCACGCGTGCGAAGCGTCAAGATCAGCCTGGCGGTAAAGGCCGAGGATGTGGTACCGGGCAGTGAATCGTACGAGCGGCCGTCTCTGTATATCCGTTTTTTCGACGGTGAGAATCGCAAAGTTGGTGATGGTTTTTTAGGTCCCTGGCAGGGGTCCTTTCCCTGGAGACGCGTCTCGGGGGAGATTCCTGTGCCGCGCGAGACCCACATGGCAATGATGCAAATCGGGCTGCGCGGCGCCACGGGAAAGATAAGCATGGACGATATTCGGCTCGTCCCACATGCTCGGTAGTCTTGCCGGCAGCAATTCATTCGACAAACGTCGCAATTGCAATGCGGCGGCACGGCAAGGGCATCCGGTCCGATCTTGACCCGGCTTCCTCAGATTTGTTATACGCGCCCAGACCCGGAGAATATCGCCCATGCTCCCTCTTAGCCGGGCGGCCCGTTGCGATGGACCCAGAATGGCGGCGAGATCCAGTGATGATAATTCTTTGGACACCGAGTCCAACCCCATCTTCCCGGCTCTAAGGCCCAGGATTGCATTCTTCTCCCCCCTCCCGCCGAAGCGCTCGGGAATCTCCGACTACTGCATCTGGCTCCTTGAAGAACTTAAGAACCATTACGCCATCGATCTCTACCACGACTCCGGCTACGTTCCTCACCTAGGCGAGTCGTGGTACGAATTTGGCTGTTACGATTTCCGGCTCTTCGAGCGCCGGGCCTCGATGACAAGCTATCGGGCGGTCATTTACCAGATGGGCAACTCGCACTACCACAAGTTTGTCTACGACACCCTCCTACGGCATTCCGGGATCGTGACTCTTCACGACTTCTGCCTGGCCGATTTTCACACCTGGTACGCAAGCCTCCCCGGCGCTCCGGCCGACCATTTGCGTTGCGAGCTTGAACACTCCCACCCGGAGCACGCCGCTGCTTTGCGGCCGCTCTTGGATAAAGGAACGGGCGACAGAGACCTCATTGTGGAAGCTTGTCTCAAGCTGGGCGTTCACATGAACCACAGGATCTTCGAGAGAGCAATGGGAGTCATTGTTCATGACCCGTGGTGTCTGAAACAGATCTCGACGCTTCTCCCGGAATATGTAGGGCGGACCACGGTCATTCCTCATGGAGCCAACGTTCGCGAAATGCACAATGAGCTGCGCTCTGCTGTACGCGCGCGGTTTCATCTTCCTAAGGACGCGCTCATCTTCGGCTGCTTCGGAGGGCTTCATCCGCTCAAGATGAACGCCGAATCTGTCCGTGCGTTTGCACAGGTAGCGAAGACAAATCGCATGGCACTGCTGCTCTTTGTCGGAGATGAGGCGGGTGGCGGTGCCGCTCGGGCGGCAACAAACGAGTTAGGGCTTGCGGAGCGCGTGCGCTTCCAAGGGCGCGTCTCGATTGAGGAATTTGTGGACCTGTCGGCGGCGGTCGATGTCGGCATCAGCCTCAGGCGCCCCTCGAGCAATGGTGAAACATCCGGGGCATTGCTGATCTTGCTCGGCGCGGGCATACCGACAATCGTGCTTGACACAGGAACCTTTGCCAGCTTCCCCGACGACACGGTTTACAAGATCCGCTGGGGGGACGACGGCATCGACATGTTGACCAAGGCCATGCTGGATCTGGCCGATGCTCCCCCGAAACGCGCTCAACTCGGCCGAGCTGCCCAATCTCATCTTCGGCAGGAGCACAATTGGCATCGAGTCGCTGGTCTCTACAGGGATATGGTCGAGCATTGTCGCACAGGCGCGCTCCGCCACGATGCTTGGAACGGCTCCGACAGGGTGGTCGCATGAAAACGTTGCTTAGGCAGGCTCTGCGCTCTCTCTGGTCCCTGACCGTCCCGGCACGCCGGCCATTCGCTCGTAGTGTCCAAGGACATCTGGACCGCACATTGGCGCCCGTGACGGACCGGCTCGATCATCTACTACAATCCGTCAACGCGAATGCACAGCGACTGGAAAGCCTGGAACGACGGCTGGGAGACACGAACCAACTACTGGCAGCCGCCCGTGCGCATCTTCAGAACAATGTGAGCCCAGTGGGTGACGGCATTTTGCGCGACGTGGCGCGCTTGCAAGCGCAGATTGAACTTCTCCGCACCGCCGTCTCCGACTTGCCAACCCGAGCCAAGCGCCGGGGTCTGTCCGCCTCTCCAGAGAAAAAGGCGGGCTGAGTCTCTTTCATCTCATGCAACCTGCCCACGTGGGCTACGCTTCGACCCGTTGCAACTGGCGGAGTGAAGCCAAAGTGGTTTGCAGGAGCCGCGCCTGTTTCCGTTGACGGCGGATGGAAGCAATCAAGTGGGCCAAGTGGACCCAAACGTCCCATCAAAGCGGAGCCTTGGGATCGTATATGTCCAACCCGCCAGTATACAGCCCGGCTGTATACTGGCGGGTTGGTCCGCGATGGGAGAGGAGAGGGTGCCGGCCCCATGAACCGATCCGGCCGTGGCGGTCACGACACTTTTTGGAGCTTCGCTGCTCTCTCTCACAACGAGCGAAGCAGCAGAATTCCCTGAGAAAACCGCGACAAACGCCACGCGCTGGCCGGTCTCTTCGGCCAGGGTTCCTGTAAACTCCCGGGTGGGGCTTTTCGTGATAGTCTCAACCGGCTCGCCACTCGCGACTACCTCAAACTCTCTCTCCTGCTTTCTCTGCACTCTCTAAACCGGCTAAGCGCTGGAACGCAAAAAGAGCGCATAAATCAATCAAGAGCCGTATTAGCACAGGACACACAAGCGTAGGACACGCGGGGATGCCTGGCGTTTTCCAAAATGGGTTAACGTTACGAGGAATCGGGTCGAGGCTTTCGTCAGCTGCGCAGATTGAACGGT
>Ga0208827_1000996_pt1 | contig 12747 bp, 8 predicted proteins | sample Sb_taG_5_FD_187709 | JGI IMG/M metagenome (GOLD analysis project Ga0208827, IMG submission 187709) | Peat soil microbial communities from Weissenstadt, Germany - Sb_50d_8_FC metaG (SPAdes) (version 2) | ecosystem: Environmental > Terrestrial > Soil > Wetlands > Peat | place: Germany: Weissenstadt... | reverse complement strand
GAGAATCTCCCACTTATCCTGCGCACGCCACTGAGAGTTGGCCGACCCATTCTTCTCCGGCGAACGAGACGGAGTGGAAGCAAACCGTAGCACGGTTTGCTGCTTTGATTGACGATCTCTCAAAACTCGCACAGTCAGATACAGAATTCTTGAATCGCGAGGTGAACGCAACTCACGCCGTCCACAGCCAGATATCTTCTTCGGTGCTGGCTGTACTCTGGCAGACCGCAATGCACAATAGCTATCACATCGGACAGATCGTTTTATTGCGCCTTCTGTTGAACTGCTGGCCAGCCCAAGCTCGCGACACCTGGTAAACCCAATGCGGCGACGGCGCCCGGTTGCTGGCGTGTTATGGTTTGAGTCGTAGACAACTCACGATCTTGGACCGACTTTCCGATTCCGCCATCCTCAAGAAGATTGAACGCCAGCCCAAAGGCAGCGCTGGCTTCAAGCAACTGGTGCGGGAACTGGGACTGCACGGCGCCGCACGCCAGGAACTCTCCGAACGCCTGCAGAACCTGGTGAGTAGTGGCCAGCTGATTCAGGTCGATTCTGACCGCTACACAATTCCGAAGGCCGCTGCGGGCAAAAACGTTCTGGTCGGAAAGTTGAGCATGCATCGCGACGGCTTTGGTTTTGTTACGCCCGATGCCTCTACCCTCGACGCGCGCTTGAAGACGCAGCTTGCCGGAGACATCTTCATTCCGCCGCCCGCCGTGGGCTCCGCCATGCACGGCGACCGCGTGCTGGTCGAGGTCGGCACGATCCGTCCCGATGGTCGCGCCGAAGGACGCATCGTTCGCCCCGTCGTCCGCGCTCACGGTACTGTCGTCGGAATCTTTCATTACGGTAGTCGCGGCAATTACGCCACGCCGATCGACCAGAAGATCTCGCAAGAGGTCGTTATTCCGCCAGGCATGGAGGTTCCTGGTAGCGCTGGCGTCTCGCCGGCTGTCCCGAGGGCGTCCCGCGCGAGCCAGGGAGACGATACGGTTTCAAAGAAGAAGAAATCCGTCGATCGTGTCCTGGGTAATGAAGCTGCCCGCCACGCCGAATGGGACGATCTCGAAGGCGTTGTCGTGGATGTCGAAATCACCGACTGGCCCTCGGCCACGCAGAATCCGCGAGGAAGAGTGGTTGAGATTCTCGGCTACGAAGACGACTTCGGAGTCGACGTCGAGGTCATCATCCGCAAGTTTCACTTACCTCATCGTTTTCCGCCGGAGGTGCTCGATCAGGCTCAAAGCATTGAACCCATCATTCCGGCCAGCGAAGTAGCAAAGCGCCGCGACTTCCGTGCTCTCCCGATCGTCACTATCGACGGCGAAACTGCGCGCGACTTCGACGATGCCGTCATTGTTCAGCAGATCGACGGCGGCAACTACGAGCTTCAGGTGCACATCGCGGACGTAGCCCATTACGTCACCCCCGATTCAGCCCTCGATCAGGAGGCGCGATTGCGCGGCACCAGTGTGTACTTTCCCGATCGCGCCGTGCCCATGTTACCCCTGGAGCTTTCGACCGATATCTGCAGCTTGCGCCCGCAAGTGGATCGGCTCGTACTTTCCTGCTTGATGAAGATTGACCACCACGGCGAGATTCTTGGCTACGAGTTGAGCGAGGGCATCATCCGGTCCGCGGAGCGTATGACCTACACCGACGTAAACGCCGTGCTAGAAGGCGATGCCGGCACACGAAAACGTTACGCGAGTCTGGTTGGCACTTTCGAAATGATGCGCGATCTCGCGCTGATCTTGAATCGCAAGCGTGAACGGCGCGGCTCCATCGATTTCGATTTGCCCGAGCCCGTAATCGAATTCGATGAACTCGGGTTGATGAAGAGCATTACGCGTTCAGAGCGCAACATCGCCAATCGCCTCATTGAGGAATTCATGCTCTCGGCGAATGAATGTGTAGCGGGATTCCTCGAGAACAAACGCGTTGCTTCGTTGTACCGCGTTCACGAGAAGCCTGACGCCAAGCGGGTATACGATTTCGAAGTCATTGCCGCAGCCTTCGGGTATTCCCTCGGTGTGGGCGCGCTGCCAATTCAGCGCGTACAGTTCAAGTCCGACCGCCGAGCCAGCTATGGCACAGGGAAGCGTCCGCGGGAAATTGAAATTCCGAAAGAAGTTCATATCACTCCGCGCATGTATCAGAAGTTGACGGAGAAGATCGCAGGCAGGCCGGAGGAGCGAATTCTTTCTTACCTGATGCTGCGTTCGTTGAAGCAAGCTCGATATTCCGAAGAAAACCTGGGACACTTTGCGCTGGCAGCCCCAACCTACACCCATTTCACTTCCCCAATCCGCCGCTATCCCGACCTTATCGTCCACAGGATTCTGAAAGAAGTATTGCGAAACAGTAGTGTGGCGCCGGTGTCCTCGCCCGCGAAAGACAAAGCCACCGATGCACCCTCCCCCTGGTCCAAACGCCGCGATCGCACCGCGCATCGCGAATCGCTTGAACCGCTCACCGGCACAATTCCTCTGGAAGAGCTTCACGAAATTGCCGACGAGTCCAGCCGGTCCGAGCGCCGCGCCGACGAAGCCGAACGTGACCTGATGGAATGGAAAAAGGTCAAGTTCATGGAGGACCGCGTCGGCGAAGACTTCGACGGCCTGATCATCAGCGTCACCAAGTTTGGATTCTTTGTCGAACTGACGGACCTGTTCATCGAGGGGCTGGTCCCGCTGGACTCGTTGACCGACGACCGCTATGACTACCACGAAAATACTCGCGAGATCATCGGACAACGCAACCGCAGGATCTACGGCCTGGGACAAAAGATACGCGTGCTCGTGGATCGGATCGACCCAGTGGAAAAGAAAATTCAATTCGCCGTATTCGAAGAAAAACCGCAGCGTCCCGCAAAGCGACGACGCAAATAGAAACTCCTACTCGTTCCGCAACGTATCCATGGGATCAATCCCGCTCGCTCGGCGGGCCGGAATATAGATGGCAAGGCTCGCAGCCATCAGCAGTGCCAGCGGCGCGACCGAAAAGGTCAGCGGATCCGCTGCCTTGATCCCAAATACAAAACTCGTGAGCATCCGAGTAAGTGAAAGCGCGGCAACGAACCCGAGTCCCAACCCGGCCGCAACCAATCGGGTAGCTTGAGAAAACACAAGGCGCAAGACATCGCATTTCTGCGCGCCCAATGCAATGCGGACGCCGATTTCGTGGTTACGCTCGTTGACCATGTACGAAATCACACCGTAAATACCTACGACTGCCAAGATCAAAGCCACAACAGAGAACGCTCCCAGCACGGACGCAGACAATTTCTGCGGCGACATCGAGCGCGAAACCAACTCATCCATTGGCTGCACGTTTGCAACCGGCAACTCAGGGTCAACCGACTTAACCGCCTGCTCCAACTCGTTTGTCAAGGCGAGCGAATCGCGGTTGGTTCGCAGGACGAACGACATCGTCAGCATGGAAGGATATGGCTTCTGTTTGTACGGAACATACATTTCCGGCCCCGGCGAATCGCTGAGCGCGAATTTCTTCACGTCGCCAACGACCCCAACAATAGTCATGTTCTGCCACCGTGGATCGGGCAGCGACATGAGATGCCCGACTGGGTCTTCTCCGGGCCAGAATTCGCGGGCCATGGCCTGGCTGATGATCACGACCAGCGGCGAGTTTGCATCGTCGGCGTCGGTAAAGGCGCGGCCACGGAGCGGTACGTTGGCAGTGTTGAAAAAATCGGGGCTGACGATCGTGTACGAAGCCAGCGGCAAATCTTCCGGCCGGACCGGCGGCCGACCGTTAATTGTAAATACAGTCTCTTCCTGCATTCCTCCCATAGGCAGCGGCTTTACGACCGCCGCCGACTGGACTCCCGGAACCGCAGGCAGCCGTTCCAGAATTCGCTGATACATGGTCGCCATCGTCACCGGGTCCGAATATTTCGCCGCCGGAAGCGTGACCTCCATGGTAGTCAGGTGGCTGCTTTGGAATCCGGGATCGGCCTTCAACAAATCGATAAAGCTGCGGACCAAAAGTCCTGCGCCAATGACCAGCACCAGAGACAAAGCAATCTGCCCCGCCACCAGCATGCTTCTGAAACTTCTTACGCTCTGCCCCGAATACTTCTGCTCCCGGCTTTTCAGATAATCAATCAAGTTGGAACTGCTCATCTGTAGCGCCGGAAATACTCCGAAAAGAATACCCACGAAAAACGCCAATCCAGTTGCAAACATAATTACGGAAAGATCCAGATGGGCGTCGTTGAGCCGTGGGATGTAGGGCGAAAACAGTTTCTTCACCACATCGACGATGACCGCGGAGAGCAGCAAACCAACCGAAGTTCCGAGCAGCGCCAAAAGCAGGCTCTCGACGAGAAGTTGCCGAATCAAATCGACCCGCCGAGCGCCGAGGGCAGCACGCACCGCGAAATCCTTAATGCGCCCCAGGGACCGCGTCAGCAGCAGGTTCGAAACGTTTCCGCAGGTGATCAGCAGAACAAACAGCACCGCGCCGCCAACCATCAGCAGCCGTGGCTTGGCATCACCCTCGACTTGTACGCGCAGTGGGGTCAACTTGAAGTTCGATCCTTTCCAGCGCGGGTCCTGCTCGACCCATGTGCGGTTGACCCGCAACAAATCCGTCCTGGCTTGTTCCGTCGAGATGCCCGCGCGAGACCTGGCGATCAGCGCCAACTCAGAAGGCCCGCGAGGCATGGCCGGCAATGCCAGCGGAACCCACAGCTCGGCCTGCATCGGAAACTGGAAGCTCTTCGGCATCTCAGCTCCGCGAGGAAACGTGAATCCCTCCGGCATCACACCGATCACGGTGTACGCTTCGCTGTTCAAGCGGATTGTCTTGCCCACCAGCGCCGGATCGCTGGCAAACCGTCGCCGCCATAAACCGTATCCAACGACAACTTCGTGTTCGCTGCCGGGATGATCTTCTTCCGCAAGGAACGTTCGCCCGCTCTGCGGCTGAATGCCAAGTACCTTGAAGAAATCCGCCGATGCCCGCACTCCATCCACTCGCTCCGCATCGGTCGCGCCATTCAAGTTGAACTGATCGCTCAGGAACGCGGCAACATATCGGAATGCCCGGGTGTCGGACGCAATGAATTGGAACTCGCGGCCATGTAGCGGCACTTCGTCGAACCCTAACTTCATCTGCGGCGGGGGAACGTCCCATACGGTAAACATGCGGTCTGGGTCAGGAAAAGGAAGCGGCTTCAACAAGACACTGTTGATGATCGAGAAAACAGCAATACTGGCGCCCATTCCGAGCGCCAGGATGCCTACGGTCAAAGTGGTGAATCCCAGATTCTTCCGCAACCCGCGAAGCACGCCCCGAATTTCCTTCCAAAACATTTGTCCTACCTCACTCGAGAAGCCGGCATTCAGAACTGAACATTGGATTCCGCCAGGATATTTTGGTTAGCACGAAGCACTGGCAACCCCACTCTCGATCCGGACAAACATTGATTGTCATCCCGAGAAAGCGTTCTTTGCGCAGCGAGGGATCTGGGCGAGCCGCGCGATGCGTCGCGTCCTTTGCGACGCAATAATCGCGCGCTTGGCTCGCTTCCCTATCGAACTCAGCGACTAACCCAAATATAACCGGCCTAACGAAAATGCGTCCGCTGGTGTAAAATCCTTGAGTCAACCCCATCCGCTGCGATTGGAGTGAAGCAGCGGGTTTCCTGCCGTCGGGACGTGGCTCAGCCTGGTAGAGCACTCGCTTGGGGTGCGAGGGGTCGGCAGTTCAAATCTGCCCGTCCCGACCAATCTTTGCAAGCTCGCGCGTTTCAGTTTTGGAAACCTCGGTTCTGTAAAGTAATGTAAAACCACAAGTAGACCCCTCACGACTGGTTAACCCGTTGCATCCTAACTAACAGGGCCGAAGACTCCGGACGGATCACGGACGTTCGTCACATCCGTTTTTTCCCGTTCTCGTTCGTCCTTTGTTACTCTAAAGCTACCCGGTTTCATCCGATTGCCGCACGTAGGGACTTAGTGTCACCGTTTCGCGGAGGGGATTCCCGCTTCGTCATGATCGAAGCCTGAACTACAGGAGACCTATTCATTTGAAGACTTTTGTGACCCGCTCTATTCTTTCCTTTGCCCTTGCAAACTTGCTCTTGCTCACCGCGGCTGCCCAGCAGACGCCGTCCTCGACTCCACCCGCGCCTCAGCAATCTCAGCCGGCAGACCAAAGCAAAGCTGACCAGGATCAGGATAAGGACAAGAAGGACTCCGACAAAAATGCGGGCACATCCAACGACCGGCTTTTCTTCGCGCTGCCGAATTTTCTGACCTTGGAGAATAGCGGTAACGTTCCGCCACTCACGACCGGGCAAAAGTTCAAAGTAGTGGCTCGCGGTTCTTTCGACTACATCCAGGTCCCGTGGTACGGTTTCCTCGCGGGCGTCAGCCAAGCTGAAAACAGCGAACCCGGCTACGGACAGGGTGCTCAAGGCTACGGAAAGCGGTTTGGGGCGGCCTTTGCCGATGGCACCATCGAAAACTTCATGACCGGAGCTGTTCTCCCGTCGCTGCTCCGCCAAGACCCCCGTTTTTTCCAGGAGAGCCAGGGCAAATTTTGGCACCGCACCGGATACGCGATCAGCCGCATCTTCGTCACGCGCACCGATTCTGGGCATCAGCAATTCAACTACTCTGAAATTGTCGGGAGTGCCGCGTCTGCCGCCATTTCCACCTACAGCTACCATCCCAGCGCCGATCGCACTCTCTCGAACACCGCCAGCGTATGGGGGACGCAGGTAGGCTATGACACGATCACCTATGTGGTGAAAGAGTTCTGGCCTGACATTCGCCGCAAGCTGAAGAAGCATTAGATGCCCTTAACCCGACCTTCGACCTTCTTGGATTAAAATCGCTTCTCAGTGCCATTTGCTCGAAGGACAGGGAGTTCGCATGTTTCAACCCAATCTGCTGCAGGACAAGCGCATTCTCATCACGGGCGGCGGCACGGGTTTGGGCAAAGGCATGGCCCGCCTTTTTCTGCAGGTGGGCGCCACGGTCTACATCTGCGGACGCCGCCAGCACGTTCTATCCCAAACGGAAAACGAACTCAGCCACGTAGGGCCGCGCAGGATTCAGTCTCTGCCCTGCGACATTCGCGACGTTCCGCGCGTAGAAGAAATGATCGAATCCATTTGGAAAGACGGCCCACTCGACATCTTGATAAACAATGCGGCCGGAAATTTTCTGGCACGCACCGAGGAGCTTTCTCCGGGCGCGTTCGAAGCTGTCCTTGGAATCGTGCTGACGGGCACGATCAACGCCACTATGGCTTGCGGACGCCGCTGGTTGCAAGCCGCCCGCCCCGGCGTCGTATTGAACATTGCCGCAACCTACGCATCGACCGGCTCGGCCTACGTGGTTCCCTCCGCGATGGCAAAAGCTGGAGTAGTCGCCCTGACCCGAAGTCTCGCCGTGGAATGGGGGAACCGCGGCATTCGCATGAACGCTATCGCTCCCGGACCGATTCCGACTGAAGGCGCGTTCTCCCGCCTGCTGCCGCGGCCGGAGCTCGAAAAGTTCGCTCGCGAACGAAACCCGCTGCGCCGCTTCGGAACGGTCGAAGAACTGGCCAATCTCGCTGCGTTCCTGGTGAGCGATGGTTCGAGCTACATCAACGGCGAAGTAGTGGTGATGGACGGCGGCGAACAACTACAAGGCGCCGGCGAATTCAGTGAACTCGGAAGGTTGCTGAACGAAGACGAGTGGAAATCGATGAAGCCGCGCAAGCCGCCCAAGACCGGCGCGTAAGCCCCGGAGTGTGCTTCTGCACCCTTCAATAGCCATGCCGTGATGGCATCACCAGCCACTTCAGCAGTATGTTCACCAGCGTAAGCACGATCCCCCCGACAAACGCGGCTCCGAACGTCCGTATATGAAAGCCCGGCACGAACGCCGAGGCAAGTTCCAGCATGATGGCGTTGATCACAAACCAGAACACTCCCAGGGTGAGGATGGTGAGCGGGAAAGTGATGATCTTCAAAAACAATCCCAGCGTCGCATTGACCAAGCCGATAACAATTGCTGCAATGAGTGCGGCAGCCGCGCCGTCCACATAAAAGCCAGGGACTACACGCGAAGTGATCCAGACCGCCAACGCACTGACGACCCAGTGCAACAGCATTCGGAGCATGAACAGGTCCTCCCGACTGCAAACAGACTATAGCGGCAAAGCCCGACCTAGCAACCCGGCGAGCGCTTTGATGGGCTCATGCGAGCACTTGGGCAAGCTCCTTAGAAACAGCGCAGTACGCACAATTAGTGCAGAATTCGCGGCGACCTAAAGTTATCTGCAGAGCTGCCGATAATCCCTGATAACGGTAGGTTGAAGGAGGAAATCACCATGGCAACTCCAATTACTGGGGGAACCGCTTTCGACTTTGGCGCCGCGGCGCAAGCTACCACGGCCCAACCACAGACGACAACTACACCAGCCGCATCCGTGCAGCAACCGACCAGGGTTGAGCCGGCAGGGTACACAGTTAAGCTTTCGGATGACGCGCAGGTGCGGCTGTTGAACGCTCAGGGGCAGACGGTCCCGCAAATTGCCATCATGACGGACCTGTCCACCCAGGCCGTGAATGGCTACCTGGGAATAACCCAGACGCCAGTAACGGCCGCCGCCAGCAATAAGTAGTCCCAGATCCGCAGCAAAGGGTCTTGGCGGGCGTCGGATAGCGGATGAGATCGGCCTTCGGGGGAGGACCGGTCTCACTGGGCGCCCACCGCGGCCTTGTTCTCCATCCCCTCGAAAACATCTTCCGCCCGCCTCAGTGCAGCCTGCACGTTCTCGCAGATGTTCTCGCGACCGATCACGTCCTCAAATTCGGCCTGCCGAATCAGCTGAGCCGGTTGCTCCCGCGCGCCACAAAGAATCAAGGTCCGCTTGACCGCATGCAGTTCCCGCGCCACTTCCTCCAGCGCAAATAATCCCGTCGCGTCAATTGCGGTCATATTACGCAAGCGCAGAATGACCACCGGCGGCAATTCATGAATTTTCTCCACGATCACCGAGACCTTATCCGTCGCCCCGAACAAAAATGGCCCATGAATGCGGAAAATGGTTGCGTAGTAAGGAATGTCTTTGTCCTGCAGGATATGCACGCGCCCGTCTTCGACGTAATCGTCGGTGACCTGGGAAACGGTCGTGGTGTTTGCCACTCGTCCAATGAAGAGCAACGCAGCAAGAATCATTCCTGCCTCGACCGCGACCGTAAGGTCGGCAAACACTGTGAGCGCGAACGTCACCAGCCAGACGCTGATATCGGTCTTAGTCAGCTTCAGCAGTTGCGGGATTTCCCGCCACTCACCCATGTTGTAGGCCACGACCAGCAAGATTGCCGCCAGCGAGGCCATCGGAATGTAGCTGGTCAGAGGGGCAGCGAACAGCAGCACGCAAACCAAAGTTAGCGCATGAATAATTCCCGCAACCGGCGTCTTGGCGCCGGCGCGGATATTGGTCGCCGTGCGCGCAATGGCGCCCGTGGCGGGCAACCCGCCAAACATTGGTGAAAAAATATTGGCCACGCCCTGCGCCATCAGCTCGACATTCGGATTGTGATGGTCATTGCTCATGCGGTCCGCCACCACCGCCGACATCAGCGACTCAATCGCGCCCAGCATCGCAACCGTAAACGCCGGGCCCAGCAGTCCGTGAATAAGATCGGCCCGGAAGTGCGGAACTACGAAGTGGGGCAACCCGCTCGGAATCCCACCGAAACGCGTTCCAATCGTTTCTACCGGCAATTTAAGTGCGAATACCGCAATCGTCCCAGCGACCATCGCCACGATCGGTCCGGGAATGCGGTTTGAAAGCGCCCGGCACGTCAGCAGCACCACCAGGGTACCGACACCGAGTACCGTTGCCGTGGACGATAACGTATGAAAATTGGCCGTGATGCTTTCCATGCGCAGCCAGAATTCTCCCGGAACTTTCCCGATGGTCAATCCAAAGAAGTCTTTGATCTGCGTGCTCGCAATCAAAATCGCGATTCCATTCGTGAAACCAATCACGATGGGCCGTGGGATAAATTTCACTGCCGTGCCCATGCCCGTCGCGCCCAGGATGACGAGCAGAACGCCGGCCATCACCGTGCACATAAACAACCCATCAACCCCATGCACGGCGACGATGCCCGCTACGACTACTACAAATGCGCCGGTCGGACCACCGATCTGCGTCTTCGATCCCCCCAAAGCCGAAATCAGAAATCCCGTCACCACTGCACAATAAATTCCTGCCTGCGGCGTCAGTCCAGACGCAATCGCAAATGCCATCGCCAGCGGCAATGCCACCAGTCCAACCGTTACCCCCGCGATCACGTCACGCAGAAACGTGTTCAGGCTGTAATCGCGAAGGCAGAGGATTGACGCGGGCAGCCAGCGCTCGTCGAGATTCTTGGTCAATGAAGGTGTAGCCAGGAAACACGCTCCGTCAAGAGTTGATTATGACAGCGGCGTTCACCGGCTTTCAATGAATTACGCGCACGGAAGTATTACGCCGACCCACATTAGTGAATGGCCCGCGTAGCACGAACGGTCAGCTATCCGCCTAAAACAAATTCCACAGGAACTGGTTGTACACGTCGTGGTGATACTGCACCTCGGGAGCCTTCACGAACGTTCCCAGCAGCCGCGGACAGCGATCCGCTGAAGCCTGCTTCAGGTCTGCATAACGAGCCTTCACATCTTCCCCGAGCAGTTTCGTGGTCCACTCCGCGTTGCGGAAGTTCGCCAGCGCGTCATAAATATTGTCCGGCAAGTAGCGTTGCGCCTGGCGCAGGTTCTTGATCTTCGCCGTGTCGCCATCAAGCCCCGTCTTGAAGATCGACAACATGACGAGATAAGGATTCGCATCGGGGGACACCGACCGGACTTCCACCCGCATGCTCTTTTCGTTGCCAATCGGAATACGAACCATGGAACCGCGGTCCGTGGGCGACGCCTTAATCTGGTTCGGCGCCTCAAAGTGTGGGTCCAGTCGCCGGTAGGCGTTGACGCTGGCGTTCAACAGCAGGCAGAGATCATTGCCATGGGTCAGAATGCGGTCGACAAACTCCCATCCCATTTTGCTCAGCTTCTCCTCGCCTTTCGCATCCCAGAACAAATTCTTCCCGCCTTCGCTGATCGAAACGTTGGTGTGCATCCCGCTGCCGTTCACGCCCACCACCGGCTTGGGCAGAAATGACGCCGTGCAACCCATCCGCGTTGCCACTTGGCGGCAAATCAACTTGTAGAGTTGAATCTGATCGGCTGCTGCCACCACCTCGCCATAGCCATAGTTGATCTCAAACTGCGAGGGCGCCACTTCGGGGTGATCTTTTTCGTTCTGGAAACCCATGCTGCGCTGCACTTCCGCCGTGGTATCGATGAAAGTGCGCAGCACGTCGCCCGGCAGCGAATGATAGTAGCCGCCAGTGTTGACGTATTCGAACTTGCCCGTTTCGTGGTAGCGCCGCTCCGCGTCCGGACCTTGAAACAGAAACCCCTCGATTTCGTTGGCCGCGTTCAGCGTGTAGCCATGCTTCTTATGCAATCCTTCGGCGTACGTCTTGAGGATGCCGCGAATGTCGGCGCTATAGGGTGTACCACCCTTATCGATCACATCGCCGAAAACCAGAACCTTGCCCGGCCCAAACACATCGGCTGGACCCCAGTAAAACGCGCTCCAGTCAATGCCCAGGCGAAGATCGCTTTCCCGCTGCGCCGTGAATCCGCGAATCGAGGACCCGTCAAACGTCAGGTTGTCCCAGCTCTTGAGAAGAAATTTCTTGTCGTAGTCCAGCATGTGCAGGCGGCCTTCCAGGTCGCTGAACAGCACGGTCACAGCTTTGATCCGCTTTTCGCCGGTCAGATATTTGAGACGCTCTTCCTGAATTTTCTGCGGGGCAACGCGATTCCGGCGTTGCTCCTTCGCGCTCAAATTCATCTCTTCCAGCTCGTCGTACGGGATGGCCAGGAAATTTCGCAGTTCTGTCGGCATCGATCTCCTTTAAATTGTGCGCAAAGATTCAGATAAGTTTTGGGGGAGGATCACAACGTCGTAAGGGTATCGCGGAGCCCATCCCGCTGCCAATCAAAAAAGCTTATGACACAGATTAAAGGAATCTATCCGGCGTCGCTCGTGCGCGGACAGCCTGCCGGGTCGAGCGAGCTCCACTGGATTCTGTGGCCTGCAACGCCCGTAGCCTCTGTACAATCTGGAGTCGTGCAACGCCGCCGTCTCGGCGGCTGTCGTGGGGACGTCCCGCCCGCACGAATGAGGACCAGAATGCCCTCGCGACAGCCAGCACGATGCCGGCGCTACAAGTTTACTTTGCCGCTCTTACCGCGTCCTATGACTGGAAAAGGAATCATGCAATGAACATAGTGCTCAACGACATCGAAACTCGAGTGCTGGGCTCACTGATAGAAAAAGACGTCACTACGCCCGACTACTATCCGCTCTCGCTGAACGCGCTGGTCAACGCCTGCAACCAGAAAAACAATCGCGATCCCGTGATGAATCTCGACGAAGAAGCGGTGCGGCAAGCGCTGAACACGCTTCAGGAAAAACGCCTCGCCGGCCCCACCAGCAGTGCTGACAGCCGGGTCACGAAGTACGAGCATCGCCTGCAGGAAGTCTTCAATTTTACCCGCGGCGAGACCGCCATCCTCTGTGTCCTGTTGTTGCGAGGCGCTCAAACCCCCGGCGAACTTCGCGGACGCACCGAGCGCATGCATCGCTTCGAAG